>Ga0153915_10000138_pt1 | contig 64631 bp, 56 predicted proteins | sample Opewatmetagenome_2_FD_107003 | JGI IMG/M metagenome (GOLD analysis project Ga0153915, IMG submission 107003) | Freshwater wetland microbial communities from Ohio, USA - Open water 3 Core 3 Depth 3 metaG | ecosystem: Environmental > Aquatic > Freshwater > Wetlands | place: USA: Ohio, Lake Erie...
CTCACGGCATGTATCTGCTTTTTATCTCATACATATGGACACCATAGATGATAGAAACCGTACATCTTGCAGCACAGACATGAAGTAGGGGCTTATTAATTAGCATAACATGATTAAAAATTGTAACCACGAACTTATGGGGAGAAAATGGACCTATTGAAGAAGAGACTCAAATGCGTGTTTTCCCCAAATGTCCTCCATCCTTTTCAGCCCATATGCATAGTCGCGCACGTCAGCTAAGGCAAGACTCATATGTAAGACTCGTTTGGAGCCCATATCCTGCTATTGCATAACGTAAGCACATTGCCAACGGGAATGGTGAACATTCTTGACATTGAAGGAGTTCAAGTACACAGTTCCAATGATTAAGAGAGGATATGCAAGTCAGACTCTGTATATCAATCTCTCAGATCATACGATCAGAATCAAACCAGTTGACCAAAGGATGAAGGACACCTTCACTGGCGGCAAGGGGTTTGACCTCTGGCTGATGTGGAACAGCCTTCCAAAGGATAGAATCGTGAAGTGGGATGACCCGGAGAACGAGATCTGCATTGCCACTGGCCCTCTGGGAGGAGTGACTCAGTACCCAGGAGCAGGCAAATCAATCGTCACCTCGATTTCTCCAATGACCGGCATTCCAATCGATAGCAATGTTGGCGGCTATGTAGGACCTAATCTGAAGTTCTCTGGATTTGATGCTTTGGAGATACAGGGCAAGGCGGAGAATGATGTCTACATCCTCATTGATGGAGATAGTGGTAGAGTTAAGATAAATGATGCTAAGGGCCTCCCGAGTACTGCTTATGAGATCACTAGAGTCCTCAGTGAACGTCATACAGCATCGGAAGGCAAGGACATGGCAGTTGTAACCGCAGGTCCTGGCGCAGAGCATGCATGGATGGGGTGCCTGAACTTCTCGTGGTGGGATATGCGGAGAAACGTGCCGAGATACAAGCAAGCAGGACGAGGTGGAATAGGCACTGTCTTCCGAAATAAGAGAATCAAGGCAATTGCTGTCAAGCTAGAAAAAATCACACTCGAAATGAACAATCCTGCAGACCCAGACGGGATCAAGACCATTGGCCGTGAACACTCTGGCGAGATTCTGGAATTGGATGGCAAACAGAACAGAATGAGAACCATCGGGACAGGGCACCTTCCCTCAATCATGGATGAGTTCGACTTGCTCCCAACCCGAAATTTCAGGACAGGTGGGGATCCAGCTGCAAAGGCGTTATTCGGGACAGAGTGGGAGAAGATCTTTACTAATACGGGGAAAGGCTGGGATGGCTGTTGGAGACCCTGCGCTATCAACTGCAGTCACTGCATAGAAGGCTTCGTGCCAAAGACAGGCCCCTTCAAAGGGAAACAGGTGGTTGTCGACGGGCCAGAGTATGAAACAATTGCAGGATGCGGGTCAAACATAGGTGTCTTCGACCCGTATTGGATTGCGGAGCTGAACTTCTACTGCGATGCCTACGGTATCGATACCATCTCCTTCGGTACCACTATGGCATTTGTTATGGAGCTCTTCGAGGGAGGCTTCATCGATGAGAAAGCCACTGGAGGTCACAAGCTCAAGTGGGGTGCTGCTGATGAGGCACTCTCAGTTCTTCATGAGATTGCCGATGGCAAGGGATTCGGTGGGCAGCATCTTGGAAAAGGCATTCACTACCTAAAGGGCTATTTCGGTGACAAGCATGGTGTCGACCATGATCTGATGCAGGACATCGGCATGGAGCACAAAGGTCTGGAGTACTCGGAGTACGTCACCAAGGAGAGCCTTGCACAGCAGGGAGGTTACGGCCTCACACTAAAGGGCCCACAACACGACGAGGCATGGCTCATCTTCATGGATATGGTTCACAAGTACATGCCTACATTTGACCAGAAAGCTGAGGCATTGTACTACTTCCCAATGTGGCGTACTTGGTTCGGACTCAACGGGCTGTGCAAACTGCCGTGGAATGATGTTGTCCCTGCTGACAACAAACAGACATCTGAGCCGGCAAAGGTACCAAAACACGTGGAGTTCTATGTTAAATTCTACTCGGCAATGAGTGGCAAGAAGGTCGGGGGCGATGACCTTATTGTAATGAGCGAGAAAGTGTACAACTTCCAGAGAGTCTTCAACATCAGACAAGGTAAGGGTCTTCGAATCAACGACTCCTTCATTCCGTATAGAAGCGCAGGGCCGGTCACTGACTGGGAATACGAGTCGAGAGCAGACCGTTATGATGGTCAGTTGAAGGAGCTTGGCATCGACATCTCAGGCATGAGCACGACTGAAAAGAACAAGAAACTCCGTGAGTACAGGGAGGAACGTTACAGGCTTCTCACAGATGCAGCCTACAAGAGGCGGGGTTGGACGCGGAATGGCGTTCCGACCATGGAGAAGATCAAGAAGCTTGGACTGGATTGGATCCCTGACGTCGTCGATATTGTGAAGAAGCATGGAAGAACTGCTCCTCCCAGAAACACGCTCCCGGCTTCTGATGAAGCATGGAAGTAGAAGATGATTGTTCCGCTGAGCAATCTTCAGGAAGAAGCAGGAGAGATCCTCATGTGCCGAATCCTTTTCCTACTTCAGGAATATCAAGGGGCGTCGAAGTCTTTACAGTGATTCGTGCTATTCTTCTCAAACGTACCTCTAAAGACAGTGCATATTGACTCGACTTCTTTGAGGCATCGGTCAAGGACATAGTGGCCACTAGTCCTTGCCCAAGAATGTCATACTTGTGACTGTGATATTCTGGAGGGATTGATGCATTGGAGTGCCAAATGTTCTCTCAAATGTAAATGCAGAGAATAGAAGTTGCAGACCGTTATCGAGAGAGACCGGGATGTGAGTAGAGCTGAATCCAAAAGTAGAAGCTTTTTCTGCTTCTATGATATTGTTCTAAAGCAGAGTCACCCGAAATGTGACAGGAGTGGAGCTCCTATCCTCCAAGATTACGTAGCAGCGTCTGTCGGCATAATAGGGCTCACATTCACCATATTAGTATGCTGTGTACTACTTCGTGAAGTGGCTCCAAAAAAGCAGAAAGAAGACTCACTAGAAGTCGAATGGGGTGATAGGCATTCACTGCCTCCGTATCTGCAGAAAGAGATTGAGAGGACTGCAAGCCCAACAGGTGGCTTAATGGATCTCCCGGCATGGCGGCCCGTTGATCAGTGGAGGACGCGCTCAACAGAAACCCTCACGCCCGAGAAACGACCAATACCTGGTGTTGCTCGTTCGCTAGCGGCCTATGGTTCATATTCACGGGATGAACAGCAGTCTGTGAAGGCGGTACGTGGAGGGGAATTCGTTGGCAACCGGATGCGATTCAAGGTCAAGGTGTTGAATGAATCCAAGTACACAATAACGGATGTGAGAGTCTTTCTCATCTCATACCCATCAGAATCGCTAAGACTAGTTGATGAGGATGACCACGCATATTACTCAAAGATCGAACCGAGCGGTTTTCGAAGTCCCTCGTTCGATTTTTTGCCCACCCACGACTGTGTTAAAGGAGAAATCAGTGCAGGAGTGTCGTACGTTGACATGAAGGGGCAGCCTCACACATTGACCACCAAACCGTTCGTCATTCGCTCAGTCTGCGACCTACTCATACCAGATCAGATAGATCCGAAGGAGTTCGCACTCAGGCTCAAGCAACTCGAGTGCGGTGAGATTGTCGTAAAGGTCACTGATTGGACACCTGAAGAGATGTATGAGAAGGCATTGCATATCGTTGAAGATGCGAACTTCTTTGAGGTGATCAGCAATATTGAAACGAAAGATGGCATCATTCATGCGAGAATCAGCGGACTTGCTAAAGGGAAATTCACAGGCAAGAGCGTTGCAGCGGAGTTGCATATCAAAGGGCCCTCGGGCAAGAAGGGAGCCAGCTGTAAGGTAAAGGTCTCAGGTGAAGACCAAGCAATGATCTTGCCTGCAATAGATGATCTACGGGAGCGCCTGAACGCTTGGTTATGTCCCATGTGTTCAAGTCCGTTGACGCTCGAGAACGTGGAACAACTCAAGGATGGGAAAACGGTAGTCTGTCAGTTCTGCAGGGTCTCAATTGGACGCTAGAAGTATTGGCAAGCTCATAGAATAGCAGAAACTACATATGAGTGCTGGAGTTGATCCAGTGATTTGTCTTTTCGTGCCCGAGAACGGCATCCCCGAATACCTAGTGCATAGACTCAGCTTCTCTGAGGCATTGGTGAAGGACATAGTAGCCGCTAGTTGTAGCCCATCTAAAGTCGTCAGAACTTGTGAAGCCTGAGAGAAATAGGTTCCACCCAGCCATGTAGAAGTCTTGGTAGCGGCGGGCAATCTCATTGTAGCCTTGCGCACATAGCTCCTGTGCAATATGAGTCCGATTCCAAGACCAGACATCTAGTGGGTCGTCTGCAGTTTGTGTGAGCAGTCGAACCGGACCAGGGGATACTCTCCAAGTCATTTCACGGATGATTGCCCAGAAATCCAATCCAGACCTGTCCGCCACCCTAGATGGTATCTTGGCCACAAATTCTGAAAGAGAGAGAAGATTCTCTAGATCGATACTTCGTATCCTATCAGTCGATGGGAATACAGGTTCAGAGAGCCGACCAATCAGGACTCTTACATCACGCTTGCGAGGTGGAACATATTCCAGATCCTCAATCAACTTGTCGACCAAACTAAGCTGGCTTCGAGGGATGTGAAGATGGTCAGGTTTCAGCTCTGTGAATCTGTCTTCGTAATGTTTGGACAGGCACATGGAATCTTGAAAAGGATCCTCCGAGTACGGGAACAGATCTGCTTCACCATCGAGCTTGATGTGGATATCGACGTCACTAATTGTTGGCACGTAGTCAATAGGGGATTCCCATGGTTTCACCGCGGAACCCTTCGCATACGCGCACTTCACGTGGTCACCTAGTGTTTCGACCAATACGGATACCCAAGAATCGAGACATACCTTGATGTCATCCCTTGCCTTCTCTGCTAACGTATCCCAGTCAAACACGGATACCAAAACTCCCAGATTGAAGAAAACCGTTCCGGTCGCTTTTTGTGGATTTTGGTCATGCACCACAAGAACAATTAGGGGGCTATCTGCCAATTGAGAGAACTTCCAGCATAGTCCGCTGACTATAGACCGTGTGATGATGCGCTAGATGACACCGACTGCTATCTTCCGTGAACCAGCTACTGCAAAGACACCCGGTCCGTACAGAGTAGTAGGTGCAACAAGCTTCGGGGTCTTCCTCGGCGCGCTAGACGCTTCCATTGTCAATGTATCGCTTGTGACCATGATGGATAGCTTCGGAACAACAATTGACGCAATTCAGTGGGTCGTCGTCGCGTATCTCTTGGCCTTAACATCCACGATGCCTCTCATGGGCAAATTTGGAGACCGCTATGGAAAGAAGAGAATCTTCCAAATGGGCATGCTCGTGTTTACATTGGGATCGTTTGGTTGTGCCATATCTATCGGACTAGCGATGCTTGTCATAGCTCGCATTTTTCAGGCACTTGGCGCAGCAATGATTACCGCAAACGGACTGGCACTAGTAACATATTTCACCACACCTCAAAATAGAGGCAGAGCAATTGGACTCAACTCAGTTGTTCTCGCTGCAGCCCTCGGTAGCGGACCAGTTCTTGGCGGAATTCTAACACAGCTGTTTGGCTGGCCAAGCATATTCTTGGTGAATGTTCCAGTAGGAATCATGGGGCTCTTCATAGTTCAAGTAGCAGTTCCTCGGACCGAGAAGGTCCAAGAAACTCGCTTTGATGTGATTGGCGCAGGGCTATTCTTCAGTTTCCTGTTCTTGGTCATCTACTACGTCACGGTAGCCACTACATCACAGGTAGCCACTCGCTTCGTCCTTATCGCTGGAGCACTCATCACCTTTGTCGGATTCATAATCAGAGAAAAGACCTTTGAGTCACCAGTAATCTCGATAGATGTCCTCACAGACAAGAGAATCTCAGTCAGCATCTTCTCTGCTCTCCTAGCTTACATGTCGATGGTCCCTGTTTCATTCTTGCTTCCGTTCTATCTTCAAGAGGCATTGGGTTTCAGCCAAATAATCACTGGCGTCTTTCTTGTCATCCAGCCCATTATGATCTCAGTCACAGGGCCGTTTGCTGGTCTTGTATCAGAGAGGGTCAATGCTCAGGTCCAGACAACTGTCGGGCTCATTGTTCAGTTGAGCGGGCTTGTGATTCTCGCGCTGACGATTCCGAATGTTTTTGGGATGGGCGTCGGAGTGGCAATCATGGGGACAGGCCTCTCATTCTTCAGTGTGGCAAATGGAAACTTCATCATGACGTCAGCACCAAAGAAGTACATGGGTGTCGTTAGCGCACTCACAAACTTGGCAAGAACGACGGGCTTTTCGATTGCCACTGCACTAGTCACAACCGTCTTCGGAGTCTTTTTCCTGACCTACAACCCATGGGGATTCGAGTCAGGTCCACTCTTTGTGGCAGGCTACAGTCGAGCCCTCCAATCCAGTATCTGGATCTTCTCTGCGCTGACATTGATTGCAGCAGTCATCTCAACGATTAGGGGATTGAACAAGGCCGAAGAGGAGCGGGTCGAAACAAGAGCCGTCTAGATCGTACTCCTTCAGAGCCCAAACTCATCTGCAATGAACAGGACTCTTCTGCGAAAGTCGGGATGGTCTGAGTTCAGCATATTGACGCCAACCTCACTGTCAAATAGCATTTTCTTCGGCTGAGCCCGCAGCAACTTCAGTAGTTCTGCCAACTCCTCTGAAGAGAGGCGTCGGTCTTGGTCGTAATCGACCTTCCTCCAGTCAACAACATTCATGTCCCTTGTTGTTTTTGATACAGGTTTGGTGTCATTTCGAATCTTGAGGAGGGGCTGAATAGTGGGCTCCACAGCATCTTTGACCTGCTCATCACTCAGCTGAACACCATACACCTCTCTCAAATGCCTGAGCTTGGTCGATAGGAAAACCCATGGCGAAATCTCGCGAGCATTTCGCTCGTCGATACCATCCAGAGGGTACTGACTAATCATCCTCATGAGCTCAGCATTGGATATCGGGCCAACTCTCTCAGGATTGAGAGACTCAAGCCAGCGAATTTCATCAACAAGAACAGTTATAGCTTCAACGCGTTGTCCTAGTCGTATCAGAGAGTTGATGGTAGCCTCATGACCAAGCACTGTGGCGGCATGATGGTCAGACATAAGCTCTGCAGCTCTTGATGCTCTCTGCATGAAGTAGTTCGAGAGCAGGGTAAGTATTCTAGAGAGAATGAAGAATGCTAGTAGTACGACTGCCCTGACTGCCGTGGAAAACAGGTCACCATCAACTAGGAGAGAATCCGCGATAGCCAAGACAAGCCGGACATAGATATACAGGTAGATGAGGTCAATGAAAATGGAAGGCATTCGCACAAAGATCGTGACAATCGAGTCCCGATTCTTTATGTGACCGAGCTCATGAGCTATTACAGCTTGCATCTCTTCTTCATTCAAAATCTCCAGAGTATTGCTGTGAACAACCACAGTGGAGCCCAGAAGAGGAAGACTGAATGTGTAAGCATTTGGAATAGGCGACGCCATTAGATAGACCTTATCGACTGAAACCTCGCTCTTCTTCGCCAAATCGAGCGTCCACTTGACTATGCTATCGCGGCTGTACTTGCGCCTCCAGGGAACCTCCTTGTTGAATCGTGGATAGAGCTCTATCAAATTGGAGCTTCGCATCATCTGAGCAACAGAGGAATACAGTAGTACAAGCTGCATTAGTGCAATGCTGAAGAACAATGCTGCCGAAGCAAGGGGGTTTGTTCGGGCGAAGTTAATGCCTACGACGAAGAGTGTATCATCATCAAGGTAAAGCAAAGATACAATGAGTATTTGTATGAAGTCCATAATCAGGAAAGCATAGATAGCATTCCACTTATCACGCGAGACTTCTTCAATCATGGACAACACCAAAATTCATCAGCATCGCACTGACAACTCTCGGAACCAGATTATTTGAATTCTGCGGTGGGTCCCATAGTCTTTATCATCAGGCGTAACTAGTGGAAGTTTGGCGTCTACAATGAGAGATGGGATGGATTTAGCGGAATACTGTATCGAGTTCGGACAAGGCCTCGGATGCAGCTATGTTGAAGCCAGATATGTCAGAGATCTGGCACGAGGGATGGCATTCAGGAACGGAGAACCAGTGTCAGGAGGTTACTCCCCCTCCTCTGGTATTGGAGTGCGCGTCCTTGTGAACGGAAACATGGGCTTTGCATCATTTGACAGATTCGAGAAGAGCCTAGCAGAGGAGTCTATCACAACTGCCTTCAGAATCGCAAAGAATGCCAAGAGGAAGATACCTATTGATCTTGGAAAGCCGATCTCCAACAAAGCAAAATGGAAGATGAAGGCAAAAGAACCACTCACTGATGTTGATTCGGATACAATGATGCAGTTCACTACTGATACGAACAAACAGATGGAGGGGCTTGCAGCCTACGTATTCATGTTCAACCCCAAGGTGATTGACAAGTATTTTGTTACAAATGAAGGCGCTCAGATCGAGAGCCAATTATCCTACATCCTCATGTCCTCGACCCTAACCGCTCAGGCGCCAGGAGGTTCAGAGCAGAAATATCTTGACCTGACACTTGCCGGAGGATGGGAACGAATCCGAGAGTCTGATTGTCTTGAGCATCTCAAGGACGAGGTTGCGCGGTTGAGGAGGGCGGCTGAAACAGCTGTTAGGGTTGATGAGCTATTGAGCCAGCCGATTGACATGATTGTTGGGCCTCAGGTATCAGGCATCATGGCACATGAGAATGTCGGTCATCCAAGCGAGGGGGATCGTATCATGGGCAGAGAGGGAGCGCAGGCAGGAGAGAGCTTCTGGAGGGACCTCAAAATTGGGGAATCGCGCGTGGGGTCTAATGCGGTGAATGTCTGCGAGAATCCGACAATCGAGAAGACATCCGGCTACTACCTCTATGATGATGAGGGAGTGAAGTCGCGAAAGCGGCAACTCATCAAAAAGGGAATAATCAATGAACCACTCTTGAATAGAGAATTTGGTACGAGATTCGGAAGAGGCTCAAACGCAGCGGCACGTGCTTCAGCGTACAATAGAGAGCCAATAATCCGGATGGCGAACACCTATTTCGAACCAGGCGATTACTCCTTCGAAGAGCTCGTTGAGGACGTCAAGTTGGGAGTCTATATGAGAAGTTTCCAAGAGTGGAATATCGACGACAGACGATACCAAGCCAAGTATACAGGCTCCGAAGCCTATCTTATCAGAAATGGTGAGATAACGAACACGATGGTCAAGAGGCCTATCATGGAAACAACGAGCGTTGGAATGTTGAGTGCAGTTGATGCAGTCTCAAAGAATCTAGTCTTTGATTTCCCAGGAACATGTGGAAAGAGCGACCCCATGCAAGGAATTCCTGTCTATGCGGGAGGCGGAGAGATTAGATTCAGAGGCATCAGACTTGGAGGTGTTGGCTGATGAAGAACACCGACCAACTGAAGACATTCGTTGACGAAGCTGTCGACTATGGTGCACGAAAGACTGACGCAATCATAGCACGCGTCACTAGGAAGAAGGACTCACAGATCCGATTCTCGCAGAGTGATATAGACATCAGCAATCGATGGAACAGCTTGCAGCTGGAGCTTTTCGTTTTGGTGAAGGGTAAGAAGACAGGTTCCACAGAGCGCCCCGTGGCTTCGATTGACGATGTCAGAAAGACTGTCGATGATGCAGTCACCTTCACAGGAATTCTGCCCGATTCAATGTTCTTTGCAGGACTAGAAGATAAGATAGGGTCTTATCCTAGATTGAAGGAGCAGTATGACAGTCGAATCGACGAATTTGTTGAAGAAGCCCCAGAAATCGTCAACTCTGTTGTGGACCAGGCCCTACAAGAGGGCGCGAAAAGAGTGGCAGGTGCCCTCATGGTCACAGACCAGACATTCCTCTTTCGGTCGAGTCATGGACCAGAAGGCTCAGGCAAAAGGACTACTTTCGACCTCAATGTCAGAGCGCTCCAGGATGAGCTGGACTACTCCGGACAGGGACTGGAGTGCGGAACCATGCCCACGAAATCGAAGAAGAAGATGCTCGCTGCAGGTGCTAAAGCGGGAATACTATCGAAGCAGGCCATTGGAGCGGCGCAAGGCACTCCAGGCAAATACGACCTCGTACTGTCGCCAACTGTGGCAGCCAGTGTAATCGGCCTAATTCCAGCTCAAGCGAATCCGTTTCTGATCATGACGGGTATGTCACCACTGAAAGACCGCATGGGTGAGCAGATTGCACCCGAGTTCGTTACTGCCTATGAGGACCCCTTGTTCGAGGGAGGTCTTGGAAGTACTCCATTCGACTGGGAAGGCACTCCGAGCAAGACACTGGCTATCACCGATAGAGGAGTACTCAAGGCATTGGTTCACAACACAACAACAGCGAAACTCTTTGAGTCTGAGAGCACTGGGAGCTCAAGAATGGTAGTTCTAGGAATGGGAATGAAGATGCTTCTTCCGGGGCCGTCAAACGTCGTATTCGAGAACGGAGACCATAACCTAGAAGAGATTCTTGATGTCAGTAGACCAACAATCTATGTGACATGCAACTGGTACTCACGATTCCAGAACCATCAGACAGGCGACTTCTCAACTATTCCGAGAGATGCCATGTTCCTCGTCAAGAGGGGCGAGATGAAGCCCATCAAGAACATGCGTATTAGTGACAACACAATGAGGATGTTGGCAAATATCGATGCTCTCGGTAGCGACCGTACACAGGTCTTCTGGTGGGAGGTTCAGACGCCAACGGTCATACCTACAATGAGGATTCGTGACTGCAAAATGACAGCAGCAACACAATAGATCGCAATCAGATGTTGTGGCGGAGCCTCCGTGGCTCCGCTCCTGTATTCAAGAGCAGTTTCGAAGCAGTTTGCCCTGTTCGATGTGTTTCGCATGATTTGATAGAATCTCCGAACATCGAGTCTGAGAGACACAAGCAGCAAGAAATCCTACAGTTTCTTCAGCTTACTTTTGATAATGGGATATAGAAACAGCTTCTGGCACTTCACTGGTTGTCGATTAAGATTTATTAGCCAGTTCGCCCTCATGTGACATGATTCGCATATGGTATCGGTGATGACTAATGACAAGAATAATAGATATTGAAGGAATAGGTACATCAAATGCTCAGAAACTCAAAGCAGCCGGTATAGAGAGTACCGAGAAGCTATTGGATGTAGGCGGTTCTCCTCATGGTAGGGACGAACTGAGTAAGAAGATAGGCATAACGAGTAGCCAGATTTTGGAATGGGTCAATCGAGCCGATTTGTACAGGATCAAAGGGGTTGGCAAGCAGTATTCTGATCTTCTTGAACAGGCAGGAGTCGATACTGTAGTTGAACTCGCGCAAAGAGTTCCAGAGAACTTACACGCAAAGATGTTAGAAGTGAATAAGGCTAAGAAATTCGTTCAAAGACCGCCCTCCCTCAATGCCGTGAAGAAATGGGTAGGCCAGGCCAAGGCTCTACCTCGAAAAATCCAATGAAGCTCCTTGAGTGTAAGAGCACGATAGTTCAATAATGGCAGGTTTGGGCCTGGAATGAAAACGTTTCTCCCAGGTCCAGCTCATATTGCCTTGAAGAGCTTATACTATTGCATCAAGAAACTGCTAGATGTAATCAGACCAACCATATGTACGATATGCAACTGGTATTTGCCTTTCTAAAGGAGGTCAGGTTCCTCTTCAAGAAGATGCACCTCAGTGATAATACGATGAAGACGCTTCCGAGCTAGATGCATTTACGGATGACTTTGGACAGGTGTTTCGGTAGGAAGCAAGGGCGATTATTGTCTTGCTAATAATAAGAATGGGAATCTGCAGAATGACTGCAGCAACGCAGTGAGCAGTCATCATTCACTGCTATATGACTTGATGAATGTGGGTACTGTCTCACCATGGTTCTGAACTGCCCAGCCAACCGAATAGGAAAGCTGAAGCAACTTGGATTCCAATCAGGAGGTTCACCAAGAGAATAGTCGCCCCAAGAGAGGTGTTGTGAGGTTTACAAAAGCCTACCACATAGAGATACCCCACCCAGAGACCAGATATGAGCCCAAAATACGGAATCCATCCGAACAGCAGAACTGGTGAAGCCGAGAAAACGCCAATCTTCAAAGAGTCGAGAACAGTCCCAGTTCCGCGCAATCCCTTCGCAAAGATATGGAATAGCAGACCCAGAAGGGGCAACTTCAGTACATTGCCAAAATACGTCAGGATGCCAACCCAAAAGTAGCGACTAATCCCTGTAGATGCTTCAAGGAGAGGAGCCTGTAGGTATGCTCCCATTTGTGCATTCGTACCTGCATGAACTATATCACAAGGAATGTGGAACCAGTTTACAATGGGAGTTAGCAATGCCAAGATTACACTCAGACTAGGAAGAAACGCAGCACGGGCCAGAATCCTTGGATCTCTCGTTCCCTTCGAACACTACATCAGGGTGCAACACCAGACTGAGAGCCTTCCGAAAATCCCCAGTAAGTTACATGCTGGCACCTCAAGTCTATACCTTGGCGGCATGACGAACTCGTCGTGACTCTGCTGCTGCATGCAGGAACATCTCCGATACGTTGTAACCCGTCCGTGCGGAGGTTTCAAAGTACTCAAGCTGAAGCAGATTTGCAAGTGAGTGGCCTTCCTGTTCAGAGATGACAGCTTCGTTCTTGAGGTCAGCTTTGTTGGCTACAAGTGAACCACTGAGGAATTTGTCCCTCTGGATGCAGATCTTCTCTGTGAGAGCCTCATAGAGAGGGGTGATTCGTTTGAAGGTCTCCTTATTGGTCATATCATAGACCATGATTAGGTGATGAGCGCCTTCATAGAACCTATTCCGCAAGCCTGCAAAGGTCTCCTGACCACCAACATCGACGATGGTCAGAACGACTTTTCCTTCTGGGAAATTGAACACTATGGCGCTGAGGTCAGCAGCGACAGTTGCAGTATGGTCTTCCCTGAACTCGTTGGTCTGATAGCGTCTGACAAGACTCGATTTGCCCACACTTGGTGCGCCGACAATGATTGTCTTGTATAGCTCTGCTGCCAAGTAGTCCACCTATTGACTAATCCCTAAGAGAAAATGTGAGTACATCACTTATCAGTATTACTAATATCCTGCAGAAACACCAATCGAAGAGTTTTAGAAGACTCGCCGGCTCACCTTGGAAGTATGATTGACTTCAAAGACATCAGGAAAAGGACGACAAGTGTTAGAGGATACGTTGACGCCTTATCCGAGAAAGACAAAGATATCATAATACAAGCATACAAGGAATACAGACTCAATGAGGTCGCGCTGAGGGAGTTGAAGGTCCTGGCAAAGGGTCTCAAGGTCGTCGTGTTTAGTGCGGCCTGGTGCGGTGACTGCAAGAGAGCTATGCCAGTCATGCTCCATCTCGAAGAGCAGACAGGGATTGATGTCATGGTATTTGGAAACATCAAGACGGATCCTCTGAACAAGGCTGCCAAGTGGAGAGTGCCACCTTCGCCTCCAGAGATGAACAAGTGGGGAGTGACTGCAATCCCCTGGTTCGAGTTCTTTGATGCCAAGGGAAACAAGATAGGCACTCTTATCGAGAAACCAACAGTAAAAGATACGCTCGAAGAAGAGATTGTGCACGTGCTCAAGAATAAATAGTGATGCACCTCGTATTAGTTCATTCACACGGAGGAAAGGACTTTGGAGATTCCGATGCTGTCTAAATTCGTTGAAGGTCTGAAGCTCTTCTTTTCATCGAAGAGACTGAAGTGGTTGACACTCGTATTCGTTCTTGGAGCTGGCCTAATCGCTCTAATGGAACGTATTGTACTTCTGGTGCCTTCATCAGTGACGAATCTGCTAGCCTTGTTCGCTGGTGGCGTATTCCCGACATTCTTCATGCTCACTGCGTTCTTCTCATTGATCGGACTTGCAAGATTCGTAGCGAGTGACGAGTCGTACGCTAGATCAGTCATCTTTACGATTATGTGGATGGTAGTTAGCATTGTAGTCTTGCTACTGCTAGTCTTCGTAGTGCGAGATTTCTTCAACATCATGTTCATCGGCGTTGCTTTTCTTGGCTGGATTGGCTTCCAGTCATATTTCTCTACGCGATCCTCACTGGGGTATGCAGAGAGTGCTGCAATTCAAAGCAAATCAAAGCTGGTGGGTATCCTCTATGGATTCCTGTACATTCTGAACTATGGTTTGATTGCTGGCTCTTTCATTGTCACATCATTCATTAATCCTTCAATCCTCTTAACGGCAGCATGGTTTCTAGCCATCCTAGGAGCACTGCTTGCAGCGGGCTTCAATTTCCTGAATGGCTGGGTCCTACTAGCTGAGCGTAACAAATCAACAGCAAGCAGCATAGCATTCCTAGGTCTGTTCATTTCGTCGTACTCAGCCTATTTCATATACAATGTTTTGAAAGGATTTGATGCAGGCTTCGACCTCGTAGGAGCGGCAATCTCAATCTTCTTCCTAGTGTATACGATGAGCAGTATTGGCCGGACACTGGCCAGCCGCGCAGAGTTAGATACAAGATGGAAACTAAGCAAGGAATTGGCTGCCACGTCCACCTTCTTCCTCGCGTCAGGCTATATGTTCACAGATGCATTGTTTACTGTGATTCTCTCTGGCACTAATCCAGCGCTAGCGGGGGTAGTCGGAGATATCGTCAAACTCATCATCTTCCCGTTCGTTGCATTCATCATGGAGTTGAACTTCATTAGGAAGTCGAGGAAGATGCCCAAGGAAGCACCTATGCCTGAGGTTCTGCCTGCTACCCCAGTTGAAGGAGAGGAGCAGCTTGAAGAGGAACCAGAGATTCCTCAACCCCAAGTTGGCAGTTCTCAAGAGATGTTACCCGAGGACTCAGAGTCCCCAGAGGATTCGGAGGCGTCATCAGCAGAGGTGCTGGAAGAGGATACAACAGAGGCATCTGAAGAGGATTCCAAGTAGTTGAGTGAAGATGAACACTAGCATCCATTTCTCTCCGCATATCTAAGCGAAGTTTTTTAACCCGTGAGGTTTAGTTACTGGCAATACGCGGTACACTTGACGGTACCCGAGTTCAACAGAACATTAGCGGAGAAACTAAAATGGCAAAGTATGAATGCATGGTCTGTGGCTGGATATATGACGAGGACGTGGGTGACCCCGACAGTGGGATTGAGGCGGGGACCAAGTTTGCTGACCTGCCGGATGACTGGGTCTGCCCTATGTGTGGCGCGGCCCGTGACGACTTCCAGTTACTAGAAGAGTGATTCTATCGGTAATTCAGGCAAGGGTTTCGTTTTGAAGCTCCTTGTCATCGTTTCCTTTTTCTGAGAAGTGGTTGTCTAGTCTAGCTCGTTTTCTCACATCATTTGGAGGAGCCTTTCTCCACCACATTTCTACATCCTTTTGCGAACGAGTGTGAGCCTCCCAATGTGCAGAAACACGACCAGATGTGCTGTAGTATCTGACGTAACACAAATGCCGTCCTGTGTTGATTCCCAGATTACTGCACAATCTCTGTTCATCGAGTTGGAGTGCGTTCTTATGGGATCTAGCAATGGTATCTAGTTTCGAGGCGAGGTGTGCTACTGACGAGTCCTTCGATTTCTTGCTGAGAACTGCAATGTTATTATAATGTAAGAAAGTACTTGCAGCGACTCATATGAGGATTCATGACTGTTTCCCCAGGACCAGAATTGTGGCTCTATTTGTCTTCCTGTTATCATTCTCTTTGGTTCTTGCCATACCTAATGTTGGCAGAGCTGTGCCGGAAACGTTAGCTGATTCGGATCTGCATAATGTCAATGTCGCCATATACTTTGGTGATGGGTCTCTTGGATCTTCTGTCATGGCTCTTAAGTACATGTTTCTGTGGATGAATGCGACAGTTGAACTCATCGACGGAGCTCAAATCAGAAATGGTACATTGGACACCTATGATATCCTTGCGTTTCCAGGAGGCTCAGCGACTTCCTATGTAGGTGACCTAGAGGCTGAGGGCCTCGATATTGTTCGCGAGTTTGTCAGAGATGGCGGTTCTTACTTTGGAATCTGCGGAGGGGCGATGTTCGCCACAAATGCTGCCCTTGGCTTGTTCAATGGGTCATATAGCAGTCCAATCAGTGGAATAGATACATACCTCACTGAGATGTTCGTGAATCGCAACTCTACAGGACCGGATTTGTCGTCAGAACCTGATTCGTATCAGACAATGTACTGGGGCTCAGCGTATTTCTATAGTGATGATATGTCTGGTGTTATTCCAATTGCGAACTACTCTCTCAATAATAGACCCGGCATGATAGCTCTCACTTACGGTCAAGGCACCGTGTTCCTCTCCAGCCCTCATCCTGAATATGAAGAGGGTGACAACAGAGATGGCACCAATTACTGCGATTACCTGAGTGATCCTGACTCGGAATGGCCCTTGCTCTTGAGAGTATCTTGTTGGTTGGTCAATGCTTCGAGTAACGAGAATACAGATTCAGGAATCGCGTTTCCAGAATACATCACGTTGCTCGTTCTTGGAAGCGCAGGACTTCTTGGCCTTGGTCTTGTCATTTATCTCACTAGATTCAGAAAATCGTAGTCAACATCTGACTAGAAACAGGAGCCATTTGCCCGGCTTACAAGCTCAAGACATATGTTCACTTACGTTTTCTGAAGGCGTATATGTGGCCTATTCCTAGCGTGACTGCAGAGTATACTGCAAAGGCTATTGCTGAGAGGAGGATGAAGAAATACATCAGTGGCACAGTGACATCCTGTGCATGCCAGGGCAATCCATTTCCATTGAAGACGATGATAAGCGAGACGCTCAATAGATAGAGAATGGCTGTGGAAGCAATGAATCCCTTGGCAGAAGTCATCACCTCAGATTGATCCTGCTTTTTAGCAACGTACCTCTGTATAAGAAGGAGAACAGCCACAGCGGTCACGAACGGGACGAGTACAATAGCAAACAGGCGGAGGAAGAGCTCGTCAAAATAGGCGGCCAGATAGCTTGCTGAGAACTGCCATCCAGAGAGCACTGTTGTTATTGGCAATATGATAAGGTAGACAGACATCGGTAGAGCAATCATGACCGCTCTCTGTCGTACGGGAACTGCTTCGACTAACACACGCCTTGCTCTTCTAGATACGATGATCACACCGCCTATCATACAGCCTGAAAGAAGTAGGACGGCAAGACGAATAGCCGTTTCTTCACTAATCTTGGAATACAATGAGAACTGAAGAATCATGATAGAGGATTCCTCCGCTGCCATAGCAGCATCAATCGCCTGCTCATAGAGTCCGGCTGAGAAATTGCTCTCTGCCTGTGACAGCAGGCTACCTGCAGCGTCAATGTCTGATGCCAGCATTTCGGCATGGCCCATCACCTGCGCACGTGCCTTGCCCTGTTCAAGACGCAGCGACGCCTGATTAATTCTATAGATAGATTCTTCCCGCAAGGATAGATTGAGGCTATCAAAAAGGACACTTCCGGACGCATCATAGGGTATCTCCCAGCCCATGACAACAGCGGCTGTAGGAGCAATGGAGTTCTGATGATGAGAGTCGGAGTAGATACCAGGAACGACGCGTGGGCCTCTCATGAGGAGTGGAGTGTGTAGAACCTCTGGTTCTATTCCTCCATGCTCGCCTCCCTTGCCAGGGAAGTCCGTCTGCCCATGGTCTGATGTCACCATGACAAGGGTTGAATTGAGGATTCCCAGGGCATCGTAGGCAGAGAGTATCTCACCGATATAAGCGTCCTGTCGTTCTATAGCCGCTCTGTAGGAATCAGATAGCGATCCATTCTCATGTCCGATTTCATCAGTTTCGCAGAAGTGTACGACAGTGAATGTTGGCAAATGAGTAGTGACCAGCTCGACGGCGTAGGCCGATATGAGCCCATCGCTATAGGCTGGCAGTTCCTGCTCGATTGGAGCGTAGCCCGAAGTTGTGTTCACGACGAGGGTTTCTTCTCCCGGGACACTTTCGGAGAATGTAATTGAGTAGTTCATCCACTCTCCAAAGAGCTCGTGCCATGTTTCGCTGCCCACAAATGCGGTTGTCCCGTCATGTCGAAGTGTGGACCTCCACAGAGAATCGGCTGTGAACGGACCAGTATGCTCATTGGCGATAACCTGACTCTCGGAAGTGTTCACACCTGAGGGAATCACTCCATAGCCAGCTCTGCTGACACTGATAAGAGTAGAGCATTGTATATCTGTCAGATTCGCCCAGCTGCCAAAGTAGTCTAGACTTGGTTTATCAATTGCGTAGAATACATCAGCTCTCACTCCGTCTAGGACAATGATCAGAGTGTGGTTAGCCTTGGGGCTGATGTCGGCATCTATCAGGGTAATTGGTCCGGTTGGGACATACGTGTAGGGATTGGAGTAGTTGAAGTAGTTGAGTAGTCCGACGACTAGGAGTCCGGTGCTAGCAAGCGAGAGAATGACGAGAGCAGCTGCTGCAGAACGTGCCGACGACATGATGTTGGGCATCACCGCGTTTTCCCGTGATACAACTCTTGGAGATTTGCTGGGCTTCACTCAGCAGCATTCGGAGTATTGACCTTTACGGAATCTCAGAAGGGGCCCACTAGGATGATATTATTTAATGACGAAACCCCTCATCTCTCTAGGATACTATTGATTCGCTTGCGAATAGGAATGAAATTACTATCGACTGATATTCATTCGTTGGATATGAAAAGAACACCAAGAAATACCATTTCTCAATCCTTATGTGCGAATTCGCCAAGTCTGACTGATGTGCGGCCGTTTCTCCATGTTCTCTGACATCAAGGCACTTAGGGACAGGTTCAAGATAGAGGAGATACTCAAGGCTCCAGAGCCAAGATACAACATTGCACCGGCTCAGAAGATAAGTGTCATAGTTCAGCAAGAAAAAAGGAAACTCACAGAGATGAAGTGGGGACTGGTCCCCTCCTGGGCGAAGGACTCTAGGATGGGCAATAGTCTAATCAATGCTCGGGCGGAAACAGTCGCCACGAAGCCCGCGTTCAGGAACGCGTTCAAGAGACGCAGATGTCTCATTCTTGCAGACAGCTTCTTCGAGTGGCAGAAGAGTGGAGAAATCAAGACTCCAATTCTCATTCGACTAAAGTCCGAGCAGCCCTTTGCAATGGCAGGGCTCTATGAGTACTGGAAGATGAAGTCCGGCAAGACCCTAGAGAGCTGTGCTATAGTGACAACAGCGGCGAATACCTTCATGAAGCCTATTCATGATAGGATGCCTGTGATCCTCAGACCGGAGAATGAGGATAGATGGCTCGACCCTGAGCTACAGGAAACCGCACAGATTGCTGCCCTGCTGGAACCAGTTGAATCTGGCCTCCTTGAGTCATTTGAAGTATCCACGTATGTGAACTCCCCAAAGAATCGTGACTCTGTGGTCATTCGACCAATACATTGACGAATTAAGCAGACTGTCCCAGTTCCTCTTCCAGCCTTTTTCTTGCGATCCTTCTTCATGCTATGGCAGAAGTGAGTCGGGGTTAGGAATTTAAGCGGCCTAGATGTCACTATTCTTTATGCAACCGAAATGGGCATCCCTTCTCGAATATGACCCATTGGCGCACCTGCAATCCGTCAGCAATCCCGCGATTCAATTCTTCGTCCAGAGAGACTTGTTGGACAATCGAGACCTGTCAGTCGAAAAGCTCTGGACCCTTCCCGGTGCGGAGAAGGTCCTGCGAAGGCAGCAACCGAACGGCTCATGGCCGGACAAGAACAAGAAGAAGCACGCTAACTCGCCCACGAATTATGCAGTACTCGAGACCTACAGGTCGCTCCGCGTCTTGGTCGAGTGTTATGGGCTGAACAAAAAGCATCCCGCAATCCAGAAGGCGGCTGAATTCTTGTTCAGTACTCAGACGTCCTATGGCGACTTTCGAGGCATTTATGGCACACAGTTCACAACGAACTACTCGGGAGGGATACTGGAGTTCCTCGTGAAGGCGGGTTATGACAGCGACGCCCGCATAGATAGGGCCTTCAAGTGGTTCATGTCAGTCCAGCAAGATGACGGCGGCTGGCTGCTCCCGGTCCAGGTGGCGGGCCTAAGTAGTCTAGCGAGTGATGATTGGATGCAGCAACCCACCGTGGTCGCATTCGACCCCACGCTGCCTTCTTCCCACATGGTGGCAGGCATCGTAATTCGGGCCTTTGCGAACCATCCCAAGTACCGGCAGACACCCGAAGCGCGCAAGGCTGCAGATTTCTTGGTTTCTCGCATCTTCAAATCAGACAAATACACTTTTCGTCAGCACAAGAGCTACTGGACCAAGTATACCTTCCCTTTTTGGTGGAATGACCTCATTGGGTGCCTGGATGCGCTTTCCCTGATGCATTATCCTGTGGACACACCCGGTGTGCAAGGTGCATTGCACCATTTCAGGACAACCCAGCTCCCAAACGGATCATGGCGACTCGACCTGCTCGCCGCGAAGACGATTCCGGACATCACCTCGTGGTTTGACCTCATGATTAGCCGAATCTTCAAGCGGTTCTATGGGAACTAGAGTATCATGCAGCACACTTGGACAGAAAAGGTCCGCGACATGTTCAACATTCATCATCAGAGAACTACCAATGTAATGCACAGCATGAAGCCATGCGAAAGCTAATCCAAACTGGGCCGGGCTAATCTACGATCATCAGGCCAGAAACTATCGTCTATGAGGGCTGTACTTCAACTCCATGCCACCATCGATTAGACGCATGTTGTAGGGAAACAGTCCGACTCTGTCTCCGTCCCTCATGTACTCGGACTGACGGACTACTGTGCCATTGATGAAGCAGTCTCCAATGTCTGACATCTTAAGTCCTAGTCTACCAATGAGCTGACGGAAATCCTCACCTTCTCTGAAATCAAGACATAGAATTGTATCCTCGTCCACTCGACTTCCTGGAACCATTTCCCTCAGAATTCCATAGAGGTGGATCTCAATCATAACCTGCAAATGCTATCAATCTCAAATAAACATTGTAGAACCTCTTCAGATTTCTCAATAGGGCTAATCACACCCTACATTCACCATGTTTTATTGAGCGGCAATTCGAAGCCTTCATTAGCGGACGACCTCACGCTCGCCTTGTGACTGTCTATGTCAAAGGAAAGAAACCGCCAGTCTTGGGACACCCTCAGCAAGTGCTACCAGTCCGAACACATCATATCCCTCGAGGATGTGCACTACGGGCCGCATGCTCCTGGAGAGAGGAGCTTAGGTCTGATTGGAAATGTGAGAGGTCTGGATGTGCTCGAGATTGGCTGCGGGGGAGGCCAGAACTCCATAGTCTTGATGAAGTGGGGGGCAAAAAGCGCAACGGGCATTGACCAGTCAGAAGCCCAGCTAGAGTACGCCAGGAAGTTGGCTCAGAAGGAAAAAGTCGTTGTTAGTTTTCTGCAAGCAGACATGGAGGATTTGCATGTCTTTCGAAACTCGACATTTGATTTAGTTGTGTCCTCACATGCATTTGACTACGCTGAGAATCTGGACCGAGTCTTTCAAGAAACTGCGCGAGTGCTTCGGAAAGGAGGCCGATTCGTCTTCTGCATGCTCAACCCAATCTGGAGAGTGGTTGGGACAGCATTGGAGAGCGAAGACCTTGCGAAGGTTCAAGCATACTTCGGGGAAGAAGCAGAGAAATGGTCATGGGCAACGTCGGATGGACAATCCATAGGTGCGTTTGAAACAGTTCCTTGGCGCTTCGAACAAATCATCAATGGTGTCATCCAATCAGGCCTGCGTATTGATCGTGTTGTTGAACCTCGTGGATACAACGGGAATGAGGCAGAGGAGATTGGCGTGGAATCAATACCATATCGGGATGCATATCCTAGTGAGAAGTTTCTCGCTCTCATACGACGAATACCATTCACAATAATCATTTCCGCCAAGAAGAGCTAGAGTGCTGACACTGAGAAAGGAATCTACAAAAGAAGAACCTACGAAGAGTTTGAGGGGCTATGTAAGTCGTTGATGACATATGCAGTCCAATCCATGCGCAAAGGAACAGCTCAGACAAAATTCATCGACCGGTTTTCAATGACCCGGATAGAAGGCGTTATACGCAATTGAGCTGCCGCCAATGTCTCAAGTATTGAGTAAAGAAACTGGTTTCTCAGAGGCGGGCCAATGTTGGATTACAAAGTGCGTCGAGTTGTTGAGTCTGATAGAGTAGACATACTTGAGATGGCGAGAAGAACATGGGGGGGTCATGACTACATGCCAGCCCAGCTTCACGGCTGGATGAGGAGCCGTAAGTGCCGTCTTGTTGGCATAGAAGTGAAAGACCACCTCGTAGGAATGGCGAACCTGCACTTGATCGACTTAGGAAAGACGGGCTGGATGGAAGGACTTCGAGTACATCCCAAGTACCGAAAGAAGGGACTAGCTCGAGTATTGACGCAGGCGCTCGTGAACGAAGGCATCGAGGCAGGTGTTGAAAGACTGAGATACACCACTGATTCATCAAACTCAGCCTCGATCAGCCTTGCACACGGAATAGGGATGAACGTCAAGACCAAGATGGGCGTCTTTTGGAAAGGGAGCCTGAAGAGAGTAAAACGCGGAGGTGTGAGAGAGCCTCCTGTGCCTGTTAGGCCAGCGTCTGCAAGGGCTCTGCTCAAGGAAGCAGGGACGCTATTCTCGGATCGTCTGATTGTCCATGATTGGAAGGCATATGATTTCAGCGCGGAAGGAATCGCCCAAGTTGTCAAGCAATCAGAAGTCTACATAGGCAGGAAGGAAGGCAAGATTGATTCGGTGACATTTGGGACCGAGAGGGTTGAAGGAGGCGAGGGTGGATGGTCAATCACGATATACGCAGAATCTCAGCAAGCCTTCCTCCAGGCAGTCTACTCACAGATACTGCTGGCCAAAGAGAAGGTCAGCCCCTTCGTGATGGGAATCTACCCGATGCAATTCCGGGACATATTGCTTGAGCAGCGATGGATTCCAAAGTGGACACAGGATTTCGCAATCCTCCTCTTTGAAAAGGACATGAGACCAAGATAGATCTGAGTCATGAGCCGCGCAGAGAAGACAAACCAGTCTATTCAGTGATGTCAAGTCAGACTTATTAGAAAGCTCGGAACTTGAAGGTGTATGCGTCCCAGATGCATAGCACTGCTATTGATTGTTATTCTCGGAGCTGGAGTTCTTATTGGTCTCTATGGACTGCAAAACAACCTATTCACAACCTTCGACCCCGGAGATCGTTACCAATCAGAGCGACTGGACTACATGGGTGTGATCTATGCGAACAGGTCGAACCAGTATGGCTTCTTCGAGGGATACAGTGAAACAAGCAGCTGTCCGTGGGGATTCATCCACAGAGGCATCGATTACTTCTTCATAAACAACACTGAGGTCATTGCCGCTGCTCCAGGTTGTGTCGAACAAGTTTTCTGGCGTGTCAATCCAAATGCAACATTGAACATGTACAATATCTACGTGTGGATTCGGTTCAATGCATCCATTATTCTGTATTATACTTTCGAGCCATTCACCCATATTGAAGGAGACCAAGATAGACAGCTGGCAATGCTGAGTGTTCAGGTTGGCGACTGGGTGATGAAGGGAAGTGTCATCGGTCGATTTCTATATGTGGAAGACGCAGCACACATTGATTTTAGCGTCCGAAACGGTGAGGTAGCGTACGATCCTGAGCCCTTCTTTGGCTCTAGCGACCATGATGAAATCATGGGACTCATTAATGACTACCACCCAGGGTGGAATCTATCATATACTGCGCCCTAGTTGCCTTTCGAGTCAACAAAGGCTCGGTTTATTGATTTGCCATGGTCCATGTGTCAGGGCTCGCACAAAGGACACCATAAGGCTCCTGCTTATATAGGTGAGAGGAACTACAAGGAGCTACTTCTTGAATTTGCGATTCATTCGCTTTGCAAGGAGGAGGACTATTACCGATGAATAAGAATCAGACTATCGCGATAGCTCTCATCGTCATCATCGTAGTTGGCGCCGCTGGTGTGTATCTAATCATGTTCCCACCAGGACCGACTGTACCTACGATTGTCATAGGTACTACAGACTCTGTTGAGTCTAATCTGGACATGGCGCTGGCTTACGACTACTTTGGATGGGAGATGATCATTGCACTGAGCTCAGGCTTAGTGGAAATAGAACCCGGCTCTGAAGCTGGGGCGGAAGATATAGAACCTGCATTGGCTACGGACTGGATAGCGACTGGAGGAGGAACAATCTGGGACTTCGAACTTAGAGAGAACGTCACATTCCCTGATGGTCGTGAGTTCAACGCAACGGATGTGAAGTACACATTCGATAGGAACTGCAACCTGACAGGAGTAGGTCTCTTTGAGCTTGATGGGCCACAACTCAATATGGAGTACAATGCTGTAATCAAGAACGTGACCATCATTAGCGAGTTCGTTGTTCGCTTCTATCTGTGGATACCATTCGCACCATTCCTGCAACTCATGTCCTGTGCTGCATCCTACATGGTAGACAGGGCAGTTGCACCAATGGATGCTCTTCTCGGATACGCAAACACTACACAGACCCCCTGTGCATTAGGTCCGTACCTGCTCGACGAGTGGGTCAGGATAGGCGGTAGTGATGACCACGTCACTCTCGTCAAGAACCCTGACTACTGGAATGCCGCTGCAGGATATCCCAAGACTGACAGAATCATCATCAAGATGTACGCCAGCGATACCGCACTTGCGTCAGCAATGACAGCAAAAGAGATTGATATTGCATATAGGCAGCTCACAGCAAGCCAGATCAATGCCTTCAAGGCAGACGCTTCAGTTAAGGTCTGGGAAGGTATTGGTGCTCAGATTCAATACCTCTGTTTCAACCAGGATGTACATCCATACGATGAAACAGCTGTCAGGCAAGCACTCGCTGCTGGCATCAACAGAACTCATGTCTGTGCGAGCGTGTTCCTAGGAACATTCGATCCACTCTACAGCATGATTCCGCAGGGAATGGCATACGCAAACACTGCATTCAACAAGTGGGAGTACAACAAGACGTTGGTTGCTCAGCTCCTAGCACCTTTTGGCTACAACAACGTGACCAAGCTAAAGCTCAATATGACCTATGAGAGCTCTGGACACTACCCACAGAGTGCACAACAAGCGCTTGTATACGAGCAGGACTGGGAAGACACTGGCGTGATTGATGTCACACTCTATGGTCTTGACTGGCCAAGCTACAAGGTCGCCAGAGATGCGGGATCTTTGAATGTCTTCATGTACGGATGGTATCCAGACTTCATCGACCCAGACAACTATGAGTTCCTGCCATTCGCAGCTTGGCTGAACATGGGCTACAACAGCACTTATCCTGCTGGCGGTATAGCTCAGTACAACCTTTGGGTTCAGGGAAGAAGTGCGACAAATGATACTGCACGACAGGCTGCGTATGTTGCACTCCAGAATCTCCAAGCAGATGAATGCTCAGTTGTTCCACTCTGGCAGAGCAGCACTGTTGCAGTGTCTAAGTTAAGCATCAAGGGTGTTGTTCTGGACATTACAGTCAACTGGCGTAATTGGCTGCTCTACATTGAAACACCCACAACATAAGCGCATACGAATCCAGGAAGAGCAGGCTTCTCCGCCTGCTCCCTTGTTTTTTTTTTCTCCCCGTGGTTTAGTTCAATTGAAGTCTGTCTTTTTGTGATATTCGAATTCTTTCGTCATTCGAAGAGCTTAAGTCTTTGAATAAAGCAGATTTCTGTGCTCTGTGCCTAGCATTTGGGTGATTGAGTTGACTCTAAAGACGTATGTGACTAGCAGAATCCTTCTCACCATTCCAATGATTCTCCTTCTGTTCACGTTTGTGTTCATAATTGTGAGAATCCTGCCTGGGGATCCTGCTGCAGCCCACTTTGAGAAATCTGTTGATCCATTGGTTCTACAAGAATTCAGACATCGTCTTGGGCTGGATGCGGATCCGTTTACTCAGTATTTCGCCTACCTCGGAGGCATTCCATTTGGCAACTTCGGGCTGTCCATGCAGGACTTCTCACCTATTAGCAGCCACATAGCAATTAGATTTCCAGCAACCCTTGAACTGACGATTTACGCTATGCTCTTTGCTGTCCTCTTTGGAGTGGCTCTTGGTGTCCAATCAGCAAAGAAATACGACACAGTGCAAGATCATGGCATCAGATTCTTTGGAATAGTCACCTATGCAATCCCTGTCTTCTTTCTCGGTATGATTCTTCAGTTCATATTCTCAATCTGGCTTGGTTTCCTGCCAACAGGAACTCGCTTTGACCCCCGCTACGATGCGCCTACAACAATCACAGGCCTGTATACGATCGACAGTCTCTTAACGGGCAATATTCAGGCGTTCGTCATCTCCATCAGGTATCTTCTACTACCATCTATCACTTTGGGCCTTATCCTTTGCGGGATATTCATTCGGCTCACGAGAACTAACATGCTCGAGACTCTAAGAATGGACTTCGTCGTGGCAGCAGAGGCGCGCGGATTATCGGAAGCGAAGGTCACATATGGCTATGCATTGAAGAATGCGTTCCTTCCAATTCTTACAATGATAGGACTGCAATTTGCTGCACTACTAGCAGGCGCTATTCTCACAGAAACTACATTCAGCTGGCCAGGGCTTGGTACGTACCTTGTACAACGCATCAACCATAGAGACTATACGGCGATTCAGGGAGTTGTCGTGTTCTTTGGTATTCTTGTCAGTCTGGTCACGCTGTTTGTTGACATTCTATACGCGTATTTGGATCCACGAATTAGACTGTAGGTGAATGCTAGATGACTCAGAAGAACATCATGGGTGGCATTTTCATTCACCTAAGACCGTCAAAGGAGACTTTTCAAGAACGCTCAATGAAATGGTGGATCACATTTGTCGTGATCGTGGCAGGAACAGCAGTAGTTCTCGCAGGACTAGTATTCCTGGCCGCTATTTCGAGAAGCGGGATAGGCCTGCAAGTGGTCAGCTGTACTTTCATCTTCGGGGTCATCATCCTGATAACAGGTGCAGCACGTAGAGGGATGATACACGAACAAAGGCTCACGATTCGTCAAGGCAACATCCTGCTTGTGTTAGTGTCTGCGATTCTTGTTGCTATCATGGCAGAGGTTGGATACATCACAATTGCGGACCCCGTTTTGAGAGCAAGTCTACCTGAAGCTATGAGGGGTTCGAGTCTCTCGACCTCTCTGGTATTGGGGGGAGTACTATTCTCTCTCATTATCCTACTACTCTATGAGGGATATCCAATACTCAGTCACAGGGGTTCTCCGGGTTTTGTCGCCATGTCTGGGCTGTTGATAGTATTCGCGATTGTATACATGACCGCTGTCTCTTGGTGGATTGTTCCCTATGACCCGACTAGGCTCGATGTGGGCCCATATGGAGGCGCTCCATCGCTTCAATTTCCGCTAGGGACCACGGCTCTTGGACAGGACCTTTTGAGCAGAGTGATCTCAGGAGGGGGAATAATGCTCCAAGTAGCGATAATTTCGGTGGCTGTGTGTTTCTCAATCGGCGTGCCTATGGGTCTTGCCGCATCATACAGAGGAGGTCTTCCCGATAGAGCAGTATCCCTCGTCATGGATAGTATCTTCGCATTTCCGGGCCTTGTTTTAGCTATTGCGATTGCAGCCATATTGGGTCCGGGCGTCACGAATATGGCAATGGCAATTGCTGTAGTCTATATACCATCGTACTTCAGAGTAGTCCGGAGTCAGGTGCTAACAATCAAGGAGCTTCCCTACATTGAAGCAGCTATTGTCATGGGAGCAAGGAATCGAGACATCATCTTCCGGTATATCTTGCCTAATATCCTACCATCTGCAGTAGTAGTCATGTCGATCAATTTTGCTGATGCAGTTCTTACTGCGGCAGGCCTGACTTTTGTGGGTCTTGGTCTTCCAGTCGATGTGCCAGATTGGGGATGGGACTTAACCTTTGGTTCCCACGAATACGTTACAGGCAAGTGGTGGAGCATCACTTTTCCAGGACTCATGATAGTCGTATTAGCACTGGGCTTCACACTGGCTGGAGAAGGGCTTAATGAAGTGCTGACTCCCAAGCTCAAGGAGTGATCAACTGTGTTAGAGAGTGAGAATAACCTTCTTGAGATCAGAGATTTGTCAGTGGAATACAAAACGCGAAGGGGTGTAGCTAAAGGCGTCGATGCAATATCGTTGAATGTTCCAGAGAATAAGACTCTCGGTGTTGCCGGAGAGAGCGGTTGTGGCAAAAGCACCCTTGGCAGGGCAATCATGCGGCTTGTGGCTTATCCAGGGCGAATCATCAGTGGCGACATCATATTCAACATAGAGGAGGATATCGTGACAAGTAATGCCACCATCAAAAGAGGACAGGTTAACCTTCTGAAGTTGAACGAGAAAGAGATGAGGGCTATCCGTGGAAAGGAGATTTCGTACATTTTCCAAGATCCCATGACTTCCTTGAATCCGATGGCCACTGTTGGCACGCATTTCATCGAGATTATGAAAGCCCATGACCCTACAATCGAGGATGAGAAGGCCATTGATAGAGCGAAAAAGATACTCATCGGCTTAGGTATCAATCCTGAAAGAGTGACCGACTATCCCCATCAATTCAGTGGGGGAATGAGACAGCGAGTCATGATCGGTCTTGCTCTTGCCCTAAAACCCAAGCTACTAATCGCTGATGAGCCTACGACCTCTCTCGATGTAATAGTCGAAGCGCAAATACTTGAGGAAATTGCTGCTCTCAAGGACAAGTTCAATCTCACGATGATTCTCATAACGCACAATCTGGGGGTCCTTGCCCAGACAGCCGATAATATCGCCATCATGTACACAAGCAGAGTGGTGGAATTGTCGCCAACACTGGACTTATTCGAGAAACCCCTCCATCCATATGCGCAAGCCCTGCTTCAATCCGTTCCCGACGTCACGCATCCCGAGAAGCAACTTGCCTGGATTCCTGGTGCTCCTCCAGACCTAGTCAATCCACTCCCAGGATGTATGTATCATCCAAGATGCCCCCATGCGATGGATATCTGCACACAGATTGTACCGCCACTGGTCGAAGTAGAGCCTGGAAGACTCGTGGCATGCCATCTCTACCTGGAGGGATAATGTATGGCACTCATTGAGTTTAGAAAAGTAAAGAAGTTCTTCCCTGTACAGATGGGCTTCATTAGCTCTCTGATATCAAAGAATCAAGAGTATGTTAGAGCTGTAGATGGAATCTCATTCGAAATCAGGAAGGGAGAGGTTTTGGGGCTCGCTGGAGAGAGCGGCTCCGGAAAGACAACTACTGGCAGACTGGCGGTAAGGCTTCTGCAACCCACAGAGGGTGAGATCATCTATGATGGACAGGATATTGCCTTTCTCAAGGGACAACAACTACGCCTGCTCAGAAGGCGTCTGCAGTTCACATTCCAGGATCCCACTTCGTCGCTCAACCCAAGGATGAAGGTAGGAGACGCTATTGCTGATGCTTTGAGACTTCAGGGCATTGGAACGAAGACAGAGAGAAAGGAGAGAGCTGAGGAAACGCTGGATAAAGTAGGTCTCTCTCCACCTAGCTCATTCTATGAACGACTTCCTCATCAGCTGAGCGGCGGCCAAAAACAACGCGTGGTCTTTGGCAGGGCAATCATCCTCAAACCTGAATTCATCGTGACAGACGAGCCAGTAGCAATGGTGGATGTTTCAATTAAGGCACAGATTCTGAACCTGATGACAGAATTGAAGAAAGAACTCAACTTGACCTACCTATTCATCAGTCACGACCTAGCGACAGCCAGGCATGTCTGCGATAGGATTGCAATCATGTATCTTGGGCAAATCATCGAGGTTGCGGACAGGGACAGCATCTATGAAGATCCTCTTCATCCCTATTCAGTTGGTCTAATGAGCGCGATACCAGTGCCGAATCCGAGAGCTCAGAAGAACGAGGCAGTCCCGCGTGGAGAGATACCCAGTCCCATCAACCCGCCAAGTGGATGTAGATTTCATCCTAGATGCCCAAGGGCTTTTGAGAAGTGTCCGCTTGAAGTGCCAGAACTGAAAGAAGTGTCCGATGGCCGAATGGTCGCATGTCATCTCTACTGAGTCATAGTCAGTGCAGATAATCAGTACGAGCCACCCCGGACTTGCTGCCCACTTCATTATTCTGCCCCTCGCACTGAAAGAATAAATGGACCTGTGTACACCAAACGGGCGGGATAAATGCAGTGACAGAACTAGAAACAAGGATATCCAAGGTATCTATCTTTCGAGATGGCGCGAGAGTCACGCGTGTAGGCAAGGCACACCTTGGAAAAGGTGCGCAGAGAGTCACGGTCGGCAAGATTACTGAGCTTGCACAAAGGGATAGCTTTCGAGTAAAAGGCAGAGGACCCGCGAAGCTCTCCAGTATTGATGTGCAGCAAGTGTCGCAGGTCTATGAGCCATCCGAGGACGTGAAACCTCTGCATGAGGAACTGAAGCAGCTCCAAAAACAATATGATGAAACCAAGGATGAGATCGAGTTTCATAACGCGAAACTAGCGAATCTCAAGAGTATGACCACGGAGTTTTCCAATCACTTTGGACTAGTATATGCTGCAAATGAGGGAGAAATAACACAGCTCACGGAGATGGACAAGAAATCCTCCAAGCTGATGCTCGACACTCAGAGGACAATGAGAGAACTGGAGGATAAGCTGCAAGAGATAACCAAGAAGATTGAAGTGGTGAGAGCGAACATAGGAAGAATCGGTTCTGTGCGAAGAACAGAGATGACAAACACTGTTGAGGTCGCTCTTGAGGTGTCTGAGGAAGCAGACATTGAACTGGACATCACTTATCAAACGCAGAATGCTCATTGGCTACCAATCTACGATGTAGATCTTCGTCCAGGAGATTCCAAATTACGCAGAATGGCGCTTCTCTACAATCGGACCGGGGAGGACTGGAATAAGGTCGATATTGTAGTGTCGACAGCCACAGCAAGGCCAATTGAGGCCATCGAACCAACTCCATACTATGTTGGGGTATATGATCCGGCAGAAGAACGCGCGAGAATCGACTCACGTAAAATGAAGAGGGCGCTCGCTATGCCATCAGCTGCACCAATGGCTGCAAAGGCGGTGGCTCCGCCAGCTCCGCCTCCAGAAATCGAAGAAGAATTCGCAGAGCCAACAGAGACCATCTCCGGGATTGCTACCTACGAACTCCCGAAGCCTGTCAGTATTCCCTCAGATAATGAGAAACATCCAGTGACGCTGTTTGAAGAGAGTCTAAGCTCTGAAACTGTACACTATTGGTACGCTGAGGGAATGGCCGAGGTGGTTGCACAAGACAAGGTTACAAACGCCGACAATGTGATCCTGCCAGGAACGGTCAGGGTCTATGCTGAGGGAGATTACATAGGAGAAACTACTCTTCCTCAGATATCGCCCAGAGAGTCGTTCAAGATTGGAACCCGTATTGCACAGGATGTCAAGGCAGAGAAGAAACTCACTCATCGAGAAGTTGAGAAAGCTGGCGTGACGCACGGGAAACTGAAACGCTCGTACGGCTATCGTCTTGAGATACAGAGCTTCTCAAAGCATGCAATAGAGATTGACATCTTTGACAGGATCCCCCACAGTCTCAATCCTGTCATTGAAGTCAAAGTCGACTGGGAGAAGACTGGAACAAAGAGTCAGAACCTGGGTGTTGCTGAGTGGCATAGGACAATCCAGCCGAATCAGAAAGCAATGGTCGAGTATGAGTACGATGTATCTTGGGAGAAAGGAGTCACAATTCATCCGCCGCTACCATAGGAGGCTAATCAATGAAGGATATGGAAACAAGAATCACGAGCGCAACAGTATTCCGCGATGGCGCCAGAATAACAAGAATCGGTAAGACTGAACTGACCAGGGGAGAGCAAATCGTGCGAGTCGGGGGGATTACCGAGTATGCACTGCAAGACAGCTTCCGAGTAAGAGGTCATGGCAAAGCCATTCTCCGAGGCATTGACGTAAAGAAGACGACTCAGACCTATGAACCACAGAGTGACATCAAGGAAGACCTGATGAAACTGAAAAATCTTGAGAAAGAGAAGAGAGGCATTCAGGACCAGGTCGAACTTCAGAAAGCCAGAATCAGTCATCTTACGACGATGATGGCCCAATTCAGTTCCGAGTTCGGCAAGTGGTTCAGCGTGGGTGAAACGGGGATGGACCATCTGACCAAGATGGATAAAATGAATCAGGATCTGGTTTCAGACGCCAAAAAGAACCTCCGCACACTATCCACTGAACTCGAACGAATCGATGCTGAAATAGCTGCTCTTCGGAATAATATCCAACGGATTCAGGGCGAGAGACGGACTCAGACATTCACTGAGGTTTATGTGACTCTTGATGTAAAGGAGAGCACGCCCCTTGAACTCGAGGTGATCTACCAACTATCAGTTGCGAGTTGGTACTCCACATATGACGTAGACATTGGACAGGGCGAGGCATCTCTGAAGCGCATCGCCATGGTATACAACAACACCATGGAGAACTGGGAAGACATCGATCTAATTGTATCAACAGCCTCTGCACGACCAGTCGAGGCAGTGAAACCCCAACCATACTACGTCGACGTATATCGACCAGCTCCACAGGGAGTTGCGTATGCTAGCGGAGGTCGCTATGCAGAGGCAGCACCAGCGATGGCGATGGACTCTGAGAAACTCATGGAAAAAGAGGAAGCAGAGCCCATGCCAGAGATGGTTGAAGAGTATGCTGAGGCGTCTGAGAGCCTGAGTGGAATCACAACATACGATGTGCCTGGCAAGGTCACAATTGAAGCCAATAGAGACCCGCAGCCGATCACACTGACATTGGACAACTTTGAGTCAAAGAGGCTTCATTACTGGAATGCTTCAGCAATGACCGAGGTTGTTGCTCAAGATGAGATTACTAATGGAGACCTCGTGATACTCCCAGGAAATGTGAAAGTGTACGCAGATGGCGATTTCATAGGCGAAACAGGCATCAGTACCATTGCTCCTCGTGAGAAATTCAGATTGGGAACAAGAGCTGCCTATGATATGAAGGCCGAGAAGAAACTCAAGGAGAAAGACACAGAGAAGGCCGGACTGACCCGGGGCAAACAGAAGAGGGGCTACAAGTATCTCCTCGAATTGAAGAACTTCTCGAAGAGTGAAATCGAGATACGTATTGTAGATCGAATTCCATATAGCACGTCAGAGAAGATCATCATTCAGATGAGCCAACCGACGTTGGCGTACAAGACCTTGGAACTTGGGATTGTTACCTGGGAAACCAAGCTCGAGAGCGGCAAGGAACTTAAGATTGAATACGGTTTTGAGGTCGAATGGGAGAAGGACCTCATTGTGAGACCCCCACTTCCGTGAATGCTCTGAGTAGGCCGAGCGCAATCTCTTACCAGCGGCTCATCTCATCAATGATAGCTACTATTCTATGCTGCGCCCTGCGAAAGTTCTCTAGCGAAATGCTCTCATTAGGTGAGTGCGCGTTTCCGAGATGGTCACTACAACCCACAGATACCATTGGAACGTACCTGTTGAATAGATAGAGCGGGCCAGAACCAGGGCTTGTAGGATGGATGATGAGATCACCGAAGACTCGTCTGTTAGCAGCCTTAACGATCTTGACGAACGGATGGCTTATGGGAGTCTTCGCCGGTGGATAGCCCTCGATATAGCCAATCTTGATATCGTTGAAACCATGGCTATCAAGATGCCTGCGGAGTTTCCTATGAATTTCGTCTGGGTGCATGCCCTCTATTAGACGGAAATCGATCTTCACAGAGGCCTTCGCAGGAAGGACCGTCATCGATCCTCTTCCCTGGTACCCACTAGTGATTCCGCAGATGTTGCATGTTGGGGCTCCATAGTATGCCTTCTTGAGCTCCATACCACTGAGTCCATTCAGGTACTCATCTACAGCATATATCTCTTTGAAGTCAGCCTCGTGAAGATCAATCTTCTCAATAGCCTTAATCTCAGCCTTCGTCAATGGTTTCATACCATCATAGAATCCGTCGATCAATATCCTGCTATTCCCGTCTCTGAGCGTACTGAGCGCCCATACAAGTCGATAGGCTGCAGATGGCAGAATGCAGGCAAGGCTCGAATGAACATTCTTGGATAGTCGCTCAACTTCCAGCTCTACATAGTAGATGCCCTTGAGGCCTAACCATGCTTCCTGTATCCCATCAATATCTGCCCCACCAAACTCCCAAATCCCTCCATCTGCAGTGATGAAGTCCTTGTTCTTCTTGGTATACTCGGGAAGATGTGGACTGCCTATTTCCTCTTCACCTTCGATTACAAACTTGATGTTCACTGGAAGATCTGTACCAGTTTCTTTGAATGCCTTGATGACCTGAATTCGCGATGTTGTGTCGCCCTTGTTATCAGCCACGCCTCGTCCCCATAGACGGCCTTCTCTTACCTCTGGCTCGAAAGGCGGCGAAGCCCATAAGTCCATTGGCTCGGCAGGTTGAACATCGTAGTGGTCATAGAACAAGAGCGTTCGCTTAGCGCCCACATCCAGCCAACCTGTCACGACAGGAGCACCACTCGTTGGATGGATTTGGGTTTCCAGTCCCGCATCCCGAAGCATTCTCTCAACCAACTCCGAGGTCTCTGGTATCCCCTCGCCCTTGGCAGCGACTGTTGGTATCTCTACAAGTTTCTTCAGAGCATCAACAGAACTATGAAGGTCATCATCGATAGACCGGCTGACTTCTTCATACATATATCACACCGGCCATCACTCAATCAACGCGGGTGATATATCCTCTCCTTTAGGCGAAGAGGAGAAGTGAAGGGCGAACAGCGAAGGAGAATGGTCTTGCTCGACAGAATCCCGACATCAAATGATTTTCCAGCTGGTCATGGTTTCAAGCCAAGATGCCAAGAAAGCGGAAACATGTGCAAAACAGATGAGTCCCAACTGGCTGAGGTGTTCGATGGACATTAAGCAGCCTGCCGGACATGGAGATGAAGCTCTGGAGGCCACCCAACTCCGGGGCATCCTCCAGAGGAACTGCTTCTGAACGAGATTCACTAGAGATCTACTGGTCGGCAGAGGTAGTCTTTGCTGTTAGCTGCTCGCCCGCAGACTTCACAGATGTACTTTGGATTCTTTACTCGTTCTCGCATCTTTGCCACGTTATTGTGCTTTGCGAACTCACACATGTGTTCTTTATGTTCACTCAACTCTAATACCTCCATGAGTGTCCAAAGGGGGATTGAGGTCTTTAATAAGGATTAGGACTTGCTCAAGCATCATAGAACCCATGTCTGTGTTTCTAGCTGTCTTGAAGACATGAAGAAGCACCGACATGCAACGGATGAAATCAGCTCGAGAGACAGAAACGTTCTATGAGCAAAGATATATCAAAGAGCAGTTTCTCAATTCTACGCAGTCACACAGGAGAGTTGGCTTAATCATGACAGTTCGTGTAGCAATTAATGGATTTGGAAGGATAGGTCGCGGTTTTCTTCGCGCGGTCCTAACGAAGAAAGGGTTCGATATTGTGGCAACAAATGATCTCACTACTGAATCAACCCTTGCTCACTTGATGAAATATGATACAGTGATGGGGCGTTTCGACGGTACCGTTGAGGCAGGTAAGGGTTCAATCACAGTCAATGGTGATGAAATCAAGGTACTCTCTGAGAAAGACCCCGCGAAGCTTCCATGGAAGGAACTCGATATTGACATCGTCATTGAGTCGACCGGGCTCTTCACCAAACGGGAAGATGCTGAGAAGCACATTACGGCGGGTGCAAAGAAGGTTATTGTGAGTGCACCCGGCAAGGGAGAGATGCTTACAATCGTGCCAGGAGTTAACGAGCATGACTATGATCCTGCAAAACACAACGTTATATCCAATGCATCCTGCACAACCAACTGTTTGGCTCCAATGGTCAAGGTCGTCGATGAGGCCTTCGGGATCGTGCAAGGTTTCATGACCACAGTCCACGCAGTGACGAATGACCAGGTCATGTTGGATGGGCCTCATAAAGATCTTAGAAGAGCAAGAGCTGCCTGCTGGAATATAGTTCCGACTAGCACCGGAGCTGCAAAAGCGATTGGTCTTGTCTATCCTAAGGCTGCAGGAAAGCTCAACGGAATAGCTCTCCGGGTTCCTGTGATGGATGCATCCATCGTTGATTTGAACGTCGTTGTGGAGAAACCTGTGGACATTGATACTGTCAATGGTGCGTTCAAGAAGGCATCGAAGCAGGGCAGTCTTGCTCCGTACTTGGCTTATGTCGACGAACCACTCGTTTCGTCAGACTTCATCAATGACCCTCATTCATGTTCATTCGACTCGTTGCTCACGATGACTCAGGGCAACATGATTAAGGTTCTCGGATGGTATGATAACGAAGCGGGCTACAGTCACCGACTTGCCGATCTTGCCCACGTGATTGGCAAGAAGATGTAGAACCCAGTGAATAGGACCCCTCGAGAGAAGAGGGGTCATCTCTTGCTGTTATCCACAGAGAGTAGCGTGATGATTCGTCCCATGGAACCAATCAGCAGTATCGACACCTCAAGCAATCAGCTCTACTTCAGGGGACTGAATGCTGTCAGACTGGCAAAAGAGCAGGATTACGAATCGGTGTTGTTTCTTCTAGTCCATGGACAACTTCCAACAGCAAGGCAACACGACTCAGAAAGACAACGACTAATCGAGCTGAGAGCCCTCTACAGCTCGAACATGAATTCGATTGAAAATCTGGTGAGGGCCCTCCAGTCAATACGTGACGAGGATGACCTCCAATCAGAGGACCTACTTCTTGCGTTTGTCGCACTCGCCCCTCTCGCTCTCAGCAGTCAATTAGCTGGACCGAAAAGCAGGAGAATGAACACCCAGAATGAAAAACTGGGACACGCTGCAAACTTGCTATGGATGATTAGCGGCGAGATGCCATCAGAGGAAGATATCAAGGAGTTCGATACGTGCTTGATTCTCCATATGGATGACCCTGACAATCCCTCGCTCACAGCCCTCTTTACCTCACTCATCTCAGGAGCTTCTGTTACCACCGCACTTGAATCAGCACTCTCAGAGCATGTCAGACCAAGCCATCACGGAGCAGGTCTCGAGACTATGAGAATGATTCTCGCTATCGGCAAGAAGGACAACGCCTCGGACTATCTCAGAACGCGATTGAACTCGGGTCAGAAGATATCCGGCCTTGGTCATAGAATATACCGAGGAGTTGATCCTCGTGCTGTTGTACTTCGTGAGATCTTAGGTCGAAGAACAAAAGGAACCGAGGAAGAGGAGCTCTTCAGAATAGCAGAAGAAGTGGCAGACCAAGGTAGCTCTCTTCTTCATGAGTACAAAGGAATCGACGCCTATCCCAATGTTGATCTGTATAATGCATTGACCTACTTCACTTTCGGGTTTCCACCAGAATTGAACACAGAGCTGTTCGCAGTATCAAGAGCAGCGGGTTGGATGGCACACATCCTAGAGTGGAAGCAACACCCGTAGTCAAGGACAACAACACTTTTCATCCACGGCATTGAGAATACGTGAATGAAGGTTATCTTGTGAGAGCTACTATCAATGCCACAATTCAGTATTCAGAGAATGAACACATCAAGGTTGGAATTGGCTCATCTGACGAATTGAGTAGGAAGTGACGATGGTTGAGAAAGGGGTCTTTGGCAGTTGGAATTGTGATGTTAGCAATTGGAGGCTATTCATTCACTATGTCTATGCTCATGATCACTAATATGACACTCCCCTTCGATTGGATCATATGGGCTGTTTTCCTCGCAATTGGTATTATCCTTGTTTCTCTTGGTCCAAGCATTATAGCTTGGTCCTTCGTCAGCAAGCATCAGGCAGCTAACGAACTGGCGCAATGGCAGGTTGTCCAGCTTCCAAGAATATGCCCCGAATGCAACCATAGCCTTGAGATTCATAGCTTGGAATGGATAGGGCCTGAGGAAGCCCGATGCCCATTTTGTTCGAGTCAAGTCCAAATCCGCAAGAGTGTTGTTTAGGTTCATCAAAACTGCCAATCCTTGATTGCGTCAACCACCGACTGGCGTTCTGAATCACTCAACCTGTGAATCGGAGGACGACAGAGTCCGCCAACAAGTCCAACGTGGTCCATTGCAGCCTTCACGACTGGCACATTGTTTGCAGTTCCATGTCCTTCGCGCAAGAACTCGAGATCGCTTATCTTCTCTTGTATGGCCATTGCAGTTTGGTAGTCACCCTTGCTCAGGGCTACATACATTTGCTTCGTTATCCTAGGTGCGAAATTCCCCAGTCCACTTGTGAATGCTCTCGCACCTGCCAACCAGAAAAATGGGGCAAAACGTTCAGCCGTGCCGCATGACCAGACTACCTTGTGTCCCAGTTTTTGAACTGACTGAGAGAAGTCCACAATGCGGCCGAATGCATATTTCACACCAACAAGATTCTCGTATTCAAACAGCTTTGCCAATACAGCATCCGAGAGTAGTGGTCCCTTCTTGTAGAGGACGACGTTCATCTTCCCGGAGGCATCAAGAAGGGCTCTATAGTAGGCAAGCACTCCTTCTTCTGACGCAAACACGTGCTGAGGATACATAACCATGACAGCGGAAATCCCGAGGTCTCTTGCCTTCTCTATCTGGGAGATAGCAGTCTTGGTTGAATGACCAATACCCGACATCACAGCTATCTTGTCTCCTGAGGCCTCAACTGCGGCCCTCAAGACCTCAAACCACTCAGTCTCTGAGAGTGAATAGAACTCTCCTGTGTTGCCATTGGGAATTATCATTGGCACCCCTTGTTTAACCAAGAACTCGATGTTACTAGAGATTCCATCCGCATCGACCTGTGATAGGTCTTTACTGAATGGAGTAACGGTAGTCACTGAGAACCCACTGAGAATCTTCTTGAATTTCTGAGAGTCCATGCTGTCACCTCGTTCCATGCATAACTACAAGTCTGACACATATATGCGACGTTTGAGGCCAGGTCCTAGGGAAATCTCATAACGAGTTGTTCCTTCTTCTCATCTGAAGCGTCAAAATCAACCACGAATTCTTTGAAGACACCGCTGCACGGATTGCCAGGAGTGACACTGATTCTGAATTCCATATCCCTCGATCCAAGTCCGGAAACCTCAGCAATATAGCTATACACTGTTTCTCCTAGATAGGGATTCGATACTTTGCCTGTTTTTCGATGTCTGCATATAGAATCGAATCCTCTGCCAGAAGCGTGAGTCCCCATGAGCTTGACAATGTCCATCGTTGAAGCTGCATCTCTCAGAAGTTGGGCTGCCTGCTGCCTGCGACTCTGACTGGTGGCAAGAGGACCTCCTGCTTCACGTTCCGCAGCTGAAGCCTTCTTGAGTATCTCAGCAGTCGGCAGCACTAGATGATGATTAGTTCTTATAATCATTGAACTGTCCCGCTCAAGGACACACACTCCATCACCAATCTCAATCGCTCCGGCGCCCTGCGGTGATGCAAGAACGAAATTGCACCATTGATACCTTGAGCCGCTGCTCAAGTCATCTCTAACAAGGTCATATGCCTCTTCGATTGTCTTGCATTCACGAAGCACACATTCAAGGAGTGTGTCATAAGGGGGGTCATCAGTGACAAGGACAGTAGTGTTGCATGCAGAGAGACCCCATCTGTTCATACCGAAGGATGCGCCACATGGTTTTGCATCACTCACATCAACACCACGGACGAGAAGAACGTCTTTCTCAAATACGATACTGTCAGTGAAGTCAGTCCAAATCAGGTCGCGATTCTTAGCTAGCATATATCTATTGCCAACCAGCTTTGCTAATGCAGTACATCCTTCTGACATGGCTCAATGCATTCATTCTGTTCATTTCAACATTGCTCAGCTCTACTCTAATTCAGCAGTGCCAGTGGAGGTCTCGGATCCCATAGCAGGAGTGTTCTCGGTTTGACTTCTTGGTCTTTGCATCCCGAGAAGTGACACAGCCAGAAGCAAAGCGATGACATTGAATAACATATTAATGAATGAAAGAGGTTGCACAGTAAGGAACACGTACTCAGCGAATATACCTCCAATGAGAGGGCCAATCCACCCGCCTGCATTCTGCGCGCCATAGATTAGAGACATCGCACGACCGCGTTCATCCTCTCCCGAGATATGAGCAGCTAGAGTAGTGGTCGCGGTTGCAGAGAGTGGATAGATGGGTAATGCCCACAGCAATACTGCAATGACGGGGTCTGTCACAATCCCAAATAGAAAAGCAAATGCGACGTAGGAGGCATATGCGAGGATCAGAACTTTGATAGGTCCGCTCTTGTCGACGATCTTCCCAACCTGTCCAGTAATGGCAACTGCAATCAGAGTTGCACCTGCATTTGCATAACCAACGAATGCAGTGCTGCCGCCCAGCTCATCAACAATCATGATTGCTAGGAATGCAGAAACCGTATTCATTCCAATCTGACTGAAAGCCACTGCCGCCGTAAGTCTGCTCATTCCTCCTTTTCTCAGAAGACCTCGAAAACCTCTTCTGACAGATTTGTCGACGTCATTGAAGGCAATATCATGAATCAATGCAGCGGAACTTACTATTGCTCCCAAAGACAGAACAGCTGCCACAATGAAGAGTACTCTCATCCCAATAATATCATAGAGTACTCCGCTAATGAATGAGCCAGAGAAATAGCCTGCAGACTGTGCCGCTACGAAATATCCAAGGCGCTCACCCTTATTGGGGGCATTAGTTGTCAAATGGGCTTGCCCCATTGGCAAGGCAGCTGAAGAAAACATGGCTCCTAACCCGGCAACAGCCATGTATTGTATAATGTCGACAACTAATGCGTAGAAGAGGAAAGTAATGGCGTATCCAGCAAAGCCAATCATCATGAACATCTTTCTTTTCTTCCAACGGTCAGACAAGGACCCCCAGACATTCGTCATGATCATTATCACAATGGCTGGAAGCGCGAGTGCTACTGATTGTTCGAGAAATGAAGAGGTAGCGAGGTCATGCTTGATGAAGTAAGTCACGTATTGCCAGCTTATCGCTTGTGCTGTTGCTTGTAGCGCGTATGCAACATAGACTGATGCGATAGACCGGTTCAGAAATGCCATACAGCGGAGGCCTCGATTGTTGAGGCCATGCACCAAACTGACTCCTTATGGATGTGACGGAGGAGGTAACACAACAAGCCACAACAGTGGTTTGAGAGGCAGATGCGCAAGTAGGATGGTATATCTATCCAGACCCTCTCGTCGTCAGTGAACTCGGATGACGTTATCAGGAGAATCGCCAGCTCATGAACAGACAGGTGGCGAACTCGGACAGGTCAGTGAGAAGAAGAGGCCTTACTACTTCCAGCTAGATGTTTTGAAGGCCATTGCTATCGTCCTTGTAGTCATGGACCATAGCTTGACTTGGGAGGTCAAGGGATCAATTGGCAGCCTCTTCTGGGAGAGACTTTCCATTCCGTTCTTCCTGATGGTCATGGGCTTCAATATGGCAATCTCATTCAAATACAGTGGAAGTACAAATCTTGGAGAATTGTACAACTGGGCATACTTCAGACGCAAAATCGTGCGATATGTTCTCCCGTTCGCTATTCTCTACATGGGCTCTATACTCTTGGGGCTCTATATCGGATATCTAAGCTTCAATGAGTACACCCTACTGGGCTCTCTTCCCTTCTGGGGACCTGGTGACTGGTTCATCCCACTTCTCTTTGGCTCCATTGTTGTGTTTCCACTTGTTTACTGGGCATTCAAAAAGCAGCCAATCCTTACAATGTTGCTGTGCTTCATGAGCGAAATCGTCCTTCAACTAGTCATGTACATCTGGTTCCCTCTTCCATTTGAGACTGCATTGGAAGGATTCATAGTATCAGCCATACGAATGAATATCCTATTCTTCATGCCAGCTGTAGCTCTTGGCCTTTGGTTCTCCGAAGACTACAACCTATTCAAGAAACACAACTGGTTCCTTGCAATATATGCACCGGTCTGTTTCATCCTCATGATAGACTATACTACACACCTCGTAAGATCTATCGGAGGCGATGTCGGTTACGCCTTTACGTTAATTGACAATATCTTCAGAGGAGACTATACGCTCCTCTTCTATGGATGGGCCGCTGTTTTCATGCTAGTAGCTCTGTCAGTAATCCCCCAGACTGCAGAGGGGAGAATCCAGGTGTTCATTCAAAAGATAGGGAGAGCCTCGTATCACATTCTCTTGTTCCAGATTCTCTGGATGTCAATAGTCTACTGGTCGGTCTCGCACGAAGCGGTCTACTACCACATAATTCCGGATTTCGCAACCATACTGGACTGGTCAACACCTCTCCTCTACGTACCATTCTATCTCATGAATCTCACAGTTTCGCTTGCAGGCGGACTCGCGTGGTATGAAGCAGAGAAACGAGCCAGTACAAAAGGAAGGCCTTGGTGGCAGCATGCTTGGTTCAGGAGGATATACTACCTGTTTGGTGCAGTCATGTCGCTGGTATTGATGGGAGCAGCTATTGAATTCATCAGCGACATCACCGGGCTGACTGAATGGAGCCGGACACATGGAGGAAACTTCATTCTGAATGAGATCACGGGACCCGGGATGATGGCCAGCTTGCTGGCTATTCTATTCTTCATTGGTTTTTGTATGGTGTTGATGTACAGAGCGTTCACCCTGCATGATGATAGCGAGGTTCCAGTCTAGGCAGATTCACACTGCGCTAGCCGTAGGGTATTTGAGTCCTGCCTTCATCGGGAATTCATGGCTGCCGAAGATAATGAGGTTGTTCTTCGAGTCGAGCGACTCAAGGCCTTCTACACGTCCAGTAGGGGTCTTGTCAGAGCAGTGAACAATATCACATTTGAGATCCGCAGGGGAGAATCGGTCGGCCTCTTTGGCGAATCAGGCGCTGGCAAGACAACTGTTGCACTTGCGATTCTTGGTCTCTTCGAGAGCCTCTCTAGACGTTATGCATCGATTGCGGCCAATGAGGACAGCAAACGGCTCTGGGAGCTGAGGGACAATGCAAGGAAAAGAGGGCTCACTTCGGATCAGATTGGGCAAGAACTACCTGGCATTGAAGGGCACATCTGGTTTGGAGGAAGAGACCTTCTTACACTCAATGAGAAAGACTATCGCCAAATCAGAGGAAATGAGATAACGTACGTCCCACAGGGCTCAACGAAATCGCTCAATCCCTACTCGAATATTGCAGAACAGACTGCAGAAAGCCTCTGGGCTCACGATATAGATAACACATTGAATGAACGTGTCGTGATGAAGAGAGTTCTTCAAGCCCTTGACCTTATCGAACTGGGGGATGTAGACCTTCGAAAGACGATGAAACCATCCCAGTTCAGCGTCGGAGAGGACCAGCGGGTTCTGATTGCCATGGCGCTCATTCCCGATCCTGTCCTCATGATAGCCGATGAACCGACAACGGCTGTTGATATGGCGATACAGCAGCGTATCCTTGAGGCTATTCAGATTGTCAGGAGAGAAATGCATCTCTCGATGCTCATAATCAGCAACAATCAGGGAACAATCTCTCAAACCTGTGATAAGGTAGGAGTCATGACAGCTGGTCACATCATGGAATTCGGACCTGCAGCCACAGTCATGAATTCCCCGGGGCATCCATTCACTCGAGCATTCATCATGAGCAATCCGACAATGCAAGTCATTCGCAAAATCAAAGAGAAGAAACTGAGAATCCGTGGGATCCCAGGTAAGCCGCCGGACCTAGCAGAGACAATCGCTGGGTGTCCATTCAAAGAGAGGTGCGAGTACGCTCAGGATATCTGCAGAGAACTGAAGCCGGAATACAGAGAGGTTGAAGCAGGTCACTGGATAATGTGCCATCGATATGAGGAACTTCCAGCGTGGTAGCAGCCTGACTCCTCCCTTCATGTGATGATTTATATCTCAAATCACGATAGGGAATTCAGTGCGTTCATTATTGTGGGGAGCACTAATGGCCGAAATTGATGTGCCAAAATCACCGCCGCCTCCGAGAAGCGGAACAAGAGATGACAGTGTGGAAACACTATGCAAGCTGGCAGGAGGCTGTTGTCTGGCTGTATTCGGATGCACATTCGGGCCCCTCTTGCTTGTCTCCTCACTGACCCTAGTAACCTATGGCTTCGGGTGGCTCGCAATCATATCCTTATTCGTCATTGTGCTTGGTTGTTACTCTGCCAAGTACACGTGGGATGGAATAAAGAAGAATTCTGCATAGCATATTGTGAACAATCACTTAGACGTAAATCACCAGAGTTTGACGAAATCCCAGGAATGTAATTCATTCTGTTATTTGCCCTAGTTTCTCGTCATGTAGTTTCTTCACAATCTCAATGACAGAATCGACTGCAGTGCTCCAGGTGTCTTCCTGAGAACTCAGCGGCGGAATTCCTCCGATCATATGCCGAATCTTGGAAATCTGTGCCGCATGATAGAGGCCATGCTGGTATGTTCTCAGTATACACCACGCAACGCTCGGACCACCCTCTGTGGTAGGCGGGACAATCCGAATCTGTCTTCCATCACACTGGCTGACCACACGCCTGATTCCGTCGGTGTTCGCCCTCAGCTTTGCCTGGATGTCGTCAAACGTTTCAATACTGAACTTGGGTCCAATATCGTGCTTCGCCCGATGGAACCAGTAGGTTTCGGCGCCCCCAATATGCCAAATGAGCGAGAGCATGTGGGGGAACTGCTTCTCATCAGAGATCTGTTTCATCAGAATCTCCTGTGTCAATCCGTCAATAACACGGTATAGATGTGTACGCATATTCAGATGGGCCTGAATCAGCTCTTTCCTCATCAATTCTTCGGCCATGATTTTCACCGTTAAAAAACACGGATATTAATCTTCACTCAGGTGAGAGGAAGCCGGCAGATAGGCCCGCGAGAGTACCGCCATGTGCCTCTCCGTTGTGTATTTGCCTGCAGGCAGATCCTCAGTAATGCTCCTTTGACACGGTTTATTAGCGCCATATTCAATGCCCGCCTTGATGCACAATGGCCAAGGGTGATCCACTACTCATAGTTCAAAACCTGAGGGCTTATTATCCATCAAAAAAGGGACTTGTCCGCGCTGTTGATGATGTCTCATTCATTGTACGTGAGGGTGAGTGCGTTGGTCTCCTTGGAGAGAGCGGGTCAGGCAAGAGTAGCATGGCCCTCGCTATTCTGGGGCTTTTTGAGAAGGTCGCACGGTTTGCTGCAGGCGCATCAAATGACCCTGAACTAAAACAGGCTTTTGACCGAGGAACCTCTGGAAGTAACGAGAGACCCGGTCTTAGGGGGAGGGTTGTTTTCAGAGATAGGGAATTGACAGGCTTGCCTCAAGAGGAACTCGTCAAAATCAGGGGAAAAGAACTGAGCCTGATACCTCAGGGTCTCGGACATGCTCTGAATCCGCAACATAGTATAGGGCACCAGACTGCAGAACCTATTGAAGTCCATGAGGATGAGGTGCGGCTTCTTGAATTGAAGAAGAAAGTTCTCGAATACCTCGGTATCGTTCAATTGGCAGATGCAGGCCTTAGGTATGTGATGGATCCTGGTTGTTTTTCCGGGGGCGAGAGTCAACGCATTCTCATCGCCATGGCGCTCATAGCGGGACCATACATGGTCATTGCGGACGAACCAACCTCAGCTTTGGATGTGACCATGCAACGTCAGATCATGAACGTTCTCAGAATGATTAAGGAGGAGTTCGATGTATCCCTTCTCTTGATAAGCCATGACGCTGGTGTGATTGCTGAGTTGGCAGATCGAGTTGCTGTAATGTATGCAGGCAAGATAGTCGAATCAGGACCCGCGGTTCAGATATTTCACAATCCTCAACATCCTTACACAATGGGCTTAATGACCTCATTTCCAACAATCGCAATGATGCAGATGAAAGCGGGAAAGAAACTAAGACTGCGAGGCATCCCGGGAGACCCTCCAGACCTCGCCAATATTCCCTCGGGTTGCCCTTTTCATCCGAGATGTAGGTATGTCATCGATATCTGTAGAGAAATCATTCCAGAAGACAGAGAAGTAGAGCCAGATCACCACATACGGTGTCACCGCTGGGGCGAGATATCTGACGAATAAGGTGTGAGCGCCAAGAGGCGCCCACGTGAGCTAACCATTCCCAAGTCTTGACCCTCTGGGCCGTGATTCTCTCTCTAGAAATCACGCAATACATCCCATCAGTTGTGATTGGTTTCTCCCGGCTCGACAACCTTGTCCGTGTGCGGTTCTCATATATACGCCTTGCTTAAGAGCTCCATTTGAGCAAAGACAGGCATACAAGTCATCTGCAGGCTGAGAGAGAATTTTCAGGAGGGGCACCTATTCTACTGCTTGCCCATTGTCAGAGCCAACACTGCCTTCTGAACATGAAGTCGATTCTCTGCGACATCATATACGATGGATCGTGGACCATCACAGACCTCATCAGTCACCTCTGCATTTCGATCCACGGGGCCGCAATGAGTGAAGAACGCATCATTTGTCTTGGCCATCCAGTCTTTGGTTGTAATCCAATCATCGTACTTAGCTGCAAGTTCAATCTCTTTCTTCTTGGCTTCAGCTTCTCCGCGCTTCGCCATATCATCATAGAAGTTCGATGTCATCCAATTTCGGGAGTATACAATGTTAGCGCCGTTGTAACCCTCCTCTAGGTCATGAACAATCTCGAAGTTGCTTCCTGAGGCAGCTGCGTTCTCCTCGCACATCTTGATGACTTCAGGGTCAAGATCATATCCCTGAGGATATGCTAGCGTCACATCCATGCCGAGTCTCGAATTGAGCAGAATGCTCTCTTGGACACTGCACCAAGAACGCACAAGAGCTCCCTTCCCCCAGACTTGGAGAATCTTCTTGCCTTTGAGTCGCTTGCCAATATGCTGCCTATATCCCATGACATCAGCTAGACCTTGGAATGGGTGATACTTATCATGGGCCATGCTGACAATCGGTATGCTTGCGTGCGTGGCATACTGCCTGAGCAACTCTTCGCCCTGACCGTAGTAATCGATGGCAGTTTCCAGAATTCTGATGCCCATACCGACTGCATACCGGCTCATAACTTGGGCCGCATCTTCGACTGTCTCACCGGCCGACTTTGACGACTTCAGGCGCATCGACTTTGGTTCGAGGAATTGAGCATGTCCCCCGAGCTCTGTTGCAGCGGCTTCAAAGGACTGCCTTGTTCTCACCGATGGATTGTAAAAGAACATGAAGAAAGTACGCCTATCAAGACAATTGTTCAATGGATGATCATAGCGGTTTGCCTTGAACTCAAACGCAAGGGACAGAGCTTTCTCTATCTCCTTGACACTCCAATCTTGTGTCGTAATCAGGTCTCTTCCATATAGGTCGCTCATCGTGCTCACCGCTACAATCGAAGCTGCATTTGGGTTTTAGGTCTATCGTATTATTCCTCGGTTTCTTTCCTTCTACGACAAGCCCTTTCTCAATCGCCACAGCACGCCTTCGGAGCAGGAAATTGTGCGCAAAAGAAACGCTTTTCAAAGCATTAAGTTCCACGCATCTCTGCCATGAGGAGCACGTATCCTGCCAAAGCATATGCGGAGGTTATTGACAAACACAACCTGGCCTTGGACTTGTCCCCGGAGCAGTCTGCAGCCATAGCTGAAGGGAGAGAAATCAGTCTATCGGAAAAACAGATTGAGAGTATAACTGACCAATTGACTGCTCAAGCTGGGATAGACTCATTTCTCAATGCAACCTGCAAAGAACTGCTACCATTCTCGTCTTCCCTTTTTGTCATTAATGACCGTCTTTGGAAGATGATGGATAGGAAAATCTGGGATTGTAGGAAGATGCTCGCAATGACCACAATCCCCTTGTGCACTTGGGACCATGATTGTGAAACAACACGCAATCCGAAGGGAGCAAGAAGATGGCCAATTAAATCCAATAGCATGGACATCGACTTGGGGCCCAAACCTGTACTGAAGATTCAAGGAGAGGGAGGGGATTTCTCAGGATTCATTGAGCAGAGTCATTTGACTGCGAGAAAGTGGGGAATTCCTGACACGAGAAGGCTCTTGCCGAACTATGTTTTCGAGTCACTCCGAATTGAAGCGAACTTGGATCGAGCAGTTCTGGAAATCCATCCAAGCCCAAGAGACGAGCTTGATTATGACTTCTCAGATAATGCGAGAGTCTTCTTTGAGCACGGTTTCTTGGTTCATGTTCCTGGAGAAGATGTTACTCTTCAGGTTGGCAAAAGGAAGCCAACACAAATGGCAGGCGATGTGCTGCTACTTGTCGGAAAACGTTTTGATGGGGATGATGATTCGAACCTAGAACTTCTTGTAGATATTTGGCTGAAGGCTTTTGAAAAGAGAATGGCATCGGTGAAATAAGAGATGTTCATGATAGGTGGGTTGTTGGTACTGGGACTCCTTTCGCTGGGCGCAGCCCTCCATTGGTTCAGAAAGGTCCATCAGCTCGATCGCTTCCTTGCACCCCTTGCAGAAAGCATAGGGGAACCAGACATCTCGGGAAAGACGAAATACACGGACTGCGGCTCTCATCAGTGGCTGATTAAAAATGTCATTCACGGAGATTACCTGAAGTCTGCTGAGGGTTTCAGGAACTTCATGATGAATCGAACTCTCACTGGTACTCTAGTATTGGGCATGGTTCTCGGCCTCATCCCTGTGATTGCCGTATACCTCCTCTTTCAGAGCTACCAGCTCATTGGCACTTCGCTCATTCTAGTCGTTCTCTCTGTGTTCATTGTCCTAGGACCTGGCGACCTTGAGGTCTCAGAGCAATTGGTTCAGTGGCAAACTGAACAGGAATACAGTGCTCTAGACATGGGTGACCTTGCCTATGCAAGAATATCCCAAAAGGCCATGAAGAACTGGATTATGAAACTGTCAGTAATAGGTGTCATTTGCTTCATTCTTTCTCCCTGGGGAGAGTCAATAATGCCTGTGCTCGCCTTCGTATTCACCGTGTTCGTCGGATTCGTCTACGCAAACATCTTTCTCCCGGTCTCAATGTACTCGATGCCACTTGCCCTAATGATCTTCTTCACTATCATACCCCTTGTCCTCTCGATGATTATCGTCGGAGTAAGGGTGGCACGGAAGAAGGCGCAGACCGACTCGGATGAGCTCAAGGTTTAGAAGAGAGATAGAAACGAAGCAAGAGCTACGATAGCAGCATATAGAAACAGAATGAGGGCAGTCAACAGCATCTGCCTTCCGATGAGAGCCATTTTCCATGCCGTCGTAACATTGCCATCTTCAGTGTATCTGCCCTTATTCTCAAGGGGTTGCCTAGACATCATACATCCTCCCACAATCAGAAGAAGGCCTAATTCGAGAAACGCTCCTCCTCCTGCAACAGTCGAAGCCAATACAGGCGGTGCAAAGGTTGCAGCGGCAAACCCTACAGCGAAATTCAATGCCATCAAGGCCGTGGCAAAGAGCAAGCCACGCTCGAGGTCCCTGTCTAGCATATCATTAGCTCCATCATAGAAATGTGCCGACCAGTAGACCGATTACGATGAGAAAAACTGCAAGTATAACAAGAGGAAGGAAGATGGTCTGAAGCGATGCAATGAATAATGCGATTATGTCCTTTCCCTCAAGATTCGTCGTTGCTTGGTCATGATCACCATAGACAGACCAATCGAATTCATTGCTTTTCTCCTCGTGCTCCCTCGAATCTACGTCATCATCAAACGACAATTCATTTCCTCTCCTTTAGGATGAATGGTGGGAACGCAGCCATATAGACATTGTCAGGCTTCGCTCTCACACGCTTCAACATATCATGCCTCTGCAGCAGCATTAGATTCCACATTCAGGCCTTCCTTGTATCTGAGGTCGAGCTCTCCAGCATAGTGACAGGCTACCATATGCCCATTGCCCATGTCACGCAGCTCAGGAATCTCTTCACTGCAGCGCTCAGTAGCAAATCTGCATCTCGGATGGAAGCGGCAACCACTTGGGGGATTGATTGGACTTGGCACTTCTCCAGCAAGAATCTCGGCGCGCCCCCTCAGAGACGGGTCCGGGACGGGCACTGCAGAAACAAGAGCTGCAGAGTACGGATGCATAGCATCTTCGAAGATATCAGTAGGAGTGAGTTCAACAATCTTGCCCAAGTACATCACTGCAACTCTGTCAGACATGTGTTTCACAACACTGAGGTTATGACTGATGAAGAGGTATGTGAGGTCGAACTCCTGCTGCAGATCCTTCATAAGATTAAGGGTCTGAGCCTGAACAGACACGTCTGTGCTTGATGTTGGCTCGTCCATAACAACGAATTTCGGTCGCAACGCAAGCGCTCTTGCGATACATACTCTCTGTCTTTGACCACCCGAGAACTCATGAGGGAATCTATTTAGATGGTCTTCACTAAGACCAACCTTCTCTAGCAACTCGAGCACCATGTTTCGCAAACGGTGACCACGGGCGATTCCGTTTACCAGAAGAGGCTCGCCAACTGCGTTCTTGATCGTCAAGCGGGGGTCAAGTGATGCCATTGGGTCTTGAAAGATGATACTCATGTTTCGACGAAGTCTGTGAAGGTCTCCTCGAGACATCTTATTGATGTCCTCGCCTTCAAAGAAAATCTCGCCGGCAGTTGCAGGGACAAGCCTAAGAATGGTGCGTCCCGCTGTAGTCTTGCCACAGCCCGACTCGCCTACCAATCCAAGAGTTTCACCCTTGTAGATGTCAAAAGAGATATCATCGACTGCTCGTACATAGCCAACTACCTTTCTGAATACTCCTCCACTTAGCGGGTAGTACTTCTTGAGATTCTTGACTTCTATCAGTATATTTGCGCTTGCCATTGAATCACTTCCTCCCAGCAAGTGAGCCTTGGGGATGCCAGCATTCCACCCAGTGCCCAGGCTTCATTTCCTCTCTTGGAGGTCGTTCGTTACTGCATTGCTCTGTCGCAAACTCACAGCGAGGGTGAAATCTGCAGCCTGTCGGCGGATTGATTAAGTTGGGGACTGTACCCATAATCTGCGTCAGTTTGGCAACCTTCTCGGTTAGCTTCGGAATGGCACGAAGAAGCCCAGATGTATAGGGATGAATGGGGTCCGAAAAAAGCTCCCTCGTATTCGTGTATTCTACCACAACCCCTGCGTACATCACTGCAACCTGAGTACAGGTTTCAGCGACCACACCGAGGTCGTGAGTGATGATAATGATGGAAGCATCCAATACGGCCTTGAGATCGTTCAGGAGTTTGAGTACCTGTGCTTGAACAGTGACGTCCAGAGCAGTCGTAGCTTCATCGGCTATCAGAATCTTTGGGTTGCAGGAGAGAGACATTGCAATAAGGGCTCTCTGTCGCATTCCTCCAGATAGTTCGTGCGGATACTGATTGGCTATCTCTGCTGCAGAAGGCATTCGTACCATATTGAGCATTTCTACAGCCTTCCGCTTTGCAGCTTTCTTGATTTCAGCATCAGTTGGTTTCGGAGGATTGGAAAGTTGTCCTCGCAGCTCCGCAAGACGTGAAGATATTTGATCAGCGGTTCTTCCTTCTGCCAATTTCAAAGCGTCTTCCATTGCTGCAATCTTCTCCTCAAGTATATCGAGTGATAGATCCTGATGTAGCCTAATTACTTCAGCAATTTGATCGCCGATTCTGAACACAGGATTCGGATAGGTTGCTGGATCTTGGAAAACAATCGAGATGTGATTGCCCCGGATCTTCCGCATCTCATCCTCTGAAATCTTCAGAAGGTCTTTGACAACACGTGTGCCATCTTTTTCCTCATCCATGAAGAGAATCTCGCCAGCCTCGACTCTCCCAGGAGAATCCACGAGCCGCATGATGGACTTTGCTGTCACGCTCTTGCCACACCCAGTCTCACCAACTAGCGCAAGAGTGTCACCTCGCCTCAGCTGAACTGTGACACCATCAAGCGCCTTGACGACACCCTCGTACGTGTAGAAGTTCGTTTTCAGTTCCCTTATGTCAAGGATCAGGTTGGGATCCATCTCAAGCTCGGGCTCTGAGTTACTATCAGTATGCGACGTTTCATCTAAAGCCATGGTCTAGCGCCTCCTCAGTTTGGGATCCAATATGTCTCGCACTCCATCACCTACAAGGTTGAACGAGAGCGCGCAGAGAAGAATCGCCATTCCTGGATAGAATGTCACCCAGTAGTTCATGAAGTGTTGCTGTCCCTGAGATATCATCAAGCCCCATTCCGCTGTCCCTGCCTCTGCACCAAACCCGATGAAACTCAGACCAGCTGCAGTGAGGAGTACACCACCCATGTCAAGTGTCGCCTGAACAATGACCGGTTGAATTGTGTTCGGGAGAATGTGGAAAACAAGTATTCTCACATCAGAGGCACCGACAGAACGTGCAGCTTCAACGTAGAGCTTCTCACGCTCAATCAGCACCTGTCCTCTGACCAATCTAGCATATGTCGGCCACCACACTACCATCAGAGCTATGCTGATGTTGTCAAGGTTCTTCTCACCGAGCGCTGCAACAATTGCCATCGCCAGTATAAGACCTGGGAAGGCAAAGAAGACATCAGTGATTCTCATGACTACCTCATCAACGGCACCGCCAAAGTAGCCAGCAGCCGCGCCAATAAACGAACCCAAGACAAGAGCAATTGCCACGACTGCAATTGCAATCTTTAGATCGATTTGAGTGGCCCAAATGACCATGCTATAGATATCACCGCCATTTTGGTCAGTTCCCCAGATATGTGTTCCCCCGGGAGGCCGCATTGTTTCATACCAATTCCGCTCTGTCGGTCCATAGGGTGTGATGTAGGGAGCAAAGACTGCAAGAAGGATATACACGGCAATAATGAGGATGCCAGCAATGACAAGAGGGCTCCTTCGAATGAGATGGAGCATATACCTCGATTCCTTGGCTCTTGGACCCATATCTTCCTTGAAGAGGTCCCACCAGTACTTCTTGATGGCAGGAACAAATAACAATGCAATTGCTAGAAGATTGAACAGAATTGCTAGAATAAAGACAGCGCCAGCAAGCAGTATCATTAGGCCCATAAGTAGGTTTCCATAGATTACCCATGAGAAGGCATAGGTTTCGAGTTTTCGCAAATCCAGTCCGACACGAATAAGAAGAAAGCCAATCACGATCGTCGGTATTGCTATAGTGAAGAATGATCCCAGCACTCCGACCAAGGGAATGTCCCCTCCGTCGAAGAGATGATAGGCGTTGATGAACACCATAGAACCCGTTATCATGCCAATGATGGCAACGACAATCTGAAAGCCAGAGAATGCTGTGATCGATGATGGTGCCTCTTCGGTCTGTAAATCCCCTGTGATTGCAGCACTCCATGTGTCTTCTTGTGTCATTGTTCTCTCTCTCCTATCCATATCTAATTCTCGGATCCAGTGTTCCATAGATCAGGTCGACTACTAGATTTGCCGCAACAAAGATGAAAGCTACGAGCAGCGTGAATGCATTGATGCTCGGAATATCTGACTGCAGAATCGCACGTACGGACCATCGACCTAGACCGGGCCAGCTAAAGATGGTCTCAGTAAGGACTGCTCCTGTCATCAACCCACCAAATGCCAGACCAATGACTGTTACAGTTGGTATCATAGCATTTCTCAGGGCATGCTTATAGATGACCACTCTGTCTCGAAGACCCTTTGAGCGTGCGAGTGTTATGTAGTCTTCTTTGAGTACCTCCAACATGCTAGAACGCATCATCCTAGTGATGATAGCCAATGTAAGATAGCCCAAAGCGAAACCGGGCAGTATGAGATGGATTGCTGTATCAAAGAACAAGACAGGATTAAGAGTCAGAATAGAATCCAACAGCATGAAGTTGGTAATAGGAGTGTAGGAAACATACTCGTATGAATATCGACCTCCTTCCGGAAGGAAGGGTAGACCCCAGACGTAGAACTGATAGAAGAAGAGATACTTCAGAATCAATGCAAACCAAAAGATGGGCATAGACACTCCTGCAAGGGCGACCACACGAGTAACATGGTCGGGCACTCTGTCCTTCTTGGTTGCGGACAGGATGCCAAGTGGAATACCGGCTATAACTGCGAAAACCAGCGCGACCATAGCGAGCTCAATGGTCGCTGGGAATCTCTGGGCAATTGTCGCTGTTACGTCCATCCTTGCTGATCGGGAATATCCCCAATTACCCATCATCAAATCTCTCAGATAGAAGAAGAATTGAATATAGAGAGGTTGATTCAGGCCGTGCTCAGCCCTGATTCCAGGAATAGCCTCAATGGGTGTTCTTTCAGTCGTATATAGTGTAATCGGATCTCCGACCATATATGAAAGAACAAAAGTAATTGCGAGAACCCCGATCACTACAGGAATTGCGAGCAAGAGTCGCCGTATTATATAATCTCTAAGTTTCATGGTGAAACTAGCACCCGCGGTACACGAGTCAGTATGCCATTCTGCTATTGCATTGAAGAGGGCGAACCTTTTGTGCGTTATTTAAGGCTATGGTTCTCGGAATAAACCGTAACCTCATTTACGTAGGATATTCCGCCTAATAACTGGGTATTGATGTGCGCAATAACCATCCAAAAAATGGAGAGTTCCGATTGAATGACATGACTCTTCGCTAAAAAAGATGGAGAAACCCTGCACTGTGGGCAGGGTCCTAATCAAAGATGTTGCCTACACGAAGACATGTGGGAAGAAGAATCCCTTGGGATGGTCACATGCAGGGCATTTCTCAGGAGGATTGACTCCTTCATGGATGTAGCCGCAGTTTGCACAGCGCCACTTGATCTTCTCTTTTTTCTTCAGAATAGAACCATCAGCTATTTTCTCGGCTAGTCCGATGTATCGCTCATGGTGCCATGTTTCAGCTCGAGCAATCATTCTCCAGACAGCTGCAATCTTGGGAAAACCCTCCTTGTCAGCTATGTCTGCATAGCCAGGATACATGTTTGAGAACTCAAATTTCTCTCCTGCTGCTGCTGAGCGAAGGTTCTCCTCAGTGGTACCTATATGGCCTGTCGGGAAGTTCCACTCGACTTTGACCTCGGGTGTGCACTCACTCTCATTCATCAACTTGAAGAACCTTGATGCATGTTCGTACTCCTGTCTGGCAGTTTCCTCGAATACTTGGGATACATATTCGTAACCATCATCGATGGCTGCCTTTGCGAATCTCTGATACCTATTTCTTGCCTGAGATTCACCGGCAAAAGATGTCAGTAGGTTCTTCTCAGTCTTTGTTCCAGTTAGCTTCATTATTCTCAACTCTCTCAATGGAGTCTATGCTCCATCTCTTTCTTCTCTAAGGCGAGAATGATACAACACGCGAGTTCTCGCTAATAAGACTGTCTTTGGGTCAGACTGACAGTTCATGGGTTGCTTCTCGCAACTATCAACTGAGCTTTGAGGCGATTGCCTCTGCAAGTCTCTTGACCATCTCAGTTTCCTCTTTAGATGGTCTGCCTCTGACCTTAACGATGGGTTCTAGTACTTCCCACTTCATCTCCTCTGCCATCTTTTGGAGCTTCTCAAGAGCTCCGCCACCCCAGCCGAATGTTCCAAAGAAACCAACTGGCCTGGGTGCAAACCGCTTGCCCTGCAATTCATTGACATATGTCCATACTCTGGGAAACGGGAAAGCATCATATGTAGGGGCACCAATAACAATGACTCCGGCTCGGACTGTATTTGTAATGATGTCACCTATGTCAGAGTATGAAACATTGTCTATCTTCACCTCAACGCCAAGGTTTAGCAACTCCTTCTTGAGTTTCATTGCTAGACGATGAGTATAGCCATACATTGTTCCATACACTATCGCGCAGTATTTGTCTAGCTTCGGGCTGCTCCACTCATCGTACTTGGAAACTATCCAGTTGGGATTCTTTCGATAGATAATTCCGTGACTCGGTGCTATGATCTTGATGTTGAGTCCCAGATCCTTGACCTTCTTGATGGCATTCTGGACGAACTTGAAATACGAGGTGATAATGACTGAAACATACCGTCTACTCTCACGTTCTACAAGTTCCATATTTGCCTCATCGTCAAAATGCTTACCATTCAGAGCACCGAACGCTCCAAAGGCATCACAGCCAAATAGGATGCCGTCCTCCGCAATCCAGGTGGCCATGGTCTCCGGCCAATGAACGAACGGGATGTGCACGAACTTCAGAGTCTTCTTGCCCAGTGAGAGCTCCTCAAGGTCTTCTACTTTCTTTTCGTTGAGGTCCACATCATAGAAGGACTTGCGCATATCTGATGCCCGCGGCGTATAGATCAGAGTTGCATTCTTGGCAATTCTGGCAATGTCGGGCAGAGCGCCAGTATGGTCGGGCTCCATATGATTCAAGATAATGTAGTCGATCTTCGCAGGATTCACTAGCTCACGGATATTGTCAAGCCACTCATCAGCCCATGGACCCTTTACGGTTTCAACAAGAGCTATCTTCTCATCCACTATCAGATAGCTGTTGTAGGACACCCCATAGGGCAGCTTCCACAGGTTCTCAAATAGCTCCGTGTGATGGTCATCAACACCAACGTAGTATACATCACTGGCGAGTTTCCTGTACAATTGCTTCACCTGTTTCTCTTATGTCAGAGTATAGACCTAGATATCTAAGTTAAAAACCTTCTACTCATTTGGCATTCTCTAGTCAGTGCAACGCCTTCAGAAGATCCTGTAGGCATGAATTATAAGCCCATTTCAGATACTACTAGCAACAGAACAGATTAGAGTACCACAACAAGAAACGGAGAGTCGGCTATGAGGACGCATTTCTATCTACTCGTCATGATTATCACATTACTCTCTTTTTTTGGTTCGGGGGCGGCAATAAACGAAGCAACTTCCGTAAGAACACCGCTATCAACTGACGACTTGGTTCTGAATCGGATTTCATCAACGGTCTATGATGTTGTCTGTACTCAGGGAGATACTCTCACTGGTGAATTCAGGATTGTTTCCGATGGCGACCGCTTTCCCGGGGACCAAACAAAATATGATAATTGGTTGCTGGGTGGAATAGATTTTCTGATTCTAGATGAGTTGAATTATGGTTTCTGGAAGCAGTTGGAGCCAATATCCCCGCATTACGAAAGGAGCAATGTTGTCCAGCTCAAATGGCAATTCAGTGTACCCAGTTCAGGTACATGGTATCTGATCTACATCAACAACACAATTTACATGAAACAGATCGAGAGTAGTATTACTCACCGAGGAGCCACGGATCTCTCCTTACCCATGGTTCTGGGACTGCTAGGTTTGCTTGTCGTTCTCGGTCTCGGTCTAGTACAGAGAACAAGAAAGAGATAGCTGTGGCATCTGGTGCCACAGCATTCCAACACTATTCTTTGCTAGGCCCTTCTGGGGATTTTGACGCAGCTGCAGAGCTCTGCGCTGCTTCTCCTCTTCTTGATGAGATGATCTCATCAATCAACTCATAGAGAGCACGCCCGAGGATGCCACCGAATCCTCCAAGAAGTGCTCCAATGAGCACACTAATTATGATGACCACTGCACCTAGACCCTCAAGGCCAAGAAGGGCGATGAAGAAGTTGGCAACATCCATGGCCTGAGCTGTCAGCACGAGGTAGACAAAGAGCAAACCCCATGCGATGCCGACACCGAGGAATCCGACAAGGAATGCTTTTCGAATTCTTCTGACGAACAAAGCTCCGAGAGCTCCAGCAATGAGCATCATCTTCCAGTCTCCTGTGAGTTGGAAAACAATACCAAAGACAATGGTGATTATGAGCGCAGGTAGAAACCCTAGACTGGGCATTATTTCATCTATCTTTTTCATCTCAAGGCCTCCTATGGTGCAAAGATGATAGTCCGTTCTATCAACGTGTCATCAGTGTCTGCGGTTCTAAACGCAGCGGCTGTCGCGTAGAAATAGAGTATATGATATCCGTAATACTTGGTGACCGGGTCAAAGGCATACCATAGATTGAAATTGTCATCCCAATGAGGACTGAACATATTACCGCTCTGCCCACCAGGATATGCCATGTACGACATTCCAATATTGCTCAAGTCAGCAACTAGTCTTGTTGAGGGGCCGTGTGTGACTGTCCAGCCGGGAGCCACATTCAATGTGTTGCCGCCCCGATGAGGACCGCCACCGATGTAGGTCAGTCCGGCAAGATGTTCAATATAGACTATGTGCCGGTTTCCATACTTGTAATCAGGTTCATCTGCCCACTCACGTGCGAGCTTGTCGAGTGCCGTAAACAGCGATCGAACTAGGACATCATCTCGCGTTTCGGTAGTTCCAGTAGTTGTGTGATCATCAAAGTAGTAGCTATTGTTCTCAGTGATCAGTTTTTCGAGGATTGGAGTACGTGACAGAGGCAGAAGAGGATCTAGGGTTCTGAGCTCATCGAATGTTTCATAGTGGATCGCATCAAGAAGGTACAACCATATAGTAGGTGCCTCCAGTTCTGGCTCCATATCATATTCCCAGGAACGAAGGAGGTCAACAGCATCTGCAATCGTTGTATTGCTATTGCCAGCATCGTCCCAAGCAGAAATGAGGTAGGGAAGAATCACTTCAGCTCGGACTTCGACTACATCCGCCTGGAATCGTTTCATGTCTGCCACAGTGACACTGCTGTCATTTTGGAGGAGGTAGAAGATACGTCTGCCGCGATAACCGTTGTCTTGTGGACCCAGGATAGTATATCCATACTGGCTTGGAGCAATCGTTCGCTGGTTTGCTGACTGAACAAATCCACGAGCCGGATTAATCTCCCGAGGATTATATGCGTATGGTATGTTGCTCACCATTCCGACTGAGTCATTGAGAGATGTCACTGGATATTCGCCAGTATATCCTGAACGGACTGGAAATCGGCCAACAACTAACATAGCGATGTTGCCGGAATCATCTCCATAGACACAGTTCTGTGGCGGACTATCCCACCAGTACATTCCATCGATGAACTGCGTCAGGTTGTCAGCCTTCATGAACTTGCCAGCAGCAATTAACTCATGTGTGACTCCAGAACCTGTCCAAGTCATTGCGAGATTGGCCTCGCTCTCCTCATCTGAATCATACGACTCTTCTGCGGAATCGATGAGTGGACCATGAACCGATTCTTTGACGAAGAATGGGATTATGTTTCCTTCTCTGGTATAGATGGATTCATCATGGACCACAAAGGCGTGATAGGTGCCATTGTACATGTACTCGCTCGAGTTTGAAGGGTTGAGCTGCTCCACAAAGATATCCAGAACATCTGCGCCGACGTTGGTGAAGCTGTACGCAAGGTGGTCATTATGGCCGATGAGCACAGCAGGCAGTCCCGGAAAAGTAGTGCCGGTTACATCCAATCCATCCACGCCCGGCACAACAATGTGTGCTTCATACCAGACTGATGGAGCCTGTAGGGTCAGGTGCGGATCTCCCGCCAGAATTGGCATGCCTGTGGAAGACCTGGAACCATTGACTGCCCAATTATTGCTTCCGATATGCATTTCGTCACCAAGGGGCTTGATGACATTGTCTATTGTACTTATGAGAAGTTCGAGTTTATCTTGAGCGATGACCACCTCGTCAGCGATGGTTGGACGCATCAACTCGCCAGGATTCTCTGTAGCAGGAAATCCACCTGGAGCAAGAGGATATTCGGCAATACTGAGGTTCACTTGGTCCTGAACAATTGGAACCGTGTATGGCATGAGGTCAGGAAAGAGGTCGTTGTACATCGTATCATTGTCAACGGTTGCCCTGATCCATTGTCTCTGAAAGTCGTAGACTCCACCTGACAACCCCCACCCCAGCATCTTCGCCCCAGTGAGTAGGTCTACGGCGCTCCACTCTTGTGGTGTGTATTTTAGAATCTTGAACTCAATAGGAAGTGTAGCACTTGTCAATGAATGAATGAAAGCATTGATACCATCTACTTCAGCGTCAAGGGCCTCTAGTGATGCAGCTACATCGGGATTCGAGTCTGCATTGGCAATGAGCCAGTCAAGGGTCTCCTGAGCGGATCTTGCAAGCCCAATAGTCCGATAGAACCTGTCGGAGCTCGCAGCATACGCACCCACTATTTCACTAATTCTCCCAGCAGCTACGAAGGTCTGCATGGTGATCTGAAAAAGACGGTCCTTTGCATGCATGTAACCTAGCGCCATGAATGCATCCTTTGCTGTAGCCGCATAGATATGGGGGATTCCCAAATGGTCGATAATCACTTCGACATTAGCGCCCAGTCCAGGTAACGAAATTGTCTGGTCACCCGGATCCGGTGTGCCATTATCGAAGATACCACCAATGGGTTGGATAATGCCTAGTCCTCCAGTCAGTGGACCAAGAGGCATCGAGAGAATCACAATCAATGTTATCGGTCCAACAAACGAGAGGACAAGATTTGCTAATCTCCTTTTCAACTCTCACCACTCTCAAGTATGGATTATTAGTACAATGCACGAAGCTACTCTTAAGCATACGGAGAAACCATCAAGCAAATCGCTGGAATCAGGGGACAAGATTCATCCTTCTCTCAATCCATCTACCGCTTGAGTCCGCACTGTAGAACTCAGCCACGGACGCGTAAGCAAAGACTTCGTGATAGTGGTAGTGATGAGCCTCTTCATCAAAATCGAAATAGAGCTGGAATAGGTCATCAAAATGCTCGCTGAAGGGATTGCCACTCTGTCCTCCGGCAACAACTATTCGAGAATTCTGTCGACTACTGAGGTCAAGCACATATCTATATACTGGACCGGAGGTCATCTCCCAGCCCTGCGACGGAAACAGTGTGTGCTGTCCTCGAATCGGGCCTCCCTTAATGGTTGTCAGCCCAGCCATGTGTTCAATGTTCAGAGTGTGATGAAGACCATAGACCCAGTTGTCTGTATCAGAGCCATAGGTTGCATACATCGCATTGATAGCTCTCTGCAATGCTCTAAGTAGAATCTGGTCGCGTGTCTCGATAATGCCAGGAGTCCGCTCATCATCAAAATACTCGGATGTGTTGTCCAGAATGAGCTGTTCAATTACCGGAGAGCGTGGATAGATGCTAGATGGTAGCGCAGCTGACTTCTGCGGTGAGCTTGACAACTCAGGTTCAAGAAAATGCAATTCATCAAAGATCTCGTACAGGATCGCATCGAATAGATGCATCCAGACTGTAGGAGCAATGAGTTCTGTCGCCATCTCAAAATCCCATTCACGGAAGTACTCGACCACTGGCGCAATTGTTGCATTGTAACCCCCGGAATCATCCCATGCAGATACAACTAGAGGCACAATGCTTCTTGCTCTGATTTCGATGGCGTCAGCCTGAAACCGCATCATGTCCTCTATGGTTACGCTATTGTCACTCGAGAGTAACTCACTGATTCTCCTGCTGCGATAGCCATCAACGAACGGACCCACAATCGTGTAGTTGTAGGTTGAGGGGTCGATAGGCCTCTGATTAGTTGAAGTGACGAATCCTCTTGACGGATTTATCTCTCGCGGCAAGTGAGCATAAGGTATGTAACTGACCATACCTACTGAATCATTCGCAGCAGTGACTGGATATAGTCCACTATAGCCACTTCTTATCGGAAACAGCCCGCATACTGTCATGGCAACGTTATTCTCGTTGTCTGCATAGGCGAAATTGAACACTGGATTGTCCCACCAGTAAATAGCATCGAAGAATTCCTCCATGGTATGAGCTTTATTGAATTGCAGAGCGGCCATGATTAAATGACTCACACCGTTGCCTGTCCAATTCATAGCCAAGTTGCTTGGACTGCCATCTTCCGTTTCTACAACACCATCGATGAGCGGGCCATGGACAGAAGTCTTGACCTCAAATGGGATATCAACACCCTCTGAAGTATGGATGTCTTCGCTAATCACATCAAAGGGTCTGAATTCGCCATTATAGTAGTACTCACTTGCATTCTCTGGGTTCAATTCTTCTACAAAGATATCTAGAACATCGACTCCACCATTTGTGAAGCCCCACGCAATGTAATCATTGAAACCAGCTTCAATCGAAGGCATTCCAGGCAAGCTGATACCACGAACATTCAGCTCGCCAGGAACGGAGATATGGACTTCATAGACTAGATTCGGTGCAGTCAGTGGCATATGAGCATCCATACAGAGGATTGGGTAGGTTGTAGCGGATTTGGATCCAGCAACAGCCCAATTATTACTCCCAAGAGTATTCTTGATGCCAAAGGGATCCACGATACTCGCAAGTTCGCCGATCAACAGCTCCAGTTTCCGTGTTTCAATATTAGCCGTGTTTTCTTGTGCAGTTAGTAATGGCACGATAGGTGCAGCATGACCACCAGGTGCGTCGGGATACTCTGAAGAATTCAGATAGGTCTGTTCGCTTATCGTGAAATTCGTATAGGGCATGATATCAGGATACAGAGCCTCGTATAGTGTATCATTCTGGATATTCTCTCTGAGCCAGAATCTCGCGAGATCGTTGAAATCGCCTGTCAGACCCCAAGTTATGAAGGATGCACCGAGGAACATATCAACCATTGTCCATGGTTCCGGTCGTATTCCTAGGAGCTTGAACTCAATAGGAGTATTCTCGCTTGTCATACGGTCTATGAAGTAATTGATACCTGCTACTTGTCCTTCCATGAGGTCAAGGGCATATTGTGCCTCTGGATATACTGCAGCATTTTCAATGAACCAGTCCAAACTTGTTTGTGCTGCCCTCTTCAATCCGATAGTTCTGTAAATCTTATCAGAGCTATTCGCATAGCCCCCGACAATCTCGCTTATGCGACCTGCTGCAAGACGACTCTGAATAACCATCTGAAACAGGCGATCTTTGGCATGCATATAGCCAAGACCCACGTAGGCATCCACGGTGTTGTTTGCGTAGATATGCGGAACTCCATACTGGTCAATCAGGATAACAACCTCGTCTTCCAGACCTGGCAGTCTTAACGTCTGCTCAATGGGTTCATTCAGTCCGCGGCCGACATCGAAGACCCCTCCCCAAGGCTGTAATATCCCGAGGCCGCCCGTCAATGGACCAATTGGCATTGTCAGAAGCACTATCAGAGCAACTGGCCCGATTAGGGAGAAACCGAAGTTGATAATCTTCCTTTTCACGTTCTCCAACTCTCCCTAGAGTTCAATCAAAGAGCAATGAACAAAGTATCTCTTAAGCGTTCGGAGAGATGAGAGAATCTGTGTCTGCAGGAATGAATGACTTGCACTCTACTTCCGGAGAGCTCCTCTCCCCATCCTTCGAAGATTGATCAGTTGCAATACAATGTCAAAGAAAAAGAAACTCGCTGCTCCAAGCACTATCCAGATATGCAGAATAAGGAATTGATAGCTGTCTGCGGGCTCATATATGCGCAACCAGTAGAAATCAGAGAGAAGGCATACAACTATGAAAGCAGACATGACCAGATAGCAGGTTCTGACTCTGTGCATGGTCAGGGGGGCTCTTCTAACATGGAGATAATATGAAAGTAGGGGGATATAACACCCCGCGAAAAAGGAGAGCTCTATTAGGGAGTAGCTCACCTTGGTCCACCAACCTATCCTGAAATGAGAGCCATTCTTTTGAATATAGGCTTACTGATTCCTGTATCGTATAGCCACAGTATACCCCGTCATTCGTTTTGACGATAGACAAGCTTTTTCTGCAAGCTGCATTGAGGTTAGAAACGTTGTGATCTACCATGGTTAAAACAGATAGTTTTCGAGGAAGGGATTTCATCACCCTGCTGGAATACACTAAGGAGGAAGTAGAAACCCTCCTTGAGGTCGGTCTTGACCTGAAACGTAAGTTCGCAACAGGCGAGCCGCACAAGCTGCTTGATGCGAAGACACTCTTCATGATCTTCTATAACCAGAGTCTGAGAACTCGCAACTCCTTTGAGGCAGGAATGACGCAGCTAGGCGGTCATGCACACTATCTTGACCCCGATAAGATATATGCGCCTGCCTTGGAAGGCGATGAGAAGGCCTATTCCACGGAACGCGTGTCCGATGTAGCACGTGTTCTCGCACGGATGGGTCATGGTATTGCGATTAGATGCTATGGAGACCCTGTTGGTTGGATATATGGTCGCGCCAACGAAATCATCCGGAACTTTGCACACTGGAGCAGTATCCCGGTGATCAACATGGAGGACGACAAGTATCACCCCTGCCAGGCCCTAGCAGACCTTATGACTGTGAAGGAGAAGTTTGGCACGTTCAAGGGGGTGAAATTCGTCATGTCATGGGCCTACTCACCCTCAGTGCACAAGCCGCTGGCAGTACCACAGAGTGCAGTCATTGCAGCAACCAAGATGGGCATGGAAACAGTACTGGCTCACCCAAAGGGTATGGAACTTGATGATGAAGTCATCAAGCAGTGCAAGATCTACGCTGAAGAGAATGAGTCGAGTTTCGACATAGTCAATGACATGGACGAAGCCTTCGAGGGAGCAGATGTTGTGTATCCAAAGGCTTGGACATGCAGAGGCAACATTCCTCCGTGGAGCGCCAAACCTGATCTTCAGAAGTCACAGATTCTCTTTGATAAGAATAAACACTGGATCTGCGATGATGCAAAGATGAA
>Ga0153915_10000139_pt1 | contig 64627 bp, 48 predicted proteins | sample Opewatmetagenome_2_FD_107003 | JGI IMG/M metagenome (GOLD analysis project Ga0153915, IMG submission 107003) | Freshwater wetland microbial communities from Ohio, USA - Open water 3 Core 3 Depth 3 metaG | ecosystem: Environmental > Aquatic > Freshwater > Wetlands | place: USA: Ohio, Lake Erie...
AGTCCTCCCCGCGCTCCGCTTCAAGCTTGTCCTCCTTAACCTGATCCCTCTATCAAAAATCCATCCTCAAGGTGGTACACTTTGATTCGACCAACGTGGTACACTTTGAATCGACCGGTGACAATCTTTGGCTGCATCGCGACCCCGAGATGGGTGTATCCGCAGGCCGCCGCGATAGCGATCTCCCTCCCGGTCAGTCTCCTCCCTGGCTTCTGGATCACCGAACCGGCAGCACAATCCAGGCCCCTCTGCCTGATTCCGTCGCCGGCAGCGACCGCCGCCCCGTGCAATACCACGATTGTTCGTTCGCTCCTCTTAACGAGGGCAGCGGGAACCACAGCGTTGGTCCCGTACGGCCTCATCGCACCGGCCATCACCTCGATACAGCATTCCTGATCGGGCAGCGATCGTGCAATCATCCCAGCCGCCTGCACTCCTGCGATGCGAAATCTCTTTCTGCCCGCAAGCAGAGCCTCGGTTTTCAAGGCATACCCATCAAAGGCAACCTTGTCGAACGGAGGAAGGTCCCGATCCGTGACAAGCTCCTGCCTGATGACGCGCCCGGCTGCAGCCTCGAGCGGACAATCCTCCGAGGGAAGCGCCGTCAATGCCTTCAGTATCTTTCTCTCAGCATCAGCTGCCGGGGTCATTTCCAAGAAATAGCATGCTTCATCAAAAAGGGCACGGCTCAAATACCAGTGATGACACGGCATCCATCTGCTGCCCCCGGCATCTCAAAAGCCGTTCCTATTCGTATCGGTTCGAGATCCCGAAATAGTCGAGCAGCCACACCTCGCGCCATACACGGAAGCGTCCTTCATAGGTCATCTTCCCGTATTCCTCACGCTGATAGTGGGGCATGAGGAATCCGAGCTCCGTATTCAGGCGTTCCATCTCCGACTGCTGCTGGTTGATGTCGGAAAGAGGCTCTTCAGTCCACGGCACCAGCTTCTCTCCAGCCTTAGACAACCGCTTCTCGTGCAGGGCAATCAGGCTCCCGAGTTTCCGCTTCCACGGCCTGCGTTCCACCAGCCAATTTTCGGGATAAAATCCGCCGAAGGGCAGGTAAAGATTGTCGGTGACGTAACGGAGCCCGCCTTCCGTGCACGTGCTGATCGTGTAACAGACGGCCAGCGTTCCATTCGGCTGTGGCACGAATGTCACCTGCACCCGCGTCGTGCCTGCGGCGTTCTGATAAACCGAGATTCGCAGGTAGATGCCTCCCCCGATCTCCCCTCTCAACGACTGTGCCTGCTGGTAGCCATGCGCCCGGAGCCAGGTGCGCACCTTGAGGAGCCGCGGATGCGTCGGCCACTCTTCGCCGCTCGTGTTTGCTTGGTAGCGGGGAAACAGCGGCAGCGGACTTTCGCTGAGTGCCGTTATCGCAAGCCAGTTGTAGACCGTCTCGATCAGAAGCCAAAAGATGAAGAGCACCGATGCCAGCACCCAGAACGGACGACTGCTGAGATGGAATTCCCTGGCGATGTAGGCCCCGCCGAGCGCGAACATAAGCCAACGGAGCCAACGCACGAAGATCGCGATCACCGGTGATGCCAGCTTTTGATTAAGAGAAAACAAAAGCAGCGACAGGAGCGCGGTGCCCAGCAGAAGATAATCCGGATCGAATTCCACGGAAGAGATCCAGCGGCAGACTTTGTTTCCCAGGACCGGAGCGGACCTGGTCAGCTCAGTCGCACCGGCATGATCACGCAGATGAAACTCTCAAGGGTCTTGAATACTCCAGGGCTGACCTCGTCCTTGAGCTCGAAGAAAAGCTCGTCCTTGGTCAGCGCGCGGAGCGGATCAATCAGAAATTGCGGATTGAAGGCAACCTGAAGCTCCGGACCGCTGTAGGAAATCGCCATCGATTCGTGGGACTCGCCAAAGTCCGGGCTCGACGCCATGATCTCGAGCAGGTTGCTGCTCAGCTTTATCTTAACCGAGTTTGATTTCTCGCTGCAGACCAGCGCGGCGCGATGGATGCACTGCAGGAAGAGTTCACGCTCAAGTTTGATCCTCTGGTGAGTCTCCTTCGGGATGACCTGCTGGTAGTTCGGGTAGTTGCCCTCGACCACTTTTGAGAAGAGATAGATGTTCTCAATCAGGCCGCTCGTGTCCTTCTCCGTCGCCAGTTGAAACGAAGCACGCCTCTCGTTGAACGAGATCTTCATCTTCGTGCCCTTTTCCAGCAGTCGCAGCAACTCCACCACCGTCTTCGCTGGCAGGATGATGCTTCCGGCATTGGCGTCCGGAAACTCTAACTCTTTGCTAATAAGTGCCATGCGACGCCCGTCAGTAGCAACCAGCGATAGCTTGCTATCGCGAAAGTTCAAGTAAACGCCATTCAGGATATAGCGCGTCTCATCGGCCGACTGCGCATAAGCGACGCTCTTCAGCATGTTCGCCAGCTCCGATTGCTCGAGCGCGAATGACTTGTCATCGCCAAACTCAGGCAGCGGCGGGAACTCATCTTTGCCGATGCCCATGATCCGAAACTGCGACCCACCTGAACTCAGTTTCACCTGATGATTCGGAGAACCGTCAAACTGAACGTCCACGTTCGGAAGTTCTCGCACGATCGTCGCTAGCCGTTTTACCGGCAGTGTGACCGAACCCGGCTCTTTGATCTCAGCCTTGATCTTGCAGCGAATGCCGAGATCAAGGTTGGTCGTGGTCAGAGAAATGCAGTCCTTTTCAGCGTCGATCAGGACATTGCTAAGGATCGGCATCGTTGCTTTCGATCCGACGACATTGAGCACCTGCTGCAGACCGTTGCTGAAATGGTCGCGGTTGATTTTGAACTTCATGTTGGGGAGAGGAAGGTTCAGGCGGACCCAAACACTGAGTAACTAACAAAGGATAATCGGAGATGGATTCAACAAGGAATTATTCCATCTTATTATGTCCGGTGAATTTGCCCAATAACTGGCTCTGAAAAGGGCATTTTCCCTCTGAAGAGGGCAGTTGGACACATCTGTGGACAAGGTTCGAATAACCGTTGATGGATCGGGCTTTGTTGACACTGGAAAAGAAAGGCCGGAGTTATTCGATGGAAGCCGGAGGGTTTTTCACTGAATGTTGGCGCTGGATGCGGAGATTGACAATGATTTGCGCGCGGCGGATGTGGCGGAGAATGCCGTAAAAGATGTAGCCGAAGAAAAGGAAGACGAGAGCGACCTCCTGAAGCCAGAAAATGAGACCGAGCCCAACAATCAGAAGGACGAAGGTACGAAACCGCGTCTTTGTCTGCCAGTCGATTTGCTTGAAGGTGGGATAGCGGATCGTGCTGATCATAAGGATGGCGATCAGCAAAAGAAGGAAGGGAAGGGCGAACGCCAGCTTGTGAAGCTCATGATTGTCCTCCGAAAGATGGAGCAGAAGGAGGACAAGGGAGACAACGGTGCCGGCGGCGGCAGGCACCGGCAGGCCGAGGAAGTCCTTGTTGTTGTCTTTGGGCGGGTGAAGGAGGGGGTTGGTGATGACGTTGAACCGGGCAAGGCGCACGGCGGCACAGAGCAGGTAAATGAAGCCGATGAACCAGCCGATCTGGCGAAACATCGGATAGCCTTGAGTTGGCGAGAGGATCAGGAAGAAGGTCATCAACGCCGGCGCGATGCCAAACGAGACGACATCGGCAAGGGAATCAAATTCAGCGCCAAACAACGACTGCCGTCCGCCTAGGCGGGCGAGCCGACCGTCAAGCGAGTCGAAAATCACAGCTACAAGGATGAACCATACAGCTTGTGTGTAGAGTTCAGCGGGAGTGTGCGAATAAGTGCCGGGAGCCATCGATTGCAGCCTGGCCTGGATGCACTTGATGATGGCGACGAATCCGCAGAACAGGTTTCCCGCCGTCATCAGATTCGGCAGGAAATAGATCCGGCTCGCTTGGGTGACGTTGTAGGGATTCTCCCGAGATTCGAGATCAGGCATGGGACGGTGAAGAGAAAATTTGAGCCTGTGGAGAGGACGGACGTGGCGGAGTCATTTCTTCGGTTTCGTGAGACTCTCCAGATAGCGCCAGAATTTCGAGTGCTGTTCGAACAGCTGTTGCTCCGAGACGGGCAGCTTCGTGCGAAAGAGGAAATCCTCGAGCGAATCTTTGTGCAGGATGTAGTGAGTATGCAGGTTGGAGCCTGTCACTTCAAAATAGAACCTGAAGTCGCCTGAGCGCAGGCGATAAAAGGTCTTGCCCGCGCGGGTGAAGCGGCCCAGTGGTTCGCGCGCCTTGGCGAGGTCATCGGGCGTCAGGCGGCTGATCGGCTCGATGACTTCCATCTGCGCAAGCTTGTTCAACTTATTGAGCTCAAGCATGCTCTGCTCGGAAAATGTGACTTGGTACATGGTCTCTCGCGCCGCGTCGGTACGGACCCTCACCTGAGTGAACGACGGCCTGGAGAGAGTCATATCCCCGACGGCGTTGTGGCTTCAAGAGAACAAATCAAAAGAAGGGAGCAATTGAGAGCATGTGCTCCTGCCGCCGGATTGCTCAGGAGGTTACGAGACGCCACAGCCGGGGACTGGGAAAGTCTTCGCGAAATGGATCGCACGACCGTCTGAATTGCCCCAAAGAAACACGAGAGTGAAGCGGTCGGGATTCAAACTGCCCCAAGGAGTCTGCCTTTTTCTTGCCGTGCTCGCGGCAGGCTTGCCCGCGGCGCACGCACAGACGCTCGACATCCCCGTTTTTTCAGGAGCGTATGGGACGGCGTTCTACGAGGAAACCGCGCGGCTTTTCGAGGAACAGCGACCTGGCGTTGTCGTCAACCTTTACGGAGATCCGCGCATCGAGGACAAGGTCAGGGTGAGGATCATGGAGGGCCGCTATCCGGATGCGACTTTTACTCCGCGGCTGCTTTGGCCGATCCTCATCGAGGCCGGAAAGGTGCGTGATCTCTCAGTGGATCTCGAAGGATTGAACTGGGAGGGCGACGCCCCTTGGAGCAGTACGTTCTATCCGGGGGCCTTGGAATCCTGGAGGATAAAGGGACATGTCTACGGGGTGCCGCTGAACTACGCGTGCTGGACGATCTTCTACAACCGGGGGATGTTTCGGGATCACGGATGGAAACCGGCCAGGACATGGGATGAGTTCTTCGCGCTCTGTGAAAGAATCCGCGCAGGAGGGATCGCGCCGCTGAGCCTGACGGGGATTTACGGAAACTATCCCGACGCGTTTCTCAGGGCCGCCTTCTACGGAGCAGCCGGCGCACGCGGCTGGGAGGCGCTGAACAACCTCGAACCCGGCGCGCGGCTCGACCCGCGCTACATCGAGGCGGCGAGAATCCTTCAACGGGTGACCACCCATTACACACTCAAAGGCTGGGAAGGGGCGACCCACACCGCGGCCGAGCTCGCGTTTTTGCAGGGAAGGACGGCAATGACGGTGGCCGGTTCATGGATGCTTCATGAGATGCAGGGGAAGATCCCTGCGGATCTCGAGCTCGGCGTCATGAATTTCCCGGTCTTCCCCGGCGGTGCCGCCGATCCGGGCACGATCCAGACCGGCAGCGACAGTTTCTTCGTTTTCGCGACGGGCGACCCGAAGCGCGAGCGGCTCGCAGTCGATTTTCTCCGGTTCATGACGTCGCGCGCGCGCGCGCTTGCCTTTGTGAAGGCAGTTGACGCGCCGGTCGCGGTCAGGGGAGTTCCGCCGGAAGCATTTTCTCCGGCGATGAGGGAGACGGCGGTATTGATCGAGAAGGCCAGGGAGTCGTTCAACATGCCCCAGGTGGTGCTGCAGACGCCGGCGGTGAGGCAGGCCCTGGTCGACCGACGGATCGAGCTGATGACCGGGCGGCTGACACCCGAGGAATTCGGGGCAAGGATGGAACAGGCCGCTGCGGCTGACCGCACGCGAAGGAAGAACCCGGGAAAAATTGAGCGGACACACCTCGCTGCCGGAACCGCATTTGCCGCTGTGTTGGTGGCTGCCTGGGCCGGGCTGATTCTCTGGTCGGTTCGCAGGAGAAAGCGCAGGGAGTCGGCAAACGCGCGGACATCCGACGGAAGCTTCGGGACGTTGCGTGGCCGGGTGGCGATGGGTTTTGTCGGGCCAGCTCTGTCGCTGTACGCGCTGTTCGTGCTGCTCCCCGGAATCGTGACCTTTGCAACAGCTCTCGTCCACTGGGACGGAATCGGCCGGGTTGGCTGGGCTGGGCTCGGCAACTTCGACTGGTTGGTTTTTGAGAGCGATGGATTCTGGCATGCGCTCCGGAACAATTTCTTTCTGATGGTCGTTCCGCCGCTGGTGGTGGTGCCCGTCGCGCTTGGCCTTGCGGCGATGATTCACAGGGGCGTCTGGGGCGGTGGTGTGTTCCGCCTGGTGTTTCTCTTTCCAAACATCCTCGGAGGGATTGCGGCGACCCTGTTGTGGCTCGAGGCCTACGAGCCCCAAGGGGGATTGGTGAACGCCGGACTTGTCGCACTCGGCAGGTTTTTTGGAAACGACTGGCTCTGCAGCTTCGCAGGGCATCCATGGCTGGCGCAGAGCCATCTTTATCTCTCCCTGATCCCTATCTACCTGTGGATGGCGTGCGGCTTTAACCTTATCCTTTACCTCGCGGCAATGGAAGGCATCGATCCGCAGCTCTACGAGGCGGCTGAAATCGATGGAGCACCGGTTTGGAGACAGTTTTTCACCATCACGCTTCCCCTTATATGGGACTCCGTGGCGGTCTCGGCCGTTTTTCTGGTGATCGGCGGACTCAATGCCTTCGAAATGATCTGGCTGCTCACCTCGCAGGATCCTGAAACGGCGACTCACACCCTCGGAACGCTGATGGTCACCGCTATGTTCAAGGAGTTTCAAATCGGCCGCGCGGCTGCAATTGCGACCGTCATGTTCCTCTTGGTGGGGACAACGAGCCTGGCGGTGATGAAAGCCATGGAAAAGGAGAGGACTGAATGAAGGACTCCTCTTCTAGACCTGACTGGATTCGACTAGCCCTTTTCGCCTGTCTCGCCGGCTATGCGGTCTGGGTCGTGTTTCCCATGCTGTGGATGGCGTATTCATCCCTGAAGTCCGACGCGGAGATCTTTCGCAACGCGTTCTCGCTTCCTGAATGGGACCGGCTCCAGCTGCAAAACTACCAGCACGCCTGGGTCCAGGCCCGGTTTGGCGACTACTGCCTGAACTCGGTGCTCGTCACCGGCGGCTCGGTCCTGCTGATCGTAATCCTCGGGGCGATGGCTGCGTATGCGCTCTCGAGGTTCTACCATCCGGCCGCGCGCGCGACGTTCTGGCTTTTCCTCGTTGGACTCATGATTCCGGCGCAGCTGGCGATGGTGCCCTTGTTTTTCGAGCTACGGGGGATGGGCCTGCTCAACTCCCGCGCCGGCCTGATGCTCGTGTACACGGCCAACGGCCTCCCATTTGCCATCTTCATCCTCGCGGCCTTTTTCCGTTCGCTTCCCCGGACGCTGTACGAGGCCGCCGTCGTCGACGGATGCAGCGAGTTCTCCGCGTTCTGGAGGGTGCTCCTGCCGCTCTCAAAACCTGGCTTGGTGACGGTCGCCGTCTTCCAGTTCATCGGGATCTGGAAGGAATATTTCTTCGCCTACATGCTGGTCAATGGAGGGGATCGAGGAGCCCGCACCCTTCCCCTGGGCCTCGCGAACCTGGCGATCACCGCCCAGTATCGCACCGACTACGGAATGCTTTTTGCGGGCCTTGTCCTGGTGACGTTCCCGCTGCTGCTTGTATGTGCTGCCCTTCAGCGGCATCTCGTAAAGGGAATCACCGCTGGCGCACTGAAGGGATAAGAAAAGGCCCGCAAGGCAATGCTTGCGGGCCCTGATAGAAAGACAGTCCGTCGGCTCAGAACGAGTATGAGAGGCTGAGGGTGCCGACGAGGCGGCCGACGGCCGCCGTGTTCTCTGAACGCGGATCGCTCCCCGCCTTCAGATAATTGCTTGTCCCCTTGGTGTATGCCAGGCCCCAGGTAAGTTTGGCCGTTTTCGTTAAGGCGACCGGAACCGAAAACCCGATCGAGTAGTAATTGCCCCAGTTCTTCACATCGGGATCGGCATCCTTGATGTAGTCCTTCACGATGAACGTGCCGGCGGTCGCCGAGAAATCGATTTCAGTGCCGAGGTCCTTCAGGGGGAGGGCGTAGGCCGCGGAGAGCTCATAGGTCGGCCCCTTGAGGATGAGATCGTAGTAGATCTTCGGGGTGAGCTTGATATCAACTCCCGGAAGGGTGTAGTTCACCGCGAGATTCGGCTCGAAGGTCGATTTGTAGAAGCCGTCGCTCTCCTTTGCCCCCGGATAGGTGTACCAGGTGAACCCCGGGACGACGCTCAGGGATTTGTTCACGGTGAACGTATAGTACCCATAGGGGTCGATTTCCGGATCCGACTGGCCGGACACCTTGTCCTTGATCGGCGTGCTCGCCCAGATCCCGATGCCGAAATCGCCATAGCCGACCTCGACCGTCGGCTGGAAAGCAGGTCCACCGAGGCGGGTGCCGCGGAACATGTATTGGCTGACAAATGACGGCGTAAGCGTCACGGACGCCGACGGAGCGTCCTCGGCGCGAACCGAGGAGGCAAGGAGGATGATGGCAGAGCAGAACAATAATGTGGTTCTCAGGTTCATGGCAGAGCTTGGTGGTGTTGTTGCCTAAGCTGACGGAGCACTTTTAGCAGGAGGCGGGCCAAGAACTAGAAAAATAATCGATGGTTTTGGCGCCGGGGGCGAGTTCGCTCTCGCCGGGCGGAGAATCTGGCGTATCTTGCGATCGGATCATGACGTTATGAAACCATTGCTCTGCTTGATCATCGCATGCGCCGCCTGCCGGTTGGCAGCCGCCGATGAGGCGTTGCCTTACCGCCTGCATCTGGCGGGTGATTCAACCATGGCCGATAAACCGACGGATCCCCCGAATCCCGAGCATGGCTGGGGGCAGCTGCTGCCCAAATTTTTCAAGAATCCCGCGATCGTCGTGAACTACGCGATGAACGGCCGCAGTACGAAGAGTTTCATCGATGAAGGACGCTGGCAGAAGCTCGTCGACTCCCTGCGGCCGGGTGATTGGGTGATCATTCAGTTTGGACACAACGACGAGAAGGCGGACAAGCCGCAGGTGTATGCCGCTCCCCGGGGGGCATATCAGGAGAATCTCCGGAGGTTCATTCGCGAGACGCGTGCCAAGGGAGCCAATCCCATTCTCGCGACCCCGGTCGTGCGTCGTTCCTGGGATGAATCGGGCCACCTCAAGGACACCCATGGGGATTACCCGGATGCTATGCGCGCCGTCGCAGCCGAGGAAAAGGTGCCGCTGCTCGAACTCAACCTCCTCACGGCCGCGATGGTGAACGGACACGGCGTGGAGGGATCGAAGAAGCTGTTTCTCTGGATTCCGGCCGGCGAGTACAAGCGCAAGCCTGAGGGCTGGCATGACGACACCCACGCCTCCGAATACGGTGCGGAAAGGGTGGCGGCACTGGCCGTTCAGGAGATCCTTCGCCTGAATCTCCCCCTGGCGGGACAGCTGAAGTAGGAGAACGCAGGGAGCCCGGGGGATTGACGCTTTGCTTTGGCCGGGCGAAGCCTAGGCTTGGAAACAAGCCATGCCGGACATCGTCCTCGCCACGATCAACGCGCGCTACATGCACGCGTCCCTTGGGCTGCGCTGTCTGCGCGCAAATCTGCGGGAGCTCCGCGAGAGATCAGCGCTGGTGGAGTTCACGATTGGACAGAAGCCGCTTGAGATCGCAGACGCCCTGCTGGCGTTCGAGCCGCGAGTGCTTGGCTTGGGTGTCTATGTCTGGAATGTGACACCGGTGACCGAGTTGGTGATGCTGCTCAGGAGGCTCAGGCCATCGCTCGTGATAGTTCTTGGAGGGCCCGAGGTGAGCTACGAGTTCGATCGGCAGGAGGTGGTCCGCCTTGCGGATCATGTGGTCACCGGAGAAGGTGACTACGCCTTCCAGGAACTCTGCCAAAAGCTGCTTTCTGGAGGAGACGCTCCTCCCAAGATAATCCCCGGAGGGGTTCCCCGATTGGACGACATGGTTCTCCCCTACGGGGAATACACCGACGAGGACATTGTCCACCGGCTTGTGTATGTTGAAGCCTCAAGGGGGTGTCCCTTCGAGTGTGAATTCTGTCTGTCGTCGCTGGATGTTCCGGTGAGGGATTTCCCGCTCGACAGGTTCCTGGGCGCGATGGACGGCCTGTGGCGGCGGGGGCTCCGGCATTTCAAGTTCGTCGACCGGACGTTCAACCTTAGGATCGAGACCGGGCGCCGCATTCTCGGTTTTTTCCTTGAGAGGCTTGATCCCGCGCTGTTCCTGCATTTCGAGATGATTCCCGATAGGCTCCCCCGGGAGTTCAGGGAGCTGATCGTGAAGTTCCCACCGGGTTCCCTGCAGTTTGAAATAGGGGTTCAAACATTCAATCCCGAGGCCGCGGCCGCGATACGAAGGCGCCAGGACATCATGTCGCTGGAGGACAATTTCCGGTTCCTGCACGAGGAAACCAGCGTTCATGTGCATGCGGACCTGATTGCCGGACTTCCTGGCGAAGACATTGATAGTTTCGGGCGGGGCTTCGACAGGCTGATTGAGCTCAGGCCGCAGGAGATTCAGGTAGGAATATTGAAGCGCCTTCGTGGCACATCAATCGGACGCCATGATTCCATTTGGGACATGACCTATTCGCCGCTTCCTCCCTATGAAATGCTGCAGAACCGGCTCATCGATTTCGCAATGATGCAGAGGCTGCGCCATTTCGCGCGGTATTGGGATTTGATCGGAAACAGCGGACGATTCATTGAGACCGTTTCTCTCTTGTGGTCCAATGATGTAGGGCCTTTCCGCGGATTTTTGAGGTTCAGCGACTGGTTATACAGGCGCGTAGGAAAGCATCATGATCTCGCGCTTCCGAAGCTGATGGGGGAGATTTTCGCATATCTTGTCGAGGTGCGCGGTCTCAGAGGGGAAGCTGTTGCGGAAACCCTCTGGAGAGATGCTCTCCGCGCCGGGCAGGCCGAGATGCCGCCGGCCGTAAAATCGTTTATTCCGCCTTCGGCGGTCAGGGCCTCACCATCCGTTTCATCCAAAGGCACGATGCACACACAGCGCCAAGCCCGCCATCGCGGCGGGCCAGACCTCTTTACCCCGAAGTAGGCGCGAGGGACAAGTTATATTCAGCTTCATGTACTGGGAGGGGTCTCCCATCAAGGCCAACAGGCCCGTCCTGAACTGGACGGCCTGCGCAGAGTTCTGCTTCAAGAGCTTGCCCAGCTTCACCAAATGCCCGGCAGCACCAGGTCCCCTGGCCGGATGCAGGATCGCACCCTTCTGCTTCCACATAAAGCGTACGCCACCATAACCTGTCCCTCAGGCAGGGAGAATCCTACGGTGGGGCCACGGTGCCGTTCAGAGAATAGATCTCCTTCATTGAAGCAACGGATTCGAAAAGGCGGGCCCTAAGCTCGGGGGGGCGAATCACTTCGGCGGAGGGGCCCCAGCCCAGCACCCAGCGCTCAATCTCGGCCAAGGCGCCGAGCCTGAGCCTGAGTTCCACGCCACCGTCAGGCAGATCCTTCAATTCCTGAGATTCGTGCCATTCACGCTCGCGCACCCGATCGGCGGCGGAAGGAACAAAGCGGATCACAACGAGGTAATTGTGCTCGCCCCCAAGCACACCGAGCGCGCTGGCGAAGAACTTCTCAGCCGAGAAATCCGGCGGGCGCGTGAAACGAGTCTTGCCCGCCTCGACTCCGGTGATCCTCGGAAGGGCAAACGTGCGCAGCGCCGCTCTCTCAACATCAAAGCCTATCAGGTACCAGAGGTTCTCGCGGTGGGCGAGATGGTACGGCCGGACACGGCGGGGGACAGGCCTTGCCTCGCCCGGCTTCCGGTAGCCAAACGTCACCTCGACCTGCCGAAGCACGGCTGCGCTCAGTTCGTTGAAGACCACCATGTCCGCGCGCCCCAGACCGACATTCTTGAAGGAAACCGCCTGGAACTCCCCGCCCGCCGAGAAAGAAATCCGGTCCCGCAGTCCTCCGGCGAGCTTGCCGAAAGCGACCTCCAGCTGATGATGGAACGACGTTCCGCGGTATTGCTCAAGGGCGCGCTGGGCCACCAGCAGCGCGAGAAGCTCTCCCTCGGTGACATGCACCGTCGGGAACGCCTCCACCGAATGCGTGTATCGGTACGCCTGAATCCCGAGGTCATACTCGATCGGCAGGTCAAGCTGGTCGCGCATGAAAGCCAGGTCCCTCAGGATCGTCTTGCGGCAGACCTCAAGATCTCGCGCCAGGCGGGTGCAGTTGACGAGAGCCCTGCGGCAGAGCTCCTCGTGGATGCGCAGCATCCGGGCGAGCGGCGGCCGCGACAGGGGAGGGCGGGGATTCATCGCGCGGAAGATTGAAGGATTTTCCAGACTGGGACAAGCAATGTCCCACCATGCTGTTATTATGGTCGCATGAAACTTCTCGCCCGGTTCACGATTTCCGCCCCGCTCGAACTCACCTGGTTTCACGACGACACGCAGTGGAGAGTCACCCTCTGGCCTGACGCCCGCTTTGAACAGGAGACCCCGAAGGGATGGAGTGCGGCCGTGGCCGGCGAGGACGTGTTGACATCGGGCGCCATCAAGCTGGATGCCGCGGCTTGGCGGCGCTACCTCGAGTTTATGCCCGCCGAGGAGCGAGCCTTCCTCGCCAGATTCCGCTTCGGGCGGCTGGGAGCCCTCCAGGCCATCCTCCATTGCCCGTCGCTTCTTCAGACGCTCTCGGACACTCCGGCGCTCACAGCTTTCGTGACGGGACACGCCGGCCTTCGCGGGATCCCTATCTCGCGCTGGGAGGAGATCGAGGCGATCCACGAGCGCAGCGGCGTCTTCGGTCTGCTTGAGTGGCTCGGCCTTCCCTCCTCCCGCCAAACCCTGGCCATCCTCAGGAACGTGGCCGATCCCGATGTCCCCCGTTGCCTGCTCGAGCCCCTGCGCACCGTGCTCTGGGAACCGGAGGCCATCTTCCGTCTGCAGCGCCTGGATGGGATCACCGACGTCCAGCTGGCCAGCGTCTGCCACGCGCTCGCCGCCTGAGCGGCGGGAAAAACTCACGGAGCCGCCACGACGAACGGGACCGCGGGCAGGACCCCGAGCGGCTGTCGATGAGAGGCATTGGCCCCGTCGGTCTTGCCGGCCTTCGCCGGGGCCCGCCCGGCAAAGGCGTTGAAGATGAGGTTTCCCTGCAGACCCGCCTTCGCCTTCACCCCGTCGCAGGAAACGACCGCCGTCAGCAGATCATTCGAGAAAGAGACCTTCGAAACCGTGATTCCATCGGGGGGCTCGCTCAGCTCAGCCTCAACACGCTCCGCGTTGCGTCCGGCGGGCACGACAATCCGCACGACCGCCGTCTTGCCGGCAACGATCTTCAAGGGCAGCGGACCGAGAATCCGGGCGGGCGACCTCAAGGGGCTGCGTCCGTGCACCGTGGCAAGCATTTCGTCGGTGGTCACAAGATGGCGGTAGGCGAATGCCTGCATCATGTCCTCGGCTGGAACCGCAGGATGTGAAATCTGCCTCCCGGCGACCGTGGCAAACCCGGTCAGGCTGAGGGGAAAAGCCTCCCCCCAGGGGACCCCGACAGATGTCACGGTGAACCGGATACGATCCTGACCCGCAGGGATCAGCGCGCCACTCGCGGCGAACAAACCCTCGGCATCTTTCAGTTCCAGGGCGATCGGCCCTGCAAAACCGTCGTGGCGCAAGGCAAACACGGTGACGATGGCGCCCTGGAACGGCCTTATGCTGAGGCACGACGGGACGACCCTCAGACCGAAATCGGGCCACGCGGGATGTAACAGCAAGCGATAGCCGTAATCCGGCCCGCTCCGGTGCTGAGCATCGACGAGATGAAGATAGTAGACCCCGTCGGCCGGCAGCTTCAGGCGGATATAGGAGTCGGCATGGTGGGTTGTGAGTCCCATGCCCTTGTCCTCGAAGTCGTCGTTGAAAGCGATCTGCCTGCCGGTGGAATCCGTCAGTCTCAGCGCGGAATCAAGGGGCGAATTCAGGCGCCGCGCAAAAACCTCGGCGACGATTTCCATTCCGGTCTTTCCCTCGAAGCGGAAGACATCCTCGTCGTCGGGCCGGTCTATGCGTCCGTTGACGGCCACGGGGAGAGTCAGCACCTGGGCTTGCCCAGGCGCGTTGTTGGGCTCCGACTCGGCAACCTCGGGCATGTCGTCGACCGCCATGGGCACCGTATTCGAAACCGCATCCTGCGAGCGGACCGAGACGGAAAGATTTCCCTGGAATTGGGCGGGAGGCGAGATCATCAGCTGCGAAGAGGGCAGATTCCAGCCATCGAGGGCGATCGTCGAGGAGACACCGGCGCGGCAACCGAGCGGAAAAAGCCCGGTGATGAAGGGCAATTCCCCGATGGAGAGCCGATAGACGAAGTCCTCGCGCCCGCGGAAGATGGCATCGTGGATCTCCACGACATAGGTGCCGTCGGCGGGAATCTCGTAGCAAAGGGCCGGGTCCGGATCGAAGCGGAAGTCGTCATCGTAGGCAACTTCCCGCCCCTTCGAATTGAAAAGCGTCAGCGTCGCCTGGAACCAGCCGGGAACGGCGTCCGCCAGGTAGGGAATCAGCGCCCGGGCCCGGGCAGTGACGACGATACGCTGGCCCTTGCGCGCTTCGAACCGGATGCGGTCCCTCTCGCCGGGCATGATCTGCCCGTTGACCATCGCCGGCAGCGAGACGCGCATCTCGACCGACGCCCTCATGCCGCGCTGATTGCCGGCCCTCTCCAGGGGGAATGGAAGCGGAGGCTCGGCCGCGGGCTCGCCGTACTCGGGCAGGCTGCCGACGGAGAAGACCATCGGGTTCGAGAGGCCTCCCGGGGTACCCAGGCGCAATTCGCGGTTCCCGGGTTCTGCCGCCGGGTCGACGGAAACCTCGATCACGACGCGTTCGCCGAGCGCCGGGTTTGCCCTGCGACTTTCGCGTGCGGCGAACTTTTTCCGGATCTCGGCGAGCATCTTTTCGTCCTCGTCCGTGAACGTCACCGTGGCTCCTGCCTTGCCCGCCGCCTCGCGCTTTTCCCTGAGAAGCTTCGCCTTCTCGCGCAGCTCATCCATCTCCTTGGCTGAAGGGGGCTGGTCGAACTCGACGATCCGTGCCCTCACGCTAGTGCCGGAGATCCTCACGCTGTCGAGGCCGTTCAGGTTTTGGCCCCCCACTGTCACATTGAAAGTTGTTCCCTGTTTTCCGCCGGCCGGATAGACATAGCCGATCCGCGGGCCGGTCCTTGCCGCAGTGTTTTGAGCAAGCACCGCGGGGACGCACGCGATCGCAAGAATCGCCAACGGACCTGCGCAGGCAAACCGCAGAGAACGGGATGGGAGCCCACGCAGAAGCTGCGGAAGACGAAGGCCGAGGAAGTTCACATGATTTCGACCAGCGGTGTGGTCAGTTTCAGTCCCTCTTCGGCCGAGGGATAGGCCGGGACGATGAGGCCTTCCGGGTGAGGAAGTTTAGCCGCCGGATCGATGCCCAGCAGGTGGTAAAAGCTTCCGATGAGGTCCCCGGGATAGACAGGGCGTTCCGCCACGTCCTCGCCGCGGGCATCCGATGCGCCCACGACCCGCCCTCCCTTGAATCCGCCGCCGGCGACAAGTGCTGAAAAAACCCTGCCATAATGGCCGCGGCCTCCGTTCCAGGGAGCCTCCCACTGGACCTTGGGCGTGCGACCGAATTCGCCCGAGCACCAGACGATCGTGCTGTCGAGCAGACCGCGGTCCGCGAGGTCCCTCAGCAACGAGGAGATCCCCTTGTCGAGGTCGGGAAGCATGCGCCGCATCGCCTGGAAATGCTGTTTGTGGGTGTCCCATCCCTTGTAGTTGATGGTCACATAGGGAACGCCGCGCTCGACAAGACGGCGCGCCACGAGACACGACTGCCCAAAAGTGCTGCGGCCGTACTCTTCCTTCAAGGCGTCCGGCTCTCCGGACGCGTCGAATACCTTGCCCGCGTCTCCCAGGATGAGGTCGTAGGCCTGCTCCTCGCTCCGACCGAGTTCCGCGACCTGCGCGTCGCCGGGCAGAGCCCGAGCCAGTGTATTGAGCCGGCCGAGCAGTTCGCGGCGGCTCTGCTGCCGCTGTTCGGAGACTCCAGGAAGGACGACGCCCTCGACGGCGAACGGAATCTTGGAGGGATCGCCGCCAGTTGCGAACGGCCGGTAGCGCGAGCCCAGGAAGCCCGCCTCTGAGAAACGGCCCTGGAGCTCCGTCAGGACGATGTACGGCGGGACCAGCCCTCGGTAACCGGCGTCGTAGCCATTGAAGAGCGACGCCACGGCGCCGACGCCGGGGAACACGTCGTGGCCCCCGGGCACGTGGCCTGTCTGCACCATGTATGCCGCGGTCTCGTGGGCGTTGACTCCGTGGGTGAAGCTGCGGATGAGTGAGTACTTGTCGGCCTGCTTGGCCAGCCTGGGCAACAGTTCACAGATCCGGATGCCTGGGACATTCGTGGCGATCGGGTTCTTGAACGGGCCGCAGTAATCGTCGCCCGCTTCGGGCTTGGGGTCGAAGGTGTCGAGATGGCACGCCCCTCCCCAGAGCCATACCTGGATGAACGCCTTTGCACGGGGCTTGGGCGCGGCAGCCGGAGGAGTCTCCGCAGCCGCCAGCGCCTCCAGTCCGCCGTAGCGCGCCGCGAGCAATCCGGCAGCCCCCAGCAGGCCGCAGCGCAGCGCCGTCCGGCGCGTGAGCATGAAGCCCTGTTGCGGGCCATGGATCGCGGCAGCAGCGTCATCAAGTTGCGGATTCATCGTGGTGACTGAATCGGATTTCAGTGGCGGTAAAGAAACTCGGCGGTGTTGACGAGCGCCCAGGCGAGGTCGACGGAGGAGTCGCGCCTGCCCGCCTTGCCCCGGGAAAGGATGGAGAGCGAGGCCTCCCTTTCCTGCGCGGTCGGGCGCCTCGACAGGATGGCGAGATAGAGTCCGTCGACAATCTCCTCGGGACTGTTCTTGGGCCGGAACAGTTCCTGCAGCTTCGGCCCCTGCGCGAGCTTGCGCTGGATCTGGCTCGAGTTGAGCAACTGCAGACGCTGCAGGGCGGTCGAGCGGTTGTTGCGTTCCGACTCCATGCCGGTGTCCCGCGAGGGCCTGCCAAACTGCTCCAGAAAAGTGCTCGTGATGCTGCCGTCCGGCAGCGCGATCGCGCGCTGGTCGCTGGGCATGAATGTGTAGGGCTCGGGGATTGCGCTGGAATAGGCCTCGGTGGTCCCGGTGATCTGGTTGAGCGCGTCGATCAGCACCTCGGCATCGAGCCGCCGCAGCGGATAAAAGGCAAAGTTGGCGGCGGCCTCAGGGCGGTCGCTGCGGGGGATGGAGGCGAGCTGGTAGGTGGACGAATTGAGGATGAGCCGGAAAAGGTGACGGAGATCGTAATGGGCCGAGACCAGTTCCTTCTGGAGCAGGGCAAGAAGCTCCGGATTGGAGGGGAAATTGTCCGGCCGGATGTCGTCGGGCTCATGAATGATTCCGCGCCCGAGGAGCCAGTACCAGACCCGGTTTACGATGGCCCGCGAGAACCAGGGGTTGCCCGGCTGGATCAGCCAGTCAGCGAAGGCCTCGCGCGGATCCTGTCCGGCGGCCAGCTTTGCCGGCGTGCCGTCGGGGAAGACTGCGGGGACCGTAGCGCCGGTCCTGAACGCATCGAAAAAAACGATCTCCTCCTTCCACTCCAGCGTCGACTTGTAGCCGATCTTGGAAAAAAACGCCGCCATGGCCGCAAGCCGGTCCGCCGGCCACCGGTCGGCGCGTTCGCCCATGAATGTCAGCGCCACCGCGGAGGCGATCGCATTCGGGCTTCTTCCCTGGACCGCGCGGAAGAAATTGACCGGCGCGACGCGGAAGTTGCTCCCGTTGGAGGTCAGCAACTCCCTCGCAAAGCGGTCGTAAGGCAGGTTCTCCCGGAGCGATTCCCTTATCCAGTGGTGGTACGCCTGAGCCGCATTCGGCCAGAGGTTGATGGGGAACTCCGCTTTCACCCGTAGCAGATCGCTCCACTTCATCGCCCAGTAGTCGGCGAACTCGGCCCGCGCCAACAGTCGGTCGATCAGCACCCGGCGCTTTTCCTTCCCCCGATCCGCCAGGAACTGCCTCGTCTCGCCGGGAGCGGGCAGCGTGCCGATCACATCGAGGTAGACGCGGCGGATAAATACGGCGTCGGAACACAGGTGGGCCGGCTCAATGCCCAGTTGGTGCAACCGGGCAAAAACAATGTCGTCAATCGAGCCCGCGGGCTTCGGCGGGCCGTCGGTCTGGAATGGATCGGCGGACGCGGCCGGTTTTTCTGTGGCGCCCTGTGGAAGGCCGACCGCCGGGATTCCGACCGCCAGGATCAGGGCGTATCCCACGCTGCGGAGCATTCGGCCATGATGGCGGCGGATGCTCCAGAGACAAGGACGGTCGTTCATCGGAATGTTCATTCCGGCAGGTTCGGACAAGCCGGTCCTCCGGAATCACATCAAGATAGCCAGAACTGGCGGATTCGCGACCACGACAATTTGCCGTCGGCCGGGAGTATCGGGATGCCGGTGTACCGGCAGGGTCAAAGAAGGGGAGTCGAATCGAGACGATCCGCGATCTGTCCTGTCTCCCGGTGGGCCAGACGAAACACGGCTTCTTGGCGGAAGCTTTCGCCGCTGACGTCAGGCTCTTCCTGCTTTGGCGCTGTGCTGACTACTGCGGGAGCCTTGGCCGCCGGGCGAACGCTCACACCGAGTACATGTCCCGAACCGGAAAGAGGACTTACGTTCATTGCGATGAGGAATTTAGTGGGGGAAAACCACCAGGCAAGAAAGCAATAGTCAAATTTCTCTCAAGTATGGGGGTGAGTTCCCCTTTGCATCTGGGGGGAAAAAAGGCCAATCAGAGGGTCAAAGCACCATGAAACTGCACCACGGAGTCTTTATCGGCACAGACAGCGGCGCGACCACCTCAAAAACCGGCGGAATTTGGGAAGATGGCACGACCATTTCGACGAAGCTCCTGCAAAGTTCCACCAATTCGCAGGCCGGCACGGCTGCGGTGATCCACGGATGGATCGAAGGAGTGAAGGGCTTTATCGCCCAGAATGGCCTTTCGTGGGACCAGATCCGCGGCGTGGGCCTCGCCATCCCGGGCCCGTACATCCGCTACGGGGTGCTTGCCCATTCGGCAAATCTGCCGCGGGAGTTCGAGGGATGGGATTTCAATTCCGATTATTCCCGGGCTCTCGCGGAGGCCGCGGGACGTCCGATTCCGTTGGTTGTGGACAACGATGGCCGCTTGGGAGGCGTCGCCGAGGCGCGGATGGCCCGCGGAGAGCGGAAAGCCTCGGTGCTTATGCTGGCTCCAGGTTCCGGTCTTGGAGCCGCGTTCATCGACAAGGACGGGATGCCACTCGACGGAGACACGCTTGCCGGCCTCGAAGCCGCGCACATGCCAGCGCCACTGCATCTCCTCGGCGTGAGGCCCTATCCCTGTGGCTGCGGGCGGACATGGGGCTGCATCGAGGCCTACACGACCATCTCCGGGCTGCCTTATCTGCTCGAGGACATGCTCAAGAAATATCCGGGACACGAACTCTCCCGCGAAACCCCGTCGACCAAGGAAAAGGTCCTCTCCCTCCGGGGCCGCGCCCAGAGGGGGGATCCGCTCGCCCAGGACATCTTCGATTTTCAGGCCAGGGCTCTTGGTCTGCAGTTGTCGGTCCTGACCATCGCCTTCGACCCCGGCCTGGTAGTCATCGGCGGCGGGCTGATGGATCCCGAGGCGACAACGCCGGCGTTCCGTGGGCGCTATCTGGGAATCGTGAAGGAGTCCGCCTGGCCTGGCCTCTGGCCCACCCAGCGCGAGAAGCTCCAGATTGTCCCCGCCTCGCTGGGAGAGCTCTCCCAGGCGATAGGAGCCGCTCTGCTGGCGATGTACACGACGGTCCGCTGAGGATCGTGAATGGGGTTGCCCGCGCCGGGCAGCCTGCCATAAGTGTGCCCGCACCCATCATGTCGGGAATCTCAACCGAGCTGCTCATTATAGGCCTGCTCTTGGTGGCCAACGGGCTCCTGGCAATGGCGGAGATCGCGATTGTCTCGGCCCGGAAGGCGAAGCTCAGGCAGCTGGCCGACGAGGGCGACGAGCGCGCGAAGGTGGCGCTCAAGCTTGCAGTCGAGCAGGCGCGTTTCCTGTCGACGGTGCACGCGGGCATGACCTTCTGCTGCGTGTTCGCTGGCGCATTCGGCGGGGTGGCGCTCGCCGGCAAGCTCGCGGAGCGGCTCGGAGACCGCCTGGAGACGGCCTCCTGGGTCCAGCCCGCCGCGTTCGCCGTCGTCGTCCTCCTCATCACGCTCGCCTCGATGGTCATCGGGGAGCTGGTTCCCAAGCGCATCGCCCAAAGCCACCCGGAGCGCATGGCGCGGTTCGTCGCGACCCCTGTCCAGGCGATTTCCCGACTGGTGTCGCCGGTGATCGGGCTACTCGCAGCGGCGATCGATCTGGTGCTCAAGCCGCTTGGGCTGAGCGGCCGCCGCGTGGCGCCCGTCACTGAGGAGGAGGTCAACATCCTCATCGAGCAGGGGCTCCAGGCCGGTGTCTTCCACAAGGCCGAGAAGGAGATGGTCGAGGGCGTGCTCCGCCTCGATCAGTTGCCGGTCACCGCGATCATGACCCCGAGGCCGAAGATCGTCTTCCTCAACATCGGCGATCCCGAGGAGGTCAACTGGCGCAAGATCGTCGCCAGCGGCCACTCCCACTTCCCAGTGTATCAGGACAACCGCGACCAGGTGCTCGGCATGGTCGCCGTGAAGGCGCTCTGGGCCCACTCCGCCATCGGCATCCAGACCAACCTGAAGAACCTGCTCACCAGTCCGCTCGTCGTCCCCGAAGCGATGAGCTGCATCCAGCTTCTCGAGTCCTTCAAGAAGACCGGGCGCCACGCGGCGCTGGTCACCGACGAATTCGGCAGCATCCAGGGAATGGTGACACTGATCGACGTGCTCGAGGCCATCGTCGGCGACCTGCCCTCGCAGGGGCAGCGCGGACAGCCCCAGGCCAAGCAGCGCGAGGACGGCTCCTGGCTGATCGACGCCACCCTCGCCGTCGGCGAGCTCAAGGGGATCCTTCATATCGACTCGCTTCCCCAGGAGGCCGAGGCCGACTACCAGACGCTCGGCGGGCTGGTGATGACGCAGTTCGGACGCATCCCGGCGGCGGGCGACCGCTTCGACTGGGCCGGGTGGAGTTTCGAGGTCGTCGACATGGACCGCCACCGCGTCGACAAGGTGCTCGTGGCGCGGGCCGCCGTCCCGGCGCGGGAGCCGGTGGCCACGGCCTGAGGGTTCACGGAACCGCGGGCCGCGTCGCATTCAGGCGGGAAAGAAGCTCGGGGAGATCCCTGAGCGTCTGCAGCTGGAAGAACCGGCCGGCCGCCGCGGCCGGCGGGGGCTCGCCCTGCTCGCCCTGCCAGAGCAGGGGGTAGGGGATCAGCACCGCCGAGGCGCCGAGATCGAGCGCGGGAAGCACGTCGGACTTGAGCGAGTTGCCGACCATCAGGAAACGCTCCGGCAGGATCCGCCGGCGCTGCAGGATGCGGGCGTAGGTCGGGGCGTCCTTTTCGGGCACGATTTCGATATGGGTGAAATGCGCCGCGAGGCCCGACTTCGCGAGCTTGCGCTCCTGGTCCCGCAGGTCGCCCTTCGTAATGAGGATGAGCTCGTGGGTGAGCGCGAGAAGAGGGATGACCTCCGCCGCGCCCGGCAGCAGCTCGACCGGATGCGCCAGCATCTCGCGCACGAAGGAGAGGATGTCCTGGATCTCCTCGGCGCGAATCTCGCCGCCGCTCAGTTCGATCGCCGTCTCGATGCACGAGAGCGCGTGACCCTTGATCCCGTAGCCGTACCACTCGAGGTTGCGCATCTCGGTCGCGTAGAGCGTGCGGTCGACCGTCTCGGCATCGTGCCAGCGCGAGAGCAGCGCGCGGTATTTCCCGTGGGCGGCTTCGAAGATCGACTCATTGTGCCAGAGCGTGTCGTCGGCGTCGAACCCGATGGTCGTGATCATGGGCCGACGAAAACCTCCCGGCCGCGCCGGTTCAAGAACCAAGCCAGGGCTGCAGACAGCGGATCCGGGAGCGGGTTCCCATTTGACGCGACGAAGTCTTCCATAGGCGGGCCCGATGGGAAAACCAGGGGAACCTTTGCCGGGAATGCGGTCATAACATGTTCAGCCGCGGCCCTGCCGCGGTTTGAAGATCAAGAACAACATGACTCAGAAAATCACCATGAAAAACCTTCTGCTTGCTGCCGCTCTCTGCCTTGGTGCCGCGGCCACCGCCTCCGCCCAGACGTCAGCCGCCGGGCAAAAGACCACCGCTTCAGGCACGGGCCTCCTCGGCCAGACCTACGTCGGGTTGGACTACGGTTATATCAACCTTCCGGATACGTGCGTGAATGCGCAGGGCCTGAAGTTTGAGTATAACCAGTCCCTGAATACTGGCTTCGACCTGAACCTCAGCTACGCGGGCTCCCGCACCGAGAAGTTCGCCACCCGTCGCAACACCGAGCAGGTGGTCGATGCGAGCGCCATCGCCTTCATCCCCGAATATTCGTGGGGCAAGCCCTTCATCGGCGTCGGCGCCGGCTGGGCCTGGACCAAGACGAACGGGGCAAAGGACAACGCGTTCCAGTGGAACGGCCAGGCCGGCATAGAGTTCCAGGTGACCCGCGCGTGGACGGTCACGCCCTATGTGAAGTACACGATCTCCGACGTGTACGACACCGCACACCTCTGGAACTATGCCGTAAAGACGAACTACTGGATCACGAAGCAGTGGGGCCTGCAGGCCGGGGTTGATCACACCAACCACCAGGCGTGGGCCTATTCCGCCGGCGTGAACTACAAGTTCTGATCGGCTGCGAACACGGCTGTCAGCGGCAACAAAGTCCGATTTTCGAGCCCCGGGGCGCCCTGCGTCCCGGGGCTTTTTCTTTCTTCCACGAGCGGGTGTCCATCGGGAGGGAGGCCGGAGACAAAAGCCGCGGGCGAGGGATTCATCCCGGCACTGGAGCCGCGGCGCCCTCGACGCGGCTTGATCATGATCCATCAATCATCGGAACCGCGACGAAGGGCGTCGCGGCTCCAAGCGGTGGCTGAGTCGCCGGGCGCGGGAGTGCCGGGATGCCAAGCCTCCCGCTGCTCCCGCAGAGGGCCGCTTGGGGAGATCCAGGCCCTTCGCCCGAGGCTCTTGGCTCCGCACACCCCGGAGATCCGCTATTCGAGCCCCGACACGTTCAGGTCGGCGGGATGCTCGACGGAAAACTTGACGGGGATCTCGCGCTTTTCGCCGGGCTTCAGGTCGAGCCGCCACACGAGCTTGCCGTCTTCCTCCAGCGCCACCTCCCCGGGCTTGTCCTTCGTGCCGAGATCCCGCGGGGCCGGCGTGATCAGCGCCACCTCGATCTTCTCGTTGCGCGAGACCGGGATCGGCTCCTTGAAGACGACCCGCTCGGCGGTCTTCTTGTTGTTGGCGACCGTCAGCAGGTACTCGTACGTCACGCGCCGGCCCTTGCTCGTGAGCCCGGTGTCCTCGCTGAACCGGTTCACGAGCTTGCGCTTGACCGCGATCCCCTCATCGGCGCCGAGCGCCAGCTCGAACTTTTCGCCCGGCATGATGGTCTTGAGATGCGCCGCGGCCACGAAGGTGTCGTCGAGGAACGAGTTCATCGCGCCCGCGAGGAACGGATAGCCGGTCGTGTTGACCGCGTAGGCGGTCAGGAACGCCGTCTCCATCGCCTTCGGGGTCGACTGGTACTGCAGGCTCGCCGCGAGCCGGGCCGTGCTGATGGCCACCTTCTGCACGATGTTGTTGCCGGGGAGCGTCGTGACCCCCGGGATCGCGAAGGTCGCGCTCGTCGCGCCCGACTCGACGGTCGCCGCAAAGTAGCCGGCGTCCTGGATCTCGGCGTCCTTGCCGGCGCTGCGAAGCGCCTTTGCTGCCGGAGCAGCGACGTTGAACTGCTGAACCGCCATGGTCTTCATGGCCTTCTCCCTACGCATTTCGTCAGGCATGTCCATCGGTGCGATCCTCGCGACGTCGACGACCCACGGGCGCAATTCGGGGGCCGCCCCGCCGAGGCCGGGACGCGCGGTCGAGAGGGTGAGGGAGATCCCGTTCCAGTCCTCACCGGTGGCATTGCGGACGATCCCGAAATAGGAGAGATCGACGGCGCGGTCGGCCGCTCGCAGCCGGGCGTCGTACGCGGGCGACCAGCTTGCACCGGGGACGCCATACCTGAGGCTCAGTTCGAGCTTGCCGGCTGAGGCCATCGACACCCGCACGGTGACTGTTTTGAAGCTCTTGCTCCCCGCGCTGCGGAGCTCGTTGAGCTGCTGCTCAAGGGCCGATTCCTTCGCCTTGATCTCCTCCCGTTGCTCGTCGACCTGCTGGATTTCGCCGGCGATCTTCCCGAGGGTGTCGCCGGAGTAGGAGAAGATCTTCTGCCACTCCTCAAGCGAGGGCCTCGGGGCGGCCGCCTCGGTCCTGGCCGACTCTGCAGCCGGCGCCGGCGGCGTGGTGGACGAGATCACCATGCGTTTCACGAAATCGCGCTGCTCCCCGAGGATCTGTGCCCGGTCGTCGAGCGCCCGCTGCTGCCGCTGGAGCGCCCGCAACTGGTCCTCCATCTCCTTCACCCGCGCATTCGGGGTGAAGTCGACGTAGGCCGTCTGGGCGTTGACGTCGAGGATGGTCGCCCCTGCCACGCCTCGGCCCGAGGCTTGGATCGACTGGTCGATGAGCGAAGCAGGAAGCCGCTCGAAAACGAGGGCGTGTTCGCCGACGGAAAGATCGAGCGTCGCGGTGCGGGTGACCATCGCGCGGTCGCCGTACACCGTGGCGGCGGTGATCCGCGAGTCCACCGGGTCGGCCCGGAGCGACAGGAGGGGGGAGAGCAGCACAAGCAGGGCGAAACGTGACGTCTTCATGGTTAAGATAACAGATCGCATGCAGTTAAGACGGCCCATCGGCGGATTCCTTTGAGAAAAAGGTCGGATCGCCGATTGGGGACAGGTTATAGCGAGGGGAGGGGGGCGCGCAAAACCGAAACTCGACCAGGCGAGCCTGCCGGAGCAGGATGCCGGCATGGCTTACTCCGGCGGTCCCCTCACCGACAAGGTGGTCATTGTGACAGGAGCCTCGTCCGGGCTCGGCGACGCGATCGCGCGCCGCCTGGCCAGGGGAGGGGCGAGGCTGATCATCACGGCGCGCCGGAGCGACGCTCTGTCGGCCCTGACAAGGGAGATCGATCCCTCCGGGGAGCGCGTGCTGGCGGTGGCCGGCGACATCACCGACCCGGCCGTGCGCCAGCAGGTCGTCGACACCGCGGTCAACCGGTTCGGGGGAGTCGACGCCCTGGTGAACAACGCCGGCTACGGCACCCGCGGCCCCGTCGAACGAGTGCCGGTAGACCTGATCCGACGCAATTTCGAGACGAACGTCTTCGCCATGGTCGCGATGACGCAGCTAGCCATTCCCCACCTGAAAGCGCGCGGCGGCGGGCGCATCATCAACATCGGCTCGGTGGCAGGGCGCGTCGCGCGGCCGATGTCGTCGGTCTACGACTCGACCAAGCATGCGGTCGAGGCGATCACCGATGGCCTGCGTGGCGAACTCGCGCAGTTCGGAATTAATGTCGTGCTGATCCGCCCGGGATTCATTCTCACCGGCTTTATCGACGCGGCGAACCAGGCGTCGGCGCCCGTCCTCGATGACGCGGGCCCGTATGCCGCCTATTACGAAGGTTTCCGGCACGACTACAAGCGACTGCAATGGGTCGCCGGCAGGCCGGACGACATTGCCCGCCTGGTGGAGAAGGCGCTCAAGGCGCACCGGCCCGCGCCGCGCTATGCAGGCCCGTTCCACGCGAAGGTGATCCTGTTCATCCGCTGGCTATTCCCTCCCCGGTTCGTCGACTGGATGGTGCGGCTTAAGATTCCCCGGCAGCGCGAATGATAGGGAGAACGTTGATCCGTCGAGAGGCGGAGGCCTCTGGCCTGCATGGGACGTTGGGTTGAAGGCAAGTGACGATCAGCGACAGAGGACCGCTCATCGAGCCCAGGCTCCCTGGAGGGCGCGGCGTCGTCAGCGCCGATTTGGAAGCGACAAAAGAGCGGTCACGACGGCGCGTGCCCCTCCAGGAATAGGGAGCCCGCTGTTTCCGCTGCGGGCCGCGATCACAAGAATCGGCGGGCGGGCTTCTACCCGGCTTTCTCGTCTCCCTTCGTCTGCTGGCGGCTCTTCAACGTCCAGATCGCCTCAGCGCGCGAGCCGATGAACCAGAAGCTGACCGCGAGCACGGCGAAGAAGACGCCCTTGTGGAGTCCGTTCCAGCAGTACTCGAAGAATCGTGTGTAGAGATTGATGAACAGAAATGTCAGCCCGAATCCGCGAAGCACGCCGTCGTCGTGACGCAACCCAAGGTAGATGCACACGCCGGAGGCGGCGCCGAAAAGGATCGCCCAGTGGAGCAGTTCGTATTGGGCCGCGCGGTGCCAGTCGTCGTATCCTTGGTGATTGCCCCAGATCGACAGGATCCACAGGGCGATGAACAGGTACAGCAGGCCGATCACGCGGGTTGCCGGGAACAGGAACCGGATGCGTGGCCGGTTCTTCATGAGCAGGCTGGCCAGTGTGAGGGCGAAGCCGAAGAAAACGAAGCGCATCGGGTAGGCCATGCCCAGGTAATAGGCGCCCCATCCCGACTCATAGCCGGTCTCCGCACCGAACCACGCCCCTATCGAAAGGAGGCCGAACACCCAGATGAGGATCGACTCGAGCGCGGCGCCCAGGATCCCGTACACCACGGCTGCGAGCAGGATCAAGAGCGAGAAATGCCCGCTTCCGTCGTCGATGGCCCTCCCGAGGAAGGCGATCGAGGCGGCGATACCCAGCACTCCCAGGAAGAACCCCCCCTCGTTGCTGTAGAGCTTCTCCGGATGCTGTCTGCGCCGCCTGAGACCGAGAAAGATCACGGCTGCCGAGAGCACCGCGCAGGCGAGGCTCCGCACGGCGTCCGACAGAAGCAGTATCCTCTCCAGGAGCTTCCCTATGCGCTCCAGCCAGGCCAGGATCCAATCGTCCGCCAGCAGGGCCACCACCGAGATCACCGCACAAATGATGGCGACCAGGAACGAGTAGCGGGCGAGTCTTCTCCAATCGAACTTCCAGGGACGGATGTTGCACCGGATCCGCCCGGCGGTCGCAGCGTCGATGACCTGTTCACTGGCGAGGGTATCGACGGCCTCGAGCACGATCCTGGTTCTCTTTTTTGACAGGCGCATGGGGTAGGGATGTCGAGGAATCGAACAGGGTCCAAGAGAACCGGATTATCGATCTCGCGGCAAGCGCTGTAGACGGGGAATCAGTCATCGCGAAACACGGATCATCGGTCGCGTCCATAGGGCAAGAGGCTGTGCTGCCCGGCGCCGTTTGATATTCGGCCCGCCAACCCCCGATCATCGTGGCCCGCGGCGGGAGCAGCGGGATTCTGTTTTCCGGAGAGGCACGCGCCGCCGTGGAATCGCCCTCAAATCGGCGCTGACAACGCAGCGCCCTCCAGGGCGTGTGGGCCCAATGCCCTGCGCGGGCTGGGGGCCGTCAATCGCTCCTTGCGCCGTTCAAGAACTTCCTGACCTCGATCGCGAGCTTCGAGCCGAAGCCCGGCACGTCCTGGATCTCGGCGGCTGAGGCCGACCGGATCCGGTCGATCGACCCGAAATGTTCGAGCAGGGCCATCCGCCGAGAAGGTCCGAGCCCGGGCACGTCGTCGAGCACCGACTCGCGGATCTTCTTTGAACGAAGGTCGGCATTGTAGGTGTTTGCAAATCGGTGGGCCTCGTCGCGCAGGCGCTGGAGAAGCTGGAGGCCGGGGTGGGTGAGGGACAGGTTCAGCGGCGGCCGTTCGTCGTGGAAAATGATGGTCTCCCTTTCCTTCGCGAGCCCGATTAGAGGCGGAGGCGTCAGTTCGAGGAGGGCGAAGGCCTTCAGCGCCGCGCCCACCTGGCCCGCTCCGCCGTCGATCACGACAAGATCAGGAAACGGTTTCTTCTCCTCGGCCAGCCGCCGGTAGCGCCGGCCGACCACCTCGGTCATCGCCCGGAAATCGTCGTTGCCGACGAAGCTCTTGATCTGGAACCGGCGGTAGCGGTCCTTGTCGGGCCTGCCGTCGCTGAAGTGCACCATCGACGCGACCACGAAGGTGCCCGAGATGTGGGAGATGTCGAAGCACTCCAGGTGGGCGGGCGGGGCCGGCAGCGCCAGAGCCGCCGCCAGAGCTTCCAGCGCCACCTCGTCGGTGCGGATGCGCGGGGTGACATGCTCGAACCGGCGCGTCTTCGCAAGCGTCTCCTCAAGCGCGAGCACGAGGTCGCGCAGCCCGGCGGCCTTCTCGAACTCCTGCTTCGCCGCCGCCGCCTGCATCTCGCCGCGGAGCGTTTCGAGCCATTCGCGGCTGCGGCCCTCCAGGAACTCGCAGGCCGCCGCGACCCGCCGGCGGTATTCCCCGGCCGACACCTCGTTGGCGTGTCCGTAGATCTCCGCGCGCACGTCGTCGTAGAGCTTATAGCGCCCGTCGGGCAGCCGCTCTGGGCTGGCATCGCCGAGAAGGACGCCGAACTGGCGGCGCATCTCCGCGAGCGTCCGCCGCACGAGGCTGCTGTGCGCGAAGGGCCCGAAGTAACGGGCGCGGTCGTCCTTGCGCAGCCGGGTGAGCAGGAACCGGGGCATCTCGGCCTCGACGTCGACCCGCACGAGGATGAAGCGCTTGTCGTCGGTGAAATCGGTGTTGTAGCGCGGGCGGTACTGCTTGATCAGCCGCCCCTCCAGCAGCAGGGCCTCCGGCTCGGTGCGCACCTCGATGACCTCCAAGTCGGTGATCAGGTCCACCAAGGCCCGGATCTTCGGCCTCTCCACGAACGAGCGGGATGGCTGGAAGTACGACGACACCCGCCGCTTGAGGCTGCGCGCCTTGCCGACGTAGAGCACCCGGCCGAGCCGGTCCTTCATCAGGTAAACGCCCGGCCCCTCGGTCAGCCTGCGCACCTTCTGCCGGAGCGTCAGCCGGCTGGCTTCCTCCGATTGCTGACTGCGGGTTGGCATTTCCGTCAAACTACACTAACGTTGCCCTCCTTCGCAAAGCATCTATGGCGTCAGATATGTCGTTTTCGGATCCCGTTGGGAAGAAATCCCCCGTTTCATCGCGGCGGTTCGAACTCATCACCTCGGGCAACGAGCTGCTCCTCGGCCTCACGCCCAACAGCCACCTCACCTGGATCGGCGACCAGCTCGGTCGGCGCGGCGTGGAGCTGGCGCGCAACGTGACCATCACCGACGAGGCGGCGGCGATCTCGGCGGAGCTCCGCACGAGCTGGGCTCGGGCCGACGTCGTGATCATCACGGGCGGGCTCGGGCCGACCTGCGATGACCGCACGCGCGAGGCGGTGGCCGAGGTGATCGGCCAGAAGCTGGTCTTCGACCCGGAGATCGAGACAACCATCGCCGAGCGGTTCGCGGTGCTCGGCCGGAAGATGACGCCCAACAATCTCAAGCAGGCCTATCGGTTCGAACGCGGAGACGTGCTTCCGAATGCGAATGGGACGGCGCCCGGGCTCTGGGTCGAGCATGAGGGCAAGGTGCTGGTGATGCTCCCCGGGCCGCCCAACGAACTGCAGCCGCTTTTCACCGGCCAGGTGCTCCCGAGGCTCGCCCGGCTCGGACTGATCGCGGAGTCCGAGGCCTACGTGCAACTGCGCACGGCCGGCGTGGGCGAGTCGGCCCTCGAGACCAAGCTGCAGCCGGTCTTCGACCGCGCGGGCGACGGGCTTGAGGTCGCCTACTGCGCCCACCAGTGGCGCGTCGACGTCCGCCTGAGTTCACCGTCGGGCCGGATCCCGATGGCGGAGCTTCAGGCGGTGGCCGACGAGTGCGCCACCCTCCTCGGGGAGGATTTCATCTGTTTCGGCCACGACCCGCTCGGGCGGGTGGCGTCGGAATTCCTGCGCGCGCAGGAGAAGACGCTGGCGGTGGCCGAGTCGTGCACGGGGGGGCAGCTTGCGCTCGCGTTCACCAACCTGTGCGGCGCCTCGAAGTTCTTCCGCGGGGGAGTCATCTGCTACAACAACGACGCCAAGACGCAGCTTCTCGACGTGCCGGAGTGCGTGATCAGCCAGCACAGCGCGGTGAGCAATGAGTGCGCGGTCGCGCTGGCGACGAGCGTGGCAGAGACCCTCGAGGCCGACTACGGGCTCGCGATCACCGGCTGCGCGGGATCGGCCTGCGGCGGTGCGAAGGGCGGGAAGACGGGATCGATCTTCATTGGCCTGCATTCGCCGCGGGGAGTGTGGTCGAAGGAGCTGAATTATCTCGGAATCCGCTCGGCGGTCACCGACCGCGCGGTAACCGTGGCGCTCGACTGGCTCCGCCGGGAGCTTCTCCGCGCCACAAGGGAATCGAAGCCCGCACCGCCGCAGCGAAGCGGCACGATCCAGTGATCGCGAACGGCTGAAAGCGGGTTTCGCGGTCGCCGATCGCACGGCAGTCGCATGGAGCCGCGACGCCCCCGTCGCGGTTCTTGGGATAAGCATTTCGCGCCAGCAGGGGCCGGCCGGCCCCGACCGCTCAACCCATGAGGCTCTGAAGGGCCGACAGGTACTTGTCGCGCGTGCGGCTGATGACGTCGGCGGGCAGGCGCGGGGCGGGCGGCTGCTGGTTCCACTTGAGTCCGAGAAGGTAGTCGCGCACGAACTGCTTGTCGTAGCTCGGCGGCGAGATGTCGGTACGGTAGCTTTCGCGCGGCCAGTAGCGGGAGGAGTCGGGCGTGAGGATCTCGTCGATGAGGTGAAGCTTTCCCGCGGCGTCGGTGCCAAACTCGAACTTGGTGTCGGCGAGGATGACGCCGGCCCTGGTGGCGCGGTCGTGTCCGAACTGATACAGCGAGAGGCTGGTTGACTTGACCTGCTCGTAGAGGGCGGCGCCGACGGTGGCGGCGCCCTGGGCGTCGTCGATGGGCTCGTCGTGCTGGCCTTTGGGGGCCTTGGTGGTGGGGGTGAAGATGGGCTCGGGGAGGCGCTCGGCCTGGCGGAGCCCGGCCGGCAGGCGGATGCCGCAGACGGTGCCGCTCTTCTGGTAGGAGGACCATCCGCTGCCGACGAGGTAGCCGCGAACGACGCACTCGATGGGCAGAGGGCGAAGCTTCTTGACGACCATGCTGCGCAACTGGAGGTCGCGGGAGAGGCCGTATTTCTTGGCGAGCAACCCGGCCTGATCGGGCAGGAGGTGGTTGGGGATGAGGCTGCCCGTCTGGGAGAACCACCAGAGGCTGATCTGGGTGAGGACGATGCCCTTGCCCGGGATGCCGTCGGGGAGGATGACGTCGAAGGCGGAGAGGCGGTCGGTGGCGGTGATGAGGAGGGCATCGCCCAGGTCGAAGATCTCGCGGACCTTGCCCGATCCGAGCTTCGGGAAGGGGAGGCCGTCGATGCTGGTGACGGCGGCGGCGGGGAGGTCGCGGGAGAGTTCGGCGAAGGTCATGGTGGTGGTGCGGTCGGTGGCTGCCGGAGAATTGCCGTGCCGGCGGCGCCTAGACAACGAGATTCCATTCCTTCCCGAGGATTGGGGCGGCTCCCCGGAAATACTCCCCTGGCCCTGTCCGGGGGCGGAAAAAAGCCTTGCGCGAGGGTGCCTCCGGGGTAGGGTGCCGCCTCTGCCAGTGGGTCCCCATCGTCTAGCCCGGTTAGGACACCACCCTTTCACGGTGAGAACCGGGGTTCGAATCCCCGTGGGGACGCCAACTTTCAAGGCCCCGTAACTCTAACGAGTTACGGGGCTTTGTGATTTCGGCTCAGCCCTAAGTGACAATGAAGGTGACAATAAGTTCAAGGAAATCTGCCGACGTTCTGGGATGACGCAGACGGAGTTTTCCGGCCAGTATTTGAAGGACGCGGCGCTATCACCGGGCAAAAAAATACCGCCCCGGTGGCCCCCGGGGCGGCTGGCCCGTGTCGAGCGACGATCGCGAGACCGAAGCCTGAGTCAACGCGCGATCCGCTCGTCGGAATCGCGGGCGTCGTCAGAAAAAGGGCCTCACAAGAGGCCCGCGGCGCGGAAGGAATAGTGGCCGACCTTCTGCGGATCGGCCTTCGCGTCGCCCACGATGACGTGGTCGATGAGGTCGATGTCGATCACCTTGGCGGCTTCCCGAAGCTGGCGAGTCACCTGGATGTCGGCGGCGCTGGGAGACGGGTCGCCGGAGGGATGGTTGTGGGCAACCACGAGGGCCGTGGCGCCGGCGAGAATGGCACCCCGGAAGACTTCACGGGGAGCCACCAGCGTGGACGTGGCCGTGCCCAGCGTGACGAGGTGCCGGCCGATGGGGTGATTCTTGCGGTCGAGATAGACGCAGTAGAACGCCTCCTGAAGCGGACATTCGTCGAACGCGGAGCGGAGGTATTCGGCGACCATTTCCGGTCGGTCGAGACGGACATCTTCGCCGAGAGAAACGAGGGAATAAACGATCTTGGCTTCGTAAACGCGCATGGTGAGTGCTCGCGCGAGCCGCGTTTCCCTTTCTCGACTTGGTGTCGAGTGATCGCGGGTGCTGCCCGTTTGAGCGCCCGCTCGGGATGGGCGAAAGTCAAAGCGCTGGGTGAAGCGCCGAGGCCGCGGGTTTATCCGCAACGAGGGGGAAGCGGAACGTTCGCGCGGGGTGGAGGCCGCAGGCACTACCTTGACCGCCCATAAAATGGGGCGCTACCGGACGGGGCAGAGCTAAAAGAATTCGAGCGAAGCGAGCATCTCTGTGGTGCATAACTACTATGCGGCATTGCTTGGGTTCAGACCCTCTCGTTATGAATGCCCACAACCCCGCGAGCTGTGCATCTCGTCTTAGATCCCAAAAACATTTCCGACCAACCGAGGGCCTACCATCAAATCGTCTCTGCACAGGAGTTCGTCGAAGACCGACAACCTGGGGCGAAACGGCGAGCGGAGGCCAATGTGTTGGCCTATATCCGGACATATTTTTCGGAGCCACGGCGATTCCTCGTGCTCCGGCGCTGGGCCTACGCGGGACAGCAGACGGCAGAGTTTATCCTGCGTCCCGATCCGCAGCTATTGGCGCAAGCCGGGCAGGCGGCTTCGCTGGCGCTTGTTTGCCGGCTCAACGGCGAGGCCTCGCGCCTTGATGTAATTCAGGCAGCAAGCGTAGCAGGACCGCCAAACCCAGACTTGGAACACCTCTTCGAGGGCACTTTGGATGAGCCCAGCTCATTCGGGCGCGATTCATGCGACCAAGACGCATTGGATTTTCTGTCTCACCTTCCGGAGGCCGGCGGCGACATCGACCAGCCATTGCGCGAATGGAGCAAGTATCTTGTCTGGCGGCAAAAACTAGCCGAAGAGAAAGCCAACAAGGTCTACGCTTACACCGAATGGACGCGTGTTGATCGCCAGCCGGCGGTCAAATTTTTCCTGCGAGACCCCGATGCCCGCGAAAAACTAAAGGTGCGTTTTGCGAACGAAACGCTGCGCGCCACGGCGAGCGCGGACGCCAAAGCGAAAGCCGTTTTTCAGGGGGAATTCAGACGGATCGAATCTCCGGGTGTGCCAGACCCGATTCGCGGTCGGGGTAACTACCACTCCCGGGAGAAAGGTGATCCGGAACCAGCGATAGAAAAGCTGGCCGTCACCCTCACGGTTTCCACGGACGTGGGCGCAGATGCCCAGGCTGCGCTCAGCGCGGTGCCCGAAAGCGGATTTCTTCGACTGGCGATGGAGGGGGAGTTGGCGGCGGTCGACATTCAGCAAAACGGTCTACAGCGCCTCGCTGAATTTCGTGGGTTGAATCCGAATCTCCGCGACTGGCTTTTCGATATTCGCAAGGCGGTGCCCTGTGAGGCACGCGCCGTTAGATGGGTGCCGGAACAGCCGTTGAACGAGAAGCAGCGGCAATGCGTTGAGAAAGCGCTCACGTTCGACGACCTGCTGTTGCTCTGGGGACCTCCCGGCACCGGCAAAACGACGGTAATCGCCGAGATCGCATCGCAATTCTGCCGTCGTGGTCAACGCGTGCTGATCTCCTCCCAGGCAAACCTCGCCGTCGATCAGGCACTGGAGACCCTCCCGCGACGAGCGCACTTGCGTCCCGCCCGTATCAGCACGAGCAAGAAAAAGGAAAGTCTCGAAATCGATCTGCGGCGTTGGATCGCCCGGTGGTTCGGGAGCGTGGCGGTTGAGTGCAAGGAAGCAGCCGTGCGTGAACCTGACATTTCTTGGAAGTCACTGCTCAATGCCTGGGTGGGGCATGTCGAAAAAATCGAGCCGGGTGACTTGGCACCGGATTTTGAGAAGCATTACCTCAAACGAGCCAATGTGGTTGGTGCTACCTGTCTGGAGACGGGCAAACCTGAGTTTCGGAGCGGGGTTCGTTTCGACGGGAGCTTTGATTTGGCCATCGTCGACGAAGTCAGCAAAGCGACGCCCCCTGAGTTACTGCTGCCGGCCCTGATGGGGCGGCGCACATTGTTGGTCGGCGATCACCGACAATTGCCGCCCGTATTCAAGGACTCCACCTTTCCCGAGGCGATCGAGAACGGCGTCCTGCAGCAGGCGGATTTCGATCTCTTTCGGTCCATGGTCACTACCTCGCTTTTCGAGGCATACTTTCGTGAAGCCGATCCCAGCATTTGCTGCGGGCTCGAGGAGCAATACCGGATGCATCCCCAAATCATGGCGGCGGTGAATCTGTTCTACGCCGACAGCCCGTTGCGAGCCGGCGGCGGTGAGGCGAAGCGTGCCGCGGAGCGCGCACATCGCATTCAGTTGCGCGGCGTCCAAGGCAAGCCGTGGCTGGCTCCGGGGAAACACCTCGTCTGGATCGACACGGCCAAAGACGAACTGGGGTTCGCGGTGAACGACGAGCGCGTGGGCACCTCGCGACGCAATCTGACCGAGGTCAAAATCTGCGCGAAGCTCCTCCTCGATTTCAGTGTATCTCAACTGACAGTGGGGGTAATCAGTTTTTATCGCGCGCAGATTCAGGCTATCGAGAACCACCTCTGGGAAACCGGAAACGAACTTCTGCGCGGTTTCGTTGATCGTGGTGGCGTGAATACCGTCGATCAGTTTCAAGGCAGCGAACGCGACGTTATCGTCGTGAGTTTGGCGCGAACCGACTACCCGCTGACCGGCGAGTTCGTCAGCGACTTCCGCCGTATCAACGTGGCTTTCTCAAGGGCGAAACGATTGTTGGTCGTGCTAGGTAGCGGCCGAACCTTCGACTCAGGCTCGGTGCGAGTGCCGTCTCGCGTTGCGCGACAAGACGAGTCGATGCCCGCCTATCGCAAGATCCGAGAAATGGCTGCTCGGAGCGGCGCGTTGGTTCAAACTGCCGATATCCTCGCCGCTCCTCCTCCCTCCTCATGGCAACGCTCCCGGCCATCGAAGTAACCTGCTCCTTCACGGTGGTGGAATGGGCTCCGCTCAATCCCTTCAGCTGGGCGTGGCTGAAGGCTGTTGAAACGTTCCCGGTCGGCCATCGGCCAACCCATGAGCAACTGGCCACGAAGCTTTGCGTCGGCGACGTCACATTCCTAGACGAAGGATGGAAGGAATGTCTCGACGCGCGCCTGGTGAGCAGTGGCGATGACGGAATACAAAGTGCGACGCTGACTGCGGAGGGTCGCAGCGCGTTGACGAAAGGTTATGTGGCTTTAGGGAGGCCATTTCGTCGTGAAGGAGAGATCGTCTACTTCATGCTCTACGATGGTAAAGCTGTTCGCTGGCAGAAGCACTTCCGTGTGGCAGTCGATTCCGCTGCGCAAAAGCCAAAGTGGGCAGATTCCCTAACGCCCGAACGACTCGCCGAGGCGATTGCATCGCAAAATGAGGATAACGCTCGTCACATTGGTGAGCGCCAGCGGATCGACTATTTGGATGTCGATTGGTCATGTGCACAGCGCGTCTCAATTTCGACAGACCGATTGTAACCGCCCGAAACTGGCCCGCGGAGGTCCTTCATCGAGCCGCGGCTTTCAGCCGCGCGCTCAGCACCTTGATGTCGATCTCGGCGCTGACGACGGTGGCGCGGGCTTTGGCGAGGCGCACCTCGGCTTTCATCAGCTCGCGTTTGAGCGTGTCGAGTTCGTCGATGGTGGTCGTGGTGCGCGTGCCGCGGGCGGCGGCGGTGATCTCTTGGGTTCCGTTGGTCATGGTGAATCTCTTTGGATTGTGAATGCGCCGGTCAGCGGAGTGCTGACCGGCGCCGCTGATTGAAGCGCCTCGGGTGCGCCTGGCACGCGAGCGCGCCTACCGGAAACGCGGGAGCGATCCTCCCGAAAGAAAGGGAGCGGCCCGCAGGCCGCTCCCGGTGCGTGACTTAGTTGTTCGCGAACTCGCTCGCGAGACTCCAGAGCGCCTTGTTGAGCTTCTGGCCTTCGCTCAGGCCGCCCACCGGGCGCGTCCGGTTGCGCCGGATGCCCATGCCGGCGGTGTAGCCCATGTAGCGATCACCGCCTCGAATCAGGTGCTCCTGCACCACGTTAAAGGTGGTCCAAAGGTCCGTGGCGGCATCGCCGTAGCGCACCGGCGTCAACAGCTTCTCGGGGCTGAGGAGCTTCATCACGGGCTGATCGGCATCCCAACGGAGGCCCGCAGCGCGGCGGGCAAACTCAATCCGCGAAACCTGCGGGAGCTGGACCGCCTGCCACTTCGCGACGGCCTCCAGCATGCGCGGCGTGTTCTCGGCGACAGACTGCGCCGCCTTGGCGAAGGCATCCGCAGAAACGTCCATGTGCCGGATGGAAACATGGGCGAAATCCGCGTCGGCGACAGTCAGGCCGTTGCGGCAAACCAACCGATAAAGCCCGGCGTCAATCCGGTAGGCTCGGCTGCCGTCGTGCGCGTTCTGCAGAATCATCTCCGCGCGCGTGCTCCCCACCTGCATGGCGCCAGCCTCCAGGTCAACGCGACGAGCGAACCGGATTTCGTGCATCTGGAAACCGATGCGGTCCTCCAGCCTCACCCGCTGCTCGGACGCCTTCACCGGCTCCCAACCCTCCGCGCCAAGCAGGGCAACGACCTGCTGGGTGGAAACGAAGGTGTAGCGGGCGGACACCCCCGGCCGTGCGTGCTCGGCAAAGATCGAGGGGGCGCAACGGCGGAGGTCATCGGACGAAAGCGCCTTGAAGACGCGAGCGGGAGCAACGGGAACGGATTCAATCGTGTTCATAACTTTCCTTATTTCTGGAGCGCCCCAACGAGGGCGCATCAGTCGCGGGCCGCGCGACGCGGACCCCAACCCGAGCCGAACCGAAAATCGGCCGCCCCGGAGGGATGCCGACGATCAGCACCGTCGCGCAAGGTGGAGCGCAGCGCAGCGAGCAATACCTTGAGGCGCGGACGGGCGAAGGCGCTCGCGCCGCCGACCGCCAGCCGGCGCAGGTGCTACAATCAGGCAGCCCACAGGGGACAGGCTACGCTCACTGCGGATGCGCGAGCGGTGCAACGAGAGCGAGCACCGGCAGCCCAGCGGCGTTTGAGCGTCACCCTCGGGGTCGAGCGGGACCGGCCAACGCGCAGGTGCGGGAGCGGAGCGAAGGCGACAGGCCGGGAGTGGAGGAAGGAGTCGGCGCCGGCGGGAGCGCGGCAAGGCCGCCGGTGTCGCGACCGGAGAGCCTGCGACCGGGAGCGATCCTGGCGAACGGTCGTGCTCGGACGACGAATCGCCAGAGGCGGCCGTGAGCGCCGAGCCAAGCCGTCTCCGCCCGCAACGAATGGCCGGAGCCGAAGTCGGAGCGGAGCACCGCAGCGGTGGCCCGATCCCGCTCGTGCTAACCAAGCTGCCCCTGGCCGGCGTCGGGGCGTTGCAGGGTGTCCTACGATGCGAGCAACACCGGAAGCACAGCGGGGTCTTAGCGGCAGTTATCAGATGGGCCGCCATTCACTCTTGCTTAGAACACAAAATTTTCACGAGCAATTGCAGGCATTCCTTTTCCAGTCTGTCCGCCTCGGTCCCGAAATGGGCTTCCCGATGATGTTCCGGGCAGAGGGCGATCACGTTTTCCAAGGTGTCCGGCCCTTGCTTCGCCAATGCGATGATATGATGGGCTTCAACATAGTGGTTTCCATTCGGAAGCAGGAATCCCTGACGCCCGCAGTATTCACACCGACCCTTGGCACGTTTCACCACATGAGCTCGCACCGCCGGGTCGCGCTGGAAGACATGCATCGTGCGCTTCGCACGGTCGGGCGCGCCGCTACCCGTCGGTGGTGCGTCCAGGTCGTCCAGTGCAGTCTCCGGCACCGGCTTCGCCTCCATCGCTGCCTCGTAACGCGACAGAAGCTCCCGATGCCCATTCATGGCTCCACCGTTGAAGGGAATATGCAGCGCCAACGCCTTTAAGGCCTGAGCCAACGCGGCGTCACCGTAGTCCCGTTGAATCCACTTCAAAAAATCCTCGGTCGCTGGCGCGCTCATCGCCCGCTTATAGATTTCTCCCCGAAGCATGTGCCGCAGGATGTAGATGAAATCGGCTGCGCTATTCGCGTTGAGGCCCACTTTCACCAGTTCCAATTTGGCGTCGGTGAGCCGCAGCGTTCCAGCATCCACCCGCCTGGCCAGCCGATAGGCAGCCTCGTATTGCTGGCGGGTGATCTTGGGTTCCCGTGCCATCAGTCGAAGGATGGCAGAATCATGCAGCGGCAGCCCAGCTCGTGCGTGCATTCCGGGTGGGGTAGTTCCGGAACCTGCGAGACTCGGTATTTCTTGCCGCTGATCTTCCGACACGCGGGACAGCTCCCGTCGCCGCAGCCGGAGATCTCCACTCGATTACACCCTGATTGGCGAAATTGCTCTACCTTCGCCCGATGTCCGCCGGCGAACAGCACCATCCGGATGGCGGTTTCCGGATCGAGATTCGATGCACCCACGAATCCCTCGGGTAACCACTCCCGCCCACTCCGCTCGCCCCATAGCTCGACCATTGCCGCCGCCAACTGGAGCACAGGCCAATCTGCTGAGGCAACGTCTCGCAGCAGCGCCGGCTTGCCTTCAAGAATCGCCTGCAATTGCCGCAAATCTTCCGACGAAGGGCGTTGATTCCAATCCACACCCACTCCCCGGGGGAACACTTGAGCCCGCTCATATTCGGCCACAACAAGGGCGGCTTGGCGAAGATTGCCCGCTCGTAGGAGTTCAAAACTGCGCTGGCGAGCCAAAGTCTTTCGCTCCTCCTCGCGAGCCAGGTAGCCCTGCGCTAACGCGCGGCCAGAATCGGTGCAAACGTAGGCGACGACGCCGGCCACTTTCGCCTCCATCCCGGCTGGGTCCGCCGCGACCAGTCTGGCCACGCCTTCGGCTTTGCGTCCTGAAGAAGGGAGACCTCGCTCGCGGAGCAGTGCCTTGATTTCCGTAGCCTTGAGCGCGCTTTCCAATTTCGCGGCCAGCGGTGCCGACGAAAGCAGCCCCGCTTCGACGAACACCTGGATTGCCTTCCCGGTCGGCTGACGCAGGGCGTCGGCCCAATAGGATCGTTCATCGGGGCGATACTCGGCGCCGTTGATAAACCCGGCCAGAAACTTCAGGTGGGCATCACTCCATTTCCTCGCCTCACGCGCCCGAACAGCAGGCGCGGAGTCCGACGCCGGTGAGTCTGGCACGCTTGGCGTCTGGTCGATGGGCTTTTTGCCGAAGAGAAATGACAGGAACTTCATCGGCGGCTGAAATTTGTCAGGAAGCGCGCCCGTTGCGATGCGCGCCCGCGTTGTCATCCAAAGCGATCAATTCCTCGGTTAGGCTCTGTCGAACGACATGTAGCCGTGGGTTTGCCACCGCCAAGTGAGCCAGCGGAGTCGGCTTGATCTCGAAGGGGAACAAAAGGTTGCTCCCGAAAACCTGCGACTGCGGCATCGCGCTCTTCCCACTGGCGAGCAACACGCCCTCAGCCAACCAACTCATTATCTCGGGGTCTGCCAGAGGCGTCACCCGACCCCGACTGTAGCGTTTGGTCCGCTCGTCGTAACTCAGCAGTTGCCAATCCAGCATGCTACTCAGGTTGTAGCGTGCGACGCGACTGACGAATGCTCGATCACCGGCACGCTCCGCCAACCGCCGAACCATTTCAGCGGCAGTAAAATCGGCGTTCAGGCGAAGCAGTCGGCCAATCGTCTCACCGGTTTGCGCAAAGAAGGAGTAGGATGTGATCGAGAGTCCCCAGAGCACGGGAAAAGCGGCCGATGCACCGTGCTGGCGAAACAGGCCGCTGCCTTGCTCGGCAAAGGCCTCGCAGCTCGCGACCGGCTCAAATACCACCTGCCGCAAATTCGAAAGGATCTTCGCGATGGCCGCCTTGCCTGGATTTGTCTCGGCAATGAGCTGAACCAATTCGTCGCGCGCCGAGTCAAAGGGCTCGCCTTTGGCGCGGAGCCGCAGGGCTAGGAGCAGCCATTCCCAGCGAACCTTTTTCCCGAAGCCGATGCGTTGGTTGGAGCTCAAGCGGCACCTCCTCCGACCCGACGCAACAGCACGAACGGCACGGCCAGCTCTTCCAGCGAGTCGCCGCCGTGGCAGACCAGCGCGGCTCCCTTGGTGACAAAAGCCTTCCCGGCCGGAGCCACGACCGGAATGAAATTCGCCGGGAGTCCGGTGTGTTGCCAGATACGGCTTCCTGGCACCTGCGCCACGCAGTCCGCCGCGAACTTTGGTTCGCTAAAGATCCGGGCGCGCTCGCCACGCACATCGCAGAGCACTCCCTGCTTGGGGGCTCCGACGCCGGTGGCCTCGGTGTTCCCGTGATCGGCAGTGATCAGAACGGTGAAGCCGCGAGCCAGCAGTAAATTGAGCACGTTAAGTAGCGCATTCCCATTGGCCCACTGGGCCACTTGGTTTTGCATGCCCGCCGCGCCGAGCTGCATCCCGTGCATGATCTTGTCCACCTTGTAGAAGGTGACGGCAAGAGCCTTGGTGTCGGCCGAAAGGTAGTCATCCACGATCTTTTCGTCACCATCGTCGCCATGGAAGGACACTGCGGCGACTTCATGTCCGTAAAGGCCGCGCCCAGTCCAAAATTCCCGCCAACGACTCTCGTCCCGCGAGGTCTCGAAAATCGTATCGGCGAAGAAAGCCGGGACCTTGCCGGCAAACGTAGCTTGCCGGGAAACCGGCGTGATGGTCGGAGCCCAAGCAAACACGGCGGATTCGTCCAGCAGTGCGCCTGGCAGTTTGGGCTGCACAATCTCCTTCACCATCGCCCACTGCTCCAGCGCCATGCCGTCAACAAGCACCAAGGCGACGCGCGAGGCAGCTCCCTGATCGAGCATTCTCGCCAAATAGGCGGGGGCGTGATGCACCATCGCCGGCGTCGCGGCGGGCACGTTGTGAATCCGCGGATAGGATTGTTCGACCCACCGAGCGAAGCGTTCCTTCACCAGCTCCGCCACCTTGCCATGGATCGCGGCCTGGGCTGACTGCGCCTTGGCATCGAGCCCGAGCCAAAGCATGCGCGCCTGACCCCACCGCACCGCAAACTTCTGCCACTCCGCCGCCGGTGCGTCCCAGGCTGGCACAGCGTCGGTCAACTCTGCCAGCAGCTCTGAGAGCCTGAGCTGGGGATTGCGGTGCTCGTCATCCTTAAGCCCGACGCGTATCCAACTTTCGTCACTCGCGTCCTGCCAGCGCCACGCGATGGGGGTGAGCAAGCCCTCCGCAAAAAAGTTATCAATGAAGATTCGAACATCGTGGTGCTCGAAGGGGATTCGGCGAGGTCCCGGCACGCGGAGTTCTCCTCCCGTTTCCTCCACCAAGGCGCGCCCACCGTCGCTCTCCGCCACGAAAAGAGGCCAACGCTCCTGTAAGAAGGCGAAGAAAAGTGCCCGGTCGCGCAGCAAGCGCCCGGTCGCCCAAGTCGGGAATCGGGGCGCGAGCATTCGATCGAGGTGCTCGACCAGCAACTCCGGCATTTTCGCCTGCGCATAGTGCGTTCGGCACAGGAAGCCCAGGAGCGCGGCCTCGGTCGCGAGCAGGCTCCCATCAACGGCGTAGAGGTGACGCAGGACAAAGTCCTTGGACAGTGCGTCGCCGAGCGACTGCACGGCACTGGTTTGATAGGCCGCATACAGCGCATCGAAGTAGGTCGGCCCCAGGTGACGAATCACATCGTAGGCCAGACGGGGGAAGATGTCCTTGAGGTGAAGCCGCACCTGCCGAGCCCGTGAAAGCACATCAACGGGCAGGGTTTCAAAGTCATGCTCCCCCGGCTCGAACGAAATCACCGCCTCCACGTTCTCTCCGACGTCCCAACGGCAGCGCACGCGGGTCTCGTATTCCACCCGGAAGGCCAAGGGATCTTCGAAAAACAAGACGATGAATCCGCGTTCCTCGACGCGTTTCAGCAAGGTTGGCTCGCGCAACAAACCATCCGGATCGGAAACCGCCAAAATCGGTTTCACGCCCGGCACGAATTGCGTCAGCAGCGATGTGCGCCAGTCAGCCATGTTTAGGTGACACTCAAGATGAGGATAGGGTTGAGTTCAGGCAGAATATTGCGCTGCGCCGAGATTTGCGCGCGCCAGACGTCCCGTTCCCGCGCGAGTTGCTTCAGCCGAAACTCCCTCACTCCGCTGAGGCCGAGCTCGCCCAGAAGCTTATTTCGAACCCGATAGCTGTATTCCCCTTTTTCCTCCTCCTGCTGCACGGCCGCCAAGTGCCGCGCCTTGAGTTCAGCATACACACTGCGGAGCGCGTCACGCGCCGCGGTCTGTGATTGTTCAAACGCCTTCTCGCTGGCCACTCCCTCGACAGCGCCACTGTTGCTCCAGGGCTCCATCATCAGTCGCTCGAAGAGATACTTCGCCGTTGGTTGCAGGCTGCGACCATCCGCGTGGACAAAAACGGCACTCAGCCGGGTGCGCGTGACGGCGTCCCCGCGTAGCCGAGTCTCCCAAAGCGACCAATATCCGGTAATCCCGTCAGGCATGCCGCCCAGCCGAATCGACGGGATGGGCGCGCCTCGGGCCGCTCTCGGAAGCCGCGCGAGCAAGGCGCGCACTCGCGGATGCTCCAAACTGAGCAGGTCAGCCCCCGGCAAACGATCGCGCCCCGGCAGCGAGAAGGATTGCGGCTCCGATCCTTCGGGCCAATGCACCACCAGCCGGTCCAACTCGGCCTCATAGCGTCCGCCATGACCGTCGAGGTAGTGACACACCATGCGCTCCACCCAGTGGCCAATCGGCAACTTACTCGCGCTTTCGGAGGGGAGGCTTTCCGCCGGGAGCAAATTTCCGTGGCGACGCGCCTCATCCGCCTGGCTGCGAATCGCCCCCGTAAGCCGCTCCACCGCGGCCGGCAGGTTTTCCGGGTGAAGCAATGCCTCGACATACAGGCTGTCGAAGAGGTGCCCCGCTTCGGCCGAGTCCAGCACGTCGCTTGTCTTGTCCACGCCAAACTCCTCGAAAATCACGCTGAGCTTCTGCTCAAGCACCTCCCGCACGCGATACTCCACGGTGTCTTCGAAAACGAAATTGAATGCCCGCACGGGATGCTCCTGGCCGATACGGTCCACGCGACCGATGCGCTGTTCCATACGCATGGGGTTCCACGGAATATCGAAGTTCACGACCACATGGCAGAACTGCAGGTTCAGGCCCTCGCCGCCGGCATCCGTCGAGATCAGCACCCGCGCACCTTTGGCGAACTTCGCCTGCACGCTTTGCCGCTCCTCCATGCTCATCGAACCGTTCAGGCAGACGCACGAGACACCGCGCGCCTCAAAATATTCCGCGAGCATAGCCTGCGTCGGCACGAATTCGGTAAACACGAGCACCTTCAAATCCGGGTCGCGCTCCGCTCGCTCCAGCTCCGCGACCAAACCCAACAAGGCCTCCGCCTTGGCATCGGCACCCGCTGCTTCCACCCGTTCGGCCAACCTCAGCAACCCATCGATCTCGGCCCGCTCATTGGCCATGCCGGCCCGGATGGCGGTAAGGGTCAGCTCCAGTTGTTCCTGGCCGTCGAGTTCCTGCCACTCTTCTTCCCCCACGAAGGAACGTGCCGCCGCCGGCACATCCGTTCCGTCCAGCGCCGCGATCCGCTTCTGCAAGGCAGAGCGGATCGCCCGGGTCGAACTCGTGACCAGCCGCTGCATCAGGATCATCAGGAAGCCGACGTAAGCCTTCTTCTCCTTGAGGGCTTGGTTGTAGCCATGCCGCACGTAGGTCGTGACGGCATCGTAGAGCCGCTTCTGCTCGTCATGCCTTTGCCACGAAACCGGCCTGAGTTGAGTCAACCGCGGTTTGAACAAGGGCTGGCCATCGGCATTCACCGCCTGGCGCTTCTCGGTGCGAATCACATACGGCTGCACGCGCTCCCGCGTGACGCTCTCGACGGCCGGAAAAGCCTGCTTGTCCAACAACGTAAGCAACCGGTGGAATCCATCCGTCTTGCCTTGATGTGGGGTCGCCGAAAGCAGCAACAGGTAAGGTGCAGCCTCCGCTAGTCCCAGCCCGAGTTGGTGACGAGCCACCAAATCCGTGCTTCCGCCCATTCGGTGCGCTTCGTCCACGACGATCAAATCCCACCCCGCCGCCACGAGATCGTCGAACCGGTCTTTGTTGTAGGCGGCGACCTCTGCAGGTGTCCACCCTCGGCGTGACTCCATCGGCTTCACCGAGTCCAAGGAACAGATGACCTGGTCGCACGCCCGCCAGACATTGTCACCGGGCACCACCTTGCGCAGCGCACCGAACTCCGCCGGCGCCAGATGTCGGAAGTCCTCCCCGAAATGAGTCTTCATCTCCGCCTCCCATTGCTTCACCAACCCCTTCGGAGCGATGACGAGCACCCGCCGCACCCGGCCGCGCATCTTGAGTTCACGGATGATTAGGCCGGCCTCGATGGTCTTGCCCAGACCCACCTCATCCGCGAGCAGGTAGCGCACCCGGTCACCCGACACCGCCCGGCGCAGCGCCCGGATCTGGTGCGGTAGCGGAATCACCGCCGAATCGCTGGGCGCAATCAGGACATCCTCATACGCCAAGTTCGCGAGTCTCGCGGCAAACAGCACATACTTGATGCGATCCACCTGCCCGAGATCACGCGAATCGACCGGCCGCACATCCGATGGACGCACCCGCACGATGGCATCTTCATTCGGCAGCCAGATACGGAGCGCCGCATCGCCCCAGAGGGCGATGCGTTCCTCCACCCGAGCAACTTGCTGGTGAGGGAGGCTCCATATCCATTGCTCGCCCATGTCGCGTCACCTCAAGTCGCCGCCTCCGCGCGCAACGCGGCGTTGTCGTAGATCATCTGGAGCTGCTCGTCTTCATTCAGCACGCTCTCCGGAAGCATGTCGGCCACCGCAAGAATCGTCGGGTAATCCTTCTGCTGATAGCAAAACTTGAAGCCGACCCGCACCGCCTCAGTGCGCACCTGCTTGAGTTTCTTGGACCGCGGCACCTTTGGGCGCGGCGAGGCCATGCCGGGCATCGGCAAGGTCGGATTGCGATCCGGCGACCGCGCCGCCGAGATATAGCCATCGGGCAGATAGGACCAAAACTCCTCCAGCAGGCGTTTGTTTCGCAGCGTCTCGACATCGACGTTCTTCTTCGGGTCCGGCACATACCACCGATCCTTGGCCTTTTGTCTCAACTGTGCGTGGTCCTTCGGCAGGTTGCGCAGCTCCTTGAACTGGGTGCTCAGGTAGCTGTGAATCTGGCTCGGGACATCTCCCGTGCCGTCGTAGCAGAGGAAATTCTGATCAAGTAGGACCTTCAACTCAGGCCGGGCTTCCCACTTCTTCCAACTGGCGCTCAGACGCTGCATAAAGTCGGGCTGAATGTCCTGGGTGGTGCGAGGCTTCTCCTTCAACTCGTTTCGAATCCAATCGATAGCGCTCTTTTCGTCCTCCACGAAAATAGCCATCTGGCCGACATTCTCCATCTGAGCCCGCTTCTTATCGTATTCGCTGACTTGTTCGGGCAAGAACCACATTCCATCTCGTTCGACAAAGTGGCTGCTAAGCTCGGCCTGAAATTCTGCCGATGAGAGCGGAACGGAAGTGGAGTGGCCGATATAAAAGGCTACCATTCGGTCGTAAAGAATTCTGGGATCGCGTTCGGCAATGGACTCCAGTTGTCCGCCTCGGGCTTTAACTACCGGAAGGTTGCGAAGGTGGGTTCGCATGAAATCCCACACCCCAGCAACCGACGCACCGGACTTGGCAAATCTCTCTTCAAGACCTCCGTTTGGTTTGTAGGCAGAGATGACGAGATCTTGTTTTACGGCAGTCGTTGTGGTTACGGATCGGAAACTGCGTTGCTGCTTGTCGAGCGCCGCGACATTGGCCACGACGAAGCCAGCTTGCTGGAGCGTCGTCTGAATGGCATTCCAGACCGAGGCTTGTGAGTTCGAGAACTCGACCGTCATCCAGCGGCCGGGCTTTAGCAGACGATAATACTCTCGGAAGCAACGGAGCATGAGCTCCTGATACTCGGGGAGCTGCTTACCTTTGGGTCCGTCAATAATCGCCTCCGTCGCTGTCGCCGTGGCTACCCCGTGCCACGACTCGATCATCAGATTTAGATCAGCGTAGGGAATGTTTTCGCCGAAAGGCGGATCGGTGAAGATGTAGTCGAGGCAACCATCGGGCAGTTTGACCGCGTCGGCCGAGCCTGTGTTTACCAGAGAAGTTTCTCGCCGATATTTTGTTAGGCTGAAAACCCCTGCCAATCGATCTAACTTACCATCCAAGATATACCACGGGGTGCATTCGGCATGTTGTGATGCGATATAGTAGACCCCACTCAAGTATTGGTTTACTTGCGAGTAGTGAGACGGAACATAACGAGCCAATCGGGACATCCCCCATATTGCCTGTTCAACAAAGAATAGAAGCATTGTGCGCATTCTCGCCTCAGGGCAGGCGATTGCCTTTTGCCACAGTGAACCCAAAGCATGTGCCGCGCGCGTAAGGAAGAACTGATGTGTGTGGCTGAAGCCCTTGGGCTCCACACGAGAACCGTGATACATCTCTTCAATCGGCCAGCGATTCGTCGGGATGATCGAGGGCCAAGGCAGTTGCTCGATCTTGGCAAGGATTGCCAAGTCGTCTTTGTCAGGTGTCTTCTCGTATTTGGTTTTGCCAACACGATATTGGATCAAGCACGGCTTAAACTTCACCCGTCTCCAGGGGGTCTTGGTGACAGGGTCGATCGTGGCTTCAAACACGCGCTCCAACTTACGCTTGGTCAGCCTCGCCGAGCAGTGCGGGCAGGGAAATTCATCCTTAACGCCCTTGGTTTCCTCGTCGGTGGCCTCCTCTGTGAAAGTCAGTTCGCCGCCGCATTCGGGACAGGTGAACACCTCGCTCCATACCGTGAAGTCGATGCGTCGCTTCGACCCGTCGGTGTGTTTGGTTTCATACATCCACCCCAATTCGTTTTCCACTTCCTTGAGGAGCTGAGTGGCCGCTTGCTCGAAGGCATCGGCATCCACCGGCACATTGTAGTTGTAGGCGATGAAGGACGCGATGGGCGACAGATCGTTGAGGACAACGCGCCGCGAGCCAATTTTCGAAATCGTCTTACCTTCTTCATCGAGGACCGTGCCGTCGTCGTTGATACGATAGCCTAAAGCTTGGACTTCTGTGCTGTCGCCGCAGAATTTTGCCGCGACACCGGTCATGCCGGTGCCGCAGAAACCATCGAACACCACCTCCCCTGGCTGGGTGTAGTGGAGGATGTATTTCATGATAGCGCGATGCGGCACCTTGGTGTGATACGAATGCGCGCCGTAGATCGGATGGTTCTTCCCCTCGCTGACATCCGCCGCGAACGGCTCCCGGTGGTAAGGCTTTTTCGGGTCGTAGGCTGTGCCGTAGTGCTTGATGAAGTCGCCGAGCCACGGATTGGGGCAGGCCGTGTAGTAAGGCGGATCAGACAAAGCGAGGATGGCCTCATCGGTGCCAATCGGGAAACCCTCGATCTTGCGAAACTCCGGGTCTTTCAGCTTTGCGGCCAAGAGTTTTAGAAAATGCCCCCGTCGTGCTTCCTCGGTGGGGAAGCTCTGCCCGAGGCAATCGACCGGCCCGGATGCTTGAGCGCTGAGATTGAAAGATGCTTGGTCGGCCATGGGAATTAAGGTGCTAGTGGAGCCGCCGCTGGAAGAGGAGCTACCGGGGGAGCCGCTACAGGCGTGTCGGATTTCGCCAAAGCTTTCATCCCTGACTTGAGGATTTCGAGGAACGTGTGATTCCGGCTTTCGGCATCGCCGATGATCGCGTCAAACGACAACGCAAACGTCGGTGTCGGCACAATCACCCCATCCGGACGCCGGGTCTCGAAGTCCTGGTAGTAAACGACGCCTTTAGAGAAAAGCGGAGCCCATTTCATCTGCCGGAGTCGCCCCGCGAGCACATCGTTAATTTGTAGCACTGCGTAATACCAGACGCGCTGAATGTTGGGGCAGTGATTGACCAGCTTCTGCGCGCGATCGAGCAGCTGGTTGATTGCAAAGATGTTCTCCTTCTCGTCGTCGGTCTTCTTCTTGATCTCGACCACCACCACATCGACGGCGGCAGCGGCGGCGGGATCGGCGGAGAAGATCATCGCGATGTCCGGCCGACCGTCGTCGATCGCGGCATCCTCCGCCAACGTGATGGCCTGGATCACCGTATCCATCCGCGCCTCGCTCAGGATTGTTTGGAAACTCATGAACTTGTCGTCTAGCAACCAGGCGTTGTTGCGATAGACGCCCTCCAGAAGATCGGCGCCGCTAAACTCGTTGTAGCGGGGGACGATAAGATTGTGGATGTCCGCCTCGGAGTTTTTGGCGGACATATCCTTCAGCTTTCGAATGATCAGGTCGCGATAGAGGATGTATTCCGTGAGCGTTCGCGACGAAAGCTCCAGCGACTTTTCAAAGGTGGCGTCATCGAGCTTTTCGCATTGGAGGACTTCCTTTTCGGCACGGAAAAATTTCCGCTGGGCGATTTCGAGCGCCTCGTCCTTGTCGATCAGCCCGACCGTGGTATCCTCGAAATAGCCGAGGAGGTGCGGAAACTTTTCCTCAAACTGCTGTTTGGTCTGGGTGTTTTTCTCCGCAATCTGCGGAATGCTTTCGGCGAGAACTTTGCCAACCTCGCGGCGGAGCACGCGAAGCAGATCTGCTTCGGGAATGTTTTCGGGGAGATTGAGTTTCTGCCGTGAGGTATCGGCGGTGCCCGTGAAAAGCTTGGATGAAAAGAGGAAGATCCCGGAATGATCCGGCGGGACGGCGCGGTGCTCCAGGAGGTTTATCGGGATCGTGCGACCATCGATGCTTACCGCCGTTAAAAGCGTGCGCTCTCCCATGCCTGATTTCACCCGATAATGCATTTCGACACCCTCAAACGCATCGAGAATAGGGTCTTTGATTGTGACCGTAGTGAGTTCCGGAAGATCGGCTCCGGTGATTGTTTCAGTGCCGGAATAGAATTCTTTCTGCGCCTTGCTTTCTTCGGTCTGAAGATCGATCTGGATTTTGAATTCCTGATTCGTGCGACGGCGTTCGTGGAGCGTTGGCAGGAATTGCTCAATGATGCGCTCCTTGAGAGAGCCTGGCTTCAGGTCATCGTAAGACTTAACGCGCTCCTTAATGAAATTGGAGAATACAAGTGAAGTGGTGTTGGGTTGAGCCGACTCCAGTTGTTCGAGCTTGTTTTCGCCGGTGAAGGATTCGGAAAATAGAAACGCCCGGCGGGATTTGCCCCATGTGCTATCAACCTCGATGCGGCCGAAGTAGTTGAGAAACACGAGCCGTCCGAGGCCCTTGTGAAATGAATCCTGCGGCTTTAAGAGGCGCTTGAATCGCTCGAAGCTTTCATCCGTAAAGCCGTTGCCATTGTCCGTGATGGTAATTTTGAGCGTTTCTGGAGCGGTGAAGGCCTGAATCTCCAATTTGATGGCGATTTGCGAAGCACCGGCATCCAACGAGTTCGCCACCGACTCAAAAAACACCTGCACCAACGAAGGATTGGGGAAAAACAGCTTGATGGCGTTGGATGTCTCGATGTCCATGGGGCGGGTGTGAGAGCTTGGTCAGTAGCTTAGCAGTGACTAAGTTAAGTGAGGAATGCGAGCCTTAGTGACTAAGTTCAGGCAGTTTCGCCCGTCCAGCCTCGGTTGTGAGGTAGCCTTGATCGGGGTGGCGTGGCTGCCCAGGGTGTGTCGCGGTCAGAAGACCGGTGTCCAGTAGCGGGTCTAAGTAGTTCTTTTTGAAATAGCTGCGATGTCGAATGCCAACCTTCTCCATGATGGCCGGAACACTCCGGGCTGCTTGGCAGAAGTCCAGGATCACCTTGGTCTTGGCGGGATGGTCCCCAACTTGGTCACTTGGCCGAGTGACTAAGTTCACTGGAGGTTGGACAGGAGGCGGCGCTGCGGGAGTGCCCGCGGCTGCCGGCTGAGCGGCGGGGGCGGCGACAACCGGCGCCGCATCACCGAGCGGGGCTAGCAGGCTTTCCGCTCGTTCCGCAAAGACGGGTTTTGGGCGGAAGGTGCGGCGCTGGACCGCAGCATGGATCTCCAACAACTGCTGGTGCACGAGACGCTCTAGAAGCCGGCCGGTGTCGGCAGGGCTGAGACCCGCCACCGAGGCCGCCTCAAGCGGCCCGAGCGAGCCTTGGCGCAAGGCCTGAAGAAAAACCGCTGCCTCCTGATCGGTCAGCGTGACACCGAGATGTTGCCGTGCCCATTGCTCGCGCTGCGAGGTAATCGAGCGTTTTGGGAGGATAACTTTGAAGGCCTGCTCCGAGCGGTCGTTGACCAGCACCGGTGGCAGGCGTCCGAGGCGACGCTGATTGCTGTAGATAGTGCGGACGCCAGTGCCGGCCTGCTCGCCGATTCCGATGCGCTGGAGCATCGAACGAACCCGGGGGTTGCGCACCGGCTTGTCGCCGGGCTGGAAAAGATCCTCGCCGCAGGTGAACGAAGCACCCGGATTCCAGAAGAGAATTTGGTCGCTATAGAAAGTGATGACCGCCTTTCGGCTTTGGTCGCCAAAATCCTGGTGCGTGAGCAGATTCAAGAACGCCTCACGAAAAGCCAGATAGTCCGGGGGAGCGTCGGACCCGTGGAGCGTGCTCGAATCGACCTGAAACGGTCTATCGGCGACGCGCTCGGTGAAATACTGCACTCCCTCCCGCCAACAGTGGATGAGATTGCCCTCGATCAAGCGACGGTCATCCCAGCGTTCTTCAGGCATCACCTCTTGCGCCCCTGCAATGAGACGGCGCACGTCAACCACTGCGCGAGGCAGCACGCGATTGATCGCTGCGGCGTTTCCGAAAAGAAGCACCGCTGCGCGCGTGGGAAAGCAGCCTGGGCCCTCCGAAACCAGTAGCCCAAAGTGAAGCAGGAAGGCGGTATTGTCGCCGGTTTCCGTTTCATGGGCGGGATACCGGCGGCTAAAGATACTGCGATACCACGCAAGGCTGTCGGCATCGAAGCACGTAGCAGGGTCAATGTTGCGCAACAGCTCGCTGTCGTAGCTCCGCGAGTCTGCGTCTCGAATGAAACGCCGAATCTCCTCTGGAGTGCAGTGCTCGTCTCCGCCGCCCCGTCGAATGAAGGATTCGTTCCAATCGCCATTTAAGTGGACGGGCTTCTGGTCGCGACGAGCTTCAGGGATGTAGAATGCGAGAATCGTCTTTCCGTCGTCGGTAATGCACGACTCCTCGGCAGAAATAATACAGCTGAGCTTCTCGCCGCCGCGCAGAACGCTCAGGAAGTCATTCTGCACGCGGTCCGGCTCAAGAACTCCAACGACATCAAACTGACCGTTGGCCTGGCTGACACCGAAGACAATGTGCCCACCTCCGGTATTGGCGAATGCTGACACGGTGGAATAGGCGTCGTTGGGCACGCCGCGCTGCGCACGCTTGAATTCGATGTCGCGCCATTCGATCTGTGTGAGGCGCTGCCGGAGTTCGTCGAGCGTCATGAGAGAATGCTGCTCAACTCGAACGGCGCTGGCGGCGCATGTTCTCTACCGCCCTAGTGAAATCCGGTGGAGCCGGTGCCTTAGCCCATTCATCCCAGAAATCGATAGTCGAGCTTTGCGGTCGATTGGCTTCTGACGGTGGGTCGATTTTGATGCGGCTCGGTAGCAATACGGCATCGCCCACGACAAGTGACTCGCCGATGTCTAGTGCAGGCAGTGTGTCTGTCAGCCCGGCTAGACTCTCCGGCATCAAGTGCCGAACGGTTGCCTGGTCTTCGCTGTTGGTAAGTCGAAGGGCGATGATATTGCTGCATTGGCAGAGTATCGTGCTGCTAACGTCGGACGGGCGTTGGCTGACGACGACTAAACCGACGCCATACTTGCGCCCCTCTTTCGCGATCCGCTCAAAATTCTCGATGGCTCGCTGCTCCACGGGGTTTCTACCGTCCTTTTTGGGCAAATACAGATGCGCTTCGTCGCAGACCATGGCCAAAGGTTGGCGCTTTTCCCGGTCGGTCCAGAATTGGACTTCGTAAATGACGCGGGCCACAAGGCCGACGATCACGGGAAGGATTTCGGAGGGGACCTCCGAAAAATCGATTACCTTCACCTGATGTCCGGTGGACGAATAATCCATCATCTTGGCCATAATCGAGGCCATCGCCTCGTAAGTTTGCGCCTCTTTGGGCGACTGAAAGAGGAAGCCGTAGCGCTTGTCGGTCAGTTTGGCGTTGATGCGCACCAGCAAGCGACTGAACTGCCCGAAAAAAGGGCCGTTTTTTTCGCCCTTAACACCTTCGACGCGCTCGTCATTCAGGCGTTTAAGCTCCGCGACGACGGCATCCATCGAAAACGGAACGGGACTATCGAGCGTAAACGCGCCCAGCACCGCGTCGTGCTTTCCCGCCACCAGCGCCTTTCGCTTTTCTTCGATCACCGTCTGCTGGAAAATGGTGACCTGATTTTGCGCCGTGAACTCGCTGCGATCTACGAACATCGCAATCAGTTCTTCGCTGTTCAAAAGCCAATAAGGCAGGAAAAGCAGGTGCTTGTCATTCGAGCTTAGCTCCTCGGGACCAGGGATGCGATAGTGGCATGCGTAGCCGAGGCTTTTGTATTCACCGTGCAGATCAAAAACCACGACGTTGGCCCCCGGCAGCCTTTGGGCCTGCTCAAGCAAGCTGGCGACCGTCCAAGACTTTCCGGAGCCTGTGCTTCCAAGCACGGCGGCGTGCCTCTGAAACAGCTTGTTTCCATCGATGTAGGCCACGGCGGTCTCGTCGATGGTGTAGCGGCCGAGATTAAGGGCGGTCTTGGAGTCGCGCCCCGCAGAAAGGATATTCATGAACGCCTGGAGCTGCGCATCGCGCAACACGTGGCATATGCTGTCGATCTCGGGAACCTGAAGAATTGACCGGCTGAAACGCGAATTCTTCTGTGGAAGCGTCGTGACGCTGCCGACAAGCGCGACGTGGACGGTGTTCATCACGACCTCTTGGGCAACATCATCATCGCTTTCCGCTTCGCTCAATTGCCCGTCATCTCGCTGGGAAGACAGGACGGGCGTTTTGATCACCTTTTCGATCATGCCGATCAGCCAGGATTCCAAGGCGCCGGGTAGTCCGATGGCGACAAGCTGCCCGACGCGCGCCCTGCGCAGGTCTTCATCGCTGTTGACCTGAATCACGACACGCCGGGTATCGACCATCCGAACTTTCCCGAGTTGATGTGAAGCGTCGAAGGTAAAGATAGGCATGTTAGGAAGGATTTAGAGGCTGAGAACTTCGCGGGCAAACACGTCGGCGCGCCATAGATCAAGGCCATCGAGGATCAGAGGAGCGGAGAAACTCGAATTGTAGATCCGGCAACCTGCTCCCGACGTGCCAGGATGAGCGGTGACGACCCAGACCTTCCGGGCATCTGTGGCGAGACTTTCGATGCGTGGATTAAGATCCTTGGTCAAAATCAGCGAATTGGACTGCTGCGAGACCAGCTTCTGCCGGATGTAGTTTTCCAAATGTGTATCGTTGAACCCGTATCCCAAGAATAGAAAACTAGACGCCCGGTCGATCTCTTGATCGACCGGAGCTTGAAGCTCCCGCCGGAAGCTTTGCAAAACCGCGAATTTGGACTGCCCTGGCGTCACCATGACGCGATTGGCGAAGGGCGGCGGAGCCCACGCCCAAGACAGGTTTTCGACCAACTGATTTTCGTGATAGAAATAACTCAGCGAACCGTGAACCTTATAGAGGCGAAGATGTTTTTGAGGTTTGGCTACCGTTCTGAGGCGTTGGCCAAAACCATCGGACGCAATTCTGGAATGCTGCAGGGTAGCGCGGTCCCAATCGAGCCGCCGATTGATACAGCCATGAAACCCGGTGGAGATTGGCACGCGCAAGCGCTCCATTGCATGTTCAAAAAGGAGATCGTAGTTGGGCGTAAGGACATGGAGCACAGGGCTTCCTTCTGGAAGTTTTTCCACAATTTGTGCCATCAACTTTGCGGCAGGCCATTCGGCGGTTCCTTCGCAGAGTCGCCAGCAAGTGGTCTGGTCGATACCCATTAGATGCTTGGCGGTTTCCAAGCGGATACGCTCTAGTAAATCAGTCGAGGACACTTCGTTGAGTGCCGACTCAAGATCGCGACCACCGCTTAGTGCGGCTTTCACCTGCTCCCACTCTGAGGCTGCCGAGGCATTCAGTTCCGAGGGAGCGATTGCCTTCGTAAGCGCATCTTGAAGCGCAGGCATCCCGAAAGCGCGATCAACAGCACAGGAAAGACCAGTCCCAAAGAACACAAACGGCGTCTCCGAGAAAAACTTCGCCAGAGAATTTAAGGCTACTTCTTGGCTCAGAGCTGGTGGAGGGGTCGACATTGGCGTAGTCAGGGGAGTGAAACGCTGCCGCCGCGGCCGCGACCGGGTGTGATTTCACCCGCTGCCACAAGAGCCTCGCGCACGGTTTCGTAAGTTTCGTAATTCCAGCCCAGCGTTTGCCGGAGCGCGATGTTTCCGGCCTTCCCACCGGCCTCCCGCAAAGCAGTCAGCAGCATCTGACGCTGGCCATCCGTGACAGCCGTCGGCGGTTGGGCCTGGGCACCCGCGGCATCTGCTTCGGTTTCGTCGGTGGCTTCAGGCAACGGCCCGGCAACCTGAGCGACCGGAGCGCGGGGAGCGCGCAGGGAAATCGTCTGCGCACCCAAGGCCGAGTAATCCGAGGGCGTGCAAGTGAGCACGATAACCTGGAGGCCGCGCGCAGCAGCAAGATCGAGCATGCGCTGCAGGGTTTGCACCCGGTCGGGATCGGAATAGGCAAACGCGTCGTCAAACACCACCGGGAGACAGCCATCATGGTCGGCTGCCAATACCTCGGCCATCGCCAACCGCATTGCAGCTGCGACTTGCTCTCGTGCGCCTCCGCTTAGTGTATCGAATTGTAGGGCACCTCCGCCGTGCATGGGCCGGACAAGTTGGAGGCCTGAGAAAGAATTTTCCACGAGGGCAACATTGGCCCGGGTTCCGGTGCCGAACAGACATTGGAGATACTCGGAGATCTTGTCGGCCAACGGGCGCGTAAATCGTTCGGAGAGTGCACGCTGCTCCTCGAGAAACAGCTGATGGAGGAGCTGGATGGCATTTGCCTTTTGTCGGACAGCGGCGAGGTGTTCGCGCGCGGACTCCGCGTGGGAGAGGGCCAGCGCAAGTGCGGCTTCTGGATCGTCGGTGCCATCGGAGCGCAGCGCAGCCTGTGCGACCGCGCGTTTCGCCTCGGCGTCTATCTTGGTTCTCTCAGCCTGGGTTTGTGCACGCTGGAGCCGCCCCATGTCGGCCGCGAGCAAATCGGGCTGCAATTCCGCAAGAGCACGGCGGGTTGTTGCGAGGAGTTCGGTCGCGGCGCTGCTAGCGGACCGTGCCTCCGTCAACCTGCTGTTGCGGACATCGTCGTCGCCGTGCGTTTCAACCAAGAGGCGCAGTTGAGCGCGGAGGTCACCGATGGCGCGGGTCTGCTTCTCAACGTCGAGCCGCGCCGTTTGCAGTGCTGCCTCGGACTCGTTGAGAGCTTTCGCTTCTGCATCACGGGCGAGTTTAGCGCGCCGCTCCCCGGTCTCGGCATCATGCAGGCGCTGAGCCTCTACCTCGACCATCTTCTTCGCTTCAGGAGCTGAAGTGGGAGAAACCGCGCCGGGCACGTGCTCCAAACGCCTCGACACATCCCCGTCGGCAGCGGCACTTGCGGCGCGAGCATCCGCGAGGGCCGCAAAGATGTCGGAGGCGTCCAACCCTTCCAAGGCAGACTCGGTCGAACTGATCCGGGTAACCAAGTCAGCCCGTCGGACAACAACTTCACTGGCATCCGCGACCGAAGATATTCCAACGCTACTTAGCGACTTCTGGAGCGCATGACGCGCATCGTGTGCATTCTGCCGGGCCTCCGCGAGACTGGTGCCGCCACCCGGACGCACCCGCAACCGGATTCCGCGCCCGATTGTTATCTCCGTATCGTCCACCAAAACCCGTGTTTCCCCTGCAGCTAATGGCTGCCCACCGACCAGAACGGGTTGGTCGCTGGCCACAATGTCTAAGCCGGCTGCCATAGCCTGAAGCGAGGCCTCGGCACTGCCAACTTCGGCTTCCAGTTTTTGGAGTTTCTTGAGCTTGGCCGCGTCGAGTTCCGGCAGCTTGGCCAGATCCTGTCGCAGTTCGGATAGCGTGGATTCGAGTTTTTGAACCTGCTGGGCTTTCTTAGATAGTTCGTCCAAGCGAACGGCCTTCTCGAATTGCGTCAGCCAAGCGGTGGCTAAGTCGTGCCGCAGGCGTTGGGCGCGGGTAGCCTCGCAAGCGGACTCGTAATCACGAGCCGCCAGCTCCGCGCGTTGCCTGATCTCGCTGTGCGCCTCGGCTAGCCGATTGACTTCGGCGTTCTTCGGCGCGAGTTCGACATCAATGTCGGAGATCGACGCCCGCACATTCGCGACTTGTTGGTGCGCTCGATCGAACCCGGCTAGTTTTTCGGCCGCTGATTCAGCGGCGTTGACCTGCAGCGATTCCTGGCGGCGAAGTTCGTCAACCTGCGCTTGCTTTTCGGTAGCGGTCTTCAGCTGCGCGATGAGTGACCGCGAGTCATTTTCAACCCGAGTGAGAGTATTGGAAGCATCATCGTAGTCGTCCACGGCCTGCCGCAAACGTGCAAGCCGCTCCGTGGCACCGCCTAGTTTTTCCTCCGCCGTAGCAGCTGCGACTTCGGCCCGATCCAACTCGGAACCCGCCTTGGCGCGGCCCCGTGCGAAGGTCGATTCGACGGCCTCGGCGAAACGCGTTGCGACAGCAGCATCGAGTGATGACTGCATCGCCGTCGCAGCACCCGACTGCTGCAGGCGCTGGAGCAAGCTAGTTTGCTGGGCGCTGGCATATTCCGTGGGATCGTTCCCGCTCTGCCCCTGCCAAACCCAAAGGTGCGACCATTGCTGAGAAACACGGTCGCCTACCCCTCGACCGCCTCCAATGGCTTCAACTCCGAGGAGTGCGGCAAGTCGGGATTCGGCCTCGTCTCCGAGTAACGTGACACCGCTGGTCTCAACGAGTCGGGTGGTGCCGTTGTTCCCACTGAACCGCTTGCTCAGTTGGTAGATTTTGCCGCCTGCCTCGAAGACAACATCCACTTCGGGAGTTCCGGGAGAAGTCGTAGACACCATGCTCTTCTGCACATCTCCGGTTACTTTGGATTTGAGGAAAAGTGCTCGGTGAATGGCCTCGATCAGGGTGCTCTTGCCGGACTCGTTGGGACCGCCAATGAGCGTCCGTGATTCATCGAATTGAATCCGTAGTTCATGGTGGACACGGTAGTGGCGAATAGTGGCGGAGAGGAGTCGCATGACGGTTTCTCCGGGTTAGGTGCGCGCACAAGCCGCGTGCAGTTCGCGCAAGGCGATCCGCGCGACCGCTGCGTCGTCGTTGTTGCCGGCGGCGCGAGCGACGAGCTGGCTCGCCACACGGGCGATCAATGGATCTGCTGTCCGTTGAGTCAGAGCCTGGATTTCGTCGGCAGACGGCGAGATAACCGTGCGATTGGAGAGTTTCAACCGCAGCAGCCGTGCCTCTAAAGACTCCAGAAATTCTTCAAGACGGGTGGCAGCCTCAATACCGAGTGAGCCGGAGAGTTCGAGCCGAAGGAGATCGTCCCCCGATCTATTGCCAACAAGTGCATCGACCGTCTGCCGGAGACGCGTCAGCGCGCCATCATCCACGAAATCGCACGCCAATTGATGCCAACCTAGCCGCGCTGTGCGGACTGACTGGACATGCGGTAGATCCTCGCGAGAGACAGCGACAGTGAGGCAATGGCCGGGTTCATTGGATTCTCCCTTGGGAAACCGATCAATTTCCGGCGTGCCCGCATACCACGCCTTGACTCCAACCTGTTTGGTGCCGTGCCAGTCACCGAGGGCAAGGTAGTCGAATGACGCGGTCGCTAGCTTCGCTAGGTCCAGTTGGTTGGTCGCTCCGGCGTCCCCTTCGTCATCGTCCTGAACGGCACCGAACCCTTGGACGCTGCCATGAGCCAAAACGATCCGTGGTTTTCCGCCGAACGCATTGGCGGGGAGGTCCAACGAACGCAGCCACGTAGTCGGATCGGCCGACTCCGCCCTCCGCAAAAGCGGACAGGGAAAAATGACCGCCGTCTCAAGTTCGACGGGTTCTGGTGTCAGTAAAATTCGGAAATTGGGGGCGAGACTGGCGCACTCACGCTGAAAAAACCCTTGCTGCCAAATACTACCGGGACCGCCGTGGTCGTGGTTGCCGGGAATCGCAAGGACCGGCACGCCAAGGCGCCCGATAGCACTACACGCCCTGGAAACGGTGGCCTTGGTGACACTGGCCGAGTCGAATAGGTCGCCCGCGACCAAAACGAACTCTGCGCGGTATTCATCCACAACCTTACCGATGCGTTGAATCGCTGCGAAACGCTCCTGCTGGACCAGTGATCGCTTCTGAACGTCAGCAATTCCGGCAAATGGTTTGCCGAGTTGCCAGTCAGCGGTGTGGAGGAAACGAGCGTTCATCGAGATCAGATCACGACAATTCGGACTTTGGCTGGATCGCGTCCCTTCAGGAGTTGGTCGAGATACTCACCCATCCGTCGGCGCACTTCCTCGGGGGTGGCAGGGCTGCCATCGGGGAACAGCGCGGTGCGGAGCCCACCAAGGTCGAGCGACAGTTTGGTGAGGCCGGAAAGCGCTTGCTGGAGCGCATCCAGAAAGTCCTTGCTGATTTCATCGGGCAGCTGCTTCGACGTGACGAAAGCTTGAATGAGCTTCTTCTGCGCGGGTTTGAGCAGATCGAAGTTCGCCTGGATGACCGGGTCGGCGAGATCGTTGAGCAAAGCTTGCGTCCACGCCCCGAAGACTTGGTCAAGCTGCGCCTTCAGGTTGGACAACCGCACATCGGCAGAAGCCCCAATCGGCTCAAGCCTCGGCCAGTAATCGACCTGGGGCTCGGCATCGAGGTCCTTCTCGGTCAGAGGACGGCCGGTTTTCAACGCCCCGAATTCATTCTCAAGATCGGTGAGCTGTTGTCGGTTGATGACTTCAATGACCGCGAGCCGCTTCAATGCGTTAAGACGTTCGTCCCGCAGGAGGGCGGACTTCTCCTTGTCTTGGGACAAGCTCAGACGGGCCTTCCGGTAGAGCTCAAGATAGGAGCGGATGTAATCGGATTTGAGCTTCCGGAGCGTCTTTTCGAGTTGGGCTTTGAACGCCTCGGACTCGCGATTCTCGGGAATGCGGATCTGATTCAGCAAATCCGTCCGCACGCGGCGGCTCTCCGCCACCCACGCATGATCGTCGGGCAATACGGTCTCAGCCTGCGAAAGGTAGTTGGTCAGCTGGCTAACCTCGCGCGCGAAACGCTCCATGGACTCGATTTCCGCCAAGCGTTGGAACGCTGATTTGTGCGCGGCGATCTCGGCCGTGGCCAAGTGGAAGTTTTTGATCTTCCCGGGCGTGTTATAGGCTTGGAGTCCTTCGAGGAACTCCTTGCACCGGCGCATCGTCTCGCCGATCTGCGCCACTTCAGCATCGGTGTAGAGCGACTGGCCCCAAAACGGCAGGCCATTGAGCAGTTGCTGCCGAGCCAAGACCAGTTTCTCGACGCGTTCAGCGACGGTCTTCTGCAACTGCTGCACGGGCGCGCCATCGCCTTGCGTGACCTGCACGGCAAGCCCTGGAGCCAACCCGAGCAACTCGAACAGCGCCTTCAGACCGGCAACATTCCAGTCCTTGGGCTTTTCGAGATGCTTGAAGGCTGTCAGCTCCGATAGCGGTGTGGTCGTGAGCCCGGCGAGGTTGGTGGCATCGAACTTGGTGCCGGGAATCGCCAGCACGGCGTCGCCGTTGTAAACCAGCGAGGCGGCCAGCACCGCGACCCAGCACGGCTCGAGCCGCAGCGAGCCGGGAGCCATGTAGTCGATGTCTCGTTCGAGGGTGGTGATGACCTCATTGCGATTGAGAACCTGTCCCTGGCCCTTGGCATCGAGCTTATCGAGGATGAACTTCGCGGCGGTGGAGTTTGCCGGCACCACCCGATCACCTTCGAGCAGACCAAGAGCGTCGAGAATGGCTGAGGCCTGTTTGGTTCGGGTTGGTTGGCTCAGACCGCGGATGGCTTCCTGCGCTGCCTGCATGGCGTTACCATCGCGCCCGTAGGTCACGAGTGTAGAGAACACGGGATACTGCGGGGCGTCATCGTGGAAGTGCCCGGCCAGGCTGACGGATGCGACCAGGTTAATGGCGTCGCGGACGTTGAGATGACCACCGCCGCCAGCCCCCTGCAGCGCACTGGTGAGCTTCTTGCGATTCCCCTGATAGGTTACCGAGATCGCCGTCAGGAGATGTTCCCGCAGCCATTTGGTGAGACGCAGAAGATACTCCGTCGCCTTCTTTTCATAGACCTGTTTTTTGACGCCCGAGGCAATCGAAGCGATGTCTAGTGCGCCGGCATAGAGACGCAGCGCGTTGATAAACTCTGGCTGCTTGTCGTCGAGGCGGAAGAAAACCTCATCCGCACGCTTTTCGTCAGAATACTTCGGCGGATCAAACGGCTGGATAAAGTAGAGGTAGAAGTCCCGAGTCGGAACGGCGGTGGATCGCTCGTTGGGTGCACCAAAAAAGAGGTAACCCAAACGGCCGGCCTTATGCTCACGCCATTCGATCTCGTGCTGCCAGATTTGGTAACCCGTGACGTGCGTCGGAACGTCGGTGCATTCCAAGACCTGCCGCAGCGCATCGTAGTAGAACCGGTCTAGGGTCCCGTTATCCAGCGTCTCAGCCCGCTTCTCGACGAGAGCGTCGTAGTCGTCGGTCTTTTTCAGATCGAGGAACCACTGCCGATTGTCCGGATTCGATGAGATGAACTGACCGCTGACCGTTTTGTGAATCTCGCGCAGCGTCGTTTCGACAACGGTGAGCAAATCCTCGGCCGGCTCGCCGCCGAGTTCCGCTGCGCCGGAATGGTAGAGGCAGAGGTGGTCACGCATTTCCTCCGGGGTCAGGCCGAGTGACGAGTGAATGTCACCGGTCGTGAGCCTGTGCACGGAAAGTCCCCGCACGATGCGTAGGGCCATCGGCTTGTAGGTTTTCTTGGGGAACGCGCTCTGAATCTTGGTCTCAAGCGTCCCGCTGCACTCCATGATAGCCTTCACATCCGGGTTCGCGCGGTGGGCGGCATTGTCAGTGATCGCATCCCAATAGCTATCGTAGGCGAGAATACCCGGGCGATCATTCGGCACCGGTTGCCCCATGAGTCCCTTGATGGCTTGTGAAATGATCTGCAGGACACCGCGCTTCTCGACAATCGGGATGCGCTGGAACGTATCCACGTAGTCCGGATGGATCGGAAAAAGGGCGCAGAACTCATCCAAGCGTTCGGACATACCGCCGTAAAACTTGGCGTAGGGCTCCAAGTAGGCACGAACCTCGGCCAATTGCTTGTCCGTCTTTTTGAGGAGGCGGTTCGAAACCACGAACTTCACGTCCGTGGTGACGATTTTGACCTGCTGGAAGCGGTCCTTCACCCGGCCGAGGCTATCAGCGACATGGGCGAACCGCTGGCTGTCGAAGATTGCTTCCTGGACACCCGCAACGAAGCGCAGCCGGATGTCCTTGCAGACTTCTCCCACCTCGCGGAGGAAGCCGAGATCGAGAATGAGCGCCTGATCTTTTCGCGACCGCAGATAGTCGAGCAGTTCATCGACCACCAACAGGAGACCTTGATCCGGGAACTTCTTGTGGAAGGCGGCCATCATATCTTCCAGCGCCGTCTTGTTTTCCTTCACCTTGTCTGCGGCAGGGAAACGATAGGGCGTTCCCCATTCGGCGAACTCTTCCTCGATCGAGGTGGTGATGATGTCGCGCAAAGGCATCATCACGGCGCCGATTTCGATACGGATGACCTTGAACCTACCCGCGATAGATTTCGCGGAGTCACGGACCTTGGGGTGGGAAATCAGCGGGGCCAAGGACGCGTTTTCGGCCAACGCCGACACCACGGACATCAAGTGAGACTTACCCGTGCCATAGTTGCCGACGATCAGGAGCCCTTTGTTGTCCTGAGGGGAGTCGAACTGAAGCTGCGGAATGACCAGGTCAACGAGACGCTGCGCCATTGGGTCCGAAATGACATACGTCGAGACCAAGTCCTGCGCCGCGGCGCTCTTGTTGGCATCGCGCAGCTGAATGACGGATTCAATGGGATGAAATTGGACGAGGTCTTGGTAGTTCATCAGGAATTGTAGAAGATTGGTGCGCCACGCTCCAAAAAGACCGTGGGAATAGCCGGGATTTCCTCCGAAAAATATTCTGGGTGATCAGGGTAGCCACGCACGAACCGCCGGCCTTCGAGGCGGCCGTTGAGCGCGTATAGGACGACCCTATTTTGACTGACGCTATAGGCGAGGCGGATCGGGTCACAGCGCAGAGCGGGGCTAAATAGAATATCGGTATTGTCGATACAGACACCACTCTGCCCAGGTCCGATGAGTTCCTGCACCGTCGCTTCAATCGCGAGCGGGCGCTTGCGGAGAGGAACCGATAACAGTCTGGCTCCGAGCTGAGGCCCGAGGTTCAGCAGAGGAAGGGAGTGCTTCGACGAGAGTGACGACAGTAGCCCGGTCTTTCCTGCACCAGATTCCCCGATGATTAAGACGAGCTTGTGTCGGCTACCAGAAGCCTGACCAATGATTTCCGAGAAGCGGCTGAGATCAGGCGTGGTCATCTTTGCACTCCTGAGTTTTCCTGACGGAAAGAAGCTGCGTATTCGATTGCCTCAGCGACCGTCACTACACGAACAGCCGGTGCCAACGCCCTGGCCGCGTCCGCGAAGGTTCCAGAAAATGGCACGACTACCAGGACCGTCTCGCAGGCAAACGAATCAAGCAGGAGTTTCGCAATTCCCAGGCTTTTGTCGAAGTCTCGACTGACATTAAACTTACATTCCAAGACCAGATTTTTGCCTCCGGACTCGATGAGGAAGTCGACCGAGGCAATGCCCTTGCAGACGTCCTGCGTGTAGGGAATTGCGCGCTTACCGAGTTCGTGCGCCACTGCCTGCTTAAAGATGATGGCTTGGGTGCGCGCCTCTAGCCATCGCTCCACGCGTTCCCGCTCTTCCGCCGCATTCTGGGCATCGTTGTCGACAGGCTCTTCACGCGCAGGCGCAGAAGTCCCGGTGAAAGCTCGAAGCAACATTTGCTCTTCGTCTGCACCTACGCACAGGCGCTTCATTAAGCGCGTCAGGGTTACCTGTTTGGGCTTGGAATGTCCTGTAAGTATCCGGCTGACCGAAGTTTGGCTAAGTCCTATCTCTTGAGCGAGTTGCGCTCCATTTAGCGCACGGCGATTCATCAAGACACGGATAGATTCGCCGAGGGGGTTCACGGGGCGAAGTTTAAGTCTACTTAAAACCAGTTTGCGAGATTTTAAGTGCCCCGTCCTACCCTAAAGTTATTCCTCAACTTCTCTGGCTCTGTCGGTGCCCCAAGGTGTGCGTGTGCACTATTTTTTGAGCGTCCAACACGCGCTCGCTGGCCCGCTCGACAAGTGCCTCGGCGGCCAAATTACCTCCCGATTCCACAAACGCCTTCACCTCATGCTTGGTGCGGATGTGGTCCGCCGGCCCCATTTCCTTCACCCGGAGGCGTTCGGTGATTCTCCGGACGGCGTCGTCTTCCTTGCGGAGGGCGAGTAGGGTTTGGACGGTGAGTTCTGGGCTCTTTTCGGGGTTCATCGAACGAAATTCAATTATAGGGGATTAGCGCGGCCGGAGGGAGACTTTTTTGAAGCCATTCGTGCAGTGGCGCACAACGGCAGTGTGATCGGGCAGACTCCGGAACTCGTGCGGCTTGATCCGATACTCCTCCACCCGCTGATAGGTGTGGGCCGTATGGTCCAAATGCACGGTCCGGGTGGCACGCTCGATCCAGTGTTTACCTAGCGCATTCGCACACCGGAGAGCGTCGGCCTCGGACGCGGCCCGATACATCACGAGGTTCTTGAGATTGAGAGCCAGAACCTCGGCTTGTTCCTTCGTTTGCG
>Ga0153915_10000140_pt1 | contig 64239 bp, 51 predicted proteins | sample Opewatmetagenome_2_FD_107003 | JGI IMG/M metagenome (GOLD analysis project Ga0153915, IMG submission 107003) | Freshwater wetland microbial communities from Ohio, USA - Open water 3 Core 3 Depth 3 metaG | ecosystem: Environmental > Aquatic > Freshwater > Wetlands | place: USA: Ohio, Lake Erie...
CCGATTTCGAGCACCACCGCCTCCCGCGCCCCGATCTCGCCAACCTCGACACCTACCTCGAGGTGGCCGCCCGGGTCGACCACGAGGAGATCGAGGTGCAGACGATCGACGATTACCAAGCCTGGTGGTGCGGGAAGCTCGCCGAGCGCCACCGCCACCGCCCGATCGAACCCGACCGCCGCTTAGTGCCCGAGTCGGGATTCTGACCCGCGCCTCCCCCGCAGCAGACGGGCGCGGGGATCTCAGCCCTCCGGGAAGGCCCTCTCCATCACGTCGAGCGCGAATCGCGCCGAGACGGTGACCTTCCCGGCGCCCATCTCGATGGCGACCTCGATCGCCTCAAGGATCTCCTGCTGGGTGGCACCGCAGGCCGCCGCCTGGTCGATATGCCACTGCATGCACGACTCGCAATTGGCCAGAACCGAGATTCCGATCGCGATCAGTTCCTTCGTCTTCTTCGGGAGCGCGCCTTCGGCATAGGCCGCCTGCTCCATCTGGAGGAAAGACCCGTACACCTTCGACTTCATCGAGATGAGCTTCTGGTGGGCCTTCTTCCGCTTGAGCGAGATCTCGTCGAGCTTGTCCATGGCAGCTGCCATTCGGCACATCGCGGCACGCCAGTCAATGCCGATCGCTTCCCGCCGCAGCCCCCGCACCGGCGTCGCCTCGTTCCCCCCTCATCCGTCATTACCTGTTGAAACCGGCACGGCGCGGGTCTCAAATCAGAGCGCCTCCCCGGCCGCGTGGCAGTTCATTCCCGCGCTCTCCTTCCCCCCTTTTTCCGCAATGAAATCGCCGTCCCTCCACCTGCTCGCCGCGCTCGCGGCCTTCCTCTCCCCCCTCTGCCTCGCCGCCGACGGCGCATCCGCAATTCCCCCCGCGGGCACGGCCCGCACCTTCCCTATCGCAGACAGCCTGGCCGGCGAAGGCAGGCTCCAGGCGGCGATCGCCGCCGACGGGGCCTCGCAATGCGCGGCGTTCTTCGCCTCCGACGCGACCCTGTCCCTCGCCCGCCGCATTGTCGGCCGGGACGACTGGGTGGTTGCAAGGACCGCTTTCCGCGGCCAGGATGCCGAGCCGTCCCGGACGGTCTCGCTGGCGGTGGACGGCGCGGGCATCCTGCACGTCGTCTGGGCGGGCGCCACCGGGTCCCTCAACTACGCCCGCGGTGCCGCCCCCGGATCGCTCGAGCTTGGCCCCAGGCGGACGATGACCGGCCGCGGCGAGAACCGCGTCGCGGAGCCCCGGCTCCTGGGCCTCCCCGACGGCGACATCCTCTTTCTCCATCGCGACGAGTCGGCGCCGCCGGGAGGATGGATGATCTCTCGGTATGCCTTCCGCCGCGGGACATGGACACAGGTCCGCGCCGGGCTCCTCGGCGCCGACGTCGTCCCCGGAAGTCTCGCCGCGGCGGTCGATGCGAAGGGCAGGCTTCACCTCGCCTGGTTCCGCGCCGATCCCCGCTTCCCCGCCACGGGCCGCGAGCTCTGCTACGCCCGATCGGCCGATGGCGGCAATACGTGGACGGCCATCGACGGCTCCGCGCTCCGCGCCTCGCTGGCCGGGCCGGCGGCCCGGGTGCTCAGCCTCGACGGCGGCGCCGACCCGCTGTCCGCGCCGGGCGTGACGGCCGACGCGGAGGGGCATCCCTTCATCGCCGGCTGCTGGCGCGCAAAAGGAGCCTCGGCCCTCCAGTACCAGCTTATCCATGCCGCCGGCGCCAAATGGGAGACGGTTCCGGTGACGCGGATCGACGGCGCGCCCGGCCGCCCGCCGTCCCCCTGCGCGATCGCCATCCAGCGCTCCTCGAGGAAGCCGACCGAGGTCTACCTCGCGTACCGTGACGACGACGCGGGAGGGCGGCTCGTCATGGCCGTCTGCCGCAACCTCGTCCGGCCCGAGTGGAAGTTCGAGGAGCTCACCGCCGGGCCCGTCGGTGCCTGGGCGCCCGCGCTGGACGCGGCCGCGTGGAGGCGGTTCACCCAGGTCCACCTGCTCGTGGGCGCGCCCCCGCAGCCGGGAGGGCCCGCCGGAGCCCTGCCCATGTCCTCGCTGCTTTGGAGTCCCCTGGTCTCGGGTTTCCCGGCCGCCCCGGCGCCGCCGGCGGCGGTGCCCGCCTTCTCCATATCGGTCGACCCGGCGGCCGTGCGCGCCCTGATGGAGCGCGTCGCCGACTGGCAGCTGGCCCGGCCGTATCCCTATCCGGCCAACGACTGGAAGATCGCGCCTTTCTCGATCGGCGCCCTCGCCCTCGATGCGATCTCCGCGTCTCCGAAATACCACGACGCCGTCCTCGCCCAGGCCGAAAGGGACGGATGGAAGCCCGCCCAGCGGCTCTATCACGCCGACGACCACTGCGTCATGCAGGTTTACCTCGCCCTCCACCGGAGGCACCGCGACGCCCGCATGATCGCGCCGTCGCGCGAGCGGCTCGACGCCGTGCTCGCCGCGCCGGTGGACGCGCCCCTCGACTGGGGATTTCCGCATACGCTGGACCGCTGGTCCTGGTGCGACGCCCTTTTCATGGCCCCGGTGTCCTGGCTGATGATGTACGAGGAGACCGGCGACCGCCGCTACCTCGATTTCATGAACCGGGAGTGGTGGGCGACGACTGCGGCGCTCTATGTGCGGGCGGACGGGCTGTACGCGCGCGACCAGAGTTTCCTCGACCTGCGCGAGCCCAACTGCCGCCGCATCTTCTGGGCGCGGGGCAACGGATGGGTCGCCGCCGGCCTCGCCCGCCTGCTCGCACATCTTCCCGCCGACCACCCGGACCGCCCCCGCTACGTGGCGCTTTTCCGCGGGATGATGGACGCGCTCCTCGCCGCGCAGCAACCCGACGGCCTCTGGCGGATCGGCATTCTCGACCCGGCCGCGCACCAGGAGCCCGAGACGAGCGGCAGCAGCTTCATCACCTTCGCCCTCGCCTGGGGCGTTAACCAGGGACTGCTCGACCGCGCCCGTTTCGAGCCCGCCGCGCGCCGGGCCTGGACGGCGCTGGCCGCCTGCGTCGCGGCCGACGGCAAGCTCGAGCACGTCCAGCCTGTCGGCGTCGGCCCCGAGGGCTTCGCGGCCGACCACACCGAGCCGTTCGGCGCCGGCGCCTTCCTGCTCGCGGGCAGCGAGGTCTACCGGCTTGCCGGCGGCACGGCGCCCGCTCAGCGCCAGCCGAGCACCTCGTAGGTCATCACCGGCACCGCGCGGTTCTTGACGCGCAGCTCGCCGACGGCGCGCCCGACGACCCGGTCGCTGACCTGCTCGAACGTCGCGGCGCTCGCGAGGATCTGGCTGCGGCTCGCGGTCTCCTGCAGCCGCGCCGCCAAGTTGACCGTGTCGCCCACCGCGGTGAATTCCATCAGTTCGGCGGCGCCGACGCCGCCCACCACGGCCTGGCCCGTGTGCACCCCGATGTTGATCCCCAGCCGGTGCCCGGGCTCGAGCCGCGCATGCAGCGCCCCGAGCGCATCGCGGATCTCGAGCGCCGTCGACACCGCCGCGAGCGCGTGCCGGCCGAGGCTCAGCGGCGTGTTGTAGAGGACCATCACGCCGTCGCCCAGGAACTTGTTCACCGTGCCGTGATTCCGCCGGGCCACGCTCACCATCAGCTCGTGGTACTGGTTGAGCGCGCCGAGCAGGCTCCCGGGAGGGATGCGCTCGGCCATCGCGCTGAAGCCCTCGAGATCGGCGAAGAGCACGCTCACCTCCTGCAGTTCCCCGCCGAGCTTCACGAGTTCGGGATTCTGGAGAAGCTTCTCCACCACCGGCGGCTCCACGAGGCGCTCGAACAGCCGGCGGATCTTCGCCTGCTGCTCGCGGAGCGCGTCCACTGCCGATTTCGCCTTCAGGCGCTTCTCGATCCGGGCCGCGAGCTCGCCGGGGGAGAAGGGCTTGGTGACGTAGTCGTCCGCCCCGGTGATCAGCCCGCGCACGCGGTGCTCGGGCTCCTGCATGCCCGTGAGCATGATGACCGGGATCTCGCTCGTGCGGGGCTCGGCGCGAAGCACCTCGCACACCTCGAAGCCGTTCATGCCCGGCATCGTCACATCGAGGAGGATCAGGTCGGGCGGCTGGCCCCGCGCGAGCCTCAGCCCGTCGGGTCCGTTCGCCGCCAGGGCCACCTCATGGCCCATCTCCTGAACGACCTCCGCGATCAGGTTGCGGGTGCCGGCTTCGTCATCGACGATCAGGATTCTCATGGGGTGGAGCGGAGGATCTGGGAGCATCCTTCACGATCCCCGCCGCAAGGACAACTTTTCTTCGGCTCGCGGCGCAGAACAGGAACAGCGCGGCGAGGACGCTCAGCCCCGCGCACGCGGTAAACACGGCGCGATGCCCGAACGCGGCGGCCAGCACGCCGAAGAGCAGATAGCCGGTGGTCGACCCGATGCGCGTCGCCGTGGAATACAGGTTCGTCGCCGTGCCGGGCTGGTCCGGAATGAAATTCTGGAAGAACGTGATCGCCACGCCGCCGATCACGGCGGTGATCGCGGCGCTGAGGATCTGCACCGGGTAGATCTGCTGCGGAGTCCGCACGACCGCGAGAAGCCCGTAATAGGCGATGGCAAGGATCGCGGCGATCCGGATGAGGCGCGCCTGGTCGCCTTTCGTGGCGAGCAGGCCGAAGAAGAACATGAACGGGATCTCGAACACCGGCGCCACGCTGTAGATGATGCCGACGTGGCTGCTCGTCCCGCCGAGGGTCTGCAGCACAAGCAGCGGCAGGTTCATGACGGCCATCGTGCCCGCCACGTAAAGGACCGCGAAGGCGAGAAAGTGGGCCAGCACGTCGCGGCGCATGAGCACCCGCCGCAGCGGCACCTGCTCCGCGGCCGCCCGGGCCTGGGACGATGGAGGCACCGCCGGGACGAACCGGAGCACCGCCAGCACGAACAGAAGGAAGCACAGCCCGGCCACCAGAAACGTCCCCCGGTACGAATAACGCTGCATGACAAACGCGGCCACCGCCGGCCCGACCGTCCACGACAGCGCGAAGAACAGCCGGAACACGTTCATGTAGAGCGGAGCGTCCTTCGGCGCCGTGTCGGACCGCGCCAGGAGGTCGCGCGCATGGGCGAACAGCTGCGAGAACGTGATCGAGGCGATGCCCATCAGCACGCACCCGTTCAGGGTCAGCCAGGCCACGTCGCGCACGAACGCGTAGACGACGTAGCCCAGCGTCCCCGCGATCCCGCCCAGCAGGAGCACCGTGCGGCGCGAAAGCCGCGTGTCGGACCATCGGGCAAGCATCGTGCTGATCGCGATCCCGCTCACCGAGGTCACCGTCATGAACACGCCGAACACGACCGGCGGCATCCCGACCTCGATCGTGCCGTACATCGAGAAGAACGGCGACACGAAGGCGAAGGCGAGCCCGACCAGGATGTTGCACGCAAGCAGCACCATGAATCCGCGGTGGCGGACGACGGTGCGGACGGGTGCAAGCAGCGGGTGCATGGGCGGTCGGGGGGCGTTCTGGTGCGTCCCCCGCCGCCGGGCGAGCCGAAAAGGGGCCTCCCCGGGCGGCCGGTTCACCACCAACCGTTTGGGAGCGACGGCAGCCATCCGGGCGCGCCCGCCGGCTCGATTCGCGGTTTGCCTTCGGCCTGCGGATGCGGCTGGATTCCCCGCATGAAAGCGCTGCGCCTGCCTTCCGTGGCCCAGGTGTGGGCCTCTCTTGTCGACGTGTTCCAGCGGTTCCCGTGGACGATGATCGCGGCGCTTGCGGGGACGCTCGCAGCGCTCGGCATGGTCGAGTCGGGTGAAATGTCGAAACCCGAGTCCTGGCTGCTGGTCCGGGTGATCTTCTGCGGGCTGCTGGCGGTGCCGCTGACGATCGCGCTCCGGCTCGTCGCGGAAGCGCGCGCGCTTCCCCCGGCGCGCCGGGTCGCGCTCGAGCTCGCCGGCATCGCCGGAGTCGCCGCCTACTTCCTCCTCGGCCTGCCATCCTCGTTTGCGGACATCTCGGAGGCCGTGTTCATCAGGACGGCCGTGCTTGCGATCGGCCTGCATCTGGCGGTCGCCTTCGTCCCGTTCGCCGGCCGGCCCGACGAGAATGCGTTCTGGTGGTTCAACTGGCGCCTCTTCGAGCGCTTCTGCCTGGGAGCGGTCATCTCGGCCGTGCTCTTCGCCGGGCTCTCGGTGGCCATGGGAAGCGCGAGCCAGCTCTTCGCCTTCAAGATCAAGCCCGAGCGATATGCCGACCTGTGGCTCGTGATCGTCGGCCTGTTCAACACGGTCTTCTTCCTCAGGGGAGTGCCGCCGCCTGAGGACGGCGAGGCCGAGCCGCCGGCGGCGTATCCCAAGGTGCTCCGGATATTCGCCCAGTTCGCCCTGGCGCCCCTGGTGGTGGCGTACCTCGCCATCCTCTATCCCTACGCGGGCAAGATCCTCCTCACGCACACGTGGCCGAACGGCTGGGTCGCCCTGCCCGTCCTCTGCCTCGCGGTCGCCGGCGTGCTCGAAGCGCTTTTCCTGCATCCGGTCCGCGAGCAGCCCGGCGAGCGCTGGGCCTCGTGGTACTGGAAGTGGTTCTTCCGCGCCCTGCTTCCCCTCACCCTGCTTCTCTACCTCTCGGTGCGCGTCCGCGTCGGCGAATACGGAATGACCGAGTCGCGTTACTGCGGCTTCGCGCTCGCCATCTGGCTGGCGACCGTTTCCGCCTGCTACTGGTGGCCGTCGAATCGCGCGATCCGCTGGATCCCGGCCTCGCTCGCCGCGCTTTGTCTCTTTGGAACCTGGGGCCCCTGGGGCGTGTTCTCCGTCTCCGAGCAAAGCCAGTACCAGAGGCTCGAGCAAAGGCTCGCGGCACATGGATTCCTCGTCAGCGGAATCCTCACGCCAAAGCCGCAGCCGCTCGACTCCAGGGAATACGATGAACTCCAGTCGCTCCTGCGCTATCTGCGCGAGCGCCATCATTCGGCCCGGCTCGGGAGGCTGCTCGCGCCCTACCGGGCCGCCGCCGATCACAAGCAGAGGCCGGCGCGAGCCGGCATTTCCCAGATCGGCCGGGCTGAGGCCGACGATGTCATGGGCTGGCTCGGCGCGCAGTCCGCCCAAGGCAGGGCGATCCGCTGGTTCTCTATCGCGCTCGACAGCGAGCCGATTGGCATCGCCGGTTATTCCAAGGCCAGCCGCTGGAATCTCCACCGATACACGAAGGACGCGACGCCGGTGGCTGCGGGATTGCTCCGGTTCGAGATCGACCGGAAAACCGGCAGGCTGGTGGCCGCAACCGCCTCCAGGCGGCTCAAGGTATCGCAGCTCGACGGCCTCCTTGCTGCCGCCGCCGGCGTGAAGGCGCGCGAGGGGAGGCTTCCCTGGAAGGATCTTTCCGCTCCCGCCGCGATCGAGGGGCGCGATCTGCTGCTGGTCGTCGAGAGCGCGAGCGGGAGGATGCGCAAGGACGGCGACCTGGAAATCGATTCCATCGCCCTGCTCGTGCTCGAGCGCTGAGTCCGGCCTGAAAAACCGGGTGAAGGATCAGCGCGCCAATCCGGCGTCCTCCCTGACGAGGTCCCTGCCCAGCTCGGGCGGCGGGCCGTCGAGAGCGCGGGCGAGGTCGGCCTCGGTCAGCCGGTAGATCAGGATCGAGTGGTGGATGTTTCCGTCGGGCTCGCGCTGCCGGAGCCACGCGGTCAGGCGCGCGAAGCGGGTCATCTCGAAGAAACCCAGCGTCACCTGCCAGTCGAGTGGGCTGTGCTGCCGCAGCGCCGCGGTGCGCGCGTCGGCATCGTCCCCCATCAGAGGGCCCACCACGGCGCGCAGCTCCTGATAGATCGCCTCGTAGCGTTCGTTCCAGGGGCCCAGCGGCCCGCGCACGTCGTACATGACCGGCTGGAGCATCGAGGCGCTGATGAAATAGGTGCCCGGCTGCAGGCGCAGCGCATCGGGCTTCCTGATCAGCACCACGCCCAGCCTGTCCCCGGCCTGGGCGCTCCCCACCGCCTCATAATCCGGCTGCCTCTTGAGGAACTCGCCGAGCCTGGCATCCGCCTGATCGCGCGGGAACTCCTCGATTCTCGCCGGAGCCCGGAGATCCTGGCCGGGGCAGGAGAAGAGGTATCGCACGCGTGCAGCCTCGGGGCCGAGATGGTAATCGGGGCTCGCCGCGCCGAAGTAGGCGAGGTAGATCGCGCCGGCCGGCCGGCTGCGCTCGAGTTCGCGCCTCACGCCCGGCAGATCCTGCCCCCAATCCAGCGAGCTGTCCACCAGGTGCCTGTAGCCGCGGTCCGGCCCGCCGGCGATCGCGTTGAAATAGGTGAGGTAATCGGGGAAGCACCACCATGCCTCGGCCGCGAGGATGCCGACGAGGGCGACGACCGCCCATCCGGCCGCCTTCCTCCGGGCCGGGATCGCGCCGCGGCTCCCGAACCCCGGCAGCCCCTCAAGCCAGCACACCGCGGCGCCGCAGAGGACGAACAGGGGGGCGTGCACGGGAAGCAGATGCCTGAAACCGATGTTCAGGTGCCCCATCAGCACCGCGGCCCAATAGAACGCGAAGAGGGTCCACAGCGGGAGCGCCGCGTACCAGCCCGACTCGGTCCACGATCGCGCCTGCGGGTCGGCGCGGCGGCGCCGCCAGGTCCAGGCCGCCGCGGCCGCCAGGGCGATGATCGCGAAGACCGGAAGCGGTGTCTTCACCAGGAATGCGTAGGGGAAGAACCGTTTCCATCCAGTGAGGCTCACCTCGCCGTTGAGGAACGCGTTGCGCCGGCCAGAGAACTTCCAGGTGTAGGTCTGCCCGTAGAGGTAGGCTTCCGGAAGCAGCCGGTGCCTCCGCGCAAAGTCCGCCAGGCGGGCGAGGCGCGCCGGGGCGGGCCGCCCGAGGAGCCGCTCAATCGTCCGGCGCTGCGGCTCGGTGAGGACCTCCCTTGAAATCGTCTCGTAGGCCGCCATCCGCACCGGCGCCCAGGGCATGTCGGCGATCCCCGGCGCCTTCAGGATCTTCTCGGCTTCCTGCTTCTGCGCCGCGTTCAGGCCGGCCTCGTTGATGAGGAAGAGCGGATCGGGCTTCTCCAGCAGCGTCTCCCAGGGCACCGTGAGGCGGCTGCGTCCGGCATCCCGGGGGGCGAACATCGAATAGCGGAATCCGTAGCAGCCCCAGATCGCGCCCCAGATCGCGAGCGCGTGCACTGCCGCCGCCCCGGCGAGGATGAGCGCCTGTCGCCGGCGCCCCGCGACGACGGCGTTCCAGCGCCCGGCCTGCACGGGCAGCGGCCGGCCGCCGGCCAGGCGCGCACCGGCGAGGACAAGCGCCACCGGCACGATCAGCGGGGCCGACATCTTGCACACGAACAATCCCGCGACCGCCGCAGCGCTCAGGAGGAGCCTGCCCGCCGTCGCGCGCTGCAACAGTGCCCACAGGCATCCCGTCGCGGCGAAGAAGAAGAACGAGACCGCCACGTCGGAGGTCGTCAGGGCGCCGTTCGCGAGCACGCCCGGATTCAGGACGAACAGGAGCAGTGAGAGCAGCCCCCCGGCTGGGCCGAACAGCCGCGACGACCAGCGCCACACCAGCCACCCGAGCGCCACCGCGAAGAGCGCGGCGAATCCCCTGCCCCAGGCGAGCAGGGCCGCCGCGTCGTTGCCCCGGCGGTAGAACCAGTCGTAGCTCAGGCCCCACACATCGGAGCCCAGCCAGGAGCCCTCTTCGCGCGAGGGGAACTCGGAACGGCCGAGGGCCAGCGGGAGGGCGACGACGCGCTGCGGCAGGTTGCCGCTCTCCGGGTCGAGCCGGTAGTCGTGGAACCGCCAGTACGTGTAGCCGGCCGCCAAGTTTCCGGCCTCGTCGAAGGTCGCGCTCTTGTCGGCGAGGCTGGCCATCATGACGGCCCAGAAGGCCGCCAGGATCGCCCCGGCTGCAATCGCACCCGCCCGCCAAGATCCCGCCTGGCCGGCGGTCCTCCCGCCGGCGGGCGCGCCTGTTGCGTTGCTCGTCGGCAGGGCCATGGAAGGAGGGCGCATCCGGAAGGCAACGGCGGCCGCAGGCGCGGCGTCCCGGCCGGCGGCCGGGCCCCGTGCCGGGGCCGCTCATGCCTCCGGCCGTTCAGTTCGTGAAGCGGTGGATCAGCGTGTGACGGTACGTCTGTCCGGGCCGCAGCACGGCGCTCGGGAAGCTGGCGCGGTTGGGCGCATCCGGGAAGTTCTCCGTCTCAAGGCACAGGCCCGTGCGAAACTGGTACTTGACCCCCTGCTTGCCGGCGGCGGCGCCATTCAGGAAATTACCGCAATAAAACTGGATTCCCGGCTGGTCGGTAAGGATCTCCATCGTGCGGCCGCTGACCGGATCCTTGACCCGCGCGGCGAGGCGCACGCCGGCTCCCGGGCGCAGCACCCAGCAATGATCGTAGCCGCCGCCGAACTTGATCGCCTGGAAGTCGGCGTTCACGCGCGCGCCGATCGCCGCCGGGGTGCGAAAGTCCATCGGCGTGCCCTCGACCTTGGCGATCTCGCCGGTCGGGATCAGGCCTTTGTCGGTCGGCAGATAGCTGTCGGCGGCGAGCATCAGTTCGTGATTGGTGATGGGCTTCGTCGGATCGCCGGACAGATTCCAGTAGGTGTGGTGGGCCATGTTGATGACCGTCGGCTTGTCGGTGGTGGCCTCGGCCTCCCAGACGAGCTCATTGGCGTCGGTCAGCCAGTAGGTGACCTTGACGCTGAGGTTGCCGGGATAGCCCTCCTCGCCGTCCTTGCTCACGTAGCTGAGGGCGACGCCGCAGGCGCCGGCCTTGCGCACCGGCGTGCCGCTCCAGAGAACCTTGTCGAAGCCCTTCACGCCGCCGTGCAGGTGGCAGGGGATGTCGCCGGGGTGGTCGTTGGTCGCGAGCGCGTACTCCTTGCCGTCGAGGGTGAACCGGCCGTGGGCGATGCGGTTGCCGAACCGGCCGACCGTCGAGCCGAAATAGCTGGTGTTGGTGAGCCAGCCGGCGAGCGTGTCGTAGCCCAGGGTCACGTCGGCCTTGACTCCCTTGGCATCGGGCACCTCAAGGCTGACGAGGATGGCCCCGTATTCGCTGACCTTCGCGACCATGCCCTTGGCATTGGTCAGCGTGAAGATCTTCGCTTCGCGGCCGTCGGCGAGCTTGCCGTAGACGGCGACATCCTGGTCCGAGGCTTTGAGCGCGCTCATGGTCAATATCGCAGTGGCAGTGAGAATCGTGAGTCCAGATTTCATGGGAGGTATCGGAAGAATGAAAGCGGTTCCAGCAAACGCCAGGAACCGGGCGGGGTCGAGCGCGTTTTGGCGGCAGCGCTTCCATCTCCGCCATTGACGCAGAATTGACCCGGCCATTACATGCGGGGCCATGCAGGACCAGCCCGCCGGCAACCCGGCTGTCAAATACCAACGGATCGTGCTGAAATTGAGCGGGGAAGTGCTCCGCGGGGGGAAATCAGGCGACCCTATCGACGCAGGAATCCTCGAGAAGGTCTGCGCACAGGTTAAGGAGGTGCACGATCTGGGAGTGAAGATCGGCCTCGTGATCGGGGGAGGGAACATCTTCCGCGGACTTCCCGGATCGCAGCGCGGGGTCGACCGCACCACCGGCGATTACATGGGAATGCTCGCCACCGTCATCAACGGCCTGGCGATCATGGACTGCCTCGAGAAGATGGGCGTCAACGTGCGCGTGCAGAGCGCGATCCCGATGAACGAGATCGCCGAGCCGTTCATCCTGAGGCGGGCCCTGCGCCACCTCGAGAAGGGCCGCGTCGTCGTCTTCGTCGCCGGCACGGGCAACCCCTACTTCTCCACCGACACCACGGCCGCCCTCCGGGCGAGCGAGATGCATGCCGACATCATCATGAAGGCCACCAAGGTCGACGGCATCTACGACAAGGATCCGAAGAAGTATCCCGACGCGGTGAAGTACGACCAGATCACCTTCATCGACGCGCTGCGCCAGCGGCTCAACGTGATGGACTCGACGGCGTTCTCCCTCTGCCTCGACAACAACGTGCCCGTGCTCGTCTTCAACCTCAACGAGCCGCGCATCATCAAACGCGCCGTCTGCGGCGAGGCGGTTGGCACCCTGGTGCGGAGTTAGCGCCGGGCTCCGCCCCCTCTCCCGTTTTCCTCCCCCGAAACCAAGAAGCAAAGCCATCCCCATGAACCATCCGATTCTCACCGACCTTCAGGCCCGGATGAAGAAGGCCATCGACCACACCCTCCACCAGTTCGGCACGATCCAGACCGGCAAGGCCTCACCCTCGATGGTCGAATCCGTCAGCGTCGAGGCCTACGGCACGACGATGCGGCTGCGCGACTGCGCCGCCATCACCACGCCCGATCCGCGCCTCATCCAGATCACGCCTTGGGACAAGTCGATCATCCGCAGCGTTGAGAAGGCCCTCCAGATCGCCAACCTCGGCATCAACCCCATCGTCGACGGCAGCATCATCCGCATGCCGCTGCCGGAGCTGAGCCGCGAGCGCCGCCAGGAGTTCGTGAAGCTCGCCCACCGGTACGCCGAGGAGGGCCACGTCTCCATCCGTAATACGCGCCGCGAGTCGATGGAGCTCGCCAAGAAACAGCAGAAGGAAGGCAAGATCTCTGAGGACGACGCGAAGCGCATCGAGAAGGAGATCCAGACGATCACCGACCATTTCATCAAGGACGTCGACACCCATCTCGCCGCGAAGGAAAAGGAGCTGACGACGGTCTGAGGCGGCTGCGGAGCCGATCCCGGCAACCCATGCCGGGGCGCCGGCAAGGGGAAAGAAATGTGAAACAGAGCGCCCGCTTGCAGCGCTTTGGGGAATCGGTTTGCCGATGCCGATTTCCGGCCATAGTCTTCGGTCCGACGCATGAGGATTCAGGCACGCTTTGCGGTTCTCCTTGCCACCCTCGTCGTGGGGTTCCTCGGGGTGTCTGTGCTTCTGCGATGGGCTGACAACCGGCAGGTGCGGCAGCTCGTCGACCAGATCAGCCGCGAGCGCGACGGCCTCATCGACCAGCTGCTCGGGCTCACCGACGAGCGGATCAGGTTCTTCGCCGAGGACTACTCCATGTGGGACGACATGGTGGCCTTCGTGCGGACCCGCGACCCCGCCTGGGCCCAGGTCAATGTCCGCGACGCGCTCACGGCCCTGCGGATGGACGCCGCCTGGGTGCTCGGCCCCGATTTCAAGACAATCTACGCGGCAAATAGGCTGGAAAGCCGCGCGCTGGACACCCTGCCGGTGCCGGGAGCGGAGATCGCCGCGGTGGTTGCCGGGAGTCATTTCCCTGCATTTTACGCCAGGACGCCCGCCGGGCTGCTTCAGATCCGCGGCGCTCCGATCCAGCCTTCGGATGACCTCGGCAGGACCACGACGCCCCGGGGCTGGTTTTTTGTCGCGCATTGCTGGAGCGACAACGACTCGAAGCGCCTCGCGCAGCTGCTCAATTCGGAGGTGTCGGTCTCGACGAACTCCCCGGCCTTGGAGCCCCCGTCGGGCCCCAGGGACGTCGTCCGCCTCCATCGCGTGCTCAACGACTGGAAAGGGCGGCCTCTGGGCTACCTCCACGTTCATTTCCTGCCGCCGATGCTGCAGGTGGTGACCGAGGAAAACGACATGGACATGTGGATCCTTGGCGCCTTCGGAATCCTCGCCGTGGGCGGACTGTATCTGGGGCTCCAGCGCTGGGTGGTGCGTCCCCTGGGGCTGATCTCCGAGAGCCTGCGCCGGCGCGACAGCGGGCCGCTCGCCAGGCTGAAGGACAGTCCAACGGAATTCGGCCGGCTCGCCAAGATCACGGAGAATTCGTTCTCCGAACACGCCGCTCTCCAGAAGGAGATCCGTGAGCGCATCAGCGCGGAGGAGGCGGTGCGTTCCTCCGAAGCGCGCCTGCTCCACCTTATCCAGACCAGCCCGGTCGCGATCTTCACCCTCCGGATCGACGGCCACAAGCTGAAGCTGGTATGGTCCTCACCGGGCATCGTTCCCTACGGCTATTCCCGCGAGCAGGTCTTCGAGCCAGGCTGGTGGGAGTCGAACGTCCATCCCGACGATAGGGAGAAGGCGAGGATCGGTGTCGCGAAGCTCCTCAGGCACGGGCGCTGCCAGTCGGAATACCGCTTCCGGGCCGGCGACGGGCGCTACCGCTGGATACGCGAGGAGATGGTGGTCATCAGCGGCGGAGCCGAGAGGGAGGTGGTGGGCACCTGGGCCGACATTTCCGAGCATAAGCGCGTCGAGGAGGAGATGTCGCGGCTGTTCGCGCTGCTCAACGCGATCGACGACATCGTCCTGATTACCGATGCGACGAGCTACCGGTTTCTGTACGTGAACCAGGGCGCCACCCGGCAGCTGGGCTATTCCCGCGAGGAGCTGCTGACGCTGACGCCGGCCGCCTTCGACGCCGAATTCCCCGCAGCGGAGATGGTGGCCCTGAACACCGAGTTTGCCCAGGGGAAGCGCACCTCCACCACGATCAACACCCGTTACCGGCGGAGGAACGGCACCCTGTTCCCCGTCGAGGCGCACGTGCAGTATTACGCCCCCCGCGGCGAACCTCCGGTGTGCCTCGCGGTCGCGCGCGACATGACCGAGCGCAACGCGATCGAGAAACAGCGGCTGCGCGCCCAGAGGCTGGAGAGCATCGGCACGCTCGCCGGCGGCGTGGCCCACGATCTCAACAACGTCTTCACGCCCCTGATGATGGTCATCGACGATCTGCGGCGCTGCGAGGGGCGGCCCGACCGGGAGACGGTCGACGTGATGGAGACGAGCGTGAAGCGCGGCGCGGGGATGGTTCGCCAGCTCCTCACCTTCGGCCGGGGGGTCGAGGGCGAACGCCTCGTGCTCCAGCCCCGGCATGTCCTGCGCGACATCGGCAGGATCATCTCGAGCACTTTTCCCAAGTGCATCCATCTCGACATGGACCTCGACGGGAAGACGTGGCCCATCCTCGGCGACGCCACCCAGCTGCACCAGGTGCTCCTCAACCTCTGCGTCAACGCCCGCGACGCCATGCCGGACGGCGGGACGCTCATCCTCACCTCGAGCAACTTCGTCGTCACCGGGGAGAACCAAGCCGAATGGCCGGACGAGAAGCCCGGCCAACACGTGTTGATCGAGGTCCGCGACACCGGGACGGGAATCGCCCCGGAGATCATGGACCGCATCTTCGAGCCGTTCTTCACGACAAAGGAGCCTGACAAGGGAACAGGCCTCGGCCTCTCCACGGCCCTCGGCATCGTCCGCAGCCACGGCGGGACGATCCACGTGTCGAGCGAGGTGGCCCGCGGAACGGTCTTCCGCATCCTGCTTCCCGCCGTCTCGGGCGATCCGCTCGACGACAACTCCGCCGCCGCGGTCAGCTGCGATGGGGCCGGCAGGCTGGTGCTGGTGGTCGACGACGAGGCGCTCGTGCGCGCCTCGACGTCGAGGCTCCTGTCTCACCTGGGATTCCGCGTGATCGGGGCGGTCGACGGCCATTCCGCGATCGCCGAATGCGCCATCCACAGCGATGAGCTGAGCCTGATCATCACCGATATTCACATGCCCGAGATGGACGGGCTGGCGTTTGCCAAGTCGATCCGAAAGGTCGGTTCGCGCATTCCGATCATCGCGATGAGCGGCCGCTTCGAGGACCAATTGCGGACCGAGCTGGAGGCCTCGGAGGTGGGGATCCTTCTCGAAAAGCCTTTTTCGCGGCAGCAGCTCGTGGAGGCGCTTTGCAGGGCGCTCGGCTGACAAGACACAACATTGTGCTTTCGTCGCGGCCGGTTCGCCTGTTTCCTGCAACCATGTGCCGGCGCCCAGCGCCGGCGCCGCATCCATGCCCGCGTCCTCCCAACCTTCCCCGTCCCGCCCGGCGATCGTGCGGCCTCACCGCATTGTCGTGAAGCTCGGCACCGGCGTGCTCACCTCCGGCGTCGGCCAGCTCAACGAAGCCAGGATCGCGGCCGTCTGCGCCCAGATCGCCGAACTGCGCCGGCAGGGCGTCGAAGTCATCGTCGTCACCTCCGGCGCGATCGGCCTCGGCATGGGCCGTCTCGGCCTCGCCAAGCGGCCCCGCGAAGTCACCAGGAAGCAGGCGTGCGCCGCGATCGGCCAGAGCCTGCTCATGCAGACCTGGCAGCACGGCTTCGACCCCCACGGGCTCGTCGCCGCCCAGGTGCTCCTGATCCACGACGATCTCCGGGTGCGCTCGCGCTACCTCGCCGTCCGCCGGACGTTCGAAAGGCTTTTCGACTACCGCGCCATCCCCGTCGTCAATGAAAACGACACGGTCAGCGCCGCCGAGATCAAGATCAAGTTCGGCGAGAATGACACGCTCTCCGCGATGGTGGCGAGCCTCGTCCAGGCCCAATACCTCGTCATCCTCACGACCGCGCCCGGCCTGATCGACATGAAGGGCACGGGCCAGGTCGTCCCCGTGGTCGCAAAGATCACGCCCGAGATCGAGGCGATGGCCGGCGGCACCAAGAGCGAGACGGCGGTCGGCGGCATGGCCAGCAAGATCTCCGCCGCAAAGCTCGCCACGAAGTCCGGCTGCGGCGTGTTCGTCGCCGGCGGCGCCGAGCCCGCCGTCCTCACCCGCCTCTTCAGCGGCCGGCCCTCCGGCACGTTCTTCGTCCCCAGCGGCGCCCCCATGGAATCGCGCAAGCGCTGGCTCGCCTACTTCCAGCGGCCCACGGGGGCCGTCGTCGTCAACGCCGGCGCGGCCCGCGCCGTGCGCGAGAACGGCAAGAGCCTGCTCGCGGTCGGCGTCACCGGCGCCACCGGCGCATTCGCCGCCGGCGACATCGTCAACATCGCGCTGTCCTCACCCGGCGGCGGCGCCGCCGCCGTCTTTGCCCGCGGCCAGACCGCCTTCGGCTCCGACGAGATTCCGGCAATCGCCGGGAAGAACACCGACGAGCTCCGCACGCTCTACCGCGACCGCCGTCACTACGAGGTCGTCCACCGGGACAACCTCGTGCTCTTGTGAGCGGCGGCGCCGGGCTCAGTCGACGGCGACCGTCGCGCTCTGGCGGATGTCAGCCGACGAGGCGCCCGCGCGGACCGTCCAGAGGCCGGGCTGCACCGTGTAGTCGTTCTTCTCCGCGCTCCACCGCCGCAGCGCGGTGGCGGGCACGGTGATCGTCACCGTCTGCGTCTCGCCGCGCGCGAGGTGAACGCGCCGGAAGCCACAGAGCGACTCGATCTCGCGGGGCCTGGCCCCGGCCGGCGGCACCGCGTAGAGCTGCACAACCTCGTCCCCGTCGCGCGCGCCGACATTGGCGACGTCGACGGACGCCGTCACCACCGCAGCCGCGCCCGAGCCGGAGGACCGGAGGAGCAGGTTGGCGTACCGGAACTGCGTGTAGCTCAGGCCGTGGCCGAAGGGATAGCGCGGCTTGCCCTTGAAATAACGGTAGGTGCGTCCGGCCATGGCGTAGTCCGTGAACCCGGGCAGATCCGCGGTGGACCGATAGAAGGTCACCGGCAGCCGGCCGGCGGGATTGTAGTTGCCGAGGAGGACGTCGGCGATCGCCGTGCCCGCCGCCTGGCCCGGATACCACGCCTGCACGATGGCGTTCACGTGCTCGTCGGCCCCCGGGAACGCCACCGCGCTGCCTGAAAGAAGGACGAAGACGACGGGCTTGCCGGTCGCGACAAGCTCCTCGAGGAGCTGCTGCTGGATCGCGGGCAGCTCGATGCGCGTGCGGTCGCCGCCATCGAACCCGTCGTACGGGATCTTCATCTCCTCGCCCTCGAGCTGGGCGCTGATCCCGCCCGCGAAGACGACGACGTCCGCGGCCCGCGCGGCCGCCAGCGCCGCCGGGAATCCCGATGTCGGCTCCGGCGCGCCCCACTGCAGCGAGATCTCCGCGGGCCCGCCACCCTGGAAGTACTCGAGCCGGATCGGCGTCCGCGCGTTGTCCTCAAAGTGATGCTTCACCGTGCATGTCTTCGGACCCGGCGTCCATGCGTCGATGATCCGCTCGTCGCCGAGATAGAGCCGGACGCCGCCCGTGGCGGTCACGGAGAGCTCGTAGTCGCCGACCATTCCGGTCAGCAGCGTGCCCTCCCAGCGCGCCGAGAAATTCTCGGCGGGCACGCCCTCGTAGGGCGCCTTGCCCTTCCAATGGAAATTGACCGGGCGGGCGCGCCAGCGGCCCACGGCCTTGCCCTCGAGATTGGCGTTGGCGAAGAACTCGCCCCAGAGGCCGGTGAGCGTGCCGCCGGCGTCCGCCTCCAGCCCCGTGCGCGGGATCACCGTCAGCACGGTCGGCAGCGCCACCCAGTCGCAGCCGCGCGAATACTCCACCGCGGCCCCGCTCCCCAGGGCGGCCTTGAGGCCGGCGAGCGGCGTGACGGGATCGGACGGCGTCCCGTTATAGTTGCCCAGGAGAACCGTCACGCTGTTCGCGTTCGGGCCGATGACCGCCACGCGGTGCAGCGCCTCGCGGCGCAGCGGGAGCGTCCCGTCGTTCTTGAGCAGGACGATCGATTTGCGCGCCGCCTCGAGCGCCAGCGCCGCGTGCGCCGGCGTGTTGTTCTCGGAGACGGGGATCCTGCTGTAGGCGACCTTCTCGGGGGGATCGAAGAACCCGAGCCGGAACCAGGTCCGCACGAGGGGGCCGAGGCGCGCGTCCACCTCGGCCTCCGTGATCAGACCGCGGCGGACGGCCGTCGCGATCGCCGTCTCCTCCGAGCCGCAGCGCAGGCTCATGCCCGCCTTCACCGTCAGCGCCTCGGCGCCGGCATCGTCCGGCGCCAGCGCGTAGCTTGAGTGAAGATCGGCGACCGACCCGCAATCGGAGACCACGTGCCCGTTGAAGCCCCATTTCGCGAGCAGGCCGTAGAGCCTGGGGTTGACCGAGCACGGCTTCCCGTAGAGGGAGTTGTACGCGGTCATGACCGCCTCGACACGGGCCTCCCGCACGAGCGCCTCGAAGGCCGGCAGGTAGGTCTCATACAGATCGGCCTCCGGCGGAGCGACGTCCATCGAGTGCCGGAGCGGCTCGGGGCCGCTGTGCACCGCGAAATGCTTGGCGCAGGCGGCGGCTAGCAGGTGGTGCGGATCGTCGCCCTGCAGCCCGCGCACGAACGCGACGCCGAGACGCGAGGTGAGCCACGGATCCTCGCCGTAGGTCTCCTGGCCGCGGCCCCATCGCGGGTCGCGGAAAATGTTTATGTTGGGCGACCAGAACGTCAGCCCCCAATATTGCGCACCGGCCCGCCCCTCCTCGGCCGCCTGCCGGTGCTTCGCGCGCGCCTCGACGCCGATCACGCCGGCGATCCGATGGAGGCACTCGTCGTCCCACATCGCCGCCATCCCGATCGCCTGGGGAAACACGGTGGCCGTGCCCGCGCGCGCGACGCCGTGCAGCGCCTCGTTCCACCAGTCATACCTGCCGATGCCGATCCGGGGAACCCCGGCGGAGCCGTTTTGCATCAGCTCGCCCTTCTCCTCGAGCGTCAGGCGCCCCACCAGGTCGCTGATGCGCGCATCCAACGGCTGGGAAGGATCCAGGTAGGCGGGGGGGGTGGCGGGCGCTCCGATCGTGCGGATGGCAAGCGCCGCGCCCAACAGGGCGACAGGCAGGGGTTTCATTCAGGTCGCAGGTTGCCAGCGCCGGTTCCTGAATTCCAGCTTGGAGTATCCGGAACAGGCTTCTTTTTGCTTCCCCCGGCCGGATCCTGTCTCCTGACTCCTTGCTCCGTTTTTCCATTCTCCACGTTCCCGATCCCTGATGGATTTCGTTCTCAAGCCGCAGCCCGGTTCGCCGCTGCCGATCCCGCCGATCGACTTCAGGGCGGAGCTCAACGACGAACAGTTCAATGCCGTCACGGCGCCGCCCGGGCCGCTGCTCGTGCTCGCCGGCGCCGGCTCGGGCAAGACGCGCACGCTCACCTACCGCGTCGCCCACCTGCTTACGCAGGGCGTGCGCCCGTACGAGATCCTCCTGCTCACCTTCACGAACAAGGCCGCCCGCGAGATGCTCCAGCGCGTGCAGGACCTCACCGGCGTCGAGTCCCACCGCTTCTGGGGAGGCACCTTCCACCACATCGGGCACAAAATCCTGCGCATGCACGGCGAGATCGTCGGGCTGCCCCGCACTTTCACGATCCTCGACGCCGACGAGGCCGACGGCCTCCTGCGCGAGGCGGTGGAGTCGAAGGACAAGGCCTTCTTCAAGGACAAGACTCACCCGAAGCCCGGCCCCCTCTTCGAGATCATCAGCTTCGCCCGCAACACCCAGCGCGCAATCGATGAGACCATCCGGCGCTTTTTCCCCCAGCACGGGGGGCTGGAAGAGCAGGTCGCCGCCTTCGCGACCGCCTACCGCGAGCGCAAGCGCCGGCAGAACGTCGTCGACTACGACGACCTCCTCGAGTCCTGGCTCGAGCTCCTCAAGGCCTCGCCCGAGGTGGCCGCCCAGCTCGAGAACCGCTTCAGGCACGTCCTCGTCGACGAGTACCAGGACACCAACACGCTCCAGGCCCAGATCGTCGACCGCGTCGGCGCGCACCACCGGGTGATGGCCGTGGGCGACGATGCCCAGTGCATCTACTCGTGGCGCGGGGCCGACTTCGAAAACATCATCACGTTCCCCGAGCGCCACCCGGGCACCCAGATCCACCGCATCGAGACCAATTACCGCTCGACGCCGTCGATCCTCGCGTTCGCCAACAGCGTGCTCGCCGCCCAGCCCAAGGGCCGGCACTTCGAGAAGGAGCTGCGCCCCGCGCGGCCCGACCACGAGAAGCCGTACCTCGTCCAGACCCTCGACACCCGCGAGCAGGCGCTCTTCGTCGTCCAGCGAATCAAGGGGCTCGTCGACGAGGGCCGCCCGCTCGCCGACATCGCGGTGCTCTACCGCGCCCACTTCCACGCGCTCGACCTGCAGCTCGAGCTCTCGCGGCTCGGCATGCCCTACGTCATCACGAGCGGCGTGCGCTTCTTCGAGCAGGCCCACGTCCGCGACCTGGTCGCGCTCCTGCGCTTCGCCTACAACCCTGACGACGGCATGGCCTGGCAACGCATCGCCATCCTCCTGCCGCGGATCGGCGACCGCGGCGCCCAAAAGCTCCACGAAGCCGCCATCGCCCACGCGCGCGAGAGGCAGATCAACCCGGTCGACGCCCTGGCCTCCCCCGAGATCTCGGCCAAGGTGCCCAAGGACGCACAGGAGGACTGGCCCCGGTTCACCACCTCGCTCCGGCAGGTGGCCGTCACCATCCTGCGCCAGGAACGGCCGTTCAAGACCGTCGAGACCGCCATCGACGGCTGGTACGGCGACTACCTCAAGGGCGCCTACACAAACTACCTGTCGCGCCTGGACGACCTGAAGTCGCTCATCGGCTTCTCCTCCCGGTTCGACGACATGCAGGACATGCTCGCCCAGATCCAGCTTCTCAACTCCGAGACGAGCGACCGGCAGGTCGATCCGGAGGCCGACGCCGTGCGGCTGACCACCGTGCACCAGGCCAAGGGACTCGAGTACGGCATCGTGTTCGTGCTCGGCCTTGCGGAAGGGATGTTCCCCCTGCGGCGCGCGCTCGAGTCAGGCGACGTCGAGGAGGAGCGCCGCCTGTTCTACGTTGCCATCACCCGCGCCAAGGACGAGCTCTACCTCTGTTCGCCGAAAATCAACGCCAAGGGCGGACCCAACACGCTCCTCACGCCCAGCCGCTTCCTCCAGGAAGTGCCCGAACACCTATACCAGCCGCTGCGCCTCCGCCGAAGCGCCTGGGGCTGGTAAGCCGAAGGGATGATAATGCCGGACCGCACCCACTCCGGGTTTGCGCCCGCGGTGGTCTCGTGCTCAGTGGTTGGGAACACCGCCATGTCTTCCACCGTCGAAAGCGTTGTCATCGTCGGCACCGGCTGCGCCGGACTCACCGCCGCGGTCTACACCGCGCGCGCCAACCTCTCCCCGCTCCTTCTCGAGGGCGCGATGCCCGGAGGCCAGCTCACCACGACCTCGGAGATCGAGAACTTCCCGGGATTCCCCGCGGGCATCGACGGCTTCGAGCTCATGGACAACGTGCGCAAACAGGCCGTCAGGTTCGGCGCCCGGTTCGAGCAGGGGCTCGTGGAGTCGGTCGATTTCTCCGGCCGGCCCCTGCGCCTGCGCACCACCGGCCGTGAAATCCTCGCCAAGGTGGTGATCATCGCCACCGGCGCCGGTCCCCGGTTCATGGGCGTGCCAGGCGAGAAGGAGTATTTCGGCGGCAAGGGCGTGACGACCTGCGCGACCTGCGACGGCGCCTTTTATCGCGACATGGACGTGGTGGTCGTCGGCGGCGGCGATTCGGCGTGCGAGGAAGCGCTGTTCCTCACCCGCTTCGCCAGCAAGGTCAGCCTGATCCACCGCCGCGACGCGCTCCGCGCCTCGAAAATCATGGCTGAGCGCACCGTCGCCCATCCGAAGATCGCCCCGGTCTGGGACAGCGTCCTCGTCGAGGTGGTCGGCACGCCGCAAGATGGCGTCAACGGGGTCCGCGTGCGGAACGTGAAGACCGGCGCCGAGAGCGTCATTCCCTGCAAAGGCGTGTTCATGGCGATCGGACATGTTCCGAACACCAAGCCGTTCGCACAGGTACTCGACGTCGACGACAACGGATACCTCCTGCCGGCCGCCGGAAGCCAGGTGCGGACGAAGATCCCCGGCGTCTACATCGCGGGCGATTGTGCGGACCACGTCTACCGGCAGGCGATCACGGCGGCCGGGATGGGCTGCCAAGCCGCCATCGAAGCCGAGCGCTGGCTTGCCGAGCACGGTTCCTGACGGACGGCTGCGGCTCCCGGGCGGATCTCCGCTGTTGAAAGCAGGAACGAGCAGCTTTTTTCGGGATCGAAATCTTTCTTTTCATCCGCCGCCATTCCCGGAGAATGACGATTGTCCGCCGAGCATTCTGAACATGAAGCCCGGCAGGTGGCGGCGGAGGCAGCTCGGAGGCCGGGCGATTGGTTGATCGAAGCGCGCCCTACCCCATGAACTCAAACCCGTCCCATGTCAGCGTGACTAGGCCGGTAGGTCTAGCCATCGGACGCGTGAAGCGCGTCCTTTTTCGACCGTTCGACCTGTCAAAGTGGTTCGTGATCGGTTTCGGGGCGTGGCTGGCCTTTCTCGGCGAAAGGGGATCGGGATTCAATGGGAGTTTCAACTGGCAGAAGCGCCGGCAAATCAATCTTGAGGATGTGCGCCGCGCCGTGACGAAGACCCAGGACTTTGTCCTGGCCAACCTTCACTGGATCATACCGGTCGCGGTCGTGGCCTTCTCGTTCGTGCTCGTGCTCACCGTGGTGTTCGCCTGGCTGAGGAGCCGAGGGCAATTCATTTTCCTGGATTGCGTCATCAACGATCAGGCCCGGATCGCCGAGCCATGGAGAAAATACGCCCCCGAGGCGAACAGCCTTTTCTGGTTCCGGCTCGTGCTGAGCATTGCGGGGATGGCGCTGATGTTCCCCCTTGTCGGCTATGTGCTCCTCTGGGCGTACCGGGCGCTGATGGCGGAGCATTGCGGCGAGCTGGCGCCGCTGATCGTGTCCGTGTCGGTGATGGTGCTTCTCTCGCTGATTCTGTTCCTGGCCGTGAAGTTCACCGTGGATTTCGTGGTGCCGCTGATGTTCCTGCGCAGAACCCGGTGCGTGGCTGCCTGGTGCGAGTTCCTTCGCCTGCTGGGAGCGTATCCGGGCGAGTGGATCCTCTACCTGCTTTTCCAGATCGTGCTGACGCTGGCGATCGTGGTGGTTGTGTTCGCGGCGATCATCGCGACCTGTTGCATAGCCGGCTGCCTGATGATCCTGCCGTATATCGGGGCGGTCGTGCTTCTGCCCGTGCTTGTTTTCAAGCGCTCGTACTCGATCTATTTCCTCTCCCAATTCGCGCCGGAGTACGAGGCGCTGGCCCCGGCAAATGAGGTGCCGCCGGTCTCGCCACCTTTGCTTGAGGTGCCTGTGGTTCCTGCTCCTCCGCCGCCGATCGCCGATCCCGGAGAGCCGGAAAAGCTTCCTCCGAATCCGCCCGTCGAGAATCCATAGATTCTCAATGATATGGCGATCAGATTGTTGAGATAGATATTCAACAACCTGTCCCTCTGTTTTGGGGCATCCCTGCAATAACCTTTCCCTCTGTTTAGTTTTGGGGTGGGACTCCTTTATGCAGGCTTTCTTGCTGGAATAATTCTAATTCTCACTTGAAATTGGAACGATTCCAATTCTCTTTAAGTGCTCCTGATGAACCAAGACTCCTCAACGACCTCGGTCACCCAGCGGCTCGCCGACAGCGGGCTGCGGTCCACGCGCCAGCGCGAGGTCGTCTATGAGATGATCCTCGCCAAGCGGGACCATCCGACCGCCGAGGAGATCTTCGAACGAGTCAAGGTCCCCCAGCCCTCGATCTCCCTCGCGACCGTCTACAACTGTCTCGAAGCCCTCGTCCAGTGCGGGCTCATCAAGCAGGTCAGTTTCGGGCGCGAGCCCACGCGCTACTGCCCCAATCTCCACGCCCACGCGCATTTTCACGACGACTCCACCGGCGAGATCCACGACATCGACCTCCCCGACGATGTCATGAACCGCCTCCGCGCCCTCCTCCCGCCAGGAAGCCTCGTCGCCAACATCGACCTGAGCTTCCGCGGCTCGCTGCCCAAGCCCGCCGACGACACCGCTTCGAAGGCCACCCGCTGATTCCACCCACTTCACAAAATGAGCCAACTCGTCATCCAGGACCTCCACGTCAACATCGGCGAAAAGCCCGTCGTCAAGGGGCTCACTCTCACCATCGGCCAGGGTGAAGTCCACGCAATCATGGGCCCCAACGGCACCGGCAAGTCGACTTTCGCCAAGGCCATCGCCGGCCATCCCGATTACACCATCGTCAGCGGCGACGTCCTTCTCGACGGCCGGTCGGTCCTCGCGATGGAGCCCGACGAGCGCGCCCGCACCGGCCTCTTCCTCGCCTTCCAGTATCCGAGCGAGATCCCGGGGGTAAGCATCGCCAATTTCATCCGCGCCGCCCTCCAGGCGCGCCTCGGCGAGAGCGGCGACCTCGACGCCACTACCTATTACAAGCGCCTCTACGAGAAAATGGACATCCTGAAGATCGACCGGAAGTTCACCTCCCGCGCGGTCAACGAGGGCTTTTCCGGCGGCGAGAAGAAGCGCTGCGAGATCCTCCAGATGGCCATGCTCGATCCGCAGTTCGCCCTCATGGACGAGACCGACTCCGGCCTCGACATCGACGCGCTCAGAATCGTCGCCGACGGGGTCAACCACCTCCGCAGCGGCCGCCTCGGCATCCTCCTCATCACCCACTACCAGCGCCTCCTGAACTACATCGTCCCCGACTTCGTGCACGTCATGTACGACGGCCGCATCGTCCGCAGCGGCGACAAGAGCCTCGCGCTCGAACTCGAAGCCAGGGGTTACGGCTGGCTCAAGAAGGAGCTGACCCAAGCCTGACCCGCGCCGGCGCGCCCCGCACAGCACCGTCCTCCCATGAGCGATCCCAATATTTTGGATTCCGCCACCGCCGTCAGCCCTGTCGCCGGCATCGACCAGTCGGTCGGCGACTTCACCTACGACGTCAAATACGACTTCGACGCTGGCACCGGCCTCACCGAGCGCACCATCCGCTACATCAGCGATGTCAAGCAGGAGGCGCCCTGGATCCGCGAGTTCCGCCTCAACGCCCTGAAGACCTTCCAGGCCAAACCCCTGCCGACCCATTGGGCGACCCGCGACCTCGAGAGCCTCAACTTCGACAAGATCCGCTATTACCTCTCCCAGGGACAGAAGCCCAAGCGCACTTGGGACGACGTCCCCGCGGACATCAAGAAGACGTTCGAGCGGCTCGGCGTCCCCGAGCAGGAGCGCAAGTTCCTAGCCGGGGTCGAGGCCCAGTTCGACAGCGAGGCCGCCTACTCCAACATCAAGGAGGCGGTCTCGAAGCAGGGCGTCATCTTCATGAACTCCTCGGAGGCCCTCCGCACCCACCCGGACCTTTTCCGCCGGTGGTTTGGCAAGGTCATCCCCACCGCCGATAACAAGTTCTCCGCGCTGAACAGCGCGGTGTTCTCCGGCGGCTCGTTCATCTACGTGCCCCCTGGCGTGAAGGTCTCGCACCCGCTCCAGGCCTATTTCCGGATCAATGCCGAGAGCTTCGGCCAGTTCGAGCGCACGCTCATCGTCGTCGACGAGGGCAGCGAGCTCACTTACATGGAGGGCTGCACCGCCCCGAAGTTCTCGACGTCGACCCTTCACAGCGCCGTCGTCGAACTCGTCGCGCTCAAGGGCGCGAAGATCCAGTACATCACCGTCCAGAACTGGGCGCCCAACGTCTACAACCTCGTCACCAAGCGCGGCCTCGCCCATGAGGAGGCCGAGATCAAGTGGATCGACTGCAACATCGGCAGCCGCCTGACAATGAAGTACCCGGGCGTCGTCCTCAGGGGGCGCAAGGCCCGCGGCGAGGTCATCTCGATCGCGCTTGCCAACGACGGCCAGCACCAGGACACCGGCGCCAAGATGGTCCACGCGGCCGACGAGACGACCTCCACCATCGTCTCCAAGTCCATCTCCGTCGGGCAGGGTCGCGCCACCTACCGGGGGCTCGTGCACATCCCCCACCACCTCAAGGGCTGCAAGAACAACACCGAGTGCGACGCCCTCCTCATCAACACGAACTCGCGCACCGACACCTATCCGGCCATCACAGTGCGCGGCCAGGACCACGCCGTGCAACACGAGGCCAGCGTCTCCAAGGTCAGCGAGGAGATGATCTTCTACATGCAGTCCCGCGGCCTCACCGAGGCCCAGGCGATGAGCCTCGCGGTGAACGGATTCGTCAACGACCTCGTGCGCCAGTTCCCGATGGAATACTCCGTCGAGCTCAAGCGCCTCATCGACCTCGAAATGGAGGGCTCCGTCGGCTGAGCGATCCGCCGGAGCAACCCGGCGGCCCCGAAGCCGCGCCGTTCCACAACCCAGTCCTGCGATGTCCGCACTTCCCGAGACAACCTCTTCCGAGACAAACGACGTGTTCACGTCCGCCTCCTTCGCCGCTCACCTGGCCGCCTCCGGCCATTTGCCGGCCTGGTGGCTCGACCTGAAGCGCCAGGCATGGAACCGCTTCTGCGCACTGCCGGTGCCACAGCGCACCGACGAGCTCTGGCGCTTCAGCACGGTCGCCGGCCTTGCCCTTCCCGGGCGCATCGCGGCGCCCGGCCCGGCGGCGGCCGCCGCGCCCGCGGTGGCCGCCACCGCATCGCTCTCGTTCGCCGACAACCGCGTCGCCGCGCGCACTGCGCTGCCGGAGGATCTGGCCCGCCGGGGCGTCATCTTCTGCACTCTTGAGGAGGCCATCCTCGGGCATTCCGACCTTTTCCGCAGCCATTTCGCCGCGCAACCGGTCGATCTCGGCTCTGAAAAGTTCGCCGCCCTCAATGCCGCGCTGACCTCCAGCGGCGCCTTCCTCCACGTGCCCGCCGGCGTCGAGGTGCCCGGCCCGTTCGTCGTCAGCCACGCCGCCGCGCAGGCTGCCGCGTTTCCCCACACGCTGGTCATCCTCGGCGACAACGCGAAGGCCTCCGTGCTCGAGACCTTCTCCTCCGCGGAAGGCGCCTCCGGATTCGCCACAGGGGTCAACGACCTCTTCGCGGGACCGGGCTCGCAGCTCACCTACGTGGGCGCGCAGGACTGGTCGGCCGACACGCTCGCGCTCCAGCTCAATTCCACCGTCGTCAAACGCGACGCCCGCGTGCTCTCCCTCAACGTCCACCTCGGCGGGCGCCAGGCGCGCCACGAATCGCACAGCCGCCTGCAGGAGCCCGGCGCGTTCAGCGAGATGCTCGCGCTCACCGTGGCCCGCGGCACCCGGGAGTTCGACCAGCGCACGCTCCAGAGCCACCAGGCCCCGAACACCGGCTCGAACCTCCTCTATAAGAGCGCCCTGCTCGACCGCGCCCACACCATCTTCTCCGGGCTCATCATCGTCGACCCCGACGCCCAGAGGACCGACGCCTACCAGAGCAACCGCAACCTCATGCTCAGCGACGAGGCCGAGGCCAGCTCGCTCCCCGGGCTCGAGATCCAGGCCAACGACGTGCGCTGCACCCACGGCTCGACCACCGGCCACGTCGACGACGAGCAGATGTTCTACCTGCGCTCGCGCGGAATCCCTCTCGCGACCGCCCGGGAGCTGCTCGTGTTTGGCTTCTTCGAGGAGGTTCTCCAGAAGCTCGCCCACGAGGAGCTGCAGGCCTACCTGAGGGACTTGATCCGGGTGCGCTTCCACCGTTAGTCTTCACTGCGATACCGAAAGGCCCCGGCAGGCATCACATCTCCATGTCCAAGGAACGCATCCTCTCCCGCGACGTCACCGCCACGCAGATACCAAGCGGCGCCCCGGTCACCATCGCCGCCGGCACCAAGGTCAACATCACCCAGACGCTGGGAGGCAGCTTCACCGTGATCGTCGACTTCGGGCTGGCCCGCATCGACGGGCGCGACGCCGATGCGCTGGGCGAGACGGGAGAACTGGCGACCGCGCCGGCCGCGAAGTCCCCCGCCGCCGAGGGAGCCCCCGATTCGGAGGCGATCTGGGACCAGCTCAAGAAGGTGTACGATCCCGAGATCCCGGTGAACATCGTCGACCTCGGCCTCGTTTACTCGATGGACGTCGTGCCCGCGGAGAACGGCGGGGCCCGCGTCGACGTCGCGATGACCCTTACGGCGCCCGGCTGCGGGATGGGGCCCGCGATCGCCGAGGACGCCCGAGGCAAGGTTCTCCTCGTCCCGGGGGTGACTTCCGCCGAGGTCCGCTTGGTCTGGGAACCGCCCTGGGATCAGTCGATGATCTCCGAGGAAGGCAAAATGCGTCTCGGGCTCGTCTGACCGCCGGGAAACGCCCCGGCACGATCATTGTCCGGATACCGCCTCGAGGCGCTCCGCCTCCCTGAGTTCCCGTTTCGCCTCATCGTGGCGATTCAGGACGGTGAGGACAATGCCCAGGCCCTTGTGGGCATCAGCAAGCTGTGGATCAATGCGAATGCATTTCCGGAAGGAAGTCTCGCTCTCCGCCAGACGCCCGAGGAGCGAGAGCGTCAGGCCCAGACCATAATGCCCCGCCGCGGCATGCGGATCGATGCGCACCGCTTCATGGTATTGGGCCGCGGCCTCAGCGTACTGCTGCGCGTGAATGAGCGTGAGGCCAAGATTGAGCCGCGCTTCTAGGAAATCGGGATTCAGCTCTGCGGCCTTCGCGAAATGGGATGGGGCTTCAGCATGGCGTCCGGTCAGCCATAGCGCACTGCCGATCTCGTTCTCCGCCTTTGAAGAATAGGGGTTCAGGCGGATCGCATGCTCGAGCATCGGGAGCGCCTCAGCGATCCTGCCCTGCCTGATGAAAAGCGCTGCATAGAGGGCGCGCTGCTCGGCATATCTCCCAACACTGGAAAGGAAGCTGAATCCGATCGAAAGCACGCAGAGCAGGATCCAGCCTGTGCGCACCGCGACGCGGAGCCGGCGCGATCGTCCGCCAACCGCCTTCTCGGCGGCGAGGATTCCCAGGACCGCGAGCAGCATCAGGAACGGCAGGAAATCCATCTCATACCGGCAGCAGGTTCCGTAGAATACGAGCAGGACGGCGGCCGCCGACGCTGCGGCCAGCGCGACCGCCAGGACAAAGGCGCGCAGCCGGCCGGCCATCACGCTGCGCAGGCCATTCCAGCAAAACGGAACCGCGAACGCCATCCAGAGCATGGGGAGGTTCGAGAAGAGGCCGAATGGATCCTCGATGGGGGCATGGCCCGGAGGCATGCGAGGCACCCATATCCCTCCGACGAATGGGAACTGCTCCCGCCAAAAGGAGGGAGCGAAGAAGTAGGCGAATCCATTGAACCAGAAATACCGCAGGCTGAAGTGTCCCGGCAGGTTCTGACGGTCGCCCGCCAGTTGAAAACGTTGCCCGAATTCCCACGGCGTCCCGAATCGCTGCCAATTATAGAGCATGAGGCCCGCTCCGCAGACTGCCAGCGGCAGGACGGCGGCAAGCCAATCCCTCCACCGCCCCTCGGAGGCACCGGCCTCCGGCTGCCTGCCGGCAAACAGCGGCACCAACAAGACCACCGCGCAGAAAAGGAGCGAAGGCCGCGCACCGACGGCGAGGCCGACGGCGAGGCTCGCCGCCGCAATCCACCACGGCCGTCGCGCCGGTTCATGCAGGGCGCGCCAGATCGCCGCCAGCGCAGCCATCAGTAGTGCGAAGCCGCAGCCGACAGGCACCTCCCAGACCTCAGCGCGCTCCAACAGGATCGGCCCCCCGCCCGCCAACGCCAGCGCCGCCACCCCGGCCGCGAGCACCCATGGAGCCACTTCAGGAAAATACCGTCTCCAGGCACCATGGAGAATCCCGGTCGCAAGAAGGAAACCGGCAAACCAGAACACTGCCACCGCCATCCTTTGGGGAATATAGTGTCCGGTGATCACCCGCCACGGCCAGAAAAGCAGCATCGCCGGGGTCGGACCGAAATAGAGGTACAGCTTCCCCTGGAAATAACTCAGATCGTGCACGCCTGTCGGACCAACCCGCAGTGCACCGTTGGCGGCGGGATCGTAGGGATCGGCCAATTCGGCGAGCTTTTGCGGGACCTTTTTGTCGAGATTCAACTGCCCGTGTCGAAATCCGGCCACTAGCAGGTTGTACTGGCCGTCGGCTGCATTCGGCGCGGTCGCTTCCGTCACCGCCAGCGCGGCGATCGTGAAAAAGACCGCTCCGGCCAGAGCGACTGCAACCGCCAGGGGCAACAACCCCCGCGAAACCGCCATCGGATCGAATCCGCCCGCTCTCATCAAAGCTTTGGCTATTTCATGGCGATCAAGTTGCAACCAATTTATCATTAGTAACTAGAGAAAGGCCCCGCCAGGGGAGACTCCCGTGCGGGCGAACCGACGCGTCTGCGCCGTCAAGCTTCCGGTTGACACGGCATCGCATCCCGCGATGTTTGGGCCTCGCCTGACACGGGGTGTTTCCTCACGGAAACTGAGAGCATACCCGTAGAACCTGATCCGGATAATGCCGGCGAAGGAATCGTCATGGCAGGACTCCGCCTTTTCTTGGGCGGAGGCCTCCTGGCGGATCCGCAGCCGGTGAACCCATCGCCATACCGCCATGTTTACCGCCTCCCGCTGCGCATCGATTCTCGCGGAAATCCGCTCCCGTTCCCCGCTGGTCCACAACATCACGAACTACGTCGTGATGAACAACACGGCGAATGCGCTGCTGGCCGCGGGCGCATCGCCCGCGATGGTCCATGCCTGCGAGGAGGTCGAGGAGTTCGTCTCCATTTCGCAGTCGCTCGTCGTCAACATCGGCACGCTGTCGTCGGCGTGGGTCGCGGCAATGGAGAAGGCGGCGCGCACCGCGACAGCGCGAGGCATTCCGTGGGTCCTCGACCCCGTCGGGGCGGGCGCGACCACCTATCGCACGGCGACCGCCGCCGCGCTCGTCCGGCTGGGGCCGGCCTGCATCCGCGGCAACGCAAGCGAGATCATGGTGGTGGCCGGAGCGAACGCCGTCAAAACCAAGGGCGTCGACTCCACGCGGTCGGCCGACGACGCCATGGAATCCGCCCGCCAGCTTGCCGCGGCGACCGGAGCCGTTGTCGCTGTCACAGGTGCGGTCGACTACGTCACCGACGGCCGGCAGGTTCTCGCCCTTGCCAACGGCCATCCCCTCATGGCCCGGGTCACCGGCCTCGGATGCACCGCAAGCGCCCTCGTCGGAGCCGCGCTCGCAGTCGAAAAGGACCGACTTGACGCAGTCGCCGCCGGCCTGTCCCTGCTTTCGATCGCCGGCGAGATCGCGGCTGCGAAAAGCCCCGGTCCGGGCTCGCTGCAACTCAACATCCTCGACGCGCTTCACCAACTCGATGCCGCGACAATCGAAAGCTGCCTCAGGATCCTGAAATGAGCACCCCGTTCGATCTCTCGCTCTATCTCGTCACCGATCCCGAAATGACCGCCCGGCAGGGGCTCATGGAAACCGTCGCCGCAGCGGTGTCCGGCGGAGTCACGATCGTCCAGCTTCGCCAAAAGGACGGCTCCGCCCGCGCGATGGCCGAGGCGGGCCGGGCGCTCAAGGCCGCGCTGGCCCCCCACGCGATCCCCCTGATCGTCAACGACCGCGTCGATGTCGCCCATGCCATCGGTGCCGCCGGCGCCCATGTCGGGCAGGACGATCTCGCGCCGGAGGCCGCCCGGGCGATTCTCGGCACGCATGCGATCATAGGGCTGTCAATCACGGCCGCGGACCAAACCGGTACTTTCGACCCCAAGGTCGTGGACTACGTCGGCCTCGGGCCGATCTTCCCGACCGATACGAAGCTCGACGCCGCTCCGGCGCTCGGCGAATCCGGATTTGCCTCCATCCGCCGCCGCATCACCTGTCCGGTGGTCGCGATCGGCGGAATCGCAGCCGCCAACGCAGCCCGCGCGATCGGGGCCGGAGCCGACGGTGTCGCGGTCGTCTCCGCGATCTGCGCCGCCCCGGATCCCTGTGTCGCTGCCCGCAAACTGAGGCTCGTGATCGATGCGGCGAAGCGGTCCCGCACTGCGTCGCCCTGAGCCCGGCGCATTTTGCATCGCCCGCTTGCGCGCCACCCGCCAGATTCGCGGGATGCGCCGCTTCCCCGTTCCTGTCGCCTCGCAGCCCTTCCGCGTCCCGCTTCTCCTTTTCTCCCTGCTTCTTCTCTCCTCCGTCGCCGCCCATGCAGACGGGGCTCCGGGCGACGGAGACCTGCTCGGCAAGCCGGAGTTCGCCGGCTGGGAGCTGGTCTCGAAGGAAAGGGCGGACATCAAGGCGGTGTGCACGCCGCTTGGCGCCGGGGTTTATGCAGTCTCGGGCAACCCGGTCGGCTACTTGGCGACGGTCGCTTCGCACAAGAACTTCCAGCTACACGCCGAATACCGCTGGCCGGCCGATGCCCCCAAGAACGCCAACAGCGGCGTCCTCATACACATCGCTTCGGGGCCGATCGATCGCGGCACTTGGCCACAGTGCTTCCAAGTCCAGACCAAGATGGGCCGGGCGGGGGATGTTCTCCCGATGGCCGGAGCCAGGTTCGCCGAGCCGCTCTCGACTCCTCCCGACGCGCGCACGCAGCAGCTCGACCGCCGGAATCCGTCGAGCGAGAAGCCTCTCGGCGAATGGAATGTGCTCGAGGTCACCTGCAAGGACGGTTCGATCCTTATCACCGTCAACGGGGTCGAGCAGAACCGGGTCACCGGGTGCGTGCCGCTCGAAGGGCGGATAGGATTCCAGCTGGAAGGGACTCCGTTCGAGCTTCGCAGCGTGTGGCTGAAGCCTCTAAAATGATCCGCCGATCGGATTCTGGCAGATCGCGCCGCCGCCGTCCCCCATAACCTGTCCCTCCTCCGCGGACATAATCTGTCCTTCCCCTGCAGGAAAGTTTCTTACTGTCACATCCCGGCACGATACGACGGGGGTTGTTTGTGCTCGCCAGTTTTCGGCCCGCTTGCAGACTGCCACGCGTTTTGCGAATGAGTTCCGGTTACCCTCCCCCTCTCTTGATGCCGCTTCGTCGAAACGCGTACCCCGGTTTGTTCGTCTTGCTCAGGATGGCGGGCACCGATTGATCCCGGCTTTCCGTTTTCGCAGCAAACCGACGCACGGCACCCCCTCTTTCTTATACCCGCAGTCCCAATCAGCTCCGCAATCATGAATACCCTGAACCCAATGTTCGCGGCGGCCGCCGCAACCACGTCGACCCTGAACGGCGTGGACTGGCTGGCCATCGCCCTGTACTTCAGCGTCCTGCTGGGCGTCGCCTGGTGGGTGGTCAAGAAGGGCAAGGATACCGCAGCCGATTACTTCCTGGCCGGGCGCAATCTCGGCTGGTGGGTGATCGGCGCCTCGATCTTCGCCTCGAACATTGGCTCGGAACACATCGTGGGGCTTGCGGGCTCGGGCGCCAAAGACGGCGTCGCGATGGCCCACTACGAGCTCCACGCCTGGTGCCTCCTCGTGCTCGCCTGGGTGTTCGTGCCCTTCTACGCGCGGTCCCTGGTGTTCACGATGCCTGAATTCCTCGAGCGCCGCTTCAGCGTGGGCTCGCGCTACACTCTGTCGATCGTCTCGCTGATCACCTTCGTCGTCACCAAGATCGCGGTCGGGATCTTCGCCGGCGGCGTCGTGTTCTCCACCCTGCTCCCTGAACTCCACGTGAACATCGGCGGAGTCGAAATCAACAGCTTCTGGATCGGCTCGGTCGCCGTCATCATCCTCACCGGCCTGTACACCGCCCTGGGCGGGATGCGCGCGGTGGCCTACAACGACGCCGTCCAGGTCGTCGTGCTGATCTGCGGCTCGGCCACCCTCACCTTCTACGGACTCTTCAAGCTCGGCGGCTGGCAGGCCCTGCGCGACCTATGCGGCTCCGACATGTTCAACCTCTGGAAGCCGATGACGCCTCCGGGCGTCGAGTCGACGTGGTCTCCGGTGCTCGAGCGCGCCGCCGACGGGCACCTGGTGAAACAGGCGTGGTATTTCAACAGCCACTATCCCTGGCTCGGAATGCTGATCTGCGCGCCGGTCATCGGTCTCTGGTACTGGTGCACCGACCAGTATATCGTGCAGCGCGCGCTAGGCGCCCCCAATGAACAGACCGCCCGCCGCGGCAGCATCTTCGCCGCCTTCCTCAAGCTCTTCCCCCCGTACCTGTTCATCATCCCCGGCCTCATCTGCTTCGCGCTGGTCAAGGCCCACAAGGTTCCCGGGCTAGACGAGGCGTTCGCCTCCGATCCCAATGCCGCCCAAGGCGCCTTCCCCCTGATGGTGAAGCACCTCCTGCCCGCGGGCCTGCGCGGCATCGTGGTCGCCGGCCTGCTCTCCGCCCTCATGGGATCCCTCGCCGGCGTGTTCAACGCCTGCTCCACCCTCTTCACGGTCGACCTCTACGAGAAGCTCAAGCCAGGCGCCTCGCAGGCTCAATTGGTGCGCACCGGCCGGATCGCGACGATCGTCATGGTCCTCATCGCCCTTCTGTGGATCCCCGTCATCCAGGGCGCCCACGGCTTGTACGACTATCTGCAGTCCGTCCAGGGCTATCTCGCGCCGCCGATCTTCGTCGTCTTCTTCCTCGGCGTGTTCTGGAAGCGCCTCAACGCCAAAGGCTGCCTCTGGGCGATCATCGTGGGCTTCGTGCTCGGACTGTTCCGCATGCTGGTCGACACCCCTGTGACAATGAAGCTCAAGGGCTTCGAGCACGGCTACTCCGAGGGCTCTTTCCTCTGGATCATCAACAACATCAACTTCCAGTATTTCAGCATCCTGATCACCCTGGTCTCGGCCATCGTCATGGTCGCCGTCAGCTATGCGACCCCTGAGCCCGACTATACGAAGATCAAGAGCCTGACGTTCGGGACGGCAACCGATGAGGACAAGGCCCATACTCGCGCCAGCTGGGACTGGCACGATGTCGTCGCCTCGATCTTCATCTTCCTCTGCATCCTGGGCGCGTACCTGTACTTCCGCGGCTAAGGTCCGTCTGGAATCCGCTTCTTTGACCGGCACCCCGGAGGGATCAATTCCCCGGGGTGCTTCGTTTTCGGGAGATAGTTGAACGAAGCGCCAGCGACAGGCGAAAAATGAAATCCGAAGATCGCATCGGTCGGAACGCGGCCTCGCGACTTCGGCCTCGGGGCGAATAATGCCCCGTCCTCGCCCATTCCTTGGGGCACTTCTGCGCCCTTGGGGTGGACAATGATTGCGCGGCAGCGATGACGCCGCGCCTACTGCAGCATCGACTCGCGCTCGTAGGCGGCACCCGTCTCGTCGAGAAGCGTGCTGATCGTCTCGAGCCGCAGGCTCACCTCGTGGGTGATCATTGAGAGCCTCAGCTGCGTCAGTCGAAGCACACTGAGAATGCCCGGATGGGGAGGCGGCACGACGCCGGCCCCGCTGCACACCACAGCGCGCACCCATCGCGCGGCATAAAGCAGGCTGGCAACGCGCAGAGCCGACGCGGTCGCGTGCGGCGCATACTGCCAGTGCACGGGCTCCGACATCTCCGGAGGGAAATCCCACTGGCGAAGAAGCTCTCCACCCACGTCGGCCTGCGTGCAGCCGAGTGCCGCGCGCTCCGATCGTGTGTATTCCTCGAGCGTGTCGGTCCCCGTCAGTCGCAGCAGCGGCCTTTGCCGCAGCGCCCATTCGTTGATGACGACCATTCCGATCCGATGGAGAAGCCCCACGGTGTAGGCGATGTTGCAGTCGTCGCCCGTTTGCAGCGCGATGCTCTCCGCCGCGAGCGCGCACGCGACCGACTGCTTCCAGATGTCCTCGGCCTCGATCGAATAGACCTCGAGCGGGCGCACGAGCACCTGCGAGGCGACCGCGTACGACACCAACTCGTAGACTTGGTCGAAGCCCACGCGATTGACGGCCTCATCCACGGTCTGGCAGCGCAGGCCCTTGTTGTAGTAAGCGCTGTTGCCAACCCGGAGAACCCGGGCGGCGAGGGCCGTGTCGAGACGGATCAGCATCGCGATCTCCTCAAGAGAGGAATTGCCGTCCGTCAACAACCGTTTGAGACGCGGCAGCACCTTGGGTGACGAAGGCAGGTGCTTGACCTCCTGGATGATCTCATCCGGAGTCAGCTGGTTCCCTTTATTTGCAAAGAGGGCCGCGTTCATTGTCGTCGTGTTCGCCAAGTCATCTATCGACTGCGAAACGCAGAACCTTAGCAGGAAGGTTCAGCCCCGCCCTCACCCGTCCGATGCTCGCCGGGTCAGCGAGAGGAGGTGAGCTGACGCGCCCTGAGGAGGGACTCGCGGAGTTCGGGGATGAGCTCGATCATCTCCGCCTCCTCGAGGCCCGCCATCTGCGTGATCCCCTCCGCCATCCGCACAGGGGGAGCTTCCTCCCGAGTTTCGCAGACGATCGTCCGCAGCATCCGTGCGCAGTGGATCACCGCCGACATCTTCAGCAGGGGCTCAGGAGCCTGAAGCGGGATGTACTGGGCACGGAGCACCTCGACTGCCGTTATGCCGAATTCCCAGTTTTTTAGCATGCAGGCTCCTGCATCCGCCTGGGTGAACCCAAGCCAGGAGTATTCAACGGCGCTTGATTCGTCGGGGAACCCGGTGCTGGCGAGCTTCGGAGCCCCAACCGATGCCAGCGCGTGGTTGTTGACCGCCACACGGCCGATCGCATGGAGAAGGCCGATGGTGTACGCTTCGGCCGGATCTTCTCCCACTCTCCGCGCGAGCAACTCGGCCGCGAAGGCGCAGGAGATCGACTCGCGCCACATATCCTTGTCGTCGAGCCCATAGGCGGAGAGGGATTGCACGACGACCGCGGAGGCCGCCGCCGTCGCCACCAGTCGGTGGACCTCGTTGAAACCCACCCGGTTCACTGCCTCATCGAGCGTGCTGCAGACGCCGCCGCGCCCGAACATGGCGCTGTTGCTCATGTGAATCACTCTCGCCGTCAGCGCGCCGTCCAGTTTGACGAGCTCCACGACGTCGAACAGACCCGAATTGGGATCGCGCAGCAGCTTTTGGAGCCTGGGCAGCACCATCGGAGCAGGCGAAAGCTGCCTCAATGCGGAAACGAGCCGGGCAGGCGTCGGCCGGATCTCAGGATAGACCAATACGTTCATCGTGGTGCATCTCCTTCATCGGCACATTTTGAACGGAATCCAATCATACCCATCGAGGGAAAACGCGGAGCCAGCCGCGGGAACAAGATCCCGCTAATACGACAACACACTGGTCTCGGATAATTTATCCGAAACCAAGCCGGATAATTCCGGGCAATCCCTCAGACACGAACCTGATCCGGCACAGAGCCCAAGTACCGGATCGCATGCACCTTCTCGATCGTCACGAGCCCGCCGGTGATCATCGGATCGATCACCGGGAGGAATGCGTTGATCTTCTCCTCGCTGTCCACGATCTCGATCACGACCGGGAGATCGTAGGAGAGCCGCAGGATCTTCGTGGTGTGGAGGCGGCTCGATTTTCCGAAGCCCATCGCCCCGCGCAGCACCGTGGCGCCGGCGAGGTGGTGGGCGCGCGCTTCCATGACGATGGCCTCATGGAGCGGCTTGCCGTTGTGGAGGTCCGACTCGCCGATGAAAATGCGGAGCAGCGTCGACTCGCGGGGTATTTCCATGATCAGGCCCCTTTCCAGTGGTTGACCCACGTCGCGGCGGCAAATCCGAGCCAGACCGCGAGCAGGCAGGTGACGATCGAACCGAGGACGTTGCCGCCGGCCCGCATCCATTCGCCGTCGCGGGCCAGGTTGAGCGTCTGCAGTCCGAACGAGGAGAAGGTGGTGTAGCCGCCGCAGATCCCGGTCATGAAGAACTGCCTGGCGGTGGAGCCGGCGAGCACGCGGCCATCGGAGGGATCGGTGAGCGCGGCGAAAAAGCCTATCAGGAAGCAGCCCGAGACGTTGACGATGAGGGTCCCCCAAGGAAACGTCTGGCCGAAGCGCTCCGCGACCCATCCGGAGACGAAGAACCGCAGGGCGCTCCCCAGCGCGCCTCCCAGAGTGATCCAGAGATACAGGCGCATCAATGTGTGGCTGTTTTCGGCCGGCTGAAGGATGCGGCGACAGCGCCCTCCGACGCAAGCCCGGGAGAAACCAGCCTCGAAATCCCCGCACGGGCCGTTACGTTCTGCCCGATGCGTGGCTTGACCAGATGGCTGCTGGGGACGGTCTGCGCCCTGCTCCTCGGGGGGCCGGCTCGGGCCGTTCCCGCAGAGGCGGATCCCGCCAACCGCGTCGTGATCCTCGCCAACTCAAGCCAGCCCGACTCGGTCGATCTCGCCCGTCACTACGCCGCAAGGCGGGGCGTTCCGGCCGCGAACATCGTGGCGCTTCCGATGCCGGCGGAGGAGACGATCGGCTGGGACGCCTTCATCGCGACGGTCTTCCAACCTGCGCAGGACGCCCTGGTCTCGCGGGGATGGATCGATGCGATCGACACCTCACTGAAGGATCCACTCGGGAGGAAACGCTACGCGGTGGGCCGCACGCGGCTGACCTACCTTGTCGTCTGCCGCGGCGTCCCCCTGAGGATCAGCCACGAGCCGAGATACTACGCCGACACGCCGCGGCTGAAGGCTCGCGCGGAGTACCAGACAAACCAGGGCGCGGTCGATTCCGAGCTCTCGCTTCTCGCGCGGAGCACCTACGACATCAACGGATGGGTGCCCAATCCGCTCTTCCTGGCTGACAGGCCGGCCGGCGCGACCGACCCCGTCGTGAAGGTCTCGCGGCTCGACGGACCGACTCCGGAGGATGCGCGGAGGCTCGTCGACGGCGCCATCGAGGCGGAGCGCACGGGACTGCTCGGGCGGTACTACATCGACCTGAAGGGGCCCCATCGCGAGGGTGAGGCGTGGTTCGAGGAAACCGCGTCCACGCTTGCCGCGATGGGCTTCGACGGGGATGTAAACCGCGCGGGCGGCCTGCTTCCGGCCGGCGCGCGATTCGACGCCCCGGCGCTTTACTTCGGCTGGTACGCGGACTCCGCCGGAGGGCCGCTGACGCTCGACGGTTTCCGTTTCCCGCCCGGAGCGATCGCGCTGCACCTCCACAGCTATTCGGCGCGAACGCTCCGCTCGGCGACTGAGGGCTGGTGTGGGCCGCTGGTGGCTCACGGGGTGACGGCGACCTTTGGCAACGTCTTCGAGCCGTACCTGGGGCTCACCCTCCGGCCGCAGCTGCTTCTGCAGGCTCTGCGCCGGGGATGGACGCTCGGCGACGCCGCCTATTTCGCGACCGAGGCGCTGAGCTGGCAGACAGTCGTGATCGGCGACCCGCTCTACCGCCCGTTCGCGGTGCCCCTGGGCAGGCAGATCGCAAATTCCGGGCTCCTCCCGCAGCCGCTCGCCCCGTATGCAATCCTGCGCCAGGCCCGGCTGCTCGATGCGGAGCACAAGCCGGAGGAGGCGCGCCGAGCCATCGAGGATGGCATGCGCCGCTTCCCATGCCCTGTGCTCGGCCTCGCGCTTGGCCGGCGGTGCATGGCCGCCGGCGACCGGGAAGCCGCGATTCGCGCACTGGATTCCATCGACCTGAACCGCCGCCCCGTCGCGGACGAGCTTCCCCTGCTCCGCGAGGCGGCGCTGGAATTGACGAAATGCGGGGAGGCCGGACGCGCCCTCGTCATTTACCGGCGGATACTGCTTGAGCCCAGCCCGGGTTCCGATTGGCGCTCCGGCGTGCTCAGGGAGGCGATCGCCTCCGCGCTCGCGGCGGGCGACCGCGCCGGCACCGAGGCCTGGGAACGGGAGCTCGCGGGCATACCGATCCCTTCCGGGAACGCCGGAAAACTTTAGGGCACTGCCGGCAAAGTCCGGCAGGGATCTGCTACAGCTTCTCGATGATCCGATCGGCGAGGCCGTAGTCGATGGCCTCCTTCGCATTCAGGTAGAAGTCGCGGTCGGTGTCCTTGGCGATCTTCCCGATGGGCTGGCCCGAAGACGACGCGAGGATCTGGTTCAGCTCGTCGCGGAGCTTCTCCATCTCCTTCGCCTGAATGTTGATGTCGGTGGCCGGGCCGATGAAGCGGCCGGCGATCAGCGGCTGATGGATCAGCACGCGGGCGTGCGGATAAAGGAGCCTGCGGCCCTTGGGGGCGGCGCAGAGAAGCACGGAGCCCATCGAGGCCGCCATGCCCGTCACCACGACCGTCACCGGCGAGGACATGAGCTTGATCGTGTCGTAGATCGCCATGCCCGCGGTGATGGAGCCGCCGGGGGTGTTGATGTAAAACGTAATCTCCTTGCCGGGATCCTTCTCCTCCAGGTACAGGAGCTTCTCGCAGATGTCCTTGCCGGTCTCGTCGGTGACCGCGCCCCAGAGGAAGACCTTCCGTCCCTCAAGGAACTTCTTCTGGATCAAAGCGCCGACGGCCTGCGGCACGCCGGCGGGTGCGGCCTCCTCCTCATGCTCGTCATCGTCGTCGTCGGCACGGCGGTCCGGAGGAGTCGGGAGGCTGGGCTGGGAGGCGAAATGCTGCTCTGACATGACCGGGCAGACTGTGCGCGAGGACGGCGCATTGTCCAATGAAAACGCCCTTTCTCAAAGGAGCCCTGGGGCATGGGCGCGGCCCGGCGTCCTATTTCCCGGCGGGGGCGGTGGCCGGCTTGTGACGGAGCGCGAGCTGCCCAAGCAGGTACTTGTCCTCCGGCGCGGTGCGCCAAGCCGTCAGCCAGATGCTCCCGAGCATCGATCCGCCGCGCAGGAGCTGCTCCTCGATGAATCCGCGGCCGTCGAGGCTTCCGGGCGTCCCGTCGGCTCTCAGCTTGCCCTCCTTCTCAATCTGGTAGAGCGGCTCGACGCGCGCGTGCTGCGCCTGCAGGTAGCGCATGACCTCGGAAAACATCCCGCCGGGGGCGGGCGCGGCGGGCAGCACGGCTGCCGCCGGCACTCGCGGCGCGAGGTCGGCCAGGCGGACCCCGGCGCTGGCAATGAAGCCGCCGTCGATCCAGGCGTGGAACTTCCTGTCGGTCGTGTAGCCCCGGGGATTGTCGCCCACCCAGCCGTTGTGATGCACCGTGACGTGCAGCGGCTGCGCGCCGTCGCCAACATAGTGTCCCATCACGCCCATGAAATAGATGACGTCGGCCCTGGCATTGGCGATCTCCTCCGGAGTGCCCCCGCCCTGCTCGAACGCCTTCAGGTAGGCGAATGCCGACTGCAGGCGCGCGAAGCTCTCCGTGATTGCCCACGGCAGGAAGCCCGGCCACTCGCGCGTGTGGTCGAGGTTTTTCCCGGCATCGGCGGGGAATTTCTCCGGATGCGCGGCGCGGCCGGCCGCGAACCGGACGGCGAACTCGTACCGGAACGGGCTGAGCGACGCGGCATCGAGCCCCGCCCAGTCGAGCTGCTCGATGTCGAGATAGTGGTCGGGATTGTTCACGTGCCCCAGCGCGAACTCCGGCGTGTTCTTCCATCGATCGGGATCGCCGGCAAGAAAGGCGATGCGCCCGGAGGCCTCGGGTGCGCGCACGAAAGCCGGGAAATCCAAGGGCAGCGAGGCGAGCGCGAGCTGGTTGACAATCCGGTGCCCCTCGTAGTCCCACGCGGACGCCGCGGGCGTCAGCGGACCGGCGACGAGCAGCAGGCAGAGGAGGGCCGAACGAGACGGGATTTTCATGGCGTCACCTGGAGTTTTTTGCATTGGCGGGCGCTGCGGGCGCAGGCGCCTGGGGACGGAGCTTCGCGAGAGCGTCCGCATAGGAATCGATGCCGTCGGCGATCGCGCCGGCGAGCTGCTGGCGGAACTCCGGCGTCGCGATCTTTTTTGCCTCGGCGTTATTGGAGAGGAAGGCGGCCTCGATGAGCACCGCGGGGCACTCGGCCCCGCGCAGGACCGCCCAGCGGGCCCGCTTCACGCCACGGTCGGCCGACTTCAGATTGCGGAGCAGGATGCGATGGATCTCGTAGCCGAGGACGATGTTGGCCGGGTCCTGGTGGTTGCCGAGATACGCCGTGCGGATCATCGACTTGTCCTGCTCCGGCTGCGTCGAGGCGTGGAACTGCGGCGTCAGCACCCACGTCTCCGTGCCCGTGACCACCAGGGAGTCGGCCGCATTGAAGTGCACGCTGACGAAAAGATCGGCGTTCGCCTCGTTCGCCAGGGCGGGGCGGTTGTCGAGTTCGATCCTGCGATCGTCGCTGCGGGTGAGAAAGGCCTGGTAGCCGCGCGCCTCGAGCACCTTCTTCAGGCGCAGGACCACGTCGAGGGTCATCACCTTCTCATCGATATGGAGGACGAGGTTCTGCTTGCCCGGATCGTTCCCCCCGTGGCCGGCGTCGAGAAAGATGCGCTTCGGCAGGCGCGGCAGCTGTTCGACGTAGTCTGCCGGCTGCATCAGCGGCGCGATCGTCTTGATCACGTCGATCTTGCTGACAAGGAGGTTGTCCTTGTTCAGCGCGACAGGTTCGCCGAGCGCCACGTGGACTCCGTCGAACTGGAACTCGCGCTTGCGGTCCTCGAACCGCATCCTGACGCGCCCGCGGGAATCGGCGAGCTGCACCGTCTTGTTGGGCGTCACCCACACGAGCTTCAGACCGTAGCGGGAGGCGACCGCCTGAAGGTCGACGTAATCGACGTTGAACAGCCGCTGGAACGGCCAGAGCCTGGTCGTGGTGGCGACGGGAGCCGCGGGGAGCACGGCAGCCACCGGGGCCGCGGGCGCACTTTCGGCGACGGGGCCGGCACAGCCGGCCGCCGGACGGTTCTTGGCCGATGCGTGTGAAGTGCACCCGCCGGACAGGGCCAGAAAGGCCACCGCGGCCAGCAGGCTTCGTACGCCAAACCGCGCCATGTCTCGGGATCAGGCCGGCGGCTGCCCCGCAGGCGGGGCGGCGGGAGCCGGCGCCGATGCGGGCGCGGAGGCCGGAGAAGCCGACGGCGTGGTCACCGGCTGGAAGCGGCGTTTCCGCCTGTTGGTCGGCAGCGGCGTGAGCATCACGAAAATATTCCGCCCGGTGAGTTTCGGGGTGCCGTCGGGGTGCCCCATGTTCTCGAGTTCGGCGAGCGCCTTGTTGATGACGTCGAAACCCATCTCGGTGCGCGCCATCTCGCGGCCGCGGAACTTCAGCCGCAGCTTCACCTTGTTGCCGTGGTCGAGGAAATCCTCGGCGTGGCGCAGCTTCGTCACGAAGTCGTTCTGTTCGATGCGCACGCTGAACTCGATCTCCTTGATCTTGCTCGCGGTCGTCTTGACGTGGGAGTGCTTCTTCGACTCCTCGTACATGTACTTGCCGAAATCCATGATCCGACACACGGGCGGACTCACGTTCGGCGCGACCTCCACGAGGTCGAGGTCGAACTGCTGGGCGAGCTGCAGCGCCTTGCTGGTCGACAGCACTCCGAGCTGCTTGCCCTCGGGGCTGATCACTCGGATCTGCTCGGCCTTGATACGGTGGTTGCGACGGATATTCGCGAAGGGATCCGTGTTGCGTCGCGGAGGGTAGCCGGGCCGGCCACCGGAAGGAAGTGCGTTAGCCATCAATCAGTAGGTATATGGAATCAGAGGCGGGAGTGGTTCTTGGGGCAAAGCCGGGGGATGACAACACCTATTTGACCCGATTCCGGGGTTTTTTCAGAGGGAGACGGAGGCGGCGCGGCTCCTCCAGTCCGGCATGCGGTCCGCTCCTGACGGAGGCTCCGGAACGGTTTTTCAATTCTTGGAACCGGTGGTGGCGATCCCCTGGATGAACGTCCTCTGGGCGCAGAAGAACATCACCACGATGGGCAGCGTGGCGACCGCGCTCGCCGCCATCAGGTAGTGCCACTGCACCCCGCCGTTCTGCGACTGGTAGCTCTGCAGCGCCAGCGCGACCGTGTAGGTCTCCCGGCGCGTCAGGTAGAGGAGCGGCCCGAGAAAATCGTTCCAAGCGTAGAGGAAGTGGAGCAGCGCCGCGGTGGCCAGCACGGGCTTGCTCAGCGGGAGGATCACCCGCCAGAAGATCGTCCACTCGCTTCCCCCGTCAATGCGCACCGCCTCGCTCAGCTCCTCGGGGATCGTCCTGAAGAACTGCCGCATGAGAAAGATGTTGAACGCGCTCCCGAAGAAGGCCGGCACCCACAGCGGAAGCAGCGTTCCAACCCAGCCGAGCTTCGCGAACACCCCGTAGAGCGGCACCAGGAGCACCGGGAACGGCACCATCATCGTCGCCACAGTCACCAGGAAAAACGCCTCGCGCCCGCGCCATCGCAGCCGCGCGAAGCCGTAGGCGGCGAGCGCGTTCGAGAGCACCGTGCCAATCACCCCGAGCACGCATACGATCAGCGAATTCGCGAAGAACTGCCAGCAGGGCGTGCGGCTCGCCGCGGGCGCGCCACCGGCGACACCGGCCCCCGGGTCTCCCATGCGCTCGAGCGCCTCGGGATAGTTTTCCCAGTGGAACCGGAGCTCCGAGCTGACCGCCGAGGCCGGCACGATGTCCCACGCGGGCTCGCGGCGCTGCCCGGCCGCGGCAGGGGCCATCTTCTCCGTCACCCGCCACCATCCCGCCTCGGTGCGGTGCCGCAGGCGCAGCCGGCCCGCCTGTGCGGCTGCCTGGGCCGCCGGGAGGAATACCTGCCGCCCCGCCTGCCCGCCATCCATCCACTCCGCCACGACGCCGGGCTGGCGAAGCTCGTAGTCGCGCGTCACCTCGACCCGCCGGCCCCCGAGTTCGGCATGATAGGCCCGGGGCACCCAGCGAGGCGGAAGCGCCATCGCCTGCTCGTTGGGTTTGAGCGACGTGATCAGCATCCAGGCAAACGGCGTCAGGAAGATCACCGACAGCCCCGCCAGGAGGGAGTGGATCACGAATCGGCTCACTGGAGTGCGCGGTCGCATGGCGGCTCAGGAGGAATCGGTGTTATGCCGCGAAAGCAGCGAGGCCGCCCAGCTCAGCCCCGCGGTGATGACCGCAAGCACATAGGCCATCGCGCTCGCATAGCCCATGCGCAGGTCGTAGAACGCCGTCGAGAAGAGGTAGATCGTGTAGAAGAGAGTCGAGCGGGCCGGGTTCCCGTCGGAGCCGTTGCCGTTGCCATTCGCCGCCTCCGACATGATGTACGCCTGCGTGAACACCTGCAGCGCGCCGATCAGGCTCATGATGACGTTGAAACAGATGACAGGCGAGAGCAGGGGCAGCGTGATGTGGCGGAAGCGCTGCCAGCGGCCCGCGCCGTCGATCTCGGCCGCCTCGTAGAGCTCGACGGGCACCTGCTGCAGCCCCGCCAGGTAGATGATCATCGCGTTGCCGGTGCCCCACACGCTCATCAGCGCGAGCGCGGGCTTCGCCCAGTTTGGATCCGCGAGCCAGCCCGGGGGAGCGACTTCGAACAGGTCGAGCACCGGCGTCAGCGCCCAGTTCAGGAGCCCATACTGACCGTTGAACAGCCACAGCCAGATCATCGACGAGGCCACCACGGGCACGATCGCCGGCAGGAAGAAAAAGGTCCGGAACAGCGTCCTGCCGCGCACGTTCTGGTTGAGCAGCACCGCCAGCCCAAGCGACACCACCGTGCCCAGCGGCACCGCGAGCGCCGCGTAAATTAGCGTGTTCTGGAGCGATTTCCAGAAAAGCTCGTCGCGGACGAGTTCCCGATAGTTGTCGAGGCCGCACCACACCGGCGACTTCAGGACCGAGTAGTCGCAGAAGCTGTACGCCAGCGAGGCGATCACCGGATACGCCGTAAAGAGCGCGAACCCGACGATCCACAGACTGGTGAAGCCGAGGCCGGAGAAAAGCCGCTGGCGTCCGTGCGTGTTCATCTCGCTTCGGCGGGCACCTGTCCGTGCCGCACCAGGCTCTTCCGGTATCGGTCCCAGCTCGTCTCCATGCGCTTTTGCGCGAAGGCCAGCGCGTCCTCGGGCGACGCCGTCAGCAGCCGCACCTGCTCGAACGCCGCGATGAACTCTCGGTAGTACTCCTGCCAGATGCCCATGTCGGGGATGCATTCCGCATGCGGGCTCGCCGCTAGCCGGCGGAAGATCCGGATGTTGGGGTTGGGATGGTGCTGCTCGAAGAACGGGCTCCACGCCCGCAGCGGACAGAGCTTTTCCTGCAGGTAGCAGACCACTTCGCTGCCCTGGAGTTCGTCCCGGGTCCGCGCGTCGGGGCGGTTCGAGTTGAGGTACTTGATGAACTCCCACGCCTCGGCCGGGTGCTTCGCACCGCGGGGGATCACCAGCACGTCCGCCTCCGCCATCGCGAAATCCCTCACCCCGGGCACCGCCTCGGGCCAGGCGCCAACGCCGTAATCGAGGCCCGGCTTGTACTGGCGGATGTAGTTGTCGTACCAGACGCCCTGGAAGACCATCGCCACCTTACCCGTGAAGAACGGCGCCTCCGCCGAGGCCCATGAGCCGAAACCCGATGCGAAGCGTTGCACGGCATCCCCTCCGTAGTCGCGGGTGAAGCCCTGCATCCAGCGCATCGCCTCGAGGTTCTTCGGATTCGTGCCGAGGGTGATCCTCCGGCCGTCGTAAAGATCGCCGCCCATCCACAGGCAGAAGATCCACGGCCACCATCCCGGCTCCTGCGGAAGGAACCCGAGCTGGCGGATCGCGCCCGTCCCGGGATCGCGACGCGTGAGGCGCCGCGCGTAGTCGTTGAACTCGTCCAACGTCGCCGGCGACCGGTCGGGATCGAGTCCCGCCTCGCGAAAAAGCGTCCGGTTCCAGTAAAGCGCGATCGCCGCCGGCGTGCTGATCCCCGCGTACACGCGCCCCTGGTGCCGGCAGATCCGTGCAAAGATCGGGTAGTAGCGGGCCAGCCATTGCTCCTTGGTCAGGCCGTCGCGCCCGATGTACTCGTCGAGCGACTCGAGCGCCTCGGCATCGGCGTACGAGGCGACGTTCTGCGCGTAGAGCCCGGCGACATCCGGCGGGGCGCCTCCCGCCACCGCCACGATCAGCTTCCGCTCAATCTGCGAGGTCGGCAGGTAGTCCACCGCGATCCGATCCTGCGAGCGGTTGAACGCCTCGACCGCCGCCTGCATCGCCTGCCCCTCGAAGCTCACCCATTTCTCCCAGTAGGCGATGTGCACGCGGCCGTCCTCCTCCGGCTCAGCCGCAGCCAGCGGGGCGCACGCAGCGCCGGCGAACGCGAGCCAGCATCCGATCGAGCGCAGGTTCAAGCGGGGCAGCACGGCTCCCGACGCTAGCCGCCGGCTTCCCCAGGGGAAGCGGAAACCGCCGCGTCGGACATGTAACGCATTCCGTTACAAATTGGGAGTCCTCGGGCGGAGCCTCCTAGGCGGTCTTCGCCGACCTCCACGCCACGAGCCGCCGCGCGACCTCGACCGCGTTCCCGAAGCTGCGCGCGCTCGCCAGGCCTCGGCCCGCGATGCCGAACGCCGTGCCGTGGTCGGGGCTCGTCCGCACGTGCGAAAGTCCCAGGGTGACATTGACCGCCGTGTCGAAATCGACCGCTTTCAGCGGCGCGAGGCCCTGGTCGTGGTAGAGGGCGATGATCACGTCGAACTCGCCCCGCAGCTGGCGGGCGAAAAGCGTGTCGGCCGGCTCCGCGAGCGAGAGCCCGGGATGCGCCGCGCGCAGCCGCTCGAGCACCGGGTTGACCAGCCGCAGCTCCTCGTCGCCGAGCAGCCCTCCCTCGCCGGCATGCGGGTTCAGTCCGCACACGCCGATCCGCGGCGCGGCGACTCCCTCCGCCCGGGCCAGTTCCCCGGCCGCCGCAGCCGCGCGCGCGAAATGCGCCGGCGTGAGCCACGCCGGCACCTCGCGCAGCGGCACGTGCCAGGAAAGGAGCACCACCCGCAGCCGGCCGCCGCAAAAGGCCATCGTCGGCTCCCCTCTCCATCGCGCCGCAAAGAATTCCGTCTGCCCGGGAAAACCGTAGCCGACCGCCGCCAGCCTCGCCTTGCTCACCGGTCCGGTCACGACCGCCGAGAACTCCCCCTCCCTGCAGCCCGCCGCCGCCCGCTCCATCGCCGCCCAGGCCACCAGGGATCCCTCGCCGTCGGGGTGCCCCGGCACCGCGGCAAATTCCTCCATCCCCACCGGCACCTTGCGCACCGCCGCCGGCAGCGTCTCGAGCCATCGCCGCGGACCGACTGCGGTGACGCCACTCCCGCGCACCGGATCGCCGGCCATCCACGCCGCCGCCACTTCAGGGCCAACCCCGGCCGGGTCGCCGCGCGTGATCGCAATCGGCGCTGGTTCTACGGTGGACATCGCAGGGATCGGCGGTGGCGCGGGCGTCGCGGGAGCCGGGCCCCGCCTAGAGCACCGCGCTTTCCGCCTCGTGCTCGGTCGACCATACCCGCCGCGCGCGCGCGATCCCGCGCCGGCCGCCGCCGAAGAACTCCAAGAACTTCTGCGCCTCGGCGCAATGCCCGCCGCGCGCGAGCAGCTCCTGCGCCCGCTGGCGGATGTTTCCGCCGTCAAAGTAGACTTCGCGGAAGCAGTCCTTCAGCTCCGCAATCACCTCGCGCGAGAATCCGCGCCGCTTGAGGCCGACGAGGTTGAGGCCAACAATCTCGTCGCGCTCGGCCGCCATCGAATACGGAGGGATGTCGAGGGTGATGCGCGCCAGCCCGCCCACCATCACGCCTTCGCCGACCCGCGTGAACTGGTGAAACGCCGCGCCGCCGCCCACGAACGTGAAATCGCCAAGGTGCACGTGTCCCGCAAGCAGCACGTTGTTCGCGAGCACCACGCTGTCGCCGACGTCGCAGTCGTGCGCGACGTGCGCACCGGCCATCAGGAAGCAGTTCGCTCCCACCTTGGTGGCCGAGCCGGCCTTGGTCGAGCGGTTCACCGTCACGTGCTCCCGGAGCACAGTCCCGGCGCCCACCTCCGTGTAGGACAAGGTCGCGGTGTCGAATTTCAGATCCTGCGGGTCTCCCCCGATCACCGCGCCGGGGTGGACCACCACGCCGTCGCCCAGGCGGGCGCAGCGCGTCACCACCGCGTGAGCGTGCACGATGCAGCCGGCGCCGAGCGCGGCTCCTTCTTCGACAATGGCCGTGGGATGAATGGTGGTGCTCAAGGGATGTCGCCCGGGCAGCGGTGTCAGCAAAGTTAATCCCCGGCGGGTCCGGCCGCCCGTTGCGCCGGCGAGTTCTCCGCTGCGGGAGCGGGGGCCGGCGGCGGAGCCTTTGCGCGTCGCGACGCCGGGGTCGGGCGGTCGGGGATCAGGTCGAGCTGCGTCTCCTTCAGCAGATCGTAGTTCTTGATGATCCGCAGCAGCTGCAGGGTGTCGGATTTCGCGTAGTTCCGGTTCGTCTCGACCTTGTCGATGATGTCCAGGAGCATTGTCCGGAACGAGATGATCGCATCGACGCCGCGCTCCCGCAGGAGCCCGACAGTCTGCGAGCGGTAGGGCTCGGCCGTCGGCAGCCCAGGCAGGACGAGAATCTTGGTGATGTCGGGGTGATTCCCCGGTTCGTCGGGATCGACCGGGAAAAAGCGCGTCGCCTCCTTGACGACATTGGCCTCGAGGAAATTGAAGATCTCCGGGCTGCTCTTGAGCGTGGCCAGGGTGAAATGGCTCGTCGTGTGCCAGCCCTTGACCACGACAATCGCGCGATGCACCGCCGCAAGTCCGGTCGAGAAAAGGAAAAAGTCGGGCTTGCGCCCATCACGGGCAAAGCCCGGGTTGTAGACCAGAAGGTCCACCTCCTCGTCGCTGGTCATCTTGCGGCGGCCCTGCACCTGGTATTTGCGGGCCTGCCGCACCAGAAAGCCGTTCTGTTCGAAATACTCGCGGACGATTTCCTCGTCGATTGCTGACATCGTTGTGTGAGAGAGTCTTTTCCGTGACCAGGGAGGGTATCGGGTGACACCGGCCGCGGCGGTCGGAGCAAGCCATGGATTTATCCCTCCGCCGGCCGATGGCTGCAATCCGAAATCAAACAGCCCCGAGTTCGCTCCAGACCGCCTCGATCGCCGGCAGCTCCACCCCTTCGACGGTGGCCGCTTCCCCTATCCGGTTGAGCAGGACCAGCCGCAAGGCTCCGGCGCGCACCTTCTTGTCCCGGCCCATCGCCGCCACGAGCGCGCCCAGCTTCAGAGGTTCACGCAGCCGCACCGCAAGCCCGTGCCCCGCCACAGCGGCATCCACCCGCGCCACGGCATCGGCCCCGATCCGCCCCAGGCGTTGCGAGAGGCGGGCCGCGCCAGCGAGCCCGACAGCGACCGCCTCTCCGTGAAGATAAGTCCCGTAGCCGGTCACCTGTTCGATCGCGTGTCCAAAGGTGTGCCCCAGGTTCAGAAGCGCCCTGCCCCCCGAAGCCGCGAGCTCCCGCTCGTCGGCCTCGACGATCGCCGCCTTGAGCGCGCAGCACTTGCGAATCACCGCCGGGAGGTCTGCGCTCGACGACGCCAGGGGCGCTCCCTCCAGTCTTCCGAAAAGCTCCGCATCGCCGAGCAGGCCGTACTTGAGCACCTCAGCCATGCCCGCGGCAAACTCCCTCGCCGGAAGCGTCGTGAGCAGCCCGGTGCTGATGAATACTCCCCGCGGCTGGTGAAACGCCCCGACCAGGTTCTTCCCCGCCGGGATGTTGATCCCCGTCTTTCCTCCCACCGAACTGTCGACCATCGCAAGAAGCGTCGTGGGCACCTGATAGAAATCGATCCCGCGCAGGTAGCTCGCCGCCGCGAAGCCCGCCAGATCCCCGATCACCCCGCCGCCGATCGCAAATACGGCCGACGTCCGATCGAGACGCTCCGCCGCCAGGAAATCCAGTACCTTCCCGAGGTTCGCCAGCGATTTCGTGCTCTCGCCCGCAGGAAGGACAATTTGCGGAGCCTTGGCGAAAATCGTGCCGATCCTATCCCCCTGCGCATTGAATACGTTTTCATCGGTCACCACCGCCACCCGCTTTCCTTCGCGCTCAAGCTCGCCCAGCTTTTCCATCACCTTCCCGAACACATCAAAGCCCAAGTCGATCACATAGCTTCGCTCCCCGAGCCGCACTGTGAGAATCTCGCTCATTACCCGCATAGAAATCATTCTCAAGACCCTGTCAATCATTGTCTAATGAATCAATTGAGACAATGTCTCAATTGATTCATTGACACATTTTGCGAGGTCGGAACAGTTTTCCCAAATGCCCCCACCAGCCAAGCCATCTCCCCTCCATATTCCGCTTTCCGCTGCGGTTTTCCTTGGGGCGCTCCTCGCCTGCACGGTGCCGGGCTTTGCCGTGCAGTCGCTTCCTTCGCAGTCAGTCGCCTACGTCCCGCAGCCGGAAGCCTCCCTGAATCCACCCGTAGAAAACCCTGTTGCGAAGACTGACGACAAGGAGCGCTGCGTCCTCCCGTCCGCTTCCCTCTCGATCGAGGGATGGCATGCGGCCGCCGGCGCTACAAGGATCCACTCCTGGAACGCGCTTCTCGATCTTGGGCTTGAGGTGAAGCTGGGGAAGCAGGCGTCTTCCAGCCGATCGTCAGTCCTCGCCGAGGTTATCTGCGTGCGCAGCAGCCCTTCGAACGAGCCGCTTTCCGAACGCCTCGGCGCGTTCAACCCGCCGAGCAGCCTGGTGGCGGAAGATGCATTCCGTGTATTCAACCTCTACTACAGGCGATCCTGGAACGACGATGCCCTCGTGCTCAAGACGGGGCAGATCGCGATCGACGACGACTTCATGCTCTCCGAGAGCGCCGGACTTTTCTCCTATTCGGCGTTCGCGGCGATGCCCTCGCAGATCGGAACGGCCCGGTGCTCCCAGGCAGGCTCCAGCGCCGCGTTTCCCGAATATGCCGTCGCAGCTCCCGGGATCTTCGTCTCGAAGCGTGCCAGTCCCGGCTTCGCCTGGAGCGCCGGATTGTATTACGGGGCTCCCGGCGCCGATGAGTCGGACAATCATGGGTTCAGCTGGGAGCATGGCTCCGGTGCGGGTGCGGTCCTGTTCACGGAACTCGCATGGAGGACCGACCGCCCTGGCGTCGCATCCACCTTTCTGATCGGTGCGACCGGACATAGCGGCCGCTTCGACAACTTCGAAGCGATCGACGCCGGCGATTCCTCGGCAAGCATTCGCGGCCTCTACAGCCTCTACGTCAGCCACGATCTCACCCTGCTCCGGGACAGCCGGGGCAATGCCCTGTTCGAGGCATTCTGGCGCGCCGGATTCAGCCCACAGCGGGACCGCAGCGCGGTGACCTCCTTTGGAGGCGCGGGGCTCACCTGGCGCATGCCCTGGGCGGGCAGGCCCGAAGATCGCGCGGGGCTCGGAGTGTCGCACACGCGCTTCGGAAAGGCTTTCCGCAACGTCGCCGGCCGGGCGCCCGCCGAAACGGCGGTTGAGCTGACCTACGAGGTGGCTCTGCTGGAAAATCTCTCGGTCCAGGCCGACATCCAGCGGCTCTTCGGCCTCTCTCCCGCCGAATCCGGCGGCTGCGGGAACGCCACGGTTTTCGGACTGCGCACGACGGTCGAATTCTGAGGCCGCCTCATCCCTTTTTCCCCTCCGGCGTCTCCCCCGCCTAGGAACGGAGTTGCACCCCCGGGTTTCTCCGCATTTCGTCAGTCTGCATTCAACCACCATTTCCCCATGTCACTCTCTCCCGAGCAAAAAGAGACCGTCCGCACCTGGGTCGCCGCAGGCGACACCCTCGCCGCCATCCAAAAGAGGCTGTCCGACGAGTTCAAGGTTTCGATGACCTACATGGAAGTGCGCTTCCTCGTCGATGACCTCGGGGTCGAGCTGAAGAATCCTGTCGAGCACACGGTTGCCCCCAACGCCGACCTCTCGAAGGCCCGCCCTGCGGCGCCTGCCGCACCGGACAAGAAGGCGGGGCTGTTCGACCGACTCAAGAAAGCGGTCGGCGCCGGCGGCGAAGAGGAGTCCGGCGAAGAGGAATCCGCCCCGGAGGAAGAGCTGCTCCAGCCCGAGGAGGAAGCGTTCGACGCGCCCGCCGCGCCAGGCGCCAGCTCGGTCAAGGTCGACGTCGACCGCATCGTGCGTCCGGGCGCCGTCGTCAGCGGCAGCGTGACCTTCAGCGACGGGGTGACAGCCAAGTGGGCACTCGATCAGCTCGGCCGCCTGATGCTCGACGGGCCCAAGAAGGGCTACCAACCCTCTCAGGCCGACATCCAGGAGTTCCAGCGCGAGCTGACGCAGCAACTGCGCCGCAACGGATTCTAGAGGCCCCGCCCCGCCGCGGTGCCCGTCCTCCTTTCGACCATGACCATCCGACTCTACGATTCCCTGACCCGCAGCCACCGGATTCTCGGGCAGCGGGAGGACGGAATACCCCCGGTCTCGCCGGAACATCCTTTCACCTTCTACACCTGCGGGCCCACGGTCTACGCCCCCGCCCACATCGGCAATTTCCGCACCTTCATCGTCAATGACGTGCTGCGCCGGATGCTCGACCTCGAGTTCGGCCCCCGAAGCGTCCGGCACGTGCGCAACCTCACCGACGTCGACGACCGCACGATCGGCCAGGCCAAGCGCGAGAAGCTCCCCCTCGCCGAAATCACGCGAAAGTGGACCAACCTGTTCCACGCCGACTGCGCTGCCCTCAACCTGCTGGCGCCGCACGTCGAGCCCACCGCCACCGGACACATCCGCGAGCAGGTCGACATGATCGAGGTGCTGATGCGCAAGGGGCACGCCTACCGCGCCGCCGACGGCTCGGTGTACTTCAAGATCGGCTCCTTCCCGGAATACGGAGCCCTCTCGCGCATCCGCGAACGCGAACTCCAGGCCACCATCACGGCAGCCGACGACGACCACAAGGACGACATCAGCGACTTCGCCCTCTGGAAGGCCTACAAGCCCGAGGAGGACGGCGACGTCCAGTGGCCCGGCCCGGCGGGCGCCTCGGCCGGCCGCCCGGGCTGGCACATCGAGTGCAGCGCGATGAGCCGGAAGCACCTCGGCGAGACGATCGACCTGCACTCCGGCGGCGTCGACCTGCTCTTTCCCCACCACGAGAATGAGATCGCCCAGAGCCAGTGCTGCAACGGGCGGATCTTCGCGCGCCACTGGTACCACAGCGAGTTCCTGCTCGTCGACGGTCGCAAGATGAGCAAGAGCCTCGGCAATCTCTACACGGTGAGCGACCTCGTGTCGGCCCGCGGCGCGAAGCCGCTCGCGGTGCGTTACGCGTTGCTCAACGGGCATCCGCGCAAGCAGCTCAATTTCACGCTTGAGAGCCTGCATGCAGCCGCGGCGGCGCTCCTGAGACTGCACCATTTCGACGAGCAGATCCGAATCAGACGAGACCCGCGCCCGGAAGAAGACTACCCGTTATCCCAAGGCTGGGGTCCGTTCCAGGCAGTCTGGGATGCGCTGGCTGACGACCTCAATTTCCCTGCGGCACTGGGCGGCCTCTTCACGGTGATCAATCAGCCTGTCACCAATTTCAGCGGCGCAGAGGCAATCATCGCCGCGTCGTCTTTCCGCCGGATCTGCACGGCCCTGGGGCTGGAGGTCTGGAAACCCGCGCTTTCCATGCGCGAGGCGCCGGTCGCGGCGCCCGCCGAGGTCTGCGCCCTCGCCGAGAGACGCTGGAGCGCAAAGAAGGCGAAGGATTTCGCCACTGCCGACGCGCTCCGCAAGGAAATCGCCGCCGCCGGTTGGACGATGCTCGACGGCAAGGACGGCTACAAGCTGGCCAAGGCGGCCCCGGCCCGGCAGGTCTGAGCCCTCGTCAGCGCCGGCGCATGCGCTCGAGGACGGTCTCCAGCGCCTCCCGTGCCGCCGGATCATCCGGCGAAAGCTTCAGCTCCGCCCGGAACGCGCTTGCTGCCGCCTCCAGGTTGCCCTGGTGATACCAGGCTGCCCCGAGATTGTGCCACGCGGGGGCATAGTCCGGCCGCAGGCGCAGCGCGGCCTCGTGCTCGGCGATCGCGTCAAGCAGCCGGCCCGGGATCTGCGCAAGCGCAAGACCCAGGTTATCGTGCGCCTCGACGGAGTTTGGATTGAGGCGGAGCGCCTCCTGATATTGAGCGACCGCCTCTCCGAGCCTCCCCGGCATCTGCGCGAGCACGGCGCCAAGGCTTGTGTGATAGTCGGCGCAGCCCGGCTCGATCCGGAGCGCCGCCTCATACTCAGCCTTCGCATCCGCGAGCCGTTCGGGCAACTGAGCCCAGGCTCCGGCGAGATCGGCATGCGCCCGGGCCGAGCCGGGCTCCAGACGCAGCGCCTCCCGGTAGTGGGCAATCGCATCGTCGATCCTCCCCGGCAGCCGCATCAACGCATTGCCGAGGTTCATGTGGGCATCGGCACATCCCGGATCAAGCCGCAGGGCGGTCTCGTACTCGGCGATCGCATCCGCCAGCCGCCCGGGCATCCTCGACAATGCCACGCCCAGATTGCTGTGCGCCGCGACGTAATCCGGCCGCAGGCGCAGCGCCTCGCGGAACTGCGCGACCGCCGCCCCGAGCCTCCCCGGAGTCTCCAGCCAGGCGGTGCCGACGTTGTATCGCGCCCGGACGTTGCCGGGGCACTTCACGACAGTATCCTCCCAAAGGCCCATCGTGTTTCGGTAATCCTCGTTGCGCCTGGCCGTCACTAGGCCCAGCGCCACCGCGAGCGCTCCGAGCGCGATCCAGCGCCACCGCCGGAAAATCAAGTAGACGCCGGCCGCCACCAGCACCATCGCGGCGGCGAGCGGAAGGTACATCCGATGTTCGACGATCATCTGGATCCGCCCCGGCATGATGCTCGTCGGCGCCAGATTCAGGAAGAACCACGCTCCGAGGAACCCCGGCATCATCCGCCGCCGGAGCGCCACAAGCACGGCGAACGCAAGCGCGCCGACCGCTGCGCCGCAGGCCGCCACCGCCGCCGCCCGGCCCGCGCCGACCGGGCCGTAGTCGAAAACAAGGGGATGCGGCCAGAACGAGAGCCAGACGTACCGACAGATCGCCTCGGGCTGAGTCAGCCAATAGTCCCGGGGAGAGATGCCGACGTTGAATCCCGACGTGCCTCCGCGGTTCCAGCCGGTGCCGGCCACAAAGAAAGCCAGAGGGATCCAAGTCGTCGCCAGCGCAAGGTAGTACCATCGCCGCCGCCGCAATGCCGCGCCGAAGCTCCCCGCGACAAACGTGCGGTCGTACAGCAGCACCGCCACCGGCGCCGTCACCATCACCTCCTTGCAGGCCATGCCCAAGAGACAGGAAATGACCGAGAGAAACAGCCAGGTGTTTTCACCACAGAGAACACAGAGGAGACTGCTTCGAATCCCTTGTGCTTTTTGTGGCCAAGAAGAACCTTGTATTCCTCCTCTGGATTTCTCTGTGCCCCCTGTGTTTCCTGTGGTGACGTCGGCTCCTCGAATGAAACAGTAGAGCGTCAGCAGGTAAAACAGCCCCGTCAGCGACTCCGCCCGCTGGACGACATAGGTGACCGACTCGGTCTGCAGCGGATGCAGCGTCCAAAGCAGCGCCGCGGCAAAAGCCACGAAAAGGGCGGAGGGCTTCTTCCCCCGTTCGAGCGTGCGCCGCACCACTCCGAAAAGCGCCAGGCCTGCAAGCACGTGAATGGCGAGGTTCAGCGCATGGTAGCTCCACACGGCCAGACCGCTGATCGCATGGTTGGCCGCAAACGTCAGGTTCAGGAGCGGCCGGCCGCTGGTGGTCGTATCCGCCGGCGGCTGGAGCACCGTGCTCCAGTGCCTCAGGGTCGCGTTCTGGACGATCGCTGTGAGATCATCGAAGAAGAACGGCACCGGAAATGTCCGGCAATAGGCGGCGGCCGCCGCTGCGGCCAGGAGCGCCCCGCATCCGGCCAGCCGCCAGTGCGGGCGACGGGCCGGACCGATTGCCCCGGCCGTGCTGTCCGTGAAGTCACCGCCGATTCCCATGGCGTGGCCTCTCGTGGATCTTCCGGCGGGGTGGGCGCATACTGTCTCTGCTGGTACACGGTGGCCCCCCCCGGGGCAAGTCCGCCGACATCCCGCGACCGCGCCGGATTGCATCCGGGCCGCCTGTGCGCAGGATGGGAGAGAACCAGACAGCTTCCGCGCGATGAGAGGGCAGAAAAAGACCCGTAGCCGCCGCAAGGCAGGCGCAAGAACCCGGCACATGCCATCCGCTGACCCCATGAACCGACATCCCAAAGTCGTCCGGGCCGCAGGCGCGGCGCTTCTCCTCACGCTCGCCGCCACCGATGCCCAGCCTGCCGGCCGCATCGCCCCTGATCCGCTCTCGGAGAGAGTCCGCGAGGCTGCGCTGTCAATCCAGCGCCAGTCCTGGGAACAGGGCGTGCTCGCCGTCGCCTTCCTCGAGCAGGGCGATGATGCCGCTGTTGTCCAGATGGCCAAAGCCTCGCTGATCTTTCAGTCAAAGGACGGCGTACCCGCAGCCCTCGGCGGCTCCCCGGTCGACCCGCTCATGGCCGGCGAAGCGGTGTGGCGGGCGGCAGCGATCTCCGGCGATCCGGAGCTGAAGTCCGCAGCGGCCCGGATGCTCGATTATGCGCTTTCCACAGCCCCGCGGGCCGCCGACGGGACCCTTTTCCATACCGCGAAGACAATCTGGTCAGACAGCTTTCACACGTCCCCGCCCTTCCTTGCCTTCGCAGGGCACGTCGACGAGGCGATCCGCCAGATCGAGGGCCATCGGAAACGGCTCTGGGATCCCCGGAAGAAACTCCTCGCGCACATCTGGGATGAAGAGGGAGGGCGCTTCCAGGACGGCAAGTCCTGGGGTGGCGGTCAGGGATGGGCGGCGGCGGCCCTCGCGCGAGTGATTCGTGCGCTGCCGAAAGAGCGCGCCGGCGACAGGGAGCGGTTCGCAGGTTACCTGAAGGAGTTGATCGACGGCTGCCTGGCACACCAGTGCCCGGACGGGCTTTTCCATGACGTCGTCGACAATCCTGCCACCTTCGAGGAGACAAACCTCGCCCAGATGCTCGCCTATTCCATCTACGAGAGCGTGCACGGCGGATGGCTCGCTCGCGACTATCTCGCGGCTGCCGACCGGATGAGGGCCGCGGCACGGGCGAAGGTCGACGGCGACGGCTTCGTCAGGGATGTCTGCGGAGCCCCGGGGTTCGACCGGCCGGGAATCTCCGCCGAGGGCCAAGCCTTCTTCCTGATGATGGAGGCTGCCGCAGCGAAATGAGGGCGATGATCGGACGGCCCGAAACGGACGGCGCCGATTACCTGCCGCCGGCGGGCGGACTGAACTCGGGCTTGAGCCTGAAATAGCACGCCCCGCGCCGGTCGAAATACAGCGGATTGCCGCCGAGTGTCGCCACCTGCCGGTAGTAGGTGAAAAGCCAGTTCAGGAGCAACTCCCCCTTGCCCGGCGCCTCGCCGTACCGGGAGATCCCCCACTCCCGAAGGTCCCGGCTCATGACGATCACATACTCCGGCCGCGATCGCTCAAGCGCCGCGACGATCTTCGCCTCTCCTCCATCGGCAAACTCGGGGCCGAAGAAATTCACCGTCGGGAGAGGAGACCGCCTGCGGGCGAGGTAGTTCACCGCGATGCCTTCGGGCACGACAAGGACTCGGTCGCTCGGCTTTGTGCGCGTCGACACGAAGTCCGCCGATTGCCGCACGATCTCGCCCATATGCTCGTGCGGCTCCCGGATGTGGTAGATGCGATCGGCTCCTGTTCCGACCGCGAGCGTCCGCAACGAAATGTACGTGTTGGATGTCAGGACATGCCCGATCGCGATGACGGCCAGAAAAGCGATCGCCGTCAGGGAGGCGATACGCGCGCCGGCTTCATTTGCGGCGAATCGGATCCAATCGCTCGAGAGTGCGGCGGCCACCACCATTCCCGCAAGGGCCGCCTGATAGTAGCCGTAATGGTAAATCCGGCTCGCAAGCACCATGCGGAGCATCATCAGGACCGCCAAGCTCCCGGCCAGGAGCCTCGCTTCCGCCGCGGGATCAGGGGAGCCTCCTCTCCGGGATCTCTCCCAATCCCACGCCGCGAGCCCTGTTCCGATGATCGCCAGTCCCAATAGCGCCTCGCCCGGATTGTGCGGGAGCGCCGACCTCCCCGCGCAGGCAAACGTCGCGACGAGCCCGACCGCCATTGCCCCCCCGGCCCACCGCAGCCGTCGCGACTGGAAGAGCCGCCCGATCACGTGGGAGGCCGCGATCAGGCACGCCACAAGCGCAACCGCCACAAGCGTCGAGACGAGATGCTCCTCCAGATGCCTGGCCGGAGCATCGAGGCCTGCGTACGCCTTCTGGATCTCGTTTCCGACATACCGCCTGTTCCCCACGAGGTTGAAGATAGCCATGCCGGCGGTGCTCAGGGCATTCGTCCACGGCATGAGCCGCATGAAATAGGCGGCAAACGCTGCATATGGCACTGCGGCCGCCGCAAGGAAGAGCCCTACTTCCGATCGCCGGGGGGCCTTTCCCTCCCTGAGGTGCAACGCCAAAGCCAGGCTGGCCACGCCAATCGCCGCAATAAGGCACTCCACCTTGAGCACTGCGGTGGCGCCCAGCATGAGACCGGCCAGCGCCGCCATTGTCCGCGATCCCGACCTCCGCCAGCGCTGCAAGGCGAGCACCATGCAGATGCAGGCGAAAAGCCCTTGGCCGGCCTCCTCGCAATACGGCGTCGCGTAATTGTAGTTGGAGATGCCCGTGAGTTGGAGGAAGGAAAAAACGGTCACGAAGACGGCGGTCCCCGTCCAAGCCCCGAGCCGTCCCCAGCCGGATCGGAGCGCCGCATAGCATGCCACGAGCATGGCGCCATGGATCGCAAGGTTGATTGCCACCACCTGCATGATCCCGACGCCGATGAACCGGCAAGCCATGGCAAGAAGGTGCAGCGACAGCGGGCCGTACACGACGTCGATATCCCGGGCAAACACGTCGCCCTCCGACATGCGCCAGACGGTGTACATCAGGCGTGGAAAATCGACGACCGGATCCGGCCACCTCCGCCAGGAGAGCTGGAGCATCACCCCGGCAAGCGCGAAAAGGCTGAGCAGACTGAGCGCATCAACCCAGTGGTCGCGCCAGAATGACTTGAGCCGGCAGGCGGCTGAAGGAGGGGCGTTCATTCCTCCGGAATGCATAGACATTTGAGCAACCTTGTGCTGAGGCAATCTTCAAGGGGCATCAGCCGTCCGCCCTGAATAGGGCAGCCTTCCTCCCCCCAAAAAAAGACTCCGTCGACGAAGTACGGCAGCGCCCCGTTAGGTGCTGTGCGCCTCAACCATGATCTCGGAGAACCAGACGATCCGCTCCCGGGCCTTCGCATTGCGAAGGCCAAGCGCCTGAAGCCGGCTCAGCGCGGCTGATGCCGTCGGAGCCATGCTGATCGCCATCGGTTCTCGCTTTGCCACCAGATTGCGCAGGCCGGCAATCTCGATGCGCACGGCCTGATTTAGAACCTCGGGAAGGAGATCGAGGATGTACGCCTTCACAAGCTCTCCGCTTTCCTCCGGATTGCGGCTGACGACTTTTGCGATGAGCCCGAGGTGATCGGGCCGGATCGTGCGATACTTGCCCTTGAGGTAGTTGTTGATCCGGCTCACCGCAATGCCTGTGGCGGCGCTGAGCTTCGTCTGACTAACGCCATTCTTTTCCATTAGCAGCAGCAGCGTATTCGAGAAATACTGCGTACGACGGGAGGGCTGGCGCGTTCTAGACATGGTTCGCTGCTGTTTGGGGTTCAGGTAAAAGAAACCGCCGAAAACATCGGAGATAATTATTCCTTATGTCAATTATTTCCAATATTTTAGGATTTATCCAAGATTCGGATTCCTGGGAATCATCCATCCATCAATTCCTGAATCTACTAAACATATTGATTACCATAAATATCCATAGCTTGGCACCACTAAAGGAAGCGCCGGCCATGAGAGGATGTTCCCCGCTTGCCTAAAATCCATCCCCCTATTCGGGCTGCTTCCCCTGTTGCGCGTCCTTCTCCAGCTCGCAGGTAAGCAGGGTGGCGCACAGAAGGCTCGCAAGCCGGTGAGCCGCCATTTCCGCCCGGTCGAGATCACCTTCTCTTTCAGAGGGGGTCCCAAGCCTGAACTGAATCTCCATGAGTTCCTGCTTGAGCATGCCCGCTTCCTGATGCTTGCAGACAATTGCCGCAATTTCAGTCCTTCGCTGTGAGAATGAGACGAGTTTTTGGGCTAATTCAACGGAACTGAAATTCGGATGATGCTTTTGCTCGGAGGGGAACACACCGGATAGATTCTCGTCACGACTTATCGATTTACTTAGGAGCAAAACTTCTGCATTAGCGCGCGTTTGGCCGGTTCCCATAGAGATTTTCAACCCTCGTTACATTTAGACACGTCAGCAACAAGATTCATCTCAAGACAATTATGTACAATATGTTAGAAAATTTAACCAGCACAGGCAACCATTCCTGAAAGCACGGACATGGAAAGCCCATTCCACCGACTCGTTTTCCACCGCCTACCCCTCTGCACCGCCGCTCACTTCGGCGGCTCAGTGCCGAGTACCTTCGGCTCCCCGACCTTCAACCTTGCCTTCGGGGACGAGATCGCCAACCGCGGGCGGTGATGCGACACGCAGGGGGCCTGCGACACCATCGGCGGTCTTCAATACTTCATCGGCGGCAGGACTGGTTTCCCCACCGCCAGATCGAGGATCTTCTCGCCTGCGAAGCGGAATCCGACTGCAGCCACCGTGACCGACTCCTGCCAGTCGGGTGCGAGTTCCCAGCCCCCGTCGCGCCAGAACGACGTCACCGGAATTCTCCCCAATGTGCAGCGGAATGACTCGGCGAGCGGGGACAGACCGAATGGCGTCCCCCCGGCGAACAAGTACCTGCCGGTGCTCCGGCTCCGGTTGAGCGCATAGAGTTCCGCCCGGGGCATCGACGGTGCGTCGACATACGCCACCTCGACCATGCCAAATGACAGATCCTCTTCGGCCCCCGCCTTCCGTTTCTCAGGCGGGCGCACCCTGACCACGTGCAGCCGGGTGTTCTTCCCTCCTGCCACGATCCCGGGGCGCAGCGGAGCCTCCACCAGAAGCTCCGGACGATAGACATTGAGATGCAGCCGGACGCTCCATTCCGGAGCCTCGTTGAGCAGCCGGGAGCCGACCGCTAACGGGATCTGCACCGACACTTCCATCATTGGCTCCCATTTTTCTTCGTCCTGCGCAGGCGCCCGCTCGTCGCCGAGGTTCGAGAATCTCCTCCTCCCCTGCTTCAAGGCATCAGATCCAGAGTGCAGGTCCTGGCGGTGCCGTTCGGTTTCCGCATCCGCGGCGACAGGTGTCAAGCCAAGTGCCGACCAGCCCGCCCGCGCCCTCGTATCGGTCTGGACGAGGCCATGCAGAACGGTCCTGGTGCCGTCAGACCAGCCCAAGTTCACCTCTGCTCTCCCGCCAGACAGCGCGATGTCCTTCGCAAGGCCCCGGCATTTCACATGGAGCATCAGGCTCCGGGTGTCGCGACCGCTGCTATTTGCGGTGGAACCCATTCCACCAAATTGAACCTGAAGCCGCTCCAACCCCGGGAGGTCGGCCTGCCTGCGCGGCAAGAGAACGACCGGGTCGCCCGGCGGAAAGCAGCTCACCAGAAGACCGGAGACCAGCCCCAGCCCCGATACGATGAGCCCCTTCCTGGATCCGCGGCATCGGTAACTCATCCAGATGCCAACAACGCCCGAGATCACGATCACCCAGGCGCCGAGCCTCGTCAGTCCTCCCTCCACAGGTAGATGGAAGTACACAGCCAGGTACATGCACAGGACGGCGTAGGACACCAGAATGACAAGGGTCGCCAGGATGAAGCGGCTCAGACTGCCGGCCGCCGTTGCGAGCATGACAGCGAGGATGGTCAATGCCGTCTGGCTCCAGGTCATGCCGCCAATCGCCTTGGCGATGACACCCCATTCATAGCCCCAATAGAGCCACAACGGCAGCCAGATCAGGATCGGAAGAATGACAAAGACGAGGCCTAGCGTGACCGCCTTCCCTTGAAGCAGACGCACGCCGCTGATCGGGCGCGATGCCCAGAACGCCCCTGAGTCGTTCACAGGATCTTCGAGGACCACCGCGGCCGCCAGAAGGTAGCCGATCAAGATCCAGATCACCGCGAGCAGGTTCGCCAACAACTGCCATCGGTAGCGATCGCTGAACTCAATCGCAGCGCCGAAATGGGCCAGCGTCACGCCCGCCACAGACGCCTGCAGGAGCAGCCACATGAGGAACGGCCATCGGAACCGCCTCAGATCCTTCAACGCCAGATGCCATGTGGTCTTCATGCGTCCGCTCCTTCCTGCTTCCCGCGCCAGGTCCTCGCGAGTACCACGAAGATCCCGCGCAGGGTCATCGGCTCGATCCTGAACGTCGCGCCCGGGTAGCGCGCCCGCCAGACCTCCTCGGAGGCTGCGCCGGAGAAATCCGGCGCCACGAACCGCGACCGCCCGCCTGAGCTCTCCCAACCAGACGCACCGGGCGGAGGCCCGGCACGTTCCGCGCCTCCGATGATCTCCACCTCGCGGAAGCGTCCCAGCAGCGAATCAGTCGACTCGCTCAGCATCAGCCGCCCGCCGTCGATCATGCTGACATGCTCGGCCAGGCGCTCGATGTCCTCGATGTCGTGCGACGACACCAGGACCGTCCCGCCTTCCTGCGCCGAGGCGGCGAGGATGCCGTCAGTCAGCTCCTCGCGCACGAGCGGATCCAGCCCGCTGAACGGCTCGTCGAGCACTAGAAGCTCGGGCCGGTACGCCAGCGACGAAAGCAGACTGTCACCGGTCGATTCAAAGTGTACCACGTTGGTCGAATCAAAGTGTACCACCTTGAGGATGGATTTTTGATAGAGGGATCAGGTTAAGGAGGACAAGCTTGAAGCGGAGCGCGGGGAGGAC
>Ga0153915_10000141_pt1 | contig 64123 bp, 64 predicted proteins | sample Opewatmetagenome_2_FD_107003 | JGI IMG/M metagenome (GOLD analysis project Ga0153915, IMG submission 107003) | Freshwater wetland microbial communities from Ohio, USA - Open water 3 Core 3 Depth 3 metaG | ecosystem: Environmental > Aquatic > Freshwater > Wetlands | place: USA: Ohio, Lake Erie...
CTTCCGTTAATGGCTATTATCTTCATGATCGTATCCGTTTTCGATTCCCGGGTATTCCGGTTCACTGCCATGTCACGTGCAGGGGATTCCTGCGGGGGATGCCGTGGATCGTGTACTGCGGATTGCCAAACATCATCGCATAGGCAGACTTCCGTCCTGCGGGAATACCAATCTCCTTCTGGAGCGGTTCATACACGGTGGCTGCCATTGCGACAAATCCTGCCCAGCAGGTACCGATCCCAAAGCCCGGAGCAGCGACATCGAAGTGCGTCATGGCGATAATGGCGTCGGTCTGCGCTACGGGGTTGTTCTCGGGAATGGTCGCAATGAGGAGGTGCGGGGCGCCCCGGCAAATGACATCATTCCCCCGCTCCCAGGACCCGATCAGTACCGGGATATACCCGCTCATCGGGTGAGCCGAGCCAATGAGGGTCTTCATCCACCCGATGGTCAGCCCGGCAATCTTCTTCACCTTCTTCGGATCGTGGACTACGACCCATTCCACCGGCTGTCCGTTACCGCCCGTTGCGGCATATCGGGCAATATCGAGCACTTTGAGGATCTTCTCCTTCGGGACCGGGTCCCTGGTGAAGCGCCGTACGGAGCGCCGTTTCCTGAGGTAATACCCCATATCCTCCGGTGTGATGGTTCCTGCACCGGCGGGCAGGGGTATTCTCTCGTCCGGGCGTTCATTCAGGAGGAGTGCCTGTGATGGGCAGTAGACCTCGCAGTGCCCGCACCGTATGCACATGCCGGCCTTTGCCTCCGGCACTTTTGGCAGGGTGTTCTCATCGGCAGGGTCAATGAGCCCCATCGTACAGACATTCGAACAGATCCCGCACCGGGTGCAGAGGTCCTGGTCAACAAGTATCGTAGTCATGGTTATCATCCTCATTTCTTTTTCTTCGTCATCCTCTCATCAGCCTTTGCTGGTTTCTGTACCGGGAGCGGGTGCCGGTCCAGGTGCGTGAGGAGCAGCGCCATGGTCTCTCCCAGGTTCTTTGCGCGGCCCATGCCCTCCTCGTCCTTCTCAACATCGCCGATATCCCGCCCCATCCCGATAACGGGGAGGCCGGCTACGATCATCTCGTTTGCCAGGAAGAAGTGGAGCATCGTGTCCGCGGTCCGGCTGGCCCCGGCGCGCCGCACGGCGACCGTTGCGTTCCCGATCTTGTTCTTAAAGAGGAGCCCGTTGGCATACGAGACAAACCCGGCCCGGTCGATGAGCGCTTTCATCTCGGAAGTGACATCAAGGAAGTAGACCGGGGACCCAAAGAGGATCCCATCCGCGTTGCTCATCTTCTCAATACAGGTGTTCACGAGGTCATCGTCGATAACGCATTTTTTATCGCGGTTCTCGAAGCACTTCATGCAGGCCGTGCAGCCATGGATCTTTTTCCCGCCCAGCTGGATCGTCTCGGTTGTTATCCCTTCCTTCTCCAGTTCTTTGAGAATTGTCCGGATCAGGACGGCAGTGTTGCCATCCTTTCTCGGGCTCCCGTTGATAGCGAGGACTTTTGTCATGGTTTCACTCCTGTATCAGCTTCTTTCCGGCACTCCATGCATCGCCGGCATACTTGCCGAGCGTCCAGTAACGGTTGTCGGGCATGGTCAGGAAGAGCGGGTCGATCTCGGGGAAATCCGGTTTTCCATCCTTGATTACCCTGCCATCAGCATAGGCCCCGACGATCTCCCCGATATAGAGGCCGTGCGTTGGAAGGGACACGATCTGGACAAGCCGGCATTCAAGGGTGACAGGACATTCCTTTATCATCGGCGCTGTCGCGAGCGAACCGTAAAAGACGTCAAAGACCCTCGATTTATCAGCGTTTTCACCGGAGACGATCCCGCAGTAATCGGTCTTTTCAAGGAGATCCGATGAGGGAATATTCACCGAGAACGTCCTGGCCGTGGTCATCCCTTTCGGGGTATAATGGTTGTTCGCAATTCCGCAGGCGATCATGGGCGGGTTGCCGTTCACCCGGGCACACCAGCCCACGGCCATGAAGTTGTCCTTCCCTTTTACCTGCGTCCCGACGAGCACTACCGGCATCGGGATAAAAAAATTGTTTCCAATCTGTTGTTTTTCCATGGTTACTTCAAGCTCCTTTCGCTCAAGTGCCGGAACAGAAAACCATAAGCAGACGAAATACATACTATTCTTCTGCAAGGGTAATCTGAACCATTAGATTAAAATCCGCCTTAACTGAATATATAGCAACTACAGTTAATTTGGTAACATACTTTCATCGAGGTAACTATAATGTACACGAGGAACGGGAAAATCTACCATTGCCCGGTCGAGGCGGCGCTGGATGTCATTGGCGGAAAGTGGAAGCCGCTCATCCTCTGGGCGCTGGGTGATGACGTGCTGCGGTTCAATGAGCTGCAGAAGGCACTTCCGAGCGTGAATGCCAAGATGCTTACAAAGCAGCTCCGCGAGCTCGAGGAGGACGGGATCATCCGGCGAAAGATCTATCCCGAGGTGCCCCCCCGGGTCGAGTACGCCATCACGAACTTCGGCAAGACCCTCATCCCAATCCTCAATGCGCTCTGTAACTGGGGAGCGGAATATCTCGGGGTAAGCAGGACGGAAGCGGGTCAGTGCTCCACGAAGGGCGCGAAGAAAAAGTAAGGGCAATTTCACCCGGTAAACCGGTAGACTATGACAAGCCATCCTGTCGAATACCGTTCAACTGATATCATGGAGATCGAGCTGATCCGGCCGCTCTGGGTCCAGCTCAACGAGCACCACCATGCAAATGCCGGTGCATTCAGGAAGGTATACGAGGACTGGACGTTTGATGACCGAAAGGCATACTTTTGTAAGCTCGCAGAAACCGGGCCTTTCCGGGTCGACCTTGCCTTCAATCCGGAGGCCGTGCGGTACGTGGGGTATTGCGTGAGTTCGCTCTCTCAGGAGAAAACAGGTGAGATCGATTCGATCTTCATCGAAGAAGCATACCGAACGCACGGTATCGGTTCAGCCCTCATGACCCGGGCGCTTGCCTGGCTCGATACGAACGGCTCTGTCAGGAACCGGGTCTCGGTTGCTGACGGGAACGAGGACGCCTTCCCGTTCTACCGGAAGTTCGGTTTCCTTCCACGTATGACCGTGCTTGAGCAGAAAAAGAATTAGCTGCCTGTTCATCTTCACCCTCCGCATACCACGCTCCTTATCCGTAAATCCATCCATTTTCTTTTCATGGACCCGGTCATTGCACAGATACGGCAGGAACTAGAAAGCCAGGCTGATCCCGAGATACAGAAGAGCTCAAAGAGATTCTTTAAGGAGGAGATCCGGTGCTATGGTATGAAGACAGCGACCGTGATCGCCATGGGAAAGAAATACTGGAAGGAGGTGAAAACCCGGCCAAAAAAAGAGATCTTCACCCTCTGCGAGGAACTGTACCAGTCGGGATACATGGAGGAATCATTTATCGTCTCTGAATGGGCCCATGCCCTTTCGGGGAAGTATGAGAAAGAGGACCTCGCGATCTTCCGGCGCTGGATCGAGACCTATATCACCAACTGGGCGTCCTGTGATGGTTTCTGTAACCACACAATGGGGGATTTCATCGAACAGTTCCCTGAATGCATTGAAGAACTGAAGCACTGGACACAGTCGGAAAACCGCTGGATGCGCCGGGCGGCAGCGGTCTCGCTCATTGTTCCCGCCAAACACGGAAAATTCCAGAGGGAGGCCATGGACATTGCCAGCCTGCTCCTGACGGATAAGGATGATATGGTGCAGAAAGGTTACGGCTGGCTCTTAAAGGAGGCGAGCCGGAAGCACACGGATGAGGTCTTCGCCTATGTCATGAAAAACAAGAGGCAGATGCCCAGGACCGCGCTGCGGTATGCGATCGAACTGATGCCAAAAGACCTGAAAGCTGAGGCGATGAAGAAAGACTGGTAGAAGAAAGAGAGAATTAGGGGTTACGCCGCTGCGGAGGTATCCTCAAGGAGATACTTCCACACGAGAGCCGCGATCACGGTCCCGAGAAATCCAATATATGTTCCCGCAACCACAGCGCTTCCTATCCCGATAAGGATCAGGACAAAGGTTTCCGGAAATTCAGCAAGGTACTTTTTCAGCTCACTCATAAAGACCCCCCGATGTCGGCAGTCTCTTTTTGAGGGGAGGTTGTCCACGCCAGGGATAATAGAGATATCATGCTTTTGCATTCTGGTAACAAGAAACGAGAATAAGAACAGGTGTCCGCTGATAATACCCCCGATTTCAGGGAATTTCAGAAGACCGCAGTTTGACCAGGCTGATGAGATCCTCCAAGCTCTGGCACCGGTTGATCTCTTCACTGCTTGCAAGCATCAGCAGGTCCTTCCCGGTCTGCACGAGTATTGCAGGGAATGAGATGAGACCGGCTCCAATCTCCGAGACAAATTCATTCCTGTTCAGGAACCGGGCCGGTAGCCCGAGTTCCCTGACAAACCGCTTCCAGTCCTTCTTCATACCGATCGGGCTGCTGGTTATTGACATCAGGTTGCAGTACTGCTTCGCATGGGAGGTACCGGATTTTAAGGAGTAGTCCTTCATTCCCGGCAATACGCCGCTGTCGGCATTATATACGAAAAGGAGGGTCTTCCCGTATGACATGGTTAGTGCAGTTCTCCCTCCCGGCATATATTTTGAGAGGATGGCGGGAGTTCAGGTAATCGGGAAGTATCGTCGAAAAAAAGGTTTTTCAGCTGCACCCGGTCCAGCCACAGTGTTTGCAGATCCCCTTGTTACAGCCTTCCCCAAAATCCAGCGGCTCCCCGCAGTCGGGACAGGGATTTTTTGTTCCCACTTCGCGGATATCCCAGTCCTTTAAGGTAGTGATGCTTTGGTTCTTTGCCGAGAGCTCGATACAGCGCCCGACAACATCCGCACAGGAATGCCCTTCTGATGAGGGGTTCTTGATGGAGACAACACAGTTGACTTTTGCGAACTGCTTCACGAATTTCATGAAGGGAACACCGTTCTGGAGGCCCGTGCTGATTGCCCGGCCAAGGGCGCTGCTGTTCGCCTCGCAGCCTCCGCTCCCTACGGTCCTGATGAAGACCTCCATCGGTTTGCCGTCAAGGAGATTTACGGTTACATACAGGCGGCAACAACCCGACTGACACAGGTACGTCCGCCCGGAGAGTTCCCGGGGCCGGTCGATCGAGAGTGCCGGGATCTTCTCCGGCACGTTCCTGCCGGCTGCGACTGCGGAGGGAGGGGCTGCCGCGGGATCTTTCTCCTTCAGGGCAAGGACCACGTCTTCGCGGCTGCCGGTCCGGTAGATGGTGATGCCCTTCAGTTTCAGGGACCAGGCCATGAGAAGCGCTTCCGCACAGTCATCCTTTGTTGCGGATGAGGGCATGTTGATGGTCTTGCTGATGGAAGCGTGGACGTGTTTCTGGAACGCGGCCTGCATCAGGATGTGGTCCTTCCAGCTGATATCGAGCGCAGTCCTGCAGAGCGTCCGGAGGTCTTCGGGGAGCCAGTGCAGGTCCCGGACCGTCCCTGTCTCGTGGACATGGGCAATCACTTCCTCGGTCTTCTTTTCAAGCTCGCTACCTGCAAGACCCATCTTTGAGAGGGTTACAACAAGCCGGTCGCGGAAGACCGGGTTCACGATGACAAATGTCTTTCCTACGGTGTTCTTCCGGGTATAGGCAAACGAGAAGATCGGTTCGATCCCGCTCGAACACCCGGCGAGAAGGGAGATCGTACCGGTAGGGGCGATGGTTGTCATCGCCGCGTTCCTGACCGGAAACTCCTTCCAGATGCTGCCTTCCCATGCCGGGAACGGGCCGGTTTTTTCTGCACGCTGCCGCGATTCTTCAATCGCCGCTTCCGTCACCTGCTGCATGACCCGTTCACACCAGGCGCGGCCTTCCGGGGAATCGTACGCAAGCCCGGCCATGAGCAGGGCATCGTGGACCCCCATGAGGCCGAGGACGATCTTCCGGGTCCTCTTTGTCGCTTCCCCGATCTGCGGGATCGGGAAGACATTCTTGTCAATGACGATGTCAAGGAAACGTGTCGCCATACGGGAAGTCTCCTTGAGTTTCTTCTCATTGAGAGTCCCATGGTCCATGCAGGCTGCGAGGTTGATGCTCCCGAGGACACAGCTCTCGAAGGGGAAGAGTGGCTGTTCGCCGCAGGGATTGGTGGTGTCGATCTCGCCGAGTTGCGGTGTCGGGTTTTTACGGTTGATCTCGTCGAAGAAGAGGAGGCCCGGTTCCCCATTCTTCCAGATCCCCTCGACGATTGCTGTCCAGATCCGGCCTACCGTCACCTGATCCCCGGTATGGGGGTGGGTGAGCCAGACGGTCTCGAACTGCTTTTTAGCGACGAGGTCCATGAACCGGTCATTGACCATCACGGATATGTTGAAATTGGCAAACTCGCCCTCTTTTGTCTTCGCGGTGATGAACGGGAGGATGTCGGGGTGCCAGACATTGAGGATCCCCATGTTTGCCCCACGCCTGCGGCCACCCTGCTTGATCACCTCGGTGGCGGCATTGAAGACCCGCATGAACGAGACCGGGCCTGACGCTACACCCTCGGTTGACTGCACCGGGGAGCCTTCGGGACGGAGATGGGAGAAATTATACCCGGTCCCCCCTCCGGTCTTATGGATGATTGCTCCCTGCTTCATCGCATCGAAGATCCCGTCAATGGAGTCAGAGACCGGGAGGGTGAAGCAGGCGGAGAGCTGGCCGAGTTCGGTACCGGCATTCATCAGCGTGGGGGAGTTGGGAAGGAAACGCAGCGAGTGCATGGCATCGAAAAACCGGGCCTCTTCCTCTTTATCTTCTGCAAGAGCTGCTGCCACGCGACGGCAGATATCAGTAAAATCCTTCTCGCCTTTCCGGAGGTACCGTGCCGAGAGGATGCTGTCAACAACCGGTTGTGAACTCATAGTGATCCCTGAATTGTCCTTATCTGTTCTGAGAATTTTTGACCCGGGCAATGCTTCCACAGATCGTGTATATCATGGACGATCCCAAGTCGATAATCAACATCCACTTGTAGCATCGCGGAATTAAAAGCAGTTTCCAAACAGGCACCTGTCGCAAGGCTTTTCGAAACCGCACTTATTTTTTGATGGCGGCAATCCCGAGCCGGTTCAGGAACCGCTGGTGAAGCCGGGTGTCACTGCCCAGTTCGGGATGAAACGACAGGGCCATGTGGTTTCTCTGTTCCAGGGCAACAATACCCTGAGGGACCCGGGCAAGCACGCGGACAGCACTTCCGGCTGTTGTTGCTACCGGAGCGCGGATAAAGACGGCGTGGAATGGCCCGCCGTCCATCCCGTCCATCGGGATATCGGCTTCGAAGGATTCCCGCTGGCGCCCGAATGCGTTCCGGTCCACTGCCATATCGATGAGGCCCAGCGGGTGGATCCGGGAATCGTCAACACGGGTTGCCATCAGGACCATGCCGGCACAGGTTGCAAAGATCCCGCCCCTGAAGCTGCGGAGCGGTTCATAGAGCCCGTTCTTGTCGATCAGGCGGGAGATGGTCGTGGATTCCCCACCGGGGAGGGCGAGGGCGTTGCATTCCGCGAGATGCGCAGGGCTCCTTACCTCAAATACCTCGGACGAGGGGCCATGCCCCATCCGTTCGAGTGCCAGAAGAAACGCGTCGATATGCTCGCTCACGTTCCCCTGGAGCGCCAGTACGCCGATCTTAGCGTCCACGGGTCTGGAGCACCTCGTCATCCTTGAGCTTGTGGACATCGAGACCCGGCATTGCGTCGCCAAGGCCTTTGCTGACCTTTGCGATCACATTGGCATCATCGAAGTGGTTGACCGCCTCGACAATTGCTTTTGCCATCAGCTCGGGATTGGTGGACTTGAAGATCCCTGACCCGACAAAGACACCGTCCGCTCCCAGCTGCATCATGAGGGCTGCATCCGAGGGTGTGGCGATACCGCCTGCCGAGAAGTTCACGACCGGCAGCCGGCCGCGTTCGGCGCATTCGAAGACCAGTTCCGCCGGGGCTTCAATCTCGCGGGCATAATCGGTCATCTCCTGCTTGTCAAGCCCGCGGAGCATCCGGATCTCGCCCATGATGTTCCGCATGTGGCGGACCGCTTCAACAACGTTACCCGTACCGGCTTCTCCCTTGGTCCGGATCATTGCTGCGCCTTCATTGATCCTGCGGAGAGCCTCGCCGAGATCGCGTGCACCGCAGACGAAGGGGACCTTGAACTGTTTCTTATCGATATGGTATTGCTCGTCTGCGGGCGTCAGGACCTCGCTCTCATCGATCATATCCACGCCAAGGACTTCAAGCACCTGGGCCTCGACGAAATGCCCAATCCGCACCTTTCCCATCACCGGGATCGAGACCGCATCAATGATCTCGAGGACCTTCTCGGGATCTGCCATGCGTGCGACTCCGCCCATCTTCCTGATATCGGACGGCACCCGCTCAAGCGACATGACTGCGACTGCCCCGGCGTCCTCGGCAATCTTCGCCTGTTCGGCATTGACAACATCCATGATAACGCCCCCTTTCTGCATGGATGCAAAGCCGCGCTTGAGAAGCTCGGTGCCAAATCTCAGTTCTTCCAGCTTCATATGCCAATATTATTGATCAAGGCTCCCAATAAAAACAGAGTACAACAGGCAATTATTGCATACATCAGCGTGACTGCCCGGGCTGCTTTTAAAATGTCAACGCCCCCATCATCAAGCGTTCTGTCACCGTTGCCTATCGTATACACCCCGGGTTTTTCGAACCGGGTGCCAGTCCCCCCTGCCATTACCGCCATCACAATCCCCCCGTTGAACCCGGGGCGTTTATGGCCGTCGCGGCGCATGACCTGCCAGGCACGGGAGAACGTCCCCCTGCCGGCAAACCAGATGAGCAGCAGCAGGACGGTAATCCGGGCCGGGATAAAATTCACCAGATCGTCCATGCGTGCAGCACACCACCCAAGACGCTCGCGCTCGTCCCGGTACCCGAGCATTGCGTCCATGGTATTGATGGCCCGGCAGGCTGCCGCACCGGGAAGGTTAAGGAGCGTGAACCAGAAGAGCGGTGCGACGATGCTATCGTTGAGGTTCTCGGTCATGGACTCGTACCCTGCCGAGAGGATATGATCCCTGTCAAGGTCTGCCGTATCCCGCGACACCAGCAGCCGTACTTTTTCCCTGCCGGTCTCAACGCCCTTGTCCAGAGCCGACACGACAGCGAGCGTATGCTCCTCGAGTGAGCGCCAGGCAAAACAACATTTCAGCAGGAAGGGAGCGATGAGAAGGTAGAGATACCATGGGGCATAGGCAGAGACAAGGAAGAACGGAAGACAGAACAGGCACACCGTAAGCACCCAGAACAGGACTCCTGCCGCACGCTGGAGTCGCGGGGGATAGTATCCGGGTTTGCCCCACACACCGATGAAGGAGCCAAGGAGGGCAACAGGGTGATAGCGGGAGTGAGGATCTCCGATCAGCCGGTCCACAACAAGCGCAGCACAGAGAATGATGGCCGCAAGTGTTACTGCTGGCGGTACCATGTGTAGAGGGCCCCGATGATGAGGATGATGAACGAGGCGATATTCAGGAACTCGATGGTGGTATAGAGCCAGCCGCAGTAAAGGACAAGGGCAATGCCCATCATGATCATCAGGAAATGCGGGCGCCCGTGTGCTACCGGCTGGAGGGGATATTCCTCAAGAATCGCCGGCCTTGTGGGCTGCGGGAGCACGATATGGACCTGCAGCTGGGCTTTCATCACCCCATATCCCGAGATGACCTCAAGATCGAATGTACCTTCACGGCAGTCTTTCCGGATCGGGATGGGGAGTATGAACTCATCCACCACATATTGGTTTTCATGGTAAAAACCGGTATACATGTCGGCATTCGAGGAAGAGATGGTGATATGGATCGGTGCGCCCCGGTTCAGGAAACGGAGGAGCAGGCTGGCGCCGGGTTCCGCAGTAATCGTTTCCCGGGGGATGTCAATGGAGTTGATCCCGCTGCGGTTGAGATAAATATCATAGCCGGCGCCTTTCCCATCCGCACCGGCCGATAAAAAAACCGGAACGGGAAGGGGGAATATCATACTGGCACCTTTGGTTCACTGTCCTGCGGGGGGCAGGAGATTGGGGATGCCCTCGTGAATGGGATAGTCCGCGTTGCAGGCAGTACAGTGAAGGTTGCCTTCGAGGATCTCTTTCTCATCTTCCGCATCCACACGGAGGGCGAGGTCCCCTTTGCAGACCGGGCAGCAGAGGATATCCATGAGCGAACGTCTCATTTCAGCTCGTCCCTTAAATCGATGATCTGGGTCATCTCCGGCCCGGTTGAGATGAGAGTGACGGGGCTGCCGATATCGTCTTCGGCCTGCTTGATAAAGTCTTTTGCCTTCTTGGTCAGTTTTGAATATTCTGTGACACCAAAGCAGGCCTTGTCAATCCTGTCGATCCCCGTGATCGCTGCCTGGGTACACCCGTTGATCATTGCCGAATACCGGGCCATGTCCCCGTCCCAGCCGCCGATACGCCGCTTGCGGTGGGTAACGGTCCCGAACTCCTGGATCCCCATTGCATCGGATTTGTCCGAGGTCATCTCGGTGCTGAACGGGCCTTCCCCGACCCGGGTCGGGTAGGCCTTGAAGACAACGATCACATCGTCGATCTTTGTCGGCCCGACACCGTTGTCCGCGGCAATCTGGGATGCGGATGTGTCCTTGCTCGTGACAAATGGATAGGTCCCGTAATACAGCGAGATACCGAAACCCTGTGTCCCTTCAAGGAGGACGGTCTCGTTCTTTTTCAGCGCATCGTCAATCGCTTTTGGGACATCCAGGAGGTATTCCTTCAGTTCGGGAACGTCCTTTGCCTGCGGGGAGACCCGCATAACACGGTCGGAGTTGGCCGGGCCGCACCCTGAGCCGGTGCTCCCGATCTTCTTGGAAAGGTGGGCACTTCCCTTGTCGCGGGCAATGTGGTCTTCCGTGATGATGCCGCAGCGCTTGTCAACAAAGACCCGTCCCCTGACACCGAGCATCTCGACTTCGTGTTCCAGGACACGCGGATCGACAAGAACGCCGCTCCCGATGCAGAGTTTCGCGTCCTTGTATACAAAACCGGAGGGAACCATACGGACACCATATTCCTTGGTTCCAACTTGGACAGTGTGCCCGGCATTCGGACCCACACCGCCGCGGGAGATGATTACGGGTTTGTCCTTATAGGCAATATGGGCAACAACCTTGCCCTTACCCTCATCCCCAAAAAATCCACCAACGATGATTGTACAGCTCATTGTCTTTCATGTAGTATTGCACGAGTTTGCCAATAAACTATTCCTTGCAGGAGAAACGGGGAGTGTTTTTTTAAAAGAGGGGTGATGGGGCCTTCAGGTATGGGGATCAAAGACTCTGGAGGAACGTGTCCATCCGTTCAAGTGCTCCGGCCAATCCCTTTCTTGAAACCGCATACGCACATCGCACATGACCTTCCCCGCCAGCGCCAAAGACGCTGCCCGGAACGACGGCTACTTTCTGTTCTTTCAGCAGGCGCTCTGCAAATTCTACATCCGAGAGCCCGGTCTTTTCTATGGAGGGGAAGGCATAGAACGCACCTTCCGGCACATGACAGGGGAGGCCGATGCGGTTGAGACCTGCGACGAACAGGTTGCGACGGAGGCGGTACTCATTGACCATGCTGTTTTTGTCTTCCTCTGCTGAACGGAGTGCCTCCAGTGCCGCTACCTGGCCCATGACCGGGGCGCAGAGCATGACGTACTGGTGGATCTTGAGGGCCGCGTCGCAGAGATCCTTTGGAGCGCAGAGATACCCGATACGCCACCCGGTCATTGCATATGCCTTGGAGAAACCATTGAGCGTGATGGTCCGTTCCCGGAGATCCCCGACTGTTGCTGCGGAGCAGTGAGATCCCTCGTAGGTGAGTTCGGCATACACCTCGTCGCTGATAAGCACGAGGTCGTGGTCGATGATGATGTCCGCGACGGCCTTGAGATCGCTCTCGTTCATGCCCCCCCCCGTTGGATTGTTCGGGAAATTGATGATCAGCGCCTTGGTCTTTGCCGTTACCTGTTCGGCCAGGACATCGGGATTGAGCTTGAAGTGATCCTTCTCCGTGCACCGGATGGGGACGGGTTTTCCCCCGGCAAGGGTCACGCAGGGAGCGTACGAGACATAACTGGGCTGGGCAACAAGGACCTCATCACCCGGGTCGGTGATCGCCCGGATGGCAATATCAAGCGCTTCGGACACACCGGTGGTGATGACCATCTCGTCATCGGCACTGTACTTCAGCCGGTAATGCTCTGCAAGATAGTGCGAGAGGGCATCCCGCAACGTCTGGAGACCCCGGTTGGAGGTGTAGGACGTGACCCCCTGTTCGATTGAATAGATGCCCGATTCGCAGATGTTCCAGGGGGTATTGAAGTCCGGTTCCCCGACTCCGAGAGAGATCACGTCCTCCATGGTGAGCACGAGATCGAAAAACTTCCTGATGCCGGACGGGGGGATCTCCTGCGCTCGCGCTGATACAAAATTACGCATGATACCTCCTCATGGGCTTATCGGGAGGCGTTCCGTCTCCGGTTGTTCAAAGAACGTGTTGCCGTTTTCTTTGTACGACTTCATGATGATGTGCGTCGCCGTCTCCCGGATACGATCCATCGGTGCCACATGCTCGGAGACGAACCGCGAGACGTCCTGCATATTCTTCCCGGTCACGATGAGCTGGAGATCGTAGGTGCCGGTAATGAGACGAAGGCTCTTCACCTGCCGGAACCGGGAGAGCCGTTCTGCGATGCGATCGTAACCAAAATCACGTTCAGGGCTGACCTTCAGTTCGATAATGGCGGAGACCTCGCCGTTGCCGGCCTTTTCCCAGTTAACAACCGTGGAGTATCGCTTGATCACCTGAGTGGCCTCAAGTGCTCCGATACGGCGTTCAACCTCTGCTTTGGCGAGGCTGGTCATGGTCGCGATTTCTTCTGTTGACAGCCGGCTGTTCTCTTCAAGAATACGGAGAAGCTCGAGATCCTTATCATCCATGTTATTTCACCTGAACCAGGTCTTCAACCACTTTGCTTCCATCTGGGAGACATCGAGATCCTTGAGTCCGTTCATACGTGTGTCCTTGAGTACGACCTCGCGGATCTTCCCCGTGTTCGCATCGAACCACATCTCCTTTGTCCTGCCGTACCGCCCGCGGCTCACAACCCGTGTGTTGATCACGCCGAGCATGTTCAGCTCGGAGATCAGGTCGGTGATTCTCCGGTGGGTCAGGATATCGAGCTCAATGGTCGGGGCAATGTCCTGGTATATGCGTGAGACTTCCCCGCTCGTAAAGATATTCTGTCCCAGCTGTTCAAGGATCAGCATCGAGAAGAGGATCAGCTTGCTCTGCGTGGGCAGCGTTGCAATGCACTCGATCATGCTGTCCGTCTCGATCTTGGCCTGGGCCTGCTTGACGTGCTCTTCCGTCACCTTGGAGGATTCGTCACGGTCTGCAAGTTCCCCGGATATCCTGAAAAGGTCCAGTGCACGCCGGGCATCCCCATGCTCCTGTGCTGCAAGGGCAGAACAGAGGGGTATGACGCCTTCCGCGAGGGCCCCGGTGACAAAGGCCCCCTCGGCTCGTTGTGCAAGGATATCCACCAGCTGGGGCGCGTTATACGGCGGGAACACAATCTCTTCTTCTGACAGGGAGGACAGGACCCGCGGGTCCAGGAAATCCTTGAAGCTCAGGTCATTGGAAATACCAATGATACTGACCTTGGAGTTTTTCAGGTCGGAGTTTATCCGCGTGAGGTTGTAGAGTGTGTCATCACCACTTTTCTTTACCAGCTTATCGATTTCGTCAAGCACGATGACGAGGACGCCCCCACCAGCCTCCAGCTGGTTCTTCAGCTCCGCGTACACCTGGTCTGTCGGCCACCCGGTCATCGGGATGTGGGTCCGGGTCTTGTCGCTGGACAGTTCATCGACAACGTCAAGGCACTTGGCAATCTGGGCTAAGACCCGGTACTGGGTGTCGATCACTTCGCAATTTAAGTGGACGATCCGGCAGATGGTCCCCATCTTGCTGCTGGCCTTCTCGAGTTCTGAGCCAACATAACGGACGCAGGCGGTCTTGCCGGTCCCGGTCTTACCGTAGATGAGGATATTCGAGGGGGTTTCATTCCGGAGTGAGGGGGCAAGAATTGAGGCAACTTCATCGATCTTGGGTTTCCGGTGGGGGAGGATCTGGGGACGGTACGAGTGCCGTAGTACTTCCCGGTCCTTAAATATCCGGTTATTAGTGAGATATTTCTTGAATAGTCCCGTTGAGGGATCTTCTGGTTCAGGCATGGTGACACAGTGGAGCTGAGAATTAGCGAGATAAGACTAAAAAACGATCGGTTTACCTGACCCCATATAAACCCCTTTATTTCGTGTGGAAAACCGATGATTCGCGCATTTTATTTGAAATGGCGGGGGATTTGACGTTTTTGTTATTTCGGTTTTTTCCTTTGTCAGACATATCAACTCACACTGTTTACCTCATTATATCTCTTGATATTGCCTAACAACACGAGAAAGGGTTTAATAATAACATGGGGGGCACCCCTTTGTTTCGTGTGGAACAGAAATAAACATCACATGATTCTTTTGTTTATTTTAATAAAACAGCCATTTTAATATATAACATTAATAATATATAAAGTAATTGAAATTGTTTTCCAGATGATTTTCCAAATTTATTATGCACTTCACGATAGAAAAAAGAGAAACCGGAGAATAATCTGGAGGAGCACGAAAAAGAAAACTCCAAGCGAAACAAAGGGGTGCCCGGTCCACAGATAAAGATCAAACTATCAAAATCCGGAATTCTCTGCTCTGTAGAAATCATTTCGGGAGGCTAACGTTCCCGGGCTTACGTTGCACTCATTGAGGGGGTCGGGTGGTGTACTTCCGATGCGAACAAACCGGTGTGATCCGGGTAAGTACCGTCGGAAATTTCCCCCCGGATCTGTTGGTCACGGGCAATAAAGTATCAAAGTACACCGCCCGACCCCCGCCAAACCTCTCCCATTTCCGAGCCGGATTCGTGCAATTTCCCGTCTGAAGAAAGGGGTTGCCCTGGCTCTATGGGGGAGTGGGGGTCGGATGGTGTACTAAAAGTGTGAGCGAGGAATGTCATATCAAAAAAGTTTTCAACAGAGCAGAATTCTCTTAATCCATTACAAACAACATCACACCATTATGAGTCATGCCCATGTCCGGTCCCTTGAGATAACTGCAGCAATCATCACCGTTTCAAGTACAAGAACAGAGAAAAATGACACAAGTGGAAAAGCAATTGAAGGGATTCTCAGGGATAACAATATCCCGGTAACTTATTATTCAATTGTCCCGGATCGTGTCGACAATATCCGGGAAGCCTGGTTTTTGGGAATGAAAAAAGCAAACTGCATCATTTTCAATGGTGGCACCGGCCTCACTCATGATGACTGCACGATCGAGGCGATATCCCCTCTTCTGGAGAAACGGATCGAGGGATTTGGCGAGTTCTTCCGGATGAAAAGCATCCAGCAGATTGGCATGGCAGCCATGCTGTCCCGTGCTGTTGCCGGCACCTGCAATGGAAGAGCAGTATTTTGCATCCCGGGCTCAACACCGGCAGTCACGCTTGCAACAACAGAACTGATCGTTCCGGAGATTGCCCACATCCTTTCTCATGCAAACATATGAGATTGTAACTTTTTTAAATTAAAACGGGCAAGACGCGAAGGCCACCCCGATATACCATCCAGACCTTTTATCGCAGGACATCAAGCAGGGCAACTCGTTCAAGGACAAGATCTCCAATACGGTCTTCATTGTCAAATGAACCAAGTTCTTCCGGTGTAATATCAAAGACCCTTATCAACAGCTCTCGTTTTTTCTGATCGATTGCGTCCCCGTCGCAAACTTCCTGAAAATGCAGGACCGGTGCCAGGACATCCCATAGACCCTCGACCGGTGGATAACAACATACCCAGAGACTATTGTCACCCTCCTGAAGACCGAACGATGCGGCAATACTGCACTGCCGTGATCCGGCAGCATACAACAGCGCCTCCATCTCAAGGGTTTTGGATATGGCCGTTCCGGCCTCAAACGAGCGGATAGCGTGTATCATCGCCGACTCAGCATGTCTTCTTCCAGCAAGCATGTCAGCATTGAAACAGACAATATGGGTATTGAACCGTTGTCCGGCATCCTTGAGCACGCGGAGAAAGCCGGGTTTATCATCAATATGGCACCCTGCTGCCCGGATCTCGCACGTATCTGAACCTGCAACCACAAGATCACCCGAACCGGGAGAGTGTTGACTGTCCCGGCATATCATCTTCACCGGCCGGCTGGCCGGAGGTCCTTTTATTTCCTTTCTCCAGCTGGGCAAACACCTGCTCGGCGATACCACGGCCGATGAGGGCAGTCACCGTCTCAATCCCGGCGGCTGAAACCGCTTCAGGAGACGTGATCGTATTGTTGAAGAGACGGCGTGCACGTACCCTCCCTATCCCTCGTAGTTTAACGAGCGGGAGGAGTTCGCGCCGGATGCCGTTCTTCATGCAGATCTCGTACTCGCGGATCTGTGTCTGGAAATTTCCTGCAAACATCCGCGAGAGTTCCCCGCTTGCATGCAGCAGCCAGTTCACGCTCTCCACCATCCCGTAGATATCACCGGGTCCCACCGAGTACCGCTCGCATATCTTCGCGTCCGGTAGTTCGTCGGCCCAGTCGTTCAGGAGCATCGCGGTCTTGAGTGCACGGTAATAATCCTCCTGGTCCTCCTCATCGGGGGGCAGAACAAGCCACAGTTCATCTTCATGGGCCTCAATCATGCGGTCAAGCGCACCCCGGTCCGTGTTGCGGACATAGAGCTTGGGCATGTCGGGAGTACTGCAGATGAGGTGGAGGAGCCCGAGATCCGCATACTCAGACCGGTTACGGAGTATGGTGACGATCATTGCTGCACTCCGGGGATCGATGTACAGCCGTGAGACCAGGGTGCCGAACTCCGTTGATCCGAGATGGTCTCCGACCTCCAGCACCATCTCGGCATCTGTGAGGAATTTGAGGGCGGCATCCACCGCCCTCTTCATAAGGCGTCCCTGGCGGTGCTCGTGGACATAATAACTCCTGTCCATGAAAGAGGCCAGTTCGCCCCGTGTTCCGGCAAAGCCGGATGCAATCAGGGACAGCACATGCGTGTAGAGGGCATTGGGTTCCGCAATTTTCGAATGGATCTCTTCCGGCGGGGCCTCGATATACCAGTCGAACAGTTCCTCGACCTGCCCCTCGTCCTTGGCAATGAGCACGGCCTCTCCATAGGGGTCCAGGCGCGGCCTTCCCGCCCGTCCTGCCATCTGGTGGTATTCGCTCGCCGGGATCGGCTGCATCCCCTCGCCCGCGGTGAATCTGAGGTAATCACGGATGATCACCCGCCGTGCAGGAAGGTTCAGCCCGGCAGCGAGGGTTGGTGTGGAGGAGATGCTTTTTATCAGGCCTTTCCGGAACCCCTCTTCGACAATCGCCCGTTCCGGGCGGCTGAGGCCGGCATGGTGGAACGCAGCACCCTGCGAAACGCACGCTGCCAGTGTCTTTCCCATCTCGGTCTCCGCGGTTTTTTCGAGCTGGGCGGCATAGGTTTTGAGTTCCGGTTCTTCGCTTTTGATGGCACCGGCAGCCCGTTTGGCAAATGCCTCTGCATTGCGGCGGGATGAGACAAAGACGAGGCACTGGCCCCCTTCGGCGATCGTGTCGAGGCACAGGTTGAGGTCATCGTAATTCTTTGACACGGCCTTGACGGGCCGTTCCCCATCCCTGAAATAGATCCTGTCTTTACAGAACACACCCTGGCGGAGATCGACCGGGCGCCAGGTACTGGTGACCAGCTCCGCATCCAGCCACCCGGCCAGGACCTGCGGGTTGCCGATAGTTGCCGAGAGCCCGATCACCTGCATGGCAGGGTTCCGGTACCGCAGCTTTGCAATGACCATCTCGACAACAGGTCCCCTGTTTTGGGAATCGATCAGGTGCACTTCATCGACAACAAGGAGGGAAATTTCAGAGATCCACCGGGCGTTGTTGCGCAGGAGGGAGTCTACCTTCTCGCTGGTGGCAACAATGATATCATTCCTGCCGAGCTGATCGTCGCGGCGGTCGAAATCACCGGTCGCAATACCGACCCGGACGCCTTTGTTGCTGAACTCATCGTATTTCTCGCTTGCCAGCGCCTTTAAGGGAACAATATACAGGCACTTCCCCTTTCGGGCAATATGGTGGTGCATTGCCATCTCGGCAACCAGGGTCTTGCCGCTTGCGGTCGGTATGGCAACGAGCAGGTTCTTGTCATCGAACATGCCTTTTTCAACACATTGCGCCTGGGGAGGGTAGAGTTCTAGGACACCCGCTGCCAGGTAGTGCTGCTTCAGGTTTTCCGGAATCGAAAGCCCGCTTATGTGCATGTCACACCCAAGTTCTGAACCCCTTTAATTCCACTGAAATCCGCTGGTATTTCAGTCCTTTTTGTCAAATCTAATCTAATTATCGAATTATTCTCCACAGGAAATGTAGCATAAGGCATATATGGAGGTTCCTGAATTTGGCAGGACTCAATAGTAATAGCTGATCATATCCTGCTTGGACTCTTTCTTTTTCCGGTCAAGGAACGCAAAGACGTTTTCGTGGGGGACGCCCTCGATCAGCATATCGATGGCAGCCCGTGCGATCTTCAATGGTTCAGGATACCCGATGAGGGCAATGGTCTTGCCGAAGACGGAAATCTCGACATCGGTCATGTCTTCAATCTGTTCGCGGGCACGCCCGTCTTTCCCAATAATCCTGCCTCTCAGCCGGTCCAGTTGCTTGGGGCTGTCTGCCATACCGCCCAGATCGATCACTTCAAGAAGGAGGTCTTCATCCTCGATCATCTCAAATGCCCGCTCCGGTGAGAACCCTCGGTTGATGGCATTGATAATCTCCACTGCCCTGAGGAGGGATATGGTATTCTCTTCCGTCCCCTCAACCTTGACGAGACCTTCTTTGCTGTCGACGGTGATGGTGGTGTGTGTCCTGGTCTCAAGCTCTTTTTTTGTTGCACCGGCCTTACCAATCAGCACACCAACCCTGCTTCCCGAAATTTTTACTTCCTGCATCATGTCATATCTCCCCTTGGTATTTTGTGGTAATTCCCTGCACACTCTTGATCGAGTGTCATGGTTCTGCCGTATTCAGTCCGGTCACCGCATTGAAAATTTCAACATCGTTCCGGACATCGCAGCGGTTTTTAAAGAACCGGTTGATGTTCCTGATGTCCCGCATCAGGAACGGGAGGGCACGGGGGTGATCACGGGTGACGGACTGTCCCATATCTATGAGATATGGTTGGTCGCTGTATAATATATTGAACTCGCTCAAATCAGCATGCACCAGCTCGGCTTTCTTGTAGAGGGTGTCGATTGTACTGATAATCCGTGCGTACGTATCTGCGGGGTCATCCAGTTCGACATTGCGGAGCTGGGGGTAGGGAACCTCTCCCTCGCCAAGGAAGGACATGATGAGGATGTTCCGGTCCCAGACAAGAGGTTCGGGAACCGCGATCCCGGCATCCCGGGCCCTGACAAGGTTGGAGAACTCTTTTTTCGTCCAGGCAAAGATCAGCTCTTTTTTTGCTTTCTTGACATGGGAGAAGCGACGGTCACCGACGATGTAGGAGCTCATCGTCGTGAAGTTGGCGGTCCGGATCCGGTAGATCTTGATGGCAACCCCGACACCGTCCCGCTCAGCGTAAAAGACATTGGCCTCTTTTCCGGTACTGATCGAGCCGCCAAGAACGGAAAACCATTTTTTATGCACCAGTTTGTAAAGGGCGAGGAGGGTCACGTCATCAAAGACATCCTCCCGCACCTTGAAATTATTGGCATCCTTGATGCGGATCCCCATCTCTTCGAGCCGCTGGTCAAACCGGTCCAGTTCTTTATCGATGTTTGTTTCCTTTTTCACGCAGTGCCACCGGTTATTCCAGAGTTCTTTTGACAAATCACCGGATGTAGTCCCGGACAGGTGCGAGGATCTCAACGAGAGACTCTCCGCAGCATTTCTTAAGGTCCATCGGGTGGACTTCACCCTTGCCGTAAGCAGTCTCGAGTTCAGTATAACCTGCAAACGCCCGGTCGCCACCGAACTTTTCCGGTCGCTTGATCATGATCTCCGGCAGGCGGGGGAAGACGTGGTGCTGGAAGATCTGGAGGATCGGGTTCTCTGCAATCTCCGGCGGGCAGAATGCCTTCTGGCACTTCTTCCGGATCTCATCCTCGCTGTCTGCAACCGAGATATAGTTCCCCTGCGAGGAGGACATCTTCTTGCCATCAAGCCCGTTTAAGATCGGCGTGTGGATGCAGACCGGTGCCTTGTACCCGTAGTGGATCAGGTGCTCGCGGGCGAGCATGTGGATCTTCCGCTGGTCGATACCCCCGACCGCTGCATCGGCGCCCAGGAGGGCGATATCGGCCATCTGCATGATGGGGTAGACCATCTGGGAGACCGTCGGGTTGTCCATCTGCCGCCCGACCTCGTCCATACTCCGGGTGGCCCGATTCAGGGTGATCTCCTGCGCAAGCCGGAGTACCAGCAGCTGATATTCCCGGTTGAGCTGGAACTCGGATCCCAGAACATACTTCACGTTCTTCAGGCCCAGCCCCTCGAAACAACGTTTGTTGTACTCGGCAAGCTCCCCGACCTTTTCCATGGTTCCTTTCCGGTTGAGGAAGGCATGAAGGTCGGCAAGGAGTACTGTGACTTCGAAACCGGCAGCCTGGAGATCTACCAGTTTATTGATCGTAACGAGATGGCCAAGGTGGATCTCGCCGCTCGGCTCATAGCCGGCATAAACCCGTTTTATGGGCTGTAAAAGAAGCGCCCGGAGGTCATCATCCGTGACGACTTCGACAGTGTTCCGGGTAACACGTTCGTATGCGTCCATCAAAAAGAATGGGTGATGAAGGGAGTTAATGGTTATTCTGGATGATTTTGAAATTGAGGGCGGCGTTGGTTGCGGCGATGGATTTGGTAGCATCCTTCTCATTACCCATCATGGCGCGGATCGCATCGACGTTCTCGACCACAACATCGGCTTCCTGGTGGATGGCCTGGAAGAAGCAGAGTTCGTTCTTATTTGCGTAGATCGATTCCTCGAAGATGCAGTTCTCCCAGAGATCGGAACGTGGACGGCCGAGGTCCATGGCGAATTCCTTGAGTTCGGCGGTGCTCTTGAGACCGGCACTCTTCTTGATGAGCCCCAGGCGGGGGTGCCTGTTGATGAGCTCGAGGACCCGTTCCTGGGAGACAGGTTTTTTCGTTGTCATCTGGATTGCATGCATGTGCATCATGGTTGTCGGCACAATCATCGCCATCGTGGTGATGGAGATGTGGGGCAGCACGGAGAGGACATCGGGACCGTGATGGCTGGGGACTGTCACGGGATCGAGAACGATTGCATCGATCGGTCCCTTCTTGATCTCGCCGGGATCGGAACCACGGCGGACCATAATAGCGTGGACGTGAGTCACGCCGAACTCTTTGTCAATCTCATTGATGATCCGGCACAGGCCGGTCGTGTTGCATGACACAACCCGGACAAACTGCCTGCCGAGGGCATCCTTGTAATTGCATGACGAGTTGAAGGAAAACCCCGCAAGGTCGTGCTCCTCCCCACCCTGCCAGAGCGCCTTGACACCGAGCTTCTCGTACAGGGCCTTGTTCGTTGCCCCGACTTTTCCCGGGGTGCCATCTACCACGACGTCCGCTGCCTTGCACATGTCCTCAACACTGCCGGCAACTTTCAGGCCAACCTTCTCGAACGCCGCTTTCTTCGAGATATCAGCGATATACAGCGGGTATCCCCGCTGCTTTGCAACAAAGGCCTCCGCGTTCGGCCGTGTCTTGGAGACACCAATCACCTTCATGTCTTTCTGAGCAGCCACCGCATCGGCGACGCGTTTGCCGATGGTCCCGTACCCGTTAATGGCAACCTTGATCATACAATCGTACATTGCGCCGGAATGGAAAAAGCTATGCGAAATGTTTGCAGTGCCCGGCAGGCAAAGACAAGAGGAGGTGCTCTCAGGAAAATCACCTCATTCAAAAGAAAGGGTGGTGGGGGGTCGCATGGGTACACTTTTTAGGTCAGGATCCGGGGAGGTGATGTGATTTTACGTCATAATTTTTTAACCCTGACCATCAATCGCGGACGATAAAAATACAAATGTACCCATGCGACCCCCCTTCAATAGTTCTTGGTTTTGGGCTAAAATGTATAAATTTCACGTCATAAAATATACACTGGCGTGGTGTTTGGGGGTGAGGGGGGTCGCGTGGGTACAGAAAAATTTTCCCCGTGCGATGGGATGCAGGACCACCCATCACGGGTTTTTCCAGAATAAAAAGAAAAAAATTGCACGTACTTGCACGTACTCAGATGAACAGCGCCTGGTACTTGACAACTTCCGTGCTGTCTTTGGCCGAGGCGTACAGTTCGAGCGGCTCTTTGTTCACTTCCAGGAACCGGATCCCCCAGTTCACTTTCGAAAGTACTTCTTCTGCCCGGTCCTGTTCCCCCATGATATAGAGCGCCGCAGCAACGGCCTCGATGGATGACAATTTACAGGGCTTGCCGAAATTTACCGGGTTTGCCGCCATCAAAAAAGGGAGTGCCCTGCGTATCCGCCATGAGCTGATCGCACCCGTGTCGAGCACCTCCCACGAGCAGTCCAGCACGGTGAGGGATTTCACGTACCGGTCTGCGGGAGAGAGTGCCTGTTCGGCAGTGGGATCGAGGATGAGGGTATTGCGCGGGATCTGCGACAGGGTCTTGAAAATTTTGAGAAAACCGGCCCGCTCAAGCTTCTTGACCGTACATTTACGGGGATCGCAGCTGTTGTCCCGAAAGGCGTACAGGGGGATCATTGATCATCTGTGCGTGCACACACTAAAATAATGTACGTGCTGTGCAGCCCCTGCATACTCAACCCGGCCCTCCGGGCAGACGGCATAACCAGACCCTCGGATCTCGAGGCATTTAAGCGTACGAAAGACCGGTGCACTGCATTCGGGATCGAGATGGTCCCCCTGCCATGCCCTGAGACGCTCTTCCTGGGACCTGCCCGGAAGCCGGGCACATTTCTTGAACGGCTGGACACCCCGGAATTCTCCCGGCTGCTGGGGATATTGGAAGGTGCGGTATGCAAGGTTATCTCTGAACGGGGGCCCCCCCTCTGCATAATCGGAGTCAATTCCTCACCAACATGCGGCGTCACAACAACATATTACGGGAACCATGGGGATGAATCCCCCAAATGGCATGGCCGGGGTGTATTTCTCTCACGTTTCCCCCGAATCCCTGCAATGGATACGATCACGTTCTCCCGTTACAGGGTGTACCTTGCAGCACCTCTCTTCTCTGAGGCAGAACGCTCCTACAATTCCCTCCTTGCAGGACTTTTAAAGAAGAACCTGTTTGAGGTCTACCTGCCCCAGGATGCCGGTGACGATTCAGCGGGCCGGGGCAAAAGTGAGCACGAACGGCTCTTCCTGACGAACAAAAAGGCCCTTGAACAGGCCGATATCGTCGTCTCAATCATTGACGGTGCGGATGCTGATTCCGGTACTTCATGGGAGATGGGGTATGCCCATGCACGGGGTAAACCGGTTTTTGCTCTCAGGACCGATTTCCGCCGCGTGGGGACCTCAGAAAAGGTCAACCTGATGCTTGAACAATCTGCAACGGTCGTAACCACTCCCGGGGATCTGGTTGAAATCATTGGATCGCCGTTACTCCTGAAACACGATCGGTAATGATACCCGACACGAAAAACATCAAAAAACCCCGGAAAACCCATAAGCGATAAACTATATTGGACGCATTACGCAATAGTACTGGGTTATTATGGCGAAGAAGCGCGAGGACCGGGTAGACCGGAAGAAAACGATCGGAGGTGCTGTTTGTGATCTGGATGGGGGTTATACCGGATCCATCCAGTCATGTAAGGATATCACGCCAGCCAGTGTGAAGTCCCTGATCGTAAACAGCCGGTACCTGCAGATCCTCCTCTCTCTCACGCTTATCGGCGCTGTCCTGCGTTTTTTCAACCTGGGATTCAACTCTCTCTGGCTTGATGAGGCCTCGACATACACCTTTGCAAAGATGTCGATCCCTGAGATCTGGCAGGCAACCGCAGCCGGGGAGTTCAACCCGCCGCTCTTCTACTGGATTGAGCACATCATGCTCTTCTTCGGGAACAACGAGGTCATTTTAAGATTCGTCCCGGCCCTTCTGGGGGTTCTGACAATTCCCCTCGTATATTACGTGGGAAAGGAGTTTGCTGACAGGAATGTGGGGATTATCGCTGCAACGCTCTGTACGTTCTCACCCTTTCTCATCCAGTACTCCCAGGAAGCAAGGGCATACTCCATGGGGCTTTTCTTTATCGCATTTGCCATGGTCTTTTTCTTAAAAGCGATCAAGAGCGACAACCTGACCCCCTGGATCCTCTTTGGCCTCATGTCCGCCCTCGCATTCTGGTCTCATTTCTATACGCTCGTGATCATCGGGACCCTGTTCCTGTATGCCCTTGCCGTTAAAATCCCTGAGGTCATGAAAGATATCAGGGCATTCAAACCAATTGTCGGGGCGGGAGCGGTGTTTGCCATCGTCTGCCTGCCGCTGCTCCTTGCCACGATCCAGCTCTTTGCAAAAAGGACTGCCGGAGGTCCGACGTTCGGGATCCAGGGATTGGGCATCATCCCCGAAACATTCTGGCAGTTATCCGGATTTTCAATATGGGTAATGTACCTGTTCCTGATCCTGTTTGTGATAGGGATCGTGCAGGCATTTTTCCTTGACAGGAACAAGGGAATCCTGCTCGTTGTCCTGATGTTTTTCCCCTTTATGATCAGCTGGTTCCTCTCTTACCGGATCCCGATGGTGCCCCGGTATCTCATCATCCTTGCCCCGGTATTTTTTATCGGGATCGCTCTTGCCTATAAACCCGTTTATTCCTTTATTAACAACCGCGGTGTTGTGTACGGATTTATGGCGGTGCTGGTCCTGCTCAGTGTCACCACGTCGTTTTACTCGGGTTATTATTCCGGATACTCGAAGGAGGACTGGCGGGGTTTTTCAGGACAGATCCAACAGGTAACCCGGCCGGGAGATTTCATTGTCCTCGTTCCCGGTTATATGGCCCAGCCGTTTGACTATTATTACTCCAATTCTTCCGGGCAGACATTTGAGTACGGGGCATCAACGGCAGATCAACTGGCAGCGATCGCATCATCCGGGGCCAACAATACAGTTTATTATGTGGTTACCGGTGATATCAGCTCGGCAGACCCTTCCGGCAATGCAGTCAAATGGCTTGAAGAGCACACAAAAGGGGGAGAAGCAACACCCGGCATTTACCTGTTCACTTCTGCCTAAAGGAGTCCCCCATCCATCATGTACGACCTGACGGTTATCATTCCCACGTTCAAAGAAGAGGCGAATATCCGGAATATCATCACTGAAGTGGACGCGGTTTTCCAGAAGAATGCCCTGAACGGGGAAATTCTTGTCGTGGATGACAACTCGCCGGACAATACGATTGCCATTGTTAACGAACTGAAAAAGACGATGAAGAATCTCAACCTGCTGGTACGGACCTCCGATCACGGGCTTTCGCAATCCGTTGCTGACGGATTTCTCCATGCGTGCTCGGATGTTTTTGTAGTCATCGATGCGGATATGTCCCATCCCCCCTCTCTCATCCCGAAGATGTTCGAAGAGATCAGGGCAGGCAGCGAAGTCGTAATTGGCAGCCGGTACATGGAAGGCGGGGGGATAAAAAAATGGCCCCTGAAACGAAGGATCATCTCCCTTGGTGCGACATTCCTGGGCCGGCTCCTCGTCCCTGATATCACCGATCCGGTAAGCGGTTTTTTCGCAGTCAGACAAAGTGTGGTGGCAGAGGCGCACCTCAAGCCACGGGGATACAAGATCCTCCTTGAAGTGCTGGGGAAGGGTACATGGGAGAATGACAAGGAGATACCGTTTGAGTTCAGCGACCGCGAGATCGGGACAAGCAAGCTGAAGATTAAAACGATCATCGAATATGCCCAGCAGGTTCTGGATATTACCCTGTACTCATTCACCCATCACCAGAGCGCTGCGTGGAGGGAATGGAAAAAGATATTCAAGTTCGGAATTGTGGGGCTGACGGGGATTGTCGTAAATGTTGCTATCCTCAATCTTTTGCTTCTTGCTGGCGTCCGGTATGAAATTGCACTTGTTTTTGCTATCGTTGTCGCCATTTTCAACAACTTTTTGTGGAACGATCTCTGGACATTTAAGGATCATGCCCGGAAATCAATATCAAGCATCTGGAAGCGCCTCCAGTTGTTCTACGTTGTCTCTGCAGGTGGCGCACTTATCAATTACGGCGTTGCAGTAATCCTCGTTTATGTCGTAACAATGGATGGCAACCTCGCTAACTTATGCGGGATCCTGCTGGGATTTATCTGGAACTTTGTGGTGAACCGTCGGGTCACCTGGCCCCGCACGAGAGGATGAATGTAGAAAAATTTTTCCGTTCACCTCTTCAACGAATATTCGATGGATCTCCTCGGATCGATAAAAAAAAGGACAGATGATCTCACTTTCACTCATTTGATCTATTATGTGTTTCCCGTTCTGCTGATCGCAGTCCTCTATTATTCGGTATTCAGTTCACCATCGGCATATATTGGCGAATGGCACGACATTATCTCCAATTCCCTGTATTACACCCAGATCGAAACACACCTGTTCTCGCAGTGGAACAACCTCTGGTCCGGTGGTTTCCCCACCACGGCAAGCCCCGGGTCCGACAAATACTATATCCTCTCGTTCCCCTTCTACTTCGTCTTTCACGACCTGACCATCGTGAACATCGTCATCCTGCTCCATATCCTGATAGCGTATTTTGCCTTCTTCAAGCTCGGTTCACTGGTCTGTAAAAATTACGATCTCCTGACAATCTTCTCCCTGTTCTTTGCGTTTTCCGGTATGATCCTTGCGAGGATCGATACCGGTCATCACCTAATCCTTTACGGGCTGGTCTGGATCCCTCTCCTGTTTTATTTCTTCCTGAAGATCATGGTGTTCGACCGCCCCACAATCCTGAATGTGATCGGGCTCTCGGTCGTCTCCATGCTGATCTATTTTACCGGGAACATCTACCACTTCGTCTTTGCCTATCTCATCATCCTTGTCTTTTTCCTCTATTACGCTGTGCAAGGAAAAGTCTCCCGGAAAATACTGGTATTTTTATTTCTGTCAGTTTTGTTGACAACTCTCCTTGCTGCGATAAAAGCAGTTCCGGACCTGGTTGTATCGAATTCTCTTGTCAGGATCGATCCGATCAATCCTTTTGAGGGAGGTGGATCCATTGGTACTGACCTGGCGGCCTTTATTTTCGGGACAGCAACCTCTCCCAGATTCTCTGTTGAGGAAACCTGTATCCTCATTGGAGTACTTCCCCTCCTCCTGATGATTCTTGCCTGGGTATATGGTAAAAGGGAGATTGCAATACCCTCTTTTTTTGCAATACTCTTCGCCATGATTTGGTCAGACGGGGGAAATAACCTGCTCTCGTTTATTCACCTGCTCCCGATTGTCAGTGGATTCAGGGTTCCCGGACGAATTTTCGGTGCATTGTTGCCCATTGTGCTCCTGATGGCGCTCTATGGAGCCTGGATTGTTTTCAATAAAATGAAATCCGGCGAATCGTTCCTCCTGTCCCAGGACCAGCGGCGATCTGTTCTGATCGGTGTCGGTCTCATGACCCTCGTATTTTTATGTGAACTGCCCTATTTCAGCCTCCCCTCGTCCGAATCCATCATCTCCGTCATTCTTATTGGTGCCTTTATCCTCCTCCTCTATCTTCAGAAAGCGACAATTAAGAATCTCCTGTATTTTTTTATCTTCGCACTTGCCCTGAATCTCCTTATTCTTGTCATGCTGAATACGGCAACAATTACAGATGATGTAATCAAGCTCCTCATAATAGGGGTTCTCCTCATCGCATTTTTTTCCATCACCAGGAGAAAATACCAGAAAAATCCCAATTGCCATGCATTCTATTGCCTTCTTGTACTCGGAATTTTTGTAATGATGGCCGGTTCAATCTCCTTCGTGAACACATACACCTCCCCGTTTGATAAGAGTCCGGCAATTGGCGTAATATCGGCAATCAATACATCCGGGTCAGAAAACCCCCAGGTATGGGTTTATGAGAACGGCTGGGCGTTTCAGCACATGGATTTCACCTATTGGGATGTCATGAATGGTCTTCATCCTGCAAACCTGTATCTCCCGTACTACCTCGATACGGCAATACCGGTTGCCATTGGTATCGGAAACGTGACATATTACACATCTGATTATCTCGTTGATACAGCATACCTTGAAAATGGGAATGAGAACCTCCCGAATGTTACCTTCAAGGTCAACAATATTTCGGTATTCAAACCGGATCATGTTCTGCCGAACGCATTTGTTGTCAGGAATGAACAGCTGATTCCTGCAAGAATTGAAAAATTTACACCAGATGAAGTGACACTATCCGGGCAGTTCCAGACCGGGGATGTTGCAGGTCTGAAGACCTCCTATTACCCGGGATGGACGATGAACGGGCAGGACACATCGAATAGTGGAAATCTGGTCAGTGCACGGATACCTTCGGGGACATCATCAGTCACCTTCAGATACGATCCTTTCGATGTAAAATTCGGTGCGCTTTTAAGTGGAATTGGGATCCTTCTCGTAATTGTGATTATCATGAAGCGCAGGAACATTGAACTCTATCTTGATAAGACCGGCAAGACACCTGTTCAGGATTCGGAGAGAAAAAAGAAGAAACGATAATCAAGAGCGGGACGTCCCTGTTTTAAGGGGAGCACACAACCATTTCCCAATTCCGAATCATTTTTCCTGACAAGGGTCTGTTGTTAAAAAATCCTCATATTCTCAGCCAACCAACTATCAGGTATCATGTCCAACCACACGGTCGCGGTCCTCGCCCCCCCAGATTATGCCAAGGATCTGGGAAAGAAGGGAACGACGAGCGACATCACCTTCTATAACCTGAAAAAAGGTGAAGCAACGGTCACCTTCATTGAACCGACGCGGTACCCGGAAAAGTTATCCTCGCTGTTCTATGCGGTCTCCCTGGCGGACCGCGTGATCCTTGTCGTTGATGAGATCAACGCCACGTTCGGCGAGTGCGTGCTGATGCTCCAGTCTGCCGGTAAATCCGACGGCTGGCTCATCCTCAAGAACTACATCTCCCCGGACCAGATCGCCCCGTTGATCAAGGGCACGGTGCTTGAGCATTACGAGGTCCTCGAAGAGGATATGGTCGGCCTCCGGGAGAAAATGCTCGAGATCTCGACAAAACAGACCGCCCACCAGAAAGCCCACGAGACTGCGGGAAAGGGAGTTGTGCCGGTGGACGCCCACTTCAATGTGAAAGGGGTCGGGGTCGTTGTCCTCGGTTCCGTTGCACAGGGGAGCATCAAAAAGCACGACACCCTCAAGCTGCTCCCGACTGAAAAGACCGCCCAGATCCGCTCAATACAGAAGCACGATGACGATGCCGAGAGTGCAGTGACCGGCGATCGCGTCGGTCTCGCCCTGAAGAATATCGAATCCGAAGACCTTGACCGCGGCTTCGTCCTCACCACCGACCCCGCGGTCCGGCACGCCACGACCGTCTCCGGGAAAGCCCAGCTGGTGAAATACTGGCCGGCCCCGCTCAAGGAGGGGATGGTCCTCTATGCCGGTCACTGGATGCAGTTCCTTCCCACACGGCTCGAAAAAACCGTTGTTGAAGGCGATTGGCGGATGCCGGTCCTGACCCTCTCCATGGAGAAGGCGCTCGTCTATCTCCCCGGTTCCCGTGTCGTGCTCCACTACCTGGAAGGCGGCAAGCTCCGGGTTGTCGGATCGATGATCATACAATAACCCGTCCTTTTTTCATGGTTTCCGGCGTTATCAGGTCCGCCCAACACCACATCTTATCTTTAGGAACGCACATCAGTACTGCGAGAAATCATGCTGGAAGGTATTATTGGAGCAATTGTTCCATGGATCATCCCGGGTATCATCGTCCTTGTCATCATTGGACTGATCATCTGGATCGTCGGTATCTATAACCGGTTTGTCAGCCTGAAGAACTCTTCCGAGGCCACGCTCGGGCAGATCCGGGTTGCCATGAAGAAGCGGCTCGACATGATCGACCAGCTCCTCGGCGCAGTCAAGAGCTATGCAAAGTTCGAGAAGGAGACCCTTGAACGGGTCACCGCGATGCGGGCAAGCGTTGCTACTGCAGGTCCCGGCGACCTCAACAAGGTTGAAGCCGAGTCCCGCTCCATCTTCGGCAGGCTCCTCGCGGTTGCCGAGAACTATCCCGACCTCAAGACTTCGACCACGGTCACGAGCCTCATGGACTCGGTCAAGACCCTTGAAGACGAGATTGCCCGCCAGCGCTATACCTTCAACACCATCTCCCAGGAATTCAATACGATGGTGGACACGATTCCCTCGAACTTTGTTGCAAAGATGATGCACCTGGCGAAGCTCGAGTACCTCCAATTCGAGGAAGCGATCAAGACCCCGCCGAAGATCGAGTTCTAAAGGGTAATTCCCGTGGGCGAAACACGACAACTAGCACTGGTGGTGGGGGCAGGTCTCATCATCGGACTTGCCACCCTCCTCCTTATTCCTGTTATTGGCCCCCTTTTTGACGGAAGCCTCACTGCCCGTTCCTACGAAGCAGTTCTCCAGGAAGACGGGACGCTCTCAGAACAATACGTCTATCATGTCGGGAGCAGCGGGGAGTACCGCATGCTCTACCGCACCTGGGAAGTCCCGCTGACACTCAACACCAGTACAGAACCGTATATCCGGCTGGTGTCCATGACCCCTCCCTCCGGCACGATCGGGTACCTCAGGGACAGTACCGGCACGGTCACCGTCTATGGCCCGTCCGCCACCGGGTCATCCCGCAGCAGTATCGGGAACCTTGCCGAATACAATGAAGTGGGGATCTATAACCCGTCGTATTACGATGCAGGGGAATACGCCACTCAATATACGTACACCATCAATCCGCCCCTTGAATACGATGCAACGACCACGCACCTCAACCTGAAATTTGCCGGTGGGACACATATCCCGTACCGCAGCGTGAAGATCACGGTCCCTGCAACGGGGATCGACGAGGTGTATGCCTATCCCCCCTCGCTGCAGACAGAGATGACAGGGGACCGTTATGTCATCACCGGGAGCCTTGCTGCAAACGAGATCCTTGCAGTTGAGATGCTCGGGACGCCTGAGGCATTCAGCCGGTTCCCGGGATTCCGGACTGCAGTAGATGATGTGAGGGGAAAAACAGCATCGGCGGCGTTCTGGTACAACCTTCCCTACTATGCTGCGGACCTGCTGAGTCTCCTCGGGATGATCGCACTCATCCTTGTCCCGTTCCTCTTAATCGTTATTTACTACCGGTACGGCAGGGAGAAGGAGTTCACGGTACCGGCATACCTGAGCACGATGCCCGCAACGAAGCTTCTGCCCTGGCAGGTGAACCTGCTCTTCGCCAAAGATGCGCTGGATTTCGATAAAGACGGGTACTTTGCCACCCTGCTCGATCTCCACCGGAGGAAGGTGGTTGCCATCCGCGAGAAAGAGGACGGTAAGAGTATCGAAATACGCGTCCTCTCCCAGCAGGTGAGCGATCCCTACGAGCAGCGGGTCATCGCCTTTATCGGGATGCTCTCGGAAAACGGCGTGCTGGACACTGGTCATATCGACGCGCTGGCAACGAAGGCACAGACCATCAGCAGCGCCGAGGAGACCACCCTCCGGTACCAGCGTTCGCTCACCGATGTCACGAGCCGGGTGGATACCGCGATCTCCAGCCAGTATATCGTGGACGGCAGGGATCACCTGGTCCTGCCCCTTCTCGCCAGCATCGTCTTCCTCGGGGTCACCCTTGTCCTCCTCCTTGTCGCACCGATGGTGAGTTATATCACCGGACCGGCCCTCGTGATGTGGATCGTTGTACTGGTGCAGGTCGCCATCGCCTTTGCCGCCCCGTCAACTCTCTTCGGGCACTGGAAGGACGACAGCTACCGGGAGAAACTCGAATGGGACGCATTTGCCCGTTTCCTCTCGGACATGGCCATGATCCAGAAGTATGCCCCCGCGGACCTCTCCATGTGGGGCGACTGGCTCATCTACGGCACGGCCCTCGGGGTTGGTGAAACGGTGGAGAAAGCCATGCAGTCCCTCAACATCCAGGTTGCGGATGCCGGTTTACCCGTAGGGGCGATGGGGATGAACCATGCGTTTATCCCGCTGATGGTCTTTACGCCGCCCAGCCACGGGGGTTCCGGCAGCGGAGGGTTCGGCGGCGGTGGCGGCTTTGGCGGGGGAGGGGGGTTCGGCGGCGGCGGTGCCGGTGGACGCTGAGCCGAAAGACACCTGCCCGCGAGGGGTCACAGGAGATATAAACCCGCGCAAACCATATGAATACCAGAGGGAAGTCTGATCGTATGCAATATACGGAAGGTCAGCTCGGCAGGGTCTTTGTCGTGAGGATCGATGACGGGGAGGACATGCTCGTCTCGCTCCGCCAGTTTATCACCGACAAGGGTATCCAGGCCGGTTCGGTTGTCTTCCTCGGCGCCCTGAAGGAGGGGCGGATGGTCACCGGCCCGGAAGAACCGGTCATCCCCCCGGTTCCCCATTTTGTGATGTTTGAAGGCGGCTGGGAAGTATTTGGCGTGGGCACGATCTATCCCGGCGAGGGCGGCCCGCAGATCCATTACCATGCCTCAGTGGGCCGGGCCGGCCATGCCCTGACCGGTTGCCTGCGGGAGAAAGCGGTCACCTATCTCATTGTCGAAGCGGTCATCTACGAGATCACCGGGCTCTCTGCCCGGCGGGGATTCGATCAGAAGACCCAGCTCAACCTCCCCATCCTCGGGGACCGCGATGAGCCTGATCGAGGCGCACACGAGAGAGCAGGTGAGAAGGAGAGTCCGGCTGCCGGTGATGAGATAAAGGAAGATGAAAAAGAAATACCCGGCGGCCTTGCCGATATCATCCGCGACCTGACCCGGCGACCTCCGGTGTAACCTCAGAGCGTGCCCTCCTCTCATACCGATAACCAGACCGTCCTATGATCCGCCAGCCCCCGTTCCTCCCTGTTTCGCGTGAAGAAGGGAAGCGGCTGGGTATCGACCGGTTCGATGTCATCCTCATCACCGGGGACGCCTACGTTGACCACCCCTCATTCGGGACCGCCCTCATCGGCAGGGTCCTGTGGGATGCCGGCTTTTCTGTTGGTGTTATTGCGCAGCCGGACTGGAAGAGCGGGCCGGACTTTACCCGGCTCGGTGCGCCCCGGCTCTTCTTTGGCATATCGTCCGGCAATGTCGACTCGATGGTGAACAACCTCACCCCGAACCTGAAGAGGAGGAGCGATGATGTCTATTCTCCCGGTGGCATCCCGAAACGCCCTGACCGTGCCGTGATCGTGTACGCCAACAAGGTCCGCGAACTGTTCCCCGGCACCCCCGTTGTCCTCGGGGGCATCGAGGCCAGCCTCCGGCGGTTCGCCCACTATGATTACTGGCAGGACCGGGTGAGGCAGGCGATCCTTGCCGATGCGCCGGCCAGCCTCCTTGCCTTTGGCATGGCCGAGACGCAGATGGTGGAGATCGCCCGCCGGCTCCATGCAGGAGAACCGGGGTCATCGTTGCGGGATATCCGCGGGACCGCGTACACCATGGAGCTCGCGGAATGGCGCAGCCAGCGGCCACCGGGCATTGTCGAGATCCCCGGCTTTTCTGAAGTTTCGCAGGACAAGGCCGCTTATGCCCGGGCGTTCGCCCTCCACTATTACGAGCAGGACCCTGTCCGCGGGAAACCCGTTGCACAGCCGCACCCAAAGACGGTCGTCATCCAGAACCCCCCTGCCCGGCCGCTGACCACGGAAGAGCTCGACCATATCTATGAACTGCCGTTCTCCCGCGAGGCGCACCCGACGTACAAACAGCCGGTACCCGCGCTCGAACCGGTCCGGTTCTCGGTGACCAGCCACCGCGGCTGTTTTGGCGGCTGCTCGTTCTGCGCCCTCACCCACCACCAGGGCCGGATCATCCAGGGCCGGAGCCCGGGATCGATTGTCCGGGAGGTGACGCGGATGACGAAGATGCCGGGTTTCAAGGGTATCGTGCACGACGTGGGTGGCCCGACGGCAAACATGTACGGTCTCTCCTGTGACCTCTGGGAAAAGACCGGGGCCTGCCGGGACAGGCATTGCAGCCCCGCCTGCAGGACATTGCATACCAGCCACCTTGCCCAGTGCGAACTTCTCGCGTCCCTCCGGAATATTCCCGGCGTCCGGAAAGTCTTCATCGGTTCCGGCATCCGCTATGACCTCGTGATGGCAGACCAGAGCGGGTATCTTGAACAGATCTGCGACCACCACGTCTCCGGCCACATGAAGATCGCCCCGGAGCATATCGCAACAAACGTTACCGGCATCATGAACAAACCCCCGCGGGAAGTCCTTGACCGGTTCCGCGAACAGTTCTCTTCCCTGCAGACGGGTAAACAAAAGAAGCAGTACCTGCTGCCCTACTTTATGTCCGGTCACCCGGGCTGCACGGTTGCGGACATGGTCCAGCTTGCAGAGTATATCCGGGACAACAACCTGTATACCGAGCAGGTCCAGGACTTCACCCCGACGCCAATGAGTGTCTCGACCTGCATGTATTACACCGGTCTCAACCCGTTCACCATGGAACCGGTGCACGTGGCAAAGGGACGCGAGAAGCAGGTCCAGCGGGCCCTGCTCCAGTACCGCGAACCACGGAACCGCACGCTGGTGATCGAAGGGCTGGAGGCAGTGAACCGGAAGGACCTGATCGGCAGCGGGGCCCGGTGCCTGGTACACTCTGGTCCCGGGAATACCGACGGGTCCTTTGGAAAGTTCCGGGGATCAAAAAAATAGTGCCCGTTACCGGAAAATCCTGTTCCGATGCGGGAATGTGTGGACAAGACGCGGAAGTACCGGCTCACTTCCGGCCGTACTCATCGTCGAACCGGACGATATCGTCTTCCTCCAGGTAATCCCCGAGCTGGACCTCAATAACTTCAAGGGGGATCAGGCCGGGGTTCTTCAGCCGGTGCTTCGCCCCGCTGTGGACATATGTGCTCTCGCCTTTCCGCAGGAACCGGGTCTCCCCGTTCAGCTCAACCTCCGCGGTCCCGCTGACAACGACCCAGTGCTCGCTCCGGTGGTGATGGAGCTGGAGGGAGAGTCTCTCGCCGGGCTTCACGGTCACCCGCTTGATCTTGTAGCTCGCCCCGCCCTCAAGGACCGTATAAGAGCCCCACGGGCGGTGGACCTGCCGGTGGAACCGGGTCACCGGATCATTGTCGGCGTTATACCGGTTCACCAGGTGTTTGACCTGCTCGGTCTCGCGGTTATTGCAGACCAGGAGGGCGTCCGCGGTATCCACGACAATGAGATCGCTGACACCGATAAGGCCGACGTGTTTTCCGGGGGCATGCACATAATTGTTCCGGGATGAGAGGTATTCCGCCTCCCCGACATTACCTTCCCCGTCATGGGATTCCGTGTCGTAGAGCGCCCGGAACGTCCCGAGGTCATTCCATTCCGCGTCCAGCGGCACGACAGCGACCTTCTCCGAGTGCTCCAGCAGGCCGTAATCGATCGAGATCGCGTCAAGGGCCGCATAATCCGGGTCCTGGCTGCCCTTCATTGTGGCATACATCGCTGGCTGGTATTTTTTGAGTTCCGCAAAGAAACAGTCCGCCGAGAGGAGGAAGATCCCGCTGTTCCAGAGATATCCCCGGCGGACATACGCTTTTGCCGTCTTCTCGTCCGGCTTCTCTTTGAATTCCTCGACAATGTTGCCGACAGCAATCTTCCTGCCCGGCCGGATATACCCGTACCCGGTATGGGGTGATGTTGGTTTTACACCGAAGGTTACGAGATAGTTCTTGGCAATGGGCTCTGCTGAACGGATCTGGTCGAGCGCATCATCACCGAGGATATGATCGCTTGGGAATACCACGGCCGTTGCATGGCGATCGGTCTTTTTGATCCGCTGCATCGCCCACCCGATCGCGGGCAGGGTATTTTTCCCTTCCGGCTCTACGAGAAGATACGATTCGTCGGGGGTATACCCGAGCTCATCGATCTGGTTTCTGACAAGGTACCGGTGGATCTCGTTCGTGACAACGTAGATGCCGTCAGGTCCCGAGAGACGGACCGCTCTCCCGTACGTCTTCTGGAACAGGGACTGGCCGTCGAGCTGGATGAACTGCTTGGGATAATATTCCCGCGAGAGCGGCCAGAGCCGCGTTCCGACACCGCCTGCGAGTATGATCGATTTCATGTAAAACCTTCAGGAGCTTCCGGGCCGGTGCCGGTGTGCACCGTTCATCCGGTTTTATCACATAAATCTCGTGGGATAGACCATTTATAGGATTCGATCCTGAGTACGGCCATCGCAATACCGTTCGTTCGCCACCCGTTCCGGGGGTAAGGTTATGCCGGCCCGGCAACACTGCGCTGATCGAAGAATTTCCGCAGCCATAGTTCTGCACATACGATCCTCCAGATCTCCGGTGAATACTCCGATTGTCCCTCGAGGAACGCGAGATAATTCTGGAGTACCGCATCCGCGTCCCAGTACGGCCGGGCCCGGAAGGCGTCCGATGAGAGCAGGTCCAGCACGGACGGGCGCAGCTCCTCCCGCATCCAGATTTCTTCGGGGGTTACAAACCCCATCTTGTCCCCGCGGCAGCGGATGGACTCGGGCACGATCCCCCTGATCGCGTTCCGGAGCGCGATCTTGGTGACACCGCCCCGGATTTTCTGGCTGAGAGGGAGGGAAGCACCATATTCAACGAACCGGTAATCGAGGAACGGGACTCTTGACTCGATCGAGAACGCCATCGCATTCCGGTCCTCGTAATGGAGGAGCGAGGGCAGGTTTGTGGACACCAGTTCGCGGTACAATACGCTGTCCAGGGTCCCGTTGTACCGGAGAATCTCTTCCCCGGAACACTTCAGGAGGTTCCTGCGCTTTTTTCGTTCGCGTAGCTGCCGGGCTGCGGAACGGAAGAACCCCCCGTGATGCACCAGGCTGCCGGTCATTTCCCGGAGGGCGGTCCACAAGCGGAACGAACGGAGGAGCGTGCTGATGTAACTGCCCTGGTACGCGAGATACCCGGCAAGGAGTTCGTCTGCCCCCTGCCCGTCCAGCACCACCTTCACGTGCTCCTGCGCAAGGCGCATGACACAGAACTGGGCATAGATCGAGAGCGACCCGAACGGCTCGTCCTGTATCCAGACCAGCCGGTCAATGTCCTCCCAGAGTTTTTCCGGCGTGGGCTCGACCCGGTGGGCGTCGACCCCGGTTGCGGCAACGATCTCATCGATATACCGGCTCTCATCGAACCGCTTGTCGGTAAAGACCGCCGAGAAGGTCTTCTGCCGGGCCCCGACACTCGCGGGGGCCTCGTCCCGGATAAGGTCGTTGATGAGCACCGTGAGCGTTGACGAATCGATGCCCCCCGAGAGGCAGGTCCCCACCGCGACATCGCTCCGGAGGTGGATACGGGTTGCATCGCGGAGGACCGCGAGGAGCCGGGATGCAGCCTCATCGTCCCCGGTACCAGAACGGACCGCAGGACTGACCGTCACATCCCAGTACCGGAACGGCGGCTGTGGGCCGGCAGCGGTCACGACCATCGCATGGGCGGGTTCAAGCTGGAAGATCCCGTCAAACATCGTCCGGCCGGAATGGTCGAGCACGCCCCATGCGAGGAACGTCCCGAGCGTCCTGTCGTCCGGGCACGTCCCCACATCCGGGTGGGCGAGCAGGGCCTTGATCTCTGAGGCGAACAGGAACGAGCTTCCTGCCTGCGTGTAATAGAACGGTTTGATACCCAGGCGGTCCCGTGCACAGAAGAGCCGCTGCCGCCGGTCGTCCCAGAGGGCGAAGGACCACATGCCGTTGAACCGGCTCAGGCACCCGGTATCCCACTCCTCGTACGCGTGGAGGATCACCTCGGTATCGGAACGGGAGTGGAACTGGTGCCCTGCCCTGATCAGTTCCTCACGGAGCTCGACATAATTGTAGATCTCGCCGTTGAAGACCAGCCAGAGCGTGCCGTCCTCGCTCGTCATCGGCTGGAGGCCTTCATCGGTCAGGTCGATGATGGCAAGCCGGCGGTGGACGAGGCCGGTGCTCCCGCAGGTCCGGGTGCCCTCGCCATCGGGCCCGCGGTGGGTGAGCCGCCCGGACATCGCGGCAAGGAGATCCGGATCCGGTGCCCTGCCGTCAAGACAGTACTGCCCTGCGATCCCGCACATTATGGTAAAGGTGGGTACCGGGGGTTAATAGTCCTGAGGGTCATAAGACCCGAAGGAGGAGAAGAACGCATCAGCGTTCTTCGACTGAATCCTGAGGGTCATCAGGGTCGAAGGCCGTTTTCAACGGCCTTCTCCATGTCGAGGTCTGCGACCTCTCCAATCCCAAAGGAGGAGAATCGAACAAGTCATCAGAATGCCAAGTGGTCTTCAGACCCGAGGCAGGAGAAGAACTCAATGGGTTCTTCGACTTGTGAGATGAGAAGAACGCCAGTTCTTCGAACGAACGCATCAGCCTTCTTCGAGTCAGTGCATTCGAAGAATGCTGATGCATTCTTCTCGTCCTCCTGGCTCTACAAGCCAGTCGGAGCGGTAAAAACCGCATGCTGAAATATTATTGCGTGTAAGGTCTGTCAGGTATGAAGATCACCGGGAGATTACGATGACGACCGAGACCCGCGAACTGAAGCCGGAGGAATTCGGTCTTGCCGAAAAGCTCTGGGTAGAGTACCGGGGCCAGAAAGCGGATAAGGAACATGAACGGATATTCGGCGTCTTCGATGATGGCACCCTTGCGGCAACGGCCCGGTGTACCCGTCACCCGGACGGCCTGGAGATGGACTGCGTCTTTGCGTCTGAAAAGTACCGGGGGAAAGGGTATGCGAAGATGGCGGTAGGTCTGCTCCTGCAGGTATGCGGATGGGAGCAGATCTTCATTCACTCAACGCTGGTCCTGATCCCGTTTTACAAGAGAATGGGGTTCGTGCCGATTCCCGAGGATAAACTTCCCCAGACCATCCGGGAACGGTTCCTCTTCTGTTTCGGGGAGATGCAGGGGTGTAATGTCTGCCCGATGACAAGGGTTTGATCAGCTTGCGCCGAGGTTAAGACAGAATTTAATTCACCAGGACCAGACAACACCCGCACTGAGGAAAGAAGGGATCGAAGATGGATGTAAACGATCCCCTCTTTCGTTTTTCGGGACAGCACATGACTATCCACACAGGATCCTATGATGAGGGGTTATAAGCGATTTCTCGTTCAAAGCTCTACACGTTCATAAAAACGGGCGGCAGCACCATTCATACAAACCGTTGTCATCGGATAATTCCGGCCCTGCTCCCGCCAGCATCTTTTTTTGAAGTCCCACAGCGGCATATGCCGGCCTGAAAAACGGACCCGGCTGAAAGAGGCGCTACCGGCATGCCGGTTTGCAAACGATCTGCGAACAAATCATAATCCTTTTTTTATCGTCCGGGATATATTCAGCGATGAAAGGAAAGGTCCTGTTCGCTGTTGTTGTGATCATCGCGTTGCTGTACCTCTTCCACGCACTGCTCCCGGCCAACACCGGGATGAATGGGATTATTGTTGAACCGGTACCTCCCGGCACGGATCTTGCCTCCCTTGGGGAACCCTTGGAAATGGAAAAAGTCGAGTTCTGGGACCTGCCTCCCAAGATTATGCTGATGTCCATTATTCCGGTCATCCCGTTCATCGCATTTCCCGCGGAGTTGATTTTCGCCGCCAGTATCTGCCTGTTTTTTGGTTTCCGGATCATTGCGCGGCATAACATCTTTGACAGTGCGGTCCGGAACCAGATCTATACCTGTATCCGGAACAACCCCGGGATCTCCTTCATGGCAATTGCCCGGGACACCGAGATAAAACCGGGGACCCTCCGTTATCACCTTGGCCTTATGAGGGTGACCGGCAAGATCACCCTGCTTGAGAGCTACGGTCACATACGGTACTTTGAAAACTCCGGGAAATATCCGGAAGTTGAACAGAAGATCCTGAAGTACCTCAAGAAACCTACCGAGCGGACAATCTTCGGCCTCATCCTCAGAAACCCGGAGGTGTCCCGGAAGGACCTCGAAGAGCAGCTGGGGATCTCCGGGTCTTCTGTCACCTGGCACATGAACCGGCTCGCTGAGGACGGGCTTATCACGGTCGACAAGATCGGGAAGAGTTCACGGTACGTGATCGAACCGGAAGCACTGCAGTACGTGAGAAAGTATATGCCGGCTTCAACGGAGGATTACTCCTCGCAATAAGGCAGGGGTGTCAGCAGGATCAGGATTTCCTCCGATCGGTTTCTGCCATTGCCCCACTCTTAAAAAATTTACGGCAGGATGCCGGATGAGAAAAGCAGACCGGCGATAATCCCCGCCACTACCAGCATCAGGAAGATCCGGGCCCAGAACCTCAGGCCATAGATCCCTGTCGGGTCAGGGTCCCGGGGATGTACCAGCGTATCGATATAATCCCTGACATACGGGCGGCCGCATTCCGGGCAGATCGCATGGAACATGGTATCCCTGTACCCGCAGTGCGGACAGATCAAGGGAGGTTTCAGGCACATGGTATCTCAGGGTTTCTCCCGCGTTGTCATGTCGAGTTGCCGGTACCACCCTGTACTGCGGCGCCTGAAGCAGCATTGGGTGACGGGAAAAGATTCAGGGAAGGAATACCTGCATTCGCTTTCCCGAGGGTGATCTTGTATTCAAAGCTCTGGGCATTCTTCGGCATGACAGAGAGCTGCCATGCGCCGGGCCTGCCCTCGGCCGTATAGGTAACAATATACTGGGTGTTCACTTCCTGGTAGGTCCCTGCCTGTGAGGATGAAGCAAGGATGGGATCACCGCCAAGGCTGACGGTACCTTTGATGACTTTCTGGACCGGACTAATCGGGACGTTCCCCTCAGGCCCGGTGAGTGTGGTATCAAACGAGGGTTCCCGGACCGTGGCCGCGGTGAGAGGGTTAGGGTATCCCGAGTACCCTGAAGTGAGTTCAATCGAGATGGGTTCTGCAGCATCAAGGGTGAATTTCCTGACATAGGATTCCGGGGGCTGCTTCCAGATATTGAAGTTCATCGATACCCGGCCCTCTCCCTGCTGGAGCGACGGGTCATCGATACCGAGATCGATATAGCCGTTATAGTAGCCGGTCGCAGCTGCCGGCACGTTCATTACAACCTCCAGGGTCCCGGTTGCACCCGGCGGGATGGATGACGGGGCATTCAACTTGAAGGCACTCTCGGTCAGCCCCGGCTCTACCGGGCCGTACGGCCCGTATGCCATGAAGCTGTCGCTGCTGATTTCCGGGTCCAGCCGGACCGCAGTGGTCCCGGTGTTTTTTATCTCTATGGGATACCTGTACTCCTTTCCCGCCTCGACCTGGTCAGATATATACATCGGTGAAACCTGGACCGCAGGGAGGGAAACAATATTCACGCCAACATTCATCTGGTGGATATAGTTCGGGAACGGGGTGGGATACACCGAGGGATACTGCTCATCGGTGAATGCGATCATGGTGCTGGAGGAGCCCCGGGATGCATCCGCGGGCGCTGCCACCTTCACGGTGAACTTTGTGCTCTCGCCTGCCGGGACCTCCGCGCTATCCGGTGTGATGGTTATCCAGGAACTGTCAAGGGCATACTGCACTTTGTAGGGCTCTGTCTTTACTGTGGGCCGGATGCTCACGGATTTACTGTCCCGGTTCCTGACCGTGACCGTCATGTCTTTTGACTCGCCCGGCTTGAGGGCGAACTGCATGTACGTGGGATTGATCTCAAGTTTCGTGAAGTTGCCTGCCGTGTCAGAGCCGGCAGCCGGTGTGGGTGCCGGCAAGGGAATCGCCGTGACCACCTGCATGGCCTGGCTGCTGTATGCTGTTTGCTCTTCTGCTGCGCCGGCTGCTGCGATGAGGAAGACGAGCATCACGGCAGTAATAAGGAGTGTTGTGACAGTTCTGGTCATGGAATCTCTCTCGTATGTGATTATCGATCAGGGCCGGGGTAATAAACGATTTCTCGTTGAAAGCTCTACCGATGGCTGGTTGGCATGCGGCATTTCCTGCCGAAGAAAAGAGTCTTTAAAAAAAATGGGCAGGGGAGAATCCCCCACCCCGTGTGTTTTTTTACTTACGGTCGTTGTCTCCCGAACCGATATGGTCGAGCACCCGGTCCCAGATGACGAGGAGTCCCGGGATGATCACGTAGGCGAGCAGTCCTGCGCCAAGGAACGCACCGGTGATGATGAGTTCATTGTCCATGCCGCTCACCCGAGTGCTGCTACGGTATCCGCCCAGGTCTCGACCCTGCTCCGGATCGCCTCGTCCGAGAACGAGGTGAGGGTCACCTGGTCCCGGCTGAAGTTGACGAAGTAGATCTCGCCGTTTGCGTCGTGGCATTTCAGGGATGCGGCGTACTTCTCGTTCTCAAGGTCCCGGACCGGTGTCCCGCCATATGCAGTGGCAATGGCCGTGTCGGCAACGATCAGGTTTGCGACGCTTGTGAAGGACGCGATGCTCGGTGCCCGGGCCGTGATCACGGCGACGGTCTTTGCATCTTCATCCTGGTAGACGACACGTGCGGTGTATCCCTGCTTGCTGCGTTCTACCGGGTTGTGGTTCACTCCCTGTGCGTTGTATGAGACGCACTGGAAGGGGTTGTTCGTGATGACGCCCTGGACAATGTTGTCGAAGGCAGTCACATCTGCGAGCGGGGCCGCGAGCTTGCGGACCGCGCTCTTCGTGGTGTTGCTTGTGGTAAAGTCTGCCATTTGTGTTTCCTCCATTCTGTTGTTTTTTCCTGGGTGTCCTCGGGCGCCCTTGGACATACAGCATTGGCTGAGAGGATATAACGGGTAATTGTGGGGGTATCAATCCGAAGCGATAACGAGTCTGGAATTAAAATTCAGGCAATCCGGCGCGGATTGGCATTGATCGGGGCTGGAAATAAAACAAAATCACTTGGAGAAATGATACGGGTCTGACGCTCTCGGGGGCTTTCGCCCCCGCCGCGTGGGCACCCCCCGATTAGGATGTCACCACATTACCTGTTAACAAAAGTGCAGAGTTTTTCCTGACGAGCAATTCCGAAGAATTGTAAGCGCCCCCGAATCGAAGAACGCGAATCGTTCCTCTCCTGCTTCAGGTCTTACGACCCTCAGCACCCCCACGGGGGTGTCGAATCTGAAAGGTTCTTCGATTCAAGACTGGCGCGAGGGGGGGCAATCCTATCAGATGAACAACTCTATCCCGTGTGAAAAAAAGGAGAGGATTATTCCAGTGATCGCGGGAAGTCGAGGTCGTACCTGAGACCTCCCGGGTATACTAAGTAATAACGCCAGCCGCAGGCCGGGGAGTAGACCCAGATCATGATCCGGTCCAGGACCTTTCCTGCCATACCACGGAGGAAGTCTACCTTCCCGGTATAGAGTTCGCGAAGCTTCGCAGCACTCGATACCGGCAGGCGCGAGCGGAGGGCGAATATGAGCAGCGACCCGGTCTTTTTCAATCCTATCAGATTGATCGGGATCGAGGGCTCGCTCAGCCGTACTGGCAGGTATCCGTACGTACTGAGCAGATCCATTGCTTCGTACACGATCGGACTGCTCCGTGTCCGGCCCGGTAGTACATTCTCATCTGTCACATCAACGGGCGGATGGACAATGACCTCTTTCTGTATCTTTGCATGTGCTGTCTCTGAATGCCTGTGGCGCTGTACCGGCATCGTGCTTCCCGATCCGGTAGTCTCTCCTTTCCGGGAGATACTTCGGGGCCTCCCGGCGTTTTTCTTTGTCACTCTTATTGTATCACTTCCCTGTTTTCATTCAATGATGTTCTCCTGCGATACGATGCATAATCCCACAATGCCTGGATTGGTACAACAAGTACACCTGTTACTGCTGCACTGAGGAATTTACTTCTGGTAATCCCCGTGAGCAGTTCTTATCGGGCAGTTGTGATTAGATCAGGTGAAATATATTTGTTTAAATATTAATTGGTCGATGCGAAATAATTGGGAGTATTTGGTATTAAAAATGAAGAAGATGGGGCAATCCCTCAAAAAAAATTAGAGAGATAGCACAGTGAACGGCTAGTTATAATGTTCGTTTACCAATTTTTTCAACTAATGTTATCAATCCTGAGATATATCCTAAACTTTCATTTAAATCAGGATGGTACGAACTTGGATGTGCACATTCATTTCGCTTGGATAATTCCCCGTGAAGACGCTTCATTTCAGCGTTAGATAGTAGCCGCATCTCCTTTGCAACTTTTATTAACTCATGTTCACTTGCACCACTTTCCCGAATTTCTTCGATTGTATTATATTTTGACCAGGCAGGGCGGACTTGCTTAATCATCATCATTTGATCTGACGACATTTTTTGCTCAAGGTTATCAATAAATCCAGCCCACGCCATGACGATAGCAGAACGATAGATCTCCTGTTCAATACAACGCAATGATTCATCGAATAATTCTTCTTGATGAAGTGAGAGGGTTCTCAATTTCTTTCGTGAGTGATCGACCGAAATAATTCGTGAGGGTGATGTTTCATATTGGGAGAATAATTTATGCGATTCCGATTCAAACTGCTTAATACTCCCGTGAATTTGGGAAAAAATGTTATTCATTAAGATCATTGTTCAATGAGGTATTTTTTCATCGCTGCAAAGAAGTTATCATAGACTTTTGCATCCGTTGTATCCGGCAATGTCAATTGAATATTGATATTAATGGTAACTCCGGACCCCTGCAATTTCGTCTTTGATAATGTCGTTTTACTTCCTGTAGATATTGCTGCGATGGGGGGCTCTACATCAGAGGCCAATTCATCTTGGTCGACATATTCTCCATTAAAGTCGGCAAGTTCGCATAAGGTCTTGAACGTTAAAATTGTCTTATCGATAACTTGCTTACCAGCATTTGAACGCTTCGTGAAGAAATGCTCCAGCTCTTGGTTACTTCGAGCGTTGGCATCAGGATATATTGAGAATAGATCCTTGTAACCTCGTTTAATTCCTTCTGCGAGAACTTTTTTATGACTCGGTGTCCGGTATTGAATCCACAAATCGCTTGGTGTACTGGAATCAGTTATGAACTCGATCGATCGCATTACTCGAAGGATCGGCCGATCGTTACTGGATCGAAATCCGATTGATTGGAACCAATCTTGGGTTGCCCCAGTTGTAGGTACTCCAATATCTCGAATTTTTTTCAGGAACTCTTTAAGCCTGCCAGTGTTGGGAGTATATGTATATTCAGACATCTTTTTCACCACACAAAACATCCAAGATTGCTTTCAGTTTTGTTAGGTCACTCTTGGTACAGCCATCAGGGATTTGGATAAGTGCTTTTTTGCCCGAGGACGTTATAAATTCGAACTTATGATAACCCTCTGCCTCGGATGGAGCAGGCTCTGCCTTTGCACCCGCGGGTGGTGCAGGTTCAGGTGGCTTTTGCTCTGCACCTTTTTTTTGTTCTGCTTGATCGTCAGTGGAAGTGACCACTAGTCTGTTGTCCTTCAATAAATTGGCATATTTTGCACTTTCAATAAAGGATACTACTGCTTGTCCAACAACATTTTCGGCAATTCCGTAATGTAGGAACATATTTTTGAGGATCTCCTGATCGGGTAAATCCACCCCGTCATATTGGGTGATCATAGTAGTGTAGAGATGTGGTTTTTTGAAGCATTCTTTCAGTAACGCATTTTTTTGCGCCTCCCCTTCCGTCGGGAAAAGGATTGTAAAAACTTTGTCCGTCACTTTCAATGCATTATCCATCCTCTCTATCAAACCAAACTGTTCTGCGCTACTTACACTGTAGGAGTACCTTTTATTCGAGGTATCTTTTACGTCCATTTCTTTTAAAACAGAGGAAATTGGTGCTTCTTTACGTCCACCGATATTTTTAACCATCTCTGCAAAATTGATGCAGTCTTTAAGACTGTAGTAAGGATAGCGTACACTCCTTTCAACAGTCCTTTTTGTTTTTACGGGAGCTTCATTTTCGGTCATAATATTTCTCCAAACTTTGTTATAACTATGTATGTTCCTTTTACTATATATGTTCTCGCAGAGTTTTGAGACCAACATATTATGTGAATGTGTACATCTTTTAAAAAATAGAAATTGTATTATTATTTTTTTTAACGTCGAAAAATCGCTTATATTGTCTTTATGTCTCAAAAGTACTCTCAATGTTCTTAAAAGAACAAATTATTAGCTTAGTTTATGTTTTTGGCGAGAAAGGATCGACGGTCTCCTAATGCCTGTTGATTCTTCATTCAACTCCCGCTCATTCTTTTCACTCAGACCCTGCCCAAAATCTGCGAGCAGATCAACCAGACCTTGCATGAAAATTTTCAATCAAACCTTGCTCAAAAAATTTCAGGCAGACCTTGGTTGCAAAAAGTTAAACAGATCTGTCTGAACCGAAAACCAGAGAAATGCCTCACCGTCGTAAGAAAATCCGGGAATTGAACCAGACCCTGCTTGAAAAATTTTAATCAAACCTTGCTTGATGTGCTTTCAAGCAGACCCTGCTCAAAATTTTTGAACCGGACCTTGCGTGAAAAATTTCAATCGACCCCTCAGCCCCTGCCCAATTTTTTTCAAGCAGACTTTGATTGCAAAAAGTTAAACAGATCTGTACGACCGCCAAACTATGGACCAGCCCCCGCCCGGTGAAACCGCACCACATGGATTCTCTAAAATGTGGTTGTGCGGGAAATGGATTGAGAGATGTCAGTATTGTGACGGGCATCAGGTATCCCTGTGAACATGACAAAAGAATATTGAAGCGAGAGAGCATAAATCTGAAAAGATATGAGTGGCAAAATAGAATCCCGCCCGCAAAAGTTGTTTCAAAGAGAGATGAAAAAGAAATTTGCTGAAACGACACCTCCCGACAATACAGTACGCGGGGTGTACGAATCCGCCCCTCCTGTTCCTGCAACGGAAAACCGGGAGGTCAAGGTGATGCTTGCCGATATTATTTCCCGGCTCGACCGGATTGAAGAGAAGATCGACGAGAATGTCTATCCTCCTGAATCGGCAATCAAACCGGCGTTTGTCAAACGGATAAAAAAAGCCCAGGCCGATATCGCTAAAGGAAAAGGGAAGACGTACGAATCGATGGACGCTTTTATCAGGGCCATCTCTGAATGACGTACACGATTGTCGCGAATCCTGAGGTTGAGGCGAGCTTTGGGAAGATGGCAAAGAAGGACGTTGCCCGGTTTGGGCAGATAATCAAAAACTCCAGGAACTTGGCGAGAACCCGGAGATCGGTAAGCCGCTTCACCGGCCAATGCAGGGACTGCGGCGCGTGCATATCGGGCACTTTATCCTGACGTATAAATTTGAAAAGAAAAAAGGGCTGATTACTCTCGTGGATTATGCACACCACGATGAAGCGTATAGTTAGGATTTGACCAATCCTTTTTTTGTCCGGTAAGTCCCGGGACTGAAAAGGCCGGGATGCCAGCAATACAGCAGGCGGGCGAGCTACGTTCTTCCGGATTTTTTCACAGCAGGTTTCTTCCCCCGCACCGTCTTCTTCTTCGCCACTTTCGGCTTCGCCACAACCCCCGGCACATCGCACGGCATGCACTTCTCCAGCTTCTCGTCAACGATACGATAGGCATTCGCAAGAACCGACGAATTGGAGATCATGCCGGACAATAAAATAACCTCAAGGATCTCGTCGCGGGTCGCCCCCATCTTCATCGCCGCCTGCATGTGGTAGCCGGTACAGTGCGGGCACTTTAAGGCCGCCCCCACCGCCATGCTGATCAGCTCCACGTACTTCGGGTCGAGCGGGCTTGTCTGCGCCACCGTCCCCTTGTACAGGAGGTGGGAGATGAGCACCTCGGGGCGCTCGCCCATCCGCTTGAAGATGAGCGGGATCTTCCCGTACTCGACCTCGATTGCCTTCATCCATTCATCTGCCGTTGCCTCCGAGCCCTGCTCCACAATCCGGGCGAGCTTCTCCTCAAACGTTCCTTTTGTTGTCCTGCCCATTATACCGCCTTCATATCACCGTGTTCGTCTCCGAGAACGGGAGTACCCTGACAAGGATGTAGTCCCGCATCCGCGAAGGATGGACTTCCGCAATATCCCCGAGCTGGATCCCGTCCTCGATCTCGATATGCCTCAGCCGCTCCGCGAATGTGTCGTAAGGTAACTTGACCCGCAGGCCGGCCATCTGCACGGTCAGGGGCGTGGGGGAGGTCACGTCAAGGATCTCGGGGATCTTCTCCCGGATCACGCCCATGAGCCGGGCCGGCGAGACCGAGAGGGGGTCCTTTGCAATCTCGTCCCGCTTCTTCTCGAGCACCCGGGTGATCTCCGCCACGATCTCGTCCAGCTTGTCCAGCTGGTCGGCCTCTTTTGTCCTCCGCATGAACCGGCCCACGTTCCCCACGTACCCATCCACCGGAGGGTCGATGATCTTTTTCAAGACCTCGATATCCGGCCCCCCGCAGAGCACGATCGGCACCTCGATCCCGCGCCGGAGCGTGGGCATCTTGTACTCGATGCAGGTCTCGAAGTTGCCGAGGAGGTACACCGCGATGTCGTGCTCGTTGATCACGTCCCGCTCTTCGTCGTTCAGGCCCGCGATCCGCTTCCCCGGGCCCCGGGCAAGGCTGACCATGTTGCTCTTGGCCCCGAGGCGCCGGACGTACTCCGCGATGTCGCAGGAGGGGTGGGGCAGGTGGTGGATCTCGAGGCTCATGCTGACAATCGCGATCTCCGTCCCGACCAGCGGGGAATCGGTCACTTCCCCGAAGAGCGGGCGGGAGATCTCGCGGATCAGTTCGATGTCGTCCCGCGGGACAAAGCACTGGAGCACGACCTCCTGCGCAAGGATGTGCTTCTGGACGACATAGCCCCCGAGGTCCTCGATCAGGTCCTCGACAATATCGTGCTGGTAGATCCCGCCCTTGTAGGTGACCGGCACGAGCATCATGGCGGCACCTCGCCCATCAACGCGAATTTTTCTTTGATGAGCGTGCCGATGTCCTCAGCGAGCGTGTTCTCGCTTGCCACGAAGAGGAACTTGCTGCCCGTGAAGACCTCGCTCCTGAGCCGGAAGCCTTCAGGAGCAATGCACCGGAGGGCGTAGATGAGGTCCTTGTGCACCGACTCGCTCGGGTCGGCGACCACGATCTCCTCGATCTCTTTTGCCTGGACCGGGACATCATAGAGGATCACCGTGAACCGGTCGGGCTGCTCGACCTTGTCCTTGCCGAACCGCTCCCAGAAGATTTTGAGCATCGGCGCCAGGTAGGTCTCGTCCGATATGACAAGGGTCATCTTGCCCTCCTGCGGGTTGACGTTCGCAAAGTCCCCGACCCGGACAACGGTCGTGATCTTCCGGAGTATCCCGACCGCGACAAAGACCGGGACCCTGGGATCGATGAAGATGTGGAGCTTGTCAACGACCTTGAGCAGGTTGTGGTCGAGGAGGACGTCGTTTGCGATCTGCTTGTAGTACTCGGCGCCCAGCGGTTCGGGGCATTCCACCTCAAAGTACTCAACGGCGAGCATCTTATTCGTCCTTGATGAATCCTGATGCGAGGAGCGCTGATCCGACGGCACCGATATACTGGGAGTGGTGGGGCACGACGACCTTCGTCTGCAACAACTCCCCCATGGCATGGACAAGCCCCTCGATGAGGGACGTGCCCCCGACCATGATCACCGGCTCCTTGATGTCCACTTCCTGCAGCTGCTGCTCGAAGACCTGCTCGGCCACCGAATGGCAGGCGGCTGCGGCCACGTCCTCGCGGGAGGACCCCGCGGCGAGGGCGTTGACCAGGCTCTGGGTGCCAAAGACGATACAGTAGCTGTTCATCGGCACGCGTCCGCCAAACCCTTTCATGGAGAGCGGGCCGAGCTCGGTGATATCGACGCCGAGGCGTTTTGCGGTCATCTCGAGGAACCGCCCGCTCGCGCCGGCGCAGATCCCGCCCATCGTGAAGACGCCGGGGATCCCGTCCATCACCGTTATCGCCTTGTTGTCCATCCCCCCGATATCGATCACCGTTGCCGGCCCGTGCTGCCGGTCCGCGAGGTAGACCGCCCCCTTCGAATTGACGGTCAGCTCTTCCTGGACGAGGTTGGCATTGAGGTCCTTGCCGACAAGGAACCGGCCGTATCCCGTGGTGCCGGTTGCCTGGATATCCTTCATGGTCATGCCGGCTTCGGCAAGGGCGGTCTCGATCACGCCGTGGGCGCTCTTGAGCACTTCCGTAGTGGGCTGCCAGCCGGTCCCGATGATCTTGTTGTCCTTCATCACGACCGCTTTCGTTGTCGCGGAACCGGAATCGAGGCCGAGGGTGATCCCTTGCTGGGTCTCGCGGGCGAGCAGGGCACGCCTCCGGGCGATGGTGGTCAGGGCCTCCATCCTCGTCAGGAGCGTCCCGGCCGTGGTCCGCTCGGTGAAGGAGTAACTGACCACCGGCAGTTTCGAGTTCTCGTGGATAAAACGCCGGAGCTCGTTTCTCACGATTGCAGCCTCGGCACACCGGAAGCAGGTGGCAATGAAGACCGCGTCAGCCTCCACCCGCCCGTCAACAAGTGCCTTTGCCCGGGCGATGGCGAGCTTGAGGTCGGGGCTTCTCACGTCCAGCCCGAATGCATCGAAGTCCCGCCGGATATCCTTCAACGCAATGTCCGGGAAGAAGATCTCCCCGTTGACTTCGTGTGCCGCGGTCTCGATCTCGTGCTGGACCCCGGAATAGTCCGGCCCGCAGGAGAGCTGTGCGATCCGTACCGGGGGTGTCATTTCTTACCCCCGAGTTCTGAGAGGAACCTTTTGATCGCGGCCACGAATTTTACCCCCTCTTCCTCGTTCTTCGGGTAGTTCAGGTCGAGCCGGGGGATATCCTTCTGGCGCAGGAGGAACTTGATCAGCTCGTTTGTCCGGGCACACCCCATGCACCCGAACGCGAAGTCGGCATCGTTGATGATGATGGCAGCCTCGCACTCCTCGATCATCGGGCCGTACAGCGACATACGCCCGCGGACGCCGCTCGGGACCTCCACGGCTGCCCACTTCAGCCCCTTCTTGGGCTCCTCGGGCGTGATCTGGAGCGGCGGGGATTCGAGTCCTGCGGTCTGGACGCGTTCGCGGATGGCGACGGCCGACGAGAGCGGGGTGTGGCCGTGCCGTGACACGAGGTCAGAGAGGATCAGGCTCGTTGCGGGATAGATGAATATTTTTGCCATTTCAGGACTCCTGTGCATCGATCAGTTTTTTCAGCGTGGTGATATCGATCACCGGGTGTTCGAGCGGGTTTTCCGGTGCGGAGACAGCTGCCCCGTCACGCTTTTTCAGTTCTTCAAGGCCGTGCGAGACATAAGGGATGACGGTCATCTCGTACTCCATGCCATGATAGCCGGGCCGGGCCCCGCCGAGGTTTGCCCGGCAGCGCCGGGAATCGCCCGGAGGGAACCCCCGGTCCTTGACAAAGATGTGGTCCGGGTCCACCTTCCGGAGTTCATTGACGATCCGGTCGACCTCCTCCTCTTTCCCGTTCACGACGAGACCAAAACAGGTCTCCTTGATCATCGCCCCGTTCGAGATCTCGTACCCGCGGATCGCCAGGTCCGCCGGCGTAACCTCGAACGATTCCACGACCACGTATTTCGTCACCGTGCCCACGTGGGTCGGCGTGTAGTCAGTCATCGTCTTACCTCCCTGATATACACGGTCTCCCGCTCCTTCACTTTCTTCAGTTTCTGGGTATCGATTACTTTGCCGATGATGTTTGTCCCCTCGAATGGCTCCGAGGTCGGGCCGAACTCCTTGTTCGCCGACAACCGCACGCCGACAAGCCCGGCCCCTTTCCGGGAATCGTTGGTGATCGCGAGCGCGGCAGCCGGTGCCTCGTCCACGGGCTGGTTCTCCGGCGTGATCTTGGTGCCGGCAGCAATTGCCGGCTTGAAGAGGACCACGTCGTCGAACTTGAAGAAGACCGGCATCATGCCGGCATCGTGTTCCTTCAGGCCGGTGTAGCGCCGGAAGACATCGCAGCTCAGGGGTGCCGCGACATCGTCCAGCTCGATGTCGATCACCTTGTCGACCGGGGCCGTTGTCACGGTCACGAGCCGCTCATTGAGGGCATCAAGCGTTGTCCCCGGCTCCTGCGAGACGATGATCCGTTCCCCCTCTTCCTTGTCGGACTTGAGAGTGATGCCCGCAGCGGTAGCGATCTCCTTTGCCGCTGTGAGCGGGCGGCCGAGCAGGCTGATCCGGTGCGGCGTAACGTTGACAGAGAGCACGTCATGCTCCTTTGCAAGCCGTACCAGTTCGATGCCGTGGACGACCTGCCCGGCCATGTTATGGGCAGGGCTGTTCGGCACGTCCGCCCGGTAGATGTACACCCCGCCTGCACCCTTTCCCGTATTCCGTATCGTGACGCTCCCCTCGAGCCGCGGGCGCCGGAATTCCCTGGAGATGCCATCCTCACCGGCAAGGTGCGGGTCGAGCACGTGCGTGGTCGTTGCACGCCCGACTGTAAACCTCCCGGACTGGAGCGCGAGGAGCAGGTGCTCCACGCTGGCTGCCGCCTCCGTGGAGATCGTGTCCTTTGCATATCCCTGTGCAACAATTTCGATACGGGTGACGACCTGCATGCCGTCTTCGAGGATGAGGTCCGGATCGGTCGTGGTGTACGACCTGCTCGTATCCGCCCAGCTGACCACCGGTTCGATCTTCGTGATCCGGTCGCCGGTGGTGAAGCGGTCCAGCACCCCCCGGCCGCTGACGACTTTTCCCATGACGCCGCCACTCTCGTCGGCCCCGTGGTCTGCCGAGTGCCGGGTCTTCGCAAAGATCAGGTACGACCGCTCCGGCTCGTACCCGCCGCACCCGAGGATCACGTCGCCCCGTTCGTACACGTGGGGCTTTCTCAACGGGCGGATAGAAGAGGGAAACGGCCCGAAGGCTGCGGCATACCGGTCGCTCCAGTGGAGTGCAAGTTTTTCCGTAATCTCCGGTAAACCGGGGAGACCGTCCCCCTCCCCGCTCATCTCGACCGTGATCTCGCCGGCAGTGGTGCCGATCGCGAGGTTTGCCGTCTTTGTCTGTTCCTGCGTTGCCGGGCGGATGACGGCGACCGCACAGCCGGCCGGGTGGCGGGAGAGGATCGAAGAGAGCCTGCTCCCCTCAGCCAGTTCCAGCCTCTCTCCGTCGAGGTGGATGGTGATCATGCATCACCTCATGCCGTGGGCTGGCTCATGACCTTCTTCTCTTCCTCGGTAAGGATGGCAAGGACCTCCGCAGTCTTGCCGATCTGGATGATCTTGCCGCCCCGCATGAGGGCAAGGCGGTCACAGGTGTCCCGCACGAACTCCATGTCGTGGGACACGACAATGAAGGTCTCGTCCATCTCCTCGCGGGAGTGCATGATGGAGTGCTTTACGTCGATCTTCGTGATCGGGTCCATCGTGCCGGTCGGTTCGTCAAGGATCACGATACGCGGTTCCCGGATCAGGACCTGTGCGAGCGCGACCCGGTGGCGTTCCCCCTCGGAGAGCTGGGCGGGCATCCGGTTGAGGATCTCCTGGCTCTTCTGGTCGGAAAACCCGGCCATCTTCAGGGTCACGAGGGCTTTTCTCATCGCCAGTTCCTTCGGGAACTCGAGGCCAATCGCATCGGTCAGGTTGTCGAGTACGGTCCGGTGGGGGAAGAGGTCATACTCCTGGTGGAGGAGCCCGATATACGCGGTCGCCCTCCCCCGCTGGTCGATGCCCGGCTTGGTCATGTCGACCCAGTCGTCGCCGATGCGGACATTGATCTCGCCGCTCGTAGGCTCGATGAGGCCGGCGATGATCCCGGAGAGCGTGGTCTTTCCCGCCCCGCTCTTCCCGATGATCCCGAAGATCTCCTTGGTACTGACCTCAAAGGAGACGCCGTTGACGGCTTTCACAACTCCGCGGTCAGCGGAGATATACCGCTTGACCAGGTCCCGTGCAACAACAACACTCTCCCCGATCTCCGCCTCCTCGAACGTCTCGGTGTCCTCGCACCCCTTCATGAACTCGGCGATCACGTCTTTGGGCGTCCCCATCTTTGCAATGCTGCCTTCGACGAGCAGCATCGCCCGGTGGGCGACATCCTCGATCACCTGCGAGAAGTGGGAGGTGACGACGATGCCCATGTTATTGGCCTTTGCGGAATCGATGAGCATGGCGTGGACGACTTTTGCCGTCCCCGGGTCAAGCGTCCCGGTGGGCTCGTCGGCAAACAGCATGAAGGGCTCCTTTGCCAGCTGCCGGGCGAGCACGACCCGCTGCTTCTCGCCACCGGAGAGGTCGCGGGCGATATGCATCATCCGGTGGGAGAGTTTCACCTCGTCGATAAGGTCCGCGGCCCGGCTGATCGCTTTTTCCTGCGGGTAATCGATATCATCGAGCGCATGGAGGACGTTCTCGATCACCCGGTCGTCACCATAAAGGGCAAAGGTGCGCTGGAACATGATCGCGGTCCGGCGCATCAGGCGCCGTCTTAGTGTCTCGTCCTTCTCGTTCCAGAGGTCCACGTCGAGTGCAAAAAGAGTGCCACCGCACTTCGGGCAGGTCTTTCCTGCCATGCTTGCCACGTCCATGTAATCGCACCCGCCACAGGCAGCGACATGGTATATGATGCGCCCGCTGGTCGGGGCCTGCTCGACCCCGCGGATGAGGTGCATCAGGACCGTCTTACCGGCGCCGCTCCTGCCGATAATCCCGAGGATCTCCCCCTCGCCAATCTCAAAGGAAATATTCTTGAGAACCCTCTCGCCATCAAAATCCATGCAGAGGTTGTCGACTGTGATCAATGGAGCCTTCATAATACCCTTGTATCTAATGTGACAGAGGTATGATATTACCTTTTATGTAGTACCCTACAGCCGTCACGATCGCTAATTTTCCCGGACCCGGGCAGGAGGTCCTGCACGATGGTCACGACTTCGCTGACGTTCTTCACCACATGGTCTGCTGCCTTGTACAATATTTCAGGGCGGTCGCCCGGCTGCTGGACGGTGAGGATTGCGATATCGGCGTTCCGCATGGCGGAGAGGTCGTTGATCCCGTCTCCTACCATCAGCACCCGGTCGTACTCCTGCCGGAGGTCGTGGATGATCTGCGCCTTGACCGTGGGCGTTGCGACCCCGTACACCCGGTCGCGGGGGATGCCGAAGTGATCGGCCATGATCTCGAGTTTGGTGACCCGGTCGCCGGAGGCGATGAACGTGGGTACGCCCATCCGGTGCAGGGCCGTGATCGTCTCCTTGGCGCCATCGAACGGCCATCCCCCGGCCGTGATAGTGAACTCGACTGCCTTGTGCGCCATGTTGATGATCGCCCCGCTGTTGAGCGTGACCATGGTCTCCGCCTTGCACACCGACCAGACATTGCGGATACATTCCTGGAGGTCGCCCACCAGGGCCCGGCGGTCGGTATAGAGGACGTCCCCGATATCATCGGAGGTGAGGATCTTCCGGGTGCAGCTGACGCCAAACCCGATATTCCGGCTGACCAGGTATTCCGAGAGGAGCATGTCCGGCGAAGCGGCCATGAGGTCCTTGGAGTGGACGGGGAGGACGATGAGCACCCGGTCCGGGGAACTGAAGGTGAGCGTCGTGGTCTCGATGCCGGGGAGCAGTTTTGCATGGCAGATGTCCTTTGCCACCCGGTAGGTATTCAGCAGCGTTCCGGCACTGTCAAAGACCACGGCAACCGACATGATGACACCTTCAATAACTCTATGTATTTTTATAATGTATTGGATCAATGAAGCTGATGTTCGTTACTGAAACTGCAGAGAAGATAAAGAGCATGGAGATCCGGGGTGCAGGCCGGATCGCCCGGGCAGCTGCCGAGGCCCTCCGGGACCATGCCCTGGCCGCGAAGGCACAGAACAATACGGCGTTCCGCCTGGATATGGAACGGGCAGCAGCCCTGCTCCTCGCGACCCGCCCGACTGCGGTCTCGCTCCCGAATGCGGTCCATTTTGTGATGGCGGGTCTTGGTGCAGCGAAGACCACAGAAGAGGCACAGGTACAGGTAGTCCGCAGGGCGGAAGAGTTCATCAACTCCTCCCAGCATGCCGTGGAGAAGATCGCGGAGTTCGGCGCCCGCCACATCCGGGACGGGGACGTGATCCTCACGCACTGCAACTCGGAAGTGGCGCTCGGCTGCATGATCGAGGCCCACCGGCAGGGAAAGGAGATCGAGGTCTTTGCAACGGAAGTGCGGCCGCGGAACCAGGGGCATATCACGATCCGTACCCTGAACGATGCCGGCATCAAAACGAACTTTATTGTCGATTCCGCGGTCCGGTCCTTCATCAGCGATGTCGACCTCGTGATTGTCGGTGCGGATGCGGTGACGGTCAACGGTGCCGTGGTAAACAAGATCGGGACCTCCCAGGTCGCCCACACGGCCGCCGAGGCCCGCGTGAACGTGATCGTGGCTGCCGAGACCTACAAGTTTGCGCCCCGGACCGTGGTCGGGGAACTGATCCAGATCGAGGAGCGCCCGCCCGGCGAGGTGCTTGCAGATGAGATTGCAAAGACCCTCCCGCATGTCACGGTCCGGAACCCGGCATTCGATGTGACCCCCGCGGAATATATCGACCTCATCGTCACGGAACAGGGCGCGATCCCGCCGCAGATGGCATACGTGATCATCCGGGAGTACCTTGGCTGGGACATCGGGGAGTTCCACAAGGCATTCCACATGAATTCAGTTCACGAGGACTGACCGCATGCGTGACGGGCACAGGTACCGATGCATTTATTGAACGGCAGGACGCTTGAGCTGTACACAACGATCGCACCCCGCACCAGGGAGTGCGCGGACAGGAAAACAACGCAGGGGGACAATCAATGGAGATACATTTTACCAAGCTGCATGGGAACGGCAATGACTTCATCGTGATCGATGAATGGGAACATACCGTCATACCGGATGAGATGAAGGCGCAGTTCGCCGCATGCTATTGCGACCGGCGCTTCGGTGTCGGGGCGGACGGGGTCATCTTCCTCCTGCGGTCGGAGAAGAGCAGCCTCCGCATGCGGATCCTGCAGCCGGACGAGAGCGAGGCCGAGATGTGTGGCAACGGCATCCGCTGCATTGCCAAGTATGCGTTCGACACCGGGTACGTGAAAGAGTCCTGCACGGTGGAGACCCTTGCCGGCGAGATGGGGGTCACGATGGGATATACCGAAGACGCGTTCACCGCGACCATCACGATGACCACGCCGAAATTCGACCGGAAGGAGATCCCGGCAACCGGGAAGGGCGACTACAAAGAGACGATCGAGGGCTACGAGGTCCATGCGTTGAATTCCGGCGTTCCCCACGCGGTCGTCATCGTGGACGCAGTGGATGCCGTGGACCTTGAAGCGGTCGCCCCGAAGATCCGCCACCACGCAACGTTCCCGAAAGGCGCGAACGTGAACTTCGTGGAAAAGACCGGCGACAATAGTATCCGGATCCGTACCTTCGAGCGCGGCGTGGAAGGGGAGACCCTATCGTGCGGCACCGGGGCCACCGCGTCGGCAGCAATAGCCCACAAGCTCGGCCTTGTCGGGGATGTCGTGAACGTGGAGACCCAGGGCGGGCCGCTGACCATTTACTTAAAAGACGGTGGCGCGAAGATGGAAGGCCCGGCCGCAACGGTCTTTACCGGGATCATCCCGTTCTGATCTTTTCTCTCCCTTTTGTCCTCAGGCCCGCTGTCTCCCCGTCGATGTTGCGGGAAATGTTCAGGAACTCTCTGACCTGCCCCGCAGCGTCGCGGACAACTCTCGTGGTTGATTCAAAGCAGAGATAGTGCCCGTCCTTGTGCCGGAACCGGAAGCTCGAAGTAATGGTATCCTGCCCGCTGCTGCGGATCGTAGCGATTTTCTCTGTTACCCCGTGAAGGTCGTCAGGATGCACAAGCGCAAGTACGGATGTGCCCAGTACCTCCCGCTCCGCATACCCCAGCAGCGTTGTCACGGACGGGGAGATGTAGGTGAAGATGCACTCCGGTGTCAGCCGGTTGATAATGTCCACGGAGTGTTCGGCAATGAACCGGTTGTTCCGCTCGTTCTGCCGCTGTTCCTGTTCCGCTGCAACGCGTTTGGTGATATCCCTCGACACTCCAAGTACCGAGGTAATCCGCCCCTCTGCATCCGGGACCGGCACCAGTGCGTGATCCAACCATATGACCTTGTCCCCGACCGTCATCGGGCCTTCACTCCTCACCGGCTCACCGGTTGCAAAGACCTGCTGGATCTCCCTGTACTGGTCGGTGGCGGTGTCCGGGGGAAACAGGGAGCTGCGGAGCCTGCCAACGAGCGCCTCGCCCGGTTTCCCAAGAAACGCCGCTGCCTTCTGGTTGATATACAGCACCCGGTCATCCCGGTCGATCACATAGATCATGTCCTGCGAGACTTCTGAAAGGGAACGGTACCGGGCCTCGCTCTCCCGCAACGCGGCATCGGCCCGCTTGCGTTCGGTGATGTCCAGCGCGGTGAAGGTGACCCCGGCGCTCACATCAGCGGGGTTCAGGGGTGTGGAACTGACGAGGACATCGATGACCGTCCCGTCTTTTCTCACCCATTGTGTCTCGATTGATCCGGTCCCGGACTTCCGGATCTGGCCGTACTTGAGCTCGCCGACGCGGTCGAACTCCTCCTGCGTTGCATAGATCTTCCGGGCAGGGTGCCCTACCAGTTCTTCAGCCGGGTAGCCGGTCATCCGGCAGAGCCGGTCATTCACTTCGAGAATGATGCGGTCCGCGACCACACCGATCCCGATGGGCGCAACATGGATGATACTGCGCAGCCTCGCCTCGCTCTCCCGCAACCTCGCCTCGCCCCGTTTCCGCTGGGTAATGTCCTCGAAAAGGACCGAAACCCCTTTCTGGCCGTTATTGAAGACCATCGGGGTAATCCGGCAGAGAAAGATCCTGGCCTGCGAGGGGACTTCCAGTTCGCCCTTGAATTCCGTACCTGCGAGACCTTCCCGGATCCCTGCAAGGACCGGGGGAAATGTTTCGTCAAAGAACGAAGGAATTGCGGAATATTCAATATTTTTTCCCGTGATCTCTCTCTCTCCTGTCCCGAGCAGGTCAAGGAACGGCCGGTTGAGAAAGACGATGCGGAGGCTGGCGTCGAGATGCATCACAAATTCGGATGAGATGGAGAGGACGGAAGAGACCGGTAACCGGTGGGAGAGCGAGTAAATCTTTGCCATGCCGAACTGGCGCATCTCCACCTGCCCGGAGACGAGCAGGTTGTCCAGGTACCGCCCGGCAGTATTCCGGTTGATCCCACCGTTCTTCACGATCTCCGTAATGCTGAGCCCCTGCGGGTTCTTCTTCAGAAGATCGGCGATCCGGGTGGTGATCTCCATCCTCAGTGCCATGGGTGTTGGAACTATTCCGTTTCAAAAGATATAATGATTACAATGGCGGGGGGTCTATGAAACCAGGTTTTGCCGGGCATCCCGCGGGAGACCGGGATCAGCGGGTGCCGATGCCGTCCCCGGTAATCTCGTATTCGAGAGTGGCACCTTCCGGCCGGGAACGGTGTTTTACCAGCCGTGCCCTCCGGAGCCCGGGTGTATCGGTCTTCTCCAGCCGCACGATCACCTTGGAGAGGTGCTCGAGGGCAGTCCCTCCCAGCCCGTAATACGTGTTCTTCACCGTGTCCATGTACACTTGGTTGGTGATGATGACCGGGATCTCGTACCGTTTCGCATACCCGAGGAGGTGGAGCATCTGCCGGGTGAGCGCCTGCATTGCGTCCCGGCCCTTTTCAAGGTCGGTGCGGTAGAGGGCGGTCGCAGAGTCCATGACGAGCAGGCCCGGCTTGTGCGCCTTTAAGACCTTCTCTGCCTCAAGGATCATCGTCCCCTGGTGCTCGAAGTCGACCGGCTCGAAGAGGAAGAGCCGGTCTGCAATCGTATCCGTATCATCCCCCGCTACCTGCCGGAACCGCTCGATTGAGAACCCTTCGGAATCGATCCACACCACCGCATGGCCGGCCCTGAGGCAGGCAACCGCGGCAACCGTGCAGAGGGTGCTCTTGCCGCTCGCGGGCTCACCAAAAAATTGGGTGATGGTCCGCAGCTCGAGGCCTCCCCCAAGGAGGGTGTCGAGGGCTGCATTTCCGCTGGATTGTTTTTCTGTTTTCACGTGCACGCCCTCCGGTCTGATCTCTGATCAGAATCGTCTGGAAGAAGAGATAAGCGTTCTGACTAGTTCCCTGCATTCACGTATCTGGCGGAGCGGGTTATAAGCCGGCACCGCAGGGGATGAAAATGAACGACCGTGGTTTGCCAGGCTCACGTGTGTTCAAGCACATAGCAGACCGTCCCCTCTTCGGCGCCGGATCCGGCAGGCACCCGGTCAGTCTTCACAAACCCGTTCTTCTCCAGGACCCGGATGGATGCAGCGAGGTCCGGATATGTCGTGGCAATTATTTTCCGGGTGCCGGGCCGGGAGAAAATCTCCGGGATAAGGGTACGTACCGCCTCAGTTGCATAACCCCGGTCCTGGAACGCGTCCAGCACCGAATATCCCAGCACAACGGAAGAGGCGTCGTTCTCTGCCTCAAGAATCCCGCCATTGCCGATCAGTGTCCTTCCTGCCGTACCGGGTTCATCGAGTATCCAGTACCATGCGGCAAAGGCAGGCCCTGAAGTCTCGGCACACATCCGGATAAATTCCCGGATCACCCCCTCGTCCATGAGCGGCGGCGGCCATGCGGACGGGATACCGGCGTTGAGAAGCCGGGCGAGTTCACCTTTATTGTTCAGGTCTGCTGAAAGGATTTCCATTGTGGCGGGGATGAGTTCGAGTCGCCCGGTGCGGAGTGAGGTTGTCATGTCGGACAGAGTCCCAGAATCTTTTTGAAAAAGGAATGATGTGTTCTTCAGCGGGGAGCCGCGTGAATTATCTCTCCACCTGTTTCCACGCGATCTCTTCGATGATCCGGAGCACTTCGCGGACCGGCATATTCACCTCGGCGGCAAATGCCCGGGCCGGCTCGAACTCCGCCTTCAGCGTGTACACCGAGCCGTGCATCCACCCGAGTTTCACCGGCAGCTTCCGGCACTTCCCGGCAAGTTCGATCTCCACCTCTTCGGTTGTCCGGTCTGCAATGAACCGGTGGACCGCAGGGATGCAGCGGATGCCGAGCGTCCCGAGCTCGGTTGCCATCAGCTCCGCGAGCTGCACGCTTGTTTCAGGGAGGCTGATGACACGGATAAGATATCCTGGCCGTCCCTTCTTCATGATGATCGGCGTGGCGCTCGCGTCCCGGGCACCGGCCTCCATGAACCTGGCGATCGCGTGGGCGATCACCTCCCCGCTCACGTCGTCCACGTTCGTTTCAAGGATATCAACGGTGTCCTGCGGGAGTTCGCCGGTTGCCCCGGCAGCGCCGGTCGTCTCAACGATCATCGCCCGGAGCACGTTGGGCGTGTGGGTGGGATCGCGGGTGCCGGCACCGTACCCGACGGATTTGATGGTGTAGGCCGGCAGTTCCTTTACCGCGAGTGTTGCAAATTCCGCGAGGAGGGCGGCGCCGGTCGGGGTGCAGAGCTCCCCGGCATGGACGCCGGAGATCGTGGCAAGCTGTGCGTTATGGAAGATCGCGGCAGTTGCCGGTGCCGGGATCGGGAAGGTACCGTGGGAGCCGGTGCCGGTCCCGTGCCCGAGCGTGACCGGCAGGATCCAAACCCCGTCAACATTGAGTGTGTGGAGGGCGGTGCAGGCCCCGACGATATCCGCGATTGCGTCATCGGCCCCGACTTCGTGGAAGTGGACGTGGGCCCCGTGCACTTCCTCCTCTGCTGCATTGATCCGCTCAAAGACCCGGCGGGCCATTGCGAGCGCCGGTCCCGGTACATTTGGTGCGGCCTCGTCCAGCCGTCCCAGCACCTCGGAAAGGGTCCGGTGGACCGGCAGGGCTTTCGTATCGATCTTCAGCGCCTGTATTCCGGCCCGGGTCACGCGGGAGATCGCCGGCTCTGCTACGACGGCCTTCATCGCATGCACGACCGTTTCCCTGTCAGCCCCGCAGTCCAGCAGGGCGGCCGTGATCATGTCGCCCGCTGCCCCGTGGAAGGGATCGAGTATGAGGAGACGCATTATCAGTACTTATAAATCCCTGCGTATATGACCTTTAAGGTAATGCCAGAAGTGCAATTGAGGGTGGATTCCGCGTACCCCGGCGACCAGGGTGGCGGGAAAGCCCGGCTGGATCCCGAGACGATGCTCGCACTCAAGATCTCGCCCGGCGATCTTGTAGCTATCGAGGGGAAGCGCCGTACCGTCGCGAAGGTCTGGCGGTCACTGGTCGAGGACTGGAACCAGAAGAAGATCCGGATCGATAATTTTACCCGGATCAATGCCGGTGTCAGCATCGGCGACACGGTGAAGGTGGCAAAGATCGCAGACGAGATCGAGGCAAAACGGGTCGTGCTCGCACCTCCCGAGGACCTCCCGAAGAAGATCCCGATCGCAAACAACCCGCATGTCGTGAACGGCCTGATCGATTTCCCGGTCGTAAAGAACGACACCGTCCCCGTGATGCTCGGCCTGCCGTTCATCCAGCCCCAGATCATCGGCTTCAAGGTCGTCGAGATCGAACCCGAGGAAGCCGTTATCATCACCAAGAACACCTCTGTCGAGTTCTCGGACAAGCCGGCAGCAGGGTTCGAAGGCATCAAGCGGTTCAGTTACGAGGACATCGGGGGGCTCAAGGACGAGCTCCAGCGGTTACGCGAGACGATCGAGCTCCCCCTCAGGCACCCGGAGCTCTTCCAGAAGCTCGGGATCGAGCCGCCCAAGGGCGTGCTCCTCTATGGCCCGCCCGGTACGGGCAAGACTTTGATCGCAAAGGCGGTGGCAAGTGAGAGCGGGGCGCACTTCATCTCAATTGCCGGGCCTGAAGTGATCTCGAAGTACTATGGTGAGAGCGAGCAGCGGCTCCGCGAGGTCTTCGAGGAAGCCCGCGAGAACGCCCCCTCGATCATCTTCATCGACGAACTTGACTCCATCGCCCCCCGGCGTGAGGAAGTGACCGGGGAAGTGGAGCGCCGGGTTGTGGCCCAGCTCCTGACCATGATGGACGGCCTCGAGGAACGCGGGCAGGTCGTGGTCATCGGCGCAACGAACCGGGTCGATGCGATCGACGCGGCCCTGCGTCGTCCTGGCCGGTTCGACCGGGAGATCGAGATCGGCGTCCCGGGCGAGCCCGACCGGATCGAGATCATGAAGATCCACACCCGGGGCATGCCCCTCTCCGAGGATGTCAGCCTCGATACCCTCGCGCAGCAGACCCACGGGTTTGTCGGGGCCGACCTCGCGGCCCTTGCACGCGAAGCCGCGATCCGTGCCCTGCGCCGGTACCTGCCGGACCTGGACCTTGATGCAGAAGAGATCCCGGCGGAAGTGCTTGATAACCTCAAGGTCTATGCCAGCGACTTCCGCAGCGCCCAGCGCGACGTGGGCCCGAGCGCGATGCGGGAAGTGATGCTCGAGGTCTCGCACGTGAAGTGGCAGAATGTGGGAGGCCTTGATTCTGCAAAGACCGAGGTAAGGGAAGCGATCGAGCTCCCGCTCACTGACCGGCAGAAGTTCGAGGACCTCGGGATCGAGCCCCCGCGTGGCATCCTCCTCTACGGTCCGCCCGGCACGGGAAAGACCCTGATTGCAAAGGCCGTGGCAAGCGAGAGTGGCGCGAACTTCATCCCGGTCCGGGGACCCCAGCTCCTCTCCAAGTGGGTGGGCGAGAGCGAACGGGC
>Ga0153915_10000142_pt1 | contig 64101 bp, 64 predicted proteins | sample Opewatmetagenome_2_FD_107003 | JGI IMG/M metagenome (GOLD analysis project Ga0153915, IMG submission 107003) | Freshwater wetland microbial communities from Ohio, USA - Open water 3 Core 3 Depth 3 metaG | ecosystem: Environmental > Aquatic > Freshwater > Wetlands | place: USA: Ohio, Lake Erie...
CCTGCCAGCCGCTCGGGGCCATGTATGCCGCGCTCGGTATCCACGGGTGCCTGCCCCACAGCCACGGCTCGCAGGGCTGCTGTGCGTACCACCGCATGCACCTCACCCGGCATTTCCGGGACCCGGTGCTCGCGTCATCCAGTTCCTTTACCGAAGGCGCCTCGGTCTTTGGCGGTGCGGCCAACTTAAAGACCTCGATAAAAAACGTGTTTGCGATCTACAATCCCGAGATCATGGCGGTCCACACCACCTGCCTCTCCGAGACGATCGGGGACGATCTCCCCAACATCATCAAACAGGCAGAGGTCCCGGAAGGAAAAGTGGTCATCCACGTCAACACCCCGAGCTACCAGGGCTCGCACATCACGGGATTCTCCGGCATGTGCAAGGCCATGGTCTCGTATCTTGCGCAGTCCGATAGTGCCGTAAAAAAATCGCAGATGAACGTCCTGCCCGGCTTTGTCAATCCCGGCGACATGCGGGAGATCCGCCGCATCGTGGACCTGCTGGGTGTAAAAATGATCATGTTCCCGGACACGTCGGGCGTGCTCGACACCCCGCTGACGAGCCGGTACCAGATGTATCCCGATGGCGGCACCACGGTTGCCGAGATCCGCGATTCCGGCAACTCGGAAGTCACCCTTGCGCTCGGTGCGTTCGCATCGCACGATGCTGCGGACGTGCTGCAGGAGAAATGCGGTGTCACCGGTATTCCGCTCAGGCTGCCTATCGGCATCAAGGCCACGGATGATTTCATCATGGCGATCAGGGACTGGTTCGGGGTCGAGATCCCGGCATCGCTCACGCTCGAACGCGGGCAGGTCATCGATACGCTGATCGACACGCACTTCCACTACCAGGGAAAACGCGTTGCGATCTTCGGCGATCCCGACCACGTGATCGCGCTCACTGAATTCCTGCTCGCCATGGGCATGGTCCCGGTGTACGTCCTCACGGGTACGCCCGGCAAGGCATTCGAGACCGGGGTAAAAAAGATGCTCGACGATGCAGGAGTCACCGGCGCCCGGGTGAAAGCGGAAGGCGACCTCTTCGAGCTCCAGCAATGGATCAAAGAGGCCCCGGTCGATCTGTTGATCGGCACCTCGTATGGCAAGTATATTGCCCGGGCCGAGGATGTCCCGTTCGTCCGCTTCGGCTTTCCCATCCTGGACCGGGCCGTCCACCCGCTCATGCCGGTGGTCGGCTACCGGGGATGCCTGCGCCTGATCGAACAGATCTCAAACGCGCTCCTGGATCGCCGGGATCGCGACTGCCTGGATGAGGATTTCGAACTCGTGTTATAGTGGGAATTATCCGGACGTGAGATATCATGGAAACCATCTCTCTCCCACCAGAAGAGGGGGCATGCATCAGCGAACGCCAGAACTCCATCCTGACTGCCGGAACGGGCAGGAAGAGCATCCACTGCGCTGACGACAGCCTGGCCGGCTCCGTCAGCCAACGGGCCTGCGTCTTCTGCGGGGCCCGTGTTGTCTTAAACCCGGTCACGGATGCGGTCCACCTGGTCCACGGCCCGATCGGCTGCGCTGCCTATACCTGGGACATCCGGGGCAGCCTGTCGAGCGGGTCGGAGATGTACCGGAACAGTTTCTCGACCGACATGAAGGAGCGGGACGTGGTCTTTGGCGGCGAGAAGAAACTCGCCGCCTGTATCGATGAGATCGTGGAGAAATACCACCCCCCCGCAATCTTCGTGTACGCAACCTGCGTTACCGGCATGATCGGTGACGACATCGTTGCGGTATGCAAAGAGGCCACGCGCCACCACAACACCGAGGTGATCCCAGTCGAGTCGAGCGGTTTCATCTCCGGCAACAAGGTGGTCGGGTACCGTGCCGCAGCCCTTGCCCTCATGCGGCTCATCACGCCAAAAGAAGGGGAGCAGATCGAGAAGACGCAGAAACTCAACTTCCTCGGCGAGTATAACCTGAGCGGCGAGATGTGGCTGGCCCGGCGCTATCTTGGCGAGATGGGCATTGAGATCAATGTCGCCTTCACCGGAGACTCGACCGTGGCGGCCTTAAAGCAGGCGCCCGGTGCGTGTCTCAACCTTGTACAGTGCACGGGCTCGATGCACTGGGTGGCCCAGCAGCTCGAAAAAGAGTTCGGCACTCCCTTCATGGACGTCAACTTCTTTGGCGCGGAGAACACTTCGGAGAGCCTGCGGAAGATCGCCCGGTTCTACGATGACCCGGTGATTACGGAACGGACCGAGCGGATCATCGAGCGGGAGACTGCCCGCATCCGCCCGGCCATCGAACGCTACCGGCAGAAACTGGCCGGAAAACGGGCCGCGATCTACGTGGGCGGGGCCTACAAGGCCGTTGCCCTGATCCGGCAGCTCCGCGAGCTCGGGATGGTGATCGTCCTGACCGGTACCCAGACCGGCAAAACAGAGGAATACGCCACCATCACCAGTCTTCTTGATGCGGGGGCGATCGTAGTCGACGACACCAACCCGGCCGAGATCGAACGGTTCCTTATCGAGAAAAAAGTCGATGTCATGGCCGGCGGTGTCAAGGAACGCGTACTCGCCTACAAACTGGGTGTCGGCTTCGTGGACCACAACCATGACCGCAAGGAGTGCCTTGCCGGGTTCGACGGCGCCGTGAACTTTGCCCGCGAGGTGTACATCAGCACCTGCTCACCGGTCTGGAAGTACCTCCGGACCCCGACAGGAGGTGCCTGATGGCACCCGCCGGAAATGCCGGTACGGTCCGGCAGGTGAACAAGAACCAGTGCCAGCACTGCATGCCGCTTGGAGCCATCATCGCGTTCCGGGGGATCGCGGGAGCAATGGCGCTCGTCCACGGCTCGCAGGGGTGCAGCACCTACATGCGCCTCACCTGCGTCAACCACTTCAACGAGCCGGTGGATATTGCCTCCTCCTCGCTCAACGAGAAACAGACGATCCACGGTGGGGAAGCGAACCTGAAGAAGGCGCTCGACAACATGCGCCGGGTCTATGCCCCGTCCGTGGTAGGCGTCCTGACCACCTGCCTTGCCGAGACCATGGGTGAGGACCTGGACCGGATCATCCGCGATTACCAGACGGAACAGGCAACGGGCTGCCCCGACATCATCGCGGTGCCTACGCCGAGCTACAGCGGGAGCCACACGGAAGGGTACTGGGCCGCGACAAAAGCGGTCATCGCCCACTATGCCCGGCCCTCGGGACCGCACCGGTGCATCAACGTGATAGTCCCGCATATCAGCCCCGCAGACATCCGGGAGATCCAGAGAATCTTCACCCTCATGGGTCTTGCGATTACTCTCATCCCCGACTACTCCCTGACCCTTGACCGCCCGTTTGCCGGGCGGTACCAGAAGATCCCGGCCGGCGGGACGAGACCCGAGGAGATCGCGGCCATGCCCGGCGCCCCGCTCACGATCCAGTTCGGCGCCACCTGCCCGGACAATCTCTCGCCCGGCCTCTGGCTCGAACAGGAGTACGGCGTTCCGCTCGTCACCCTGCCGCTTCCGGTAGGGATCGAGGCAGCCGACCAGCTCCTTGCCGTTCTCGAAAAGATCAGCGGGCATCCCCGGCCGGAATCCCTTGCAAACGAACGTGGCTGGCTTCTCGATGCCATGGCCGATGCCCACAAGCACAATGCGGAGGGCAGGGCTGTCATCTACGGCGAGCCGGAACTGGTGTATGCCCTCACCCGGGCCTGCACCGAGAATGGCATCGCCCCGGTCGTCATCGCGAGCGGAACCCGTGCAAGCCGGCTGGCCTCATGTCTCGAACCGCTCCTCCCGGGCCTGGATGAACAGCCCGTGGTCCTCGAAGAAACGGATTTTGCCGCAATTGAAGCAGCGGCACTCCGGGCCGGCGCGAATATCGCAATCGGTCATTCCGGCGGGAAGTTCTTCACCGAGCGGCACGGCATCCCGGTTGTCCGGACCGGCTTCCCCGTCCACGACCGGGTCGGCGGCCAGCGTATTCTCTCCGTGGGTTACGCGGGAACGCTTGCGCTCCTCGACCGGATCACGAACACGCTGCTTGAGCAGAAACACGGCTCGTACCGCCGGCTCCGGTACGAAGAGACGAACAGAACAGAAATCATGGAAGGTATCTGAAATGCAAAAACCCACCCATCATATCTTTGTCTGTACCAGCTCCCGTCCCAACGGGCAGCAGAAAGGGTTCTGCCACACCAAGGCGGGCCTTGAGGTGATGGCAAAGTTCCAGGAAGAGATCGAAGAACGCGGCATCGGCGGGGAGGTCTTTCTCTCCAACACCGGTTGCTTTGGTATCTGCGAGCAGGGCCCGGTCGTGGTCGTGTATCCCGACAATATCTGGTACGGTTCGGTTACTGCCGACGACGTACCCGAGATCCTCGACTCGCACATCGAAGGGGGAAATCCCGTGGGGCGTCTCGCCCTGTAACGCAGGAGAAGGGTATGTGTATATCAGAGATTGCGGTCATTACCGGCATTGACGGCCGGACCGTCCCGCTCAGCGAACCGGGCACGGTCATTGTGTATCGCAGGGTGAACGGAACCTGGCTCGCGGAACGCCGGCTCCCGTTCTCGCTCGAATCAGACGGCGGGCTTGCCGGCCTGCGCAGGCGGATGGGGGAACTCATCGCATTCCTCGGGACCTGCCGGACCTTCGTTGCCCGTTCGGCGAGCGGGGCCTCCTTCTTCGAACTGGAGAAGGCGGAATGCCAGGTCTTCGAGATTGCCGGGAGCCCTTCTGAATTCCTCGGTACGGTCTGGCTGGAGGCAAAGGAGGAGCAGGAAGCAAAAATCCCATTGCCAGACGGTGCCGACATCCCGGCCCCGCTTGAGATTTCGCCCGGGAAATATTACATCTCCATCCGCGAGATCCAGGGAAAGCGTCCTGAGATGAGTAGCAAGCAGGTACTCCGGACGTTCGTACAGGCCGGCGCGTTCACCGAGCTGGAGATCACCTGCGATCATGTTCCCCCATGGATTGAGGTTGATGCCGAGCGGCTCGGGTACGATCTCACCCATGAACAGACCGCGCTTCATGATGTGAAAGTGCTGCTCAAAAGGCCGGCAGGGGGCTGTTGCTGAACCACCCGCCCCCCGGTATGGCTGCGGCCGGAGCAGCGGGATATTCCCTTATTGCCAGCGGGAAGGACACTCTCATCTCACCGGGCTTACAACCATTTCCTTCCGCATGCACCTGCCAGCCGGTTGGCCGGGCGATTCATCGTATGAATCCCGGGCTGGCCCTTTTTTCCGACACGCAGGAACACGGGGACGCCATCATGTCCCGGCGGGGATAACCCGGGCGATATGCCCGGGAAATGGATCCCTGCCGGTCCGGGAATATTCATAGACTTATCGATCATACCGTGAGGTCATCAATGATTTCGGTACTCTATGTTGATGATGAATCAATTCTCCTCGAAATCGCGAAGATCTACCTGGAGCGGACAGGACAATTCCAGGTAGATACCCTTGTGTCTGCTCCGGCTGCCCTGGAACGTATGAAGACCCGGAGGTATGATGTGATTATCTCTGACTACCAGATGCCCGAGATGGATGGCATTGAATTCTTAAAAAAGATCCGGGCAACCTGGCCGACACTCCCGGTCATCATTTTCACGGGCCGGGGAAGGGAGGAGGTCGTCATCGAGGCCCTGAACGCAGGGGCGGATCACTACCTCCAGAAAGGCGGGGGGCCGAAATCGCAATTCGCTGAACTTGTCCATATGATCACCCGGTCTGTCGAACGCCGCCAGGCGAGCGAGACGATCCTGCACTTAAACCGGCTCTACGCAGTCGTGTCGCGTATCAACCGGGCAGTCATCCATATCCGCGACCGGCAGGAACTTCTCGTGGAAGCCTGCCGGATCGCGATTGACGAAGGAAAATTCCTCATGGCATGGATCGGCATGATCGATGGGGAAACGCATAATGTCATCCCGGTAGCTGCCTGCGGGTACGAGGAAGGGTATCTGAGTAACATCTCCGTGAGCACGGACAACATCCCTGCGGGGATGGGACTGACCGGGACTGCGATCCGCGAGGGCCGGCCCATGATAAGCAATGATATTGCATCCGATCCCCGTATGGAGAACTACCGGCATGAGGCGGCACGTCGGGGGTACCGCTCATCGGCAGCGCTTCCCCTCATCTGCCGGGGGAAAGCGATCGGGGCAATACGGTTCTATGCTGCCGAAGTGAATTTTTTTAATGACCGGGAGATCCGGCTCCTTGAGGAACTCGTAGAGGATCTCTGCTTTGCCCTGGATCTGATCGATAATAAGGAAAATTCTGCTGGATAGGGGAGACAACGGACCTGCACCGGGCTGGATCTCCCGGCGGACCGTGGCCTGGTCAAGCCGAATCATTTCAAAAAAGATTTGCCGGGATTATCCCGGCGCAGACGTAACCGGACTGATATGTCAGCGATCAGTCGAGCAGCTGCCCCATTGCCTCGTCATACCGTGCGGACATGACGTACTCGATGCCCGAGACCCCGGCCGCTTCCTCGGTCAGTGCCATTAAGTCATCACGGGTAATGGTGGAGAGGTTGAAGTTCCTGCTGCCTGCCATGAGCTGCTGGAGGCCGGTGCGGAATTTCGATGCATGCGTGTAGATACCGACTGCACCCATGGGGATCTCCTTCATCTTGTTGCCGTATTTCTCCTTGAGCTCCTCGTAGCAGACGAAGATCTCCTGGACACTGCTGCCATACTTGGAGACGGACTTCGGCAGTTCGCCGTCCTTGATCCACTTCTCGATGTTTTTGCCAACGAATCCGGGGATCATGAGGGCACGGCCCATGCAGACCGCCTTGAAGTACGGGCTGCCCATCGCGAGTGCCTTGAAGACGCCGGGCTCATCGGAGAATCCGCCGGCCATGGCGAGGTCGGGCACGCGGTAGCCCTTCTTCTCAAGTTTCTGGGCAAACTCGTAGGTGAGTGCCTGCAGGTAGAACGTCGGGATACCCCATTCGTTCATCATCGGCCACGGGCTCATACCAGTTCCGCCGGGTGCACCGTCGATGGTCAAAAGGTCGATCTTGGCTTCCGAACAGTAGCGGAGTGCCATGGCGAGTTCAACCATGGAGTACGCCCCGGTCTTGAGCGTTACCCGCTTGAAACCGATGTCGCGGAGCCGGTCGATCTCTTCGAGGAATCCTTCCTTCGTGACAAAACCGAGGCGTGAGTGGCGCTCGAACTCCTTGATGGCGCCGGCCTTGAATGCTGCCTGGTTCTCCTTGACCGTCGGGTCGGGGAGGACGATGTAGCCGCGCTTCTTGAGTTCGATGGCGCGTTCCAGGCTCTTGACCTTGATCTCGCCGCCGATACACTTGGCGCCCTGTCCCCACTTGAGCTCGATGGTGTCGAGGTTGTGCTTGCTTGCAACGTACTCGGCGACACCGAGGCGGGTGTCTTCGACATTCATCTGGACGAGGATCTCACCGTACTTGCTCTGGAATTTTCTGTACGTGTTGATCCGGCGGTCCATCTCGGGGGATTCCTTGACCTTGTGCTTTGCGTCAAGCTTGAGGCCCGGGTCGATACCGCAGACGTTTTCCCCGCATACGAGGGTGATACCGGAGATCGCGGCACCAACGGCGAAGTGCTCCCAGTTTGCCCGGGCAATCTCGGTCGAGCCGAGCGCACCGGTGAAGATCGGGACTTTCATCTGGACTTTCTTGGACCAGCCGTACTCGGTCTCGGTGTCAACGGAGGAGAAAACCGCTGAGTCCGGGCCGATCTCGGTGCCTTCGGGAAGCCCCTTGGCGCCCTGTGCATATCCCTGGATGTTCAGGTGCGAGTAATCGATCGGGTAGTTCTTGTCGGCACCTGCGGTGATCTCGCCGAACGGGCCGGGGTATAAAACCTCCCGTCCTCTGAAAGAAGAAAGCCAGATCTCACAGCTGCCCTTGCAGCCATCCATGCAGCGGGTACAGATACCGGAGCACGGAGCAACACTCCGCGAGCGGTTTACAGTCCCGGTCGCTTCATTGGCATTGGGTTGTCTAAGATTCATAATGACACTCCATGGAAATTGCAAAATTTCCCTCGATAATGCGAAGGTACCGTCTGAGCGATAATAATTCTCAAACTTAATTTTTATTAAAACTCATTGGGTAATAAGCGCTTGCTTTCCACCCTCTTATAAGATTTTCGATTTTTATCGATGATGGAAGTGCATTTCCACCTACTTTTTCCTTATATTGCAGGGTAAAAGTGCAAAAAATGAGAAATTTTTAAAAACTGGTTTTTCAAAAAAAATCAGATTTTAATGAGATCATACCTGCTGGATCCCATACCGATCTCCCCGGCATAGGTTACCTGCCTGAACCCATCCGTCTGCGCATGCACGCCGGTAAATTTGTCCTCTCCCGTGTGGTGGTGTGCTGTGAGCATCGAATCCATAAATCCCTGCTGCTGGTTGACGAGATCGAAACTTGCCGCATCGATCGCCACCGGGTCGGTTGAAGCAAGGATCCCGATATCCGGCACAATCGGCGCATCGGTGAACGGGAAGCAGTCGCATTCCGGCGTGATCCGTATGAGGAAGTTCATGTACCCGACCTTGTTCTCCTTTCCCTGGACAGCACCGTACGCGTACTCGACCATCCGCTCCATGAACTGCGGGATCTCGGTCTCCCAGTCGATGTCGATCGCATGTTCCGGGCAGGCGTGCATACACTCGAAGCAGCCGATGCAGAGCTCCTGCGTGATGACCGACTTCTTCTTTTTTACGGTAATCGCCTTGTTCGGGCAGACCTTCATGCAGGATGCGCACCCCGTGCATTTCTCCGGTATCGTGAACGGGCGGGCATTGTGCTGGGCCCGCTTCCCCTCCGGGGCAGCGCATCCCATGGCGAGATTTTTGATCGCGCCCCCGAAGCCGGCAACGCAGTGCCCCTTGAAATGGCTCAATACGATCATGCTGTCGGCTGCCGCGATGTCACCGGCAATAGACACTTCATCGAAATGCTTCTTCCCGATGGCGACCTTCCGGATATTTTTCCCGGTGAGTCCGTCAGCAATGATGACCGGCGCCCCGGCCACTGCATAATCGAACCCGTGGTGGATTGCGGTCCCGATATGCTCAACGGCATTCGTGCGGCCGCCAAGGTACAGCGTGTTCGTATCGGTCAGGAACGGCAGACCCCTGCACTCCTGTACCTTCTCCACAACCTGCCGGACATAGACCGGGCTGATGAACCCGTCGCTCCCCGTCTCGCCGAAATGGAGCTTGACGGCAGTCTTGTCCTGCGGCGCAATCAGGTTTTGAAAGCCGGCACGATCGAACAGCCTCCGCACTTTTTCCGTTGTGCTCTCATGATCGGAATGGGCACGGATGCTGGCAAAATAAACTGGGCTCTTCACTGAGATCACTCCCTTAAGGCTATGCTGATTCCCTTAAGATATTTTCTCCCGGTTCGCGATCAGACCATGCCCTCAAGATTCCGTTTTTTATACCGTTCCCAGCCCATCTTGATCAGTTCATTGGAGCGATCGAAATACTGCTGAGCCGTCTCGCTCTGTCCCATCGCTTTCATGCAGATGCCAAGGCTGTTCCATGCACGGGCATGGTGCGGGTTGACCTCGAGGGTGCGGTTCAGGGCCCGGATTGCGGCATTGAAAATTTTTGCCTCTCCCCGCTGCAACGCCATCGTATTCAGGAGATCCGCCCTGCTGAACAACACTTCCTCGTCATCCGGCAGGAGCTTCGCTGCCTGGTTGAAATCCCGCAGGGCCTCCTCATCCCTTCCCAGTTCCCGGAAGCAGACCCCCCGGTCATGCCATGCAAACGCGAATGCCGGGTCAGTTTCAATGGCCCGGGTGAACAGGGGGATTGCTTCATCATATTTTCCTTCCCGGAAGGAGAGGTAAAGCGCATCCCTGTGGATTGATTTGGCTTTCCCGAAGATCCTGCCGAGCATTCCGCCTTGTGCCGGACCGGGGGTATCCGGCAGGCTCCCCAGGTCCGGGACGGAAGTTGCCAGTTCCCGGATCTCCCTGCTCTTTTCCACGGTGATATCCCGGATCATCGTGATCACGGCAATGAATGCCCCTTTGGTATCGTGCAGGTGCTTTGCTTTCATCCAGAATGCTTTTTTGTTCCCGTTGTTTCCACGGGTGAACGTCCACGCCAGCACCGTATCTTTGTCCCGGGTGATGATCGTATACCCGTTTTTTACAATCGTCTCGTCTGGTTCAAAGATCAGGTCGCCCAGCACCGGGCCCTTCTGCCCGAGAATCGGAACCGAATAGCACAGGTTCCCTTTCCCGATCAGATCCCCGGGACCGGTACCGGTAATCTCAGCCATGCCCTCGTTCCATGCAAGTACTTTGCCTTCATGATCGATGGCAAACGCGGCCTCCGGGAAAAAACTGATCGTATCGGCAATGACTTTTTGCGACATGCCCATGGACTTTCCCAGGAATCTCCGGTCCACGGCCCGGTTGATCATATCGACCAGTTCCCGGAGTTCTACGACCGGGCCGTCGCCCTTTTTTAGGAAAAAGTCCGCCCCGTTGTTGAGCGCCTCGATCGCTGCATTCTCCCGGCCAATCCCGGTGAACACGATCACCGGAGTCGTATCCCCCTTTGCACGGAGGATCTTCAGCAATTCGATACCGGTAATCTCCGGCATGTAGTAATCGAGAACCAGTGCGTCAAAAGACTGATCCTCCAGGATATCCAGGGCCTCTTTTGAAGATGCCGCAGTCCGGACGGTCATGCTGCCGGCCCGCTCAAGAAACAATCGCATTACGTCAAGCAGTTCTTCTTCATCATCGACGACAAGAACCGAGTGCATCAAATCATCGAATTATGACCAATGAGGTATAAAAGGAAAAAGATTCCGAAATTATTCCCGCTTCGCGAGATGGTGGTCGAGATAGAAGAGATGGCCGGGTACATCGCCAGTCATCTGGATCTGCGCGAGGATCGCGCTTGCATGCTCCTCTTCCTCCACCTGCTCTTTGACAAACCACTGGAGCATCTCGAACGTGGCATGATCGTTCTCTTTCATGGAGAGATCAACGAGATTGTTGATCATGCCCGTCACTTTCTGCTCATGGGCACAGACCTCCTCAAAGACCTTACCGGCCGAAGTCCATTTCACCTTTGGTGCCTCGATCTCCTCAAGGGAAACCTTTCCCCCGCGGGCAAGCAGGTAGTCGTAGATCTTCATGGCATGGGCCTGCTCCTCCTTTGCCTGGATGCGCATCCATTTCGCGAATCCCTTCAGGTTTGCGCTCTCAAAACAGGCGGACATTGCCAGATACAGGTACGCAGAGTACAGCTCGCGGTTGACCTGGCGGTTCAGTGCAGATTCTACCGTTTTGGAAATCATCCGGACTCCTCCGTTTGAAGTGCCATTGGTTTAGCGTTTCATAATGCTTTCTGTTGCAGCAGATGCCGTACCGTGCGCCTGCCCCAGTCCTTATAAAAAAAGGTGATTAGGTAAAGTCCACCACGAACCCATGGTTAGTATTGAGCCAATTCAGGATTTTTTAGATTTGCGCTCCGGAGAACACAAAAAACAGTCCGCCTCTTGCGCTGGCAGTCCCCGAGGGGGACAGGAAGCATTGCGATGCCTCGGCATTACCTTAATTGGGGGCACACACAGGTACAGGTAATACGGCACTATCGCAACCGGGGGATGCCCGAGCGGCGGGGGCGGAGGCTTGCCGGGGCCCCCAAGAGCGGTAATGAAAATTTTGTTTCAGGTTTATCGCACGTTTGGTGGATGGTACACAATCACCAAAAAAAAATTATCTTTCCCGGACCTTTTTACTCTCTGCCTGGATATCGAGGATGATCTCCAGTTCAAGGGATTTCCCGTACGCTTCCTGGGCCTCATCGCTCCTGCCCATCTCGTCCAGGCAGACCCCTTTGATGTACCATGCCGACACATCGTTGCCGTTCAGCGTGGTTGCCCGGGTACTGGCCTGGATCGCATCCTCAAACCGTTCAAGGTAGAACATGATCAGCGCTTTCTTCGACCAGGCATCGGCATAATTACTGTCCCGTGACAATGCCCTGTCACAGTCTGCAAGCGCTTCGGGGTATTTTCCGGTATCGATATAGACTGATGCCCGGAGAACCAGGCTCTCCGGGTAACCCGGTTCCAGCGCGAGCGCCTTGTTGTAGTAAAAAAGGGCATCCTTGAATTTCGTCCGCGTTGCGTAGGATTTTCCTTTTCTCAACAGTTCCTGTACTTCCTTGCCTGGCATAGTTCACCAGCCTCGCTGTTTTTTGGGAAGAGGGCTCATGAATCCTCCCATACATCGGACAAGAGATCCCCGAATATTTTCTTTAATGCCTTCTTCTCGTACTCATCTTTGTTCTCATTGGCAGTGATCAGGTGCTTTGGCGTCTCCCAGGAGAACCAGTCCCGCATGGTCATGTACGAGAGGAGGTTGTCGGTTACGAGAACCCCGACCTTGTAGAGGTCATGGAAATACTCCAGGGTTGGCTCTTCATCCCACTTCACCAGCCCGAGCGGCTTGTCAATGATCTCGAGCATGTTGTCGCCAAAGACCTTGGACTGGTACCATGCGGTCTGCGTCCACCGTGTCGTCAGCATCTCCTTGACCTCAAGATGGTTGAACTTTTTCATCTGGGGGATATTCAGCACCGGCATCAGTTCATCTGCGGGAAGGGTCTTAGCCAGGAACATGTCGCGGGCATAGAACATCGCCTTGTTCATGACAAAATACCGGCGGGGGATGATGGTCTCCTGCTCCATCATCTCGTCCATGTCATGCTTGCTCTCCTTCATGATATGGTAGAGCTGGGTCTTGCGGATCTTGGGCATGCGGTGATAGACGCTGGCATTGTTGATCGCATTCCACGGGATCTCGTTGACATCGTCATTGAAATGGGTGAAGAGGATGAAGAGCATCTGGATGAGTTTCTGGACCGGGAGTTTGTTCTCCTTCTTTGCCTCGTCCTTGAGCGCATCGATATAGATCTGGCGCATGCCCCGGTACACGGAATCCTGATCATACGAACAGACCTTGTACGCAGAGAGTTTCGTTGCAGCGCCTTTCATGAGCAGGTGCGTGCAGTGTTTTGCGATGACGAAGTCCTTGAGCAGGCCGATATACTGTGCGGGAAAGATGATGACGTTCGTGTCAATATCGTACGTATATTGATCGACCAGGGTGCCGGCCGGATCTGCTTCCGGCTGCCGCAAGAGCGAGATCTCCGTGTCGAGAAGTTCTTCCGTCTGGGTGATGAACCTCCGGATTGGTTTGGATAAGGGCATCTCGGTCTTCATGTCGCGGTCCCGGTTATGTCCCTGGCACACTCGCGTCCAGGGTTTTATTCCAGTGAGCTTATGTTTCACTGCTTTTTATATCATGCACATGAAAAAATACCGGATCTCAATCCGGATAACCAAAAAAAATTATTTCCTTTTATGGGAATGGGTGAGCGATTCAAAGAGTCCCGAGAATGCATGGGGCTGTTTTGGCCTGAATACGCCCTGGTTTACGTACCGGACATCTTCAATCGAAAAGAATGCCCCGGGATTGGTATCTTCGATATGCTCCGTGATCCGCGGTACATCCGTGCGGTTGACCAGCGAGAGGATCATCCGCACGCTGCCCCGGGTTCCCTGGGCATCCAGTCTCGTAGCACCATAGTGTTCCGCTTCAAGGAATGCCACGATCTTATCGGTGGATTCTTCTGTTGTGACAATCCGCAGGATCACGGTACCGATCGAAAGTTTCTCCTCGATGACAAGCCCGATATAGGTCCCGGAGGCAAACCCGAACGCGTAGGCCATGAAATTCGCCACGTTCGAGAGATCCTTTAAGACAACTTCCATGGCGAGCAGCCAGATGATGATCTCGAAGAATGCGATGATAGGAGCGAGGTACTTGATCCCCCGCGATATGTACACGACCCGGATGGTCTCCATGCTCACATCGGCTATGCGGGCAAGGAAGATGAGCAGGGGAAGGATGACCCATGCATATAGTTCAGGACTGATGACGAAGAACGACATATGTTCACCGTAGTTGTGACTGGATTCCGATGGACTCTTTAAAAAGGGTTGTTGAGTATTTCTATATCAATATTCCTCGTAATCCGGGAAAAAAAGAACAATCTGGGGAAATATCCGCTCTAGCGCGGATGATCTGGCCCGGATGATCACACGTACTTCGCGGGATCGGCATCGAACTTCTTCTTGCAGCCCGGGGCACAGAAATAATACTTCTTTCCCTTGTGTTCGCTCGTGAACTTTGCCGTCTTCTCATCAACGGTCATTTTGCAGATCGGGTCAATCGCCATGATACACCTCAGTCACCTGACTTTCTTTGCATCGGGTATATACTTTTTTAACAGGAGCGAGAGGGAGACAACGGTAACCGAACTCGCGGCCATCGCCAGTGCTGCCAGTTCCGGACGGAACATAATCCCGAATGCGGGATACAAAACCCCGGCCGCAACCGGGATGAGTGCCGCATTGTAGGCAAAGGCCCAGAAGATGTTGCCCTTGATCCGTCCCATCACTTTCTTCGAGAGCTGGATGGCGGCTACGGCATCGAGCAGGTCGTCCCGGACCAGCACGATCTCCCCGCTCTCGATGGCGACATCGGTGCCGCTCCCGATGGCAATGCCGACGTCCGCCTGCGCAAGGGCCGGGGCATCGTTGATCCCGTCGCCCACGAAAGCAACGACTTCTCCTCGTGCCTGCAGGGCCCGGACTTCGGTTTCCTTGTCCTGCGGCATCACCTCCGCTATGACCGTTTCGATCCCGGCCTGGCGGGCGATTACGTCGGCAGTCCGCCGGTTGTCTCCCGTGATCATGGCAACATGGATTCCCATCTGCTTGAGCCGGGAGATCGCATCTCCTGTTGTTGTCTTGAGGGAATCTGCAATTGCGATCACGCCGGAAATTTTCCCACCGGCAGCAACAAGGACCGCGGTCTTTCCCTCCAGTTCAAGTTCCGTGATGCGGGAATCGATCACGTCAGGGATCGTCACCGATCGCTCGCCGAGAAACGCCCGGTTGCCTACTAGCACCGTCTCGCCCAGCACCACTGCTGAGACTCCTTTTCCTCCGAAGGTATCAAAATTGCCGGCCTCTTCGATCTTCACGCCCCGGTCCTGCGCTGCCCGGACCACGGCAACAGCCAGCGGGTGCTGCGAGTTCTTCTCGACACCGGCGGCCAGTGCGAGCAGCGTATCTTCTGAGATACCGGAAGGTACGACATCGGTCACTTCGGGCGTTCCTTTTGTCAGCGTCCCGGTTTTATCAAAAACAACGGTGGTCACCTTCCCGGCCGATTCGAGTGCCGAACCGTTCCGGATCAGGATCCCGAGTTCTGCTCCCCGGCCTACGCCAACGGTGACTGCGGTCGGCGTGGCAAGCCCGAGGGCACAGGGGCAGGCAACCACGAGCACGGAGATGAGGGCGGTCAGGGCAAAGAGCGCTGTCTCGTGGAAGACGAAATACCAGAGCACGAACGAACTAAAAGCGATGATGAGAACCGCGGGGATGAAGTACGCCACGGCAATGTCAGCGATCCGCTGGACCGGCGGCTTCGAGCCCTGCGCATCCTCCACGAGCTGGATGATTTGTGCAAGTACCGTATCCCTCCCGACCTTCTCGGCCCGGATGGTGATGATGCTGTTCGTGTTCAGCGTGCCTCCGACAACGTGGCTGCCCGCTTTTTTCAGCGGGGGCACCGGTTCACCGGTGATCATCGCCTCGTTTACATAGCTCTCGCCCGCGACTACGATCCCGTCCACCGGTACGCTTGCGCCGGGCTTCACGATCACGAGATCGCCCACGATAACATCCTCAACCGGGATCTCCTGTTCGATCCCGTTGCGGGTGACCGTTGCGACCTTCACCCGGAGACCGGCCAGTTTTTTGATCGCGTCCGATGTCCGTCCCTTTGCCCGGGCCTCGAGGAACCGCCCGAGCATCAGGAATGCGGCAAGCATGATGGCCGTATCATAGAACATGTACTCGTGCGTGAGGACAATGCCGAACGTGCCCATCACGCTCGCGACAAACGATACGCCCGTGCCCATCGCGTACATCACGTCCATCGAGAGCGTCTTGTGCGAGAGCGAGATCCAGGCAGCCCGGAAGATCGGGGCCGCGACAAAGACGAAGACCGGTGTTGAGATGATGAGCATCGCGTAGGAGAGTGCCTGCATGGAGATCGGGAGCGGCAGGTACATTGCGATCATCAGGGGAATGCTGACCGCAAAGCCGATCATGAACCGGACGAACTTGTCATGCAGGTCGGCATCCCGTGCTTTCTTCTCCGCCTCCTCGCTCACCTCGCCGGCAATTCCGAGGTACTGGTAGCCCGCGTCCTCGATCGCTTTCTTCATGTCCGGAATATCCGAAAGCGAGGGATTGTAGGTCACGTATGCCTTCTCGGTGCCGAGGTTTACCGTCACCGCGACAACCCCGGGCAGGGCCCGGAGGGCGGCCCCGATGGTCTCGACGCAGGTGGCGCACATCATGCCCCCGACCGTGATCACGACTTCGCTGTTTGCCACATCATAGCCTGCGTCCTTCACCGCCTTCTCCAGCATCTGGAGCGAGACTTTTGCAGGATCGAATTCCACGTGGGCCTTCTCTGTCCCGAAGTTCACCTGTGCGCTCTTGACATCCCCGACCTTTGACAGGGCTTCCTCGACACCCGCGGCACACATGGCGCAGTGCATGCCCGCAATCTTCAGTTCGGCCTTTTTCTTCTCCGGTTCCGGCATAAATCAGATCTCCTTCAATGGCTGTATTTTTGGTATTGACACCTGTGTGAGTTCCTCAATACGTTCCTCATATACCAATTCGAACGCGCTGAAGATCCGCGCCATGGATGCCCGCTCCTCTGCACTCAGGGTACCGATCTGTCCAACGATACGGGCATAGGTTTGTGCGTGGATCTCCTCGTGGCTGCGATAGGCAACCCTACCGTTTTTCGTCAGTTCGAGTGAAACCTCTTTTTCATTGCGGATTCCCCTTACTTTACGCACCAGCCCGCGTTTTGTCAGCCTGGTGACTACCTGAGATGCTGCTGATGGTGTAACTCCGAGAATATCCGCGATGATCCTGACATTGTTCTCCGGGGTGTTCCCGATTGCCTGGATTGCATGGATCTCGGAAAACGTGAGTGATTCGTTAACCCCGAAATTATTGGGGATATTTTCCATGACATTCATTTTATGCCAGATCCGTATCCAGATCCGGTACAATTCCGGCATTTCAGGGGCAGCAGGTTTCATATTCATATCAGTTAATCAATTAGTTACTTAACGATTAAGTTATTAATCAATCTATCCAAATGGTGTAGTGGGTACCCGCGATCTTCAGTTCGGACTTTTTCTTCTCCGGTTCCGGCATGGGTTCTCCTTGTGTGGTTTCTCTGGCTTTGGGATAATAACCGTTGTGAATGTACCATCGGATCCACCGGAATTCCGGGTGACCCTGGGATACCGCCAATATCATTAATACCGCCGGCAGATGATCCTGATCGGGAGATCATTTTTGGGAATCTTTCGCTATGACAACAAGTATGCCGCACCGACCAAGGAGCAGCGGGCGCGGTACATGCAGGGTGAATGCGAGGAGCATACGTTCGGGAAGGATGGCGAGATCCTCCTCATCCTGTACGATGAAGCTGCCTACCTGAAGGATGACAAGGAAGGGGTCCGGATCCTGTTCACGGGCGTGCATGACAAGAAAAAAGTCCAGGACGAAGTGAGCCGGCTGATCGAAGAGCACGAGCAGCGGGAGAAGACACCGGACGAGTTCCGGAACGGCAACGGGCAGTGACGGGACCGGCAGGAGCCCCGTACTCCCCATGCAGGCGGATCCCGGGCTCCGGTGCAGGGAAGCCCGGGCCGGATTATCCACCGGTTCTGGTTATGCGCTGCATAGAACCGGATCAGAACCATACATAACTGATTATTCACCGCAAAATAGCCGGAGTGCAGACAGCGGGAACCGGATTACGTTTTTCAGCCGGTGCAGCAAACAAATCCTTTATGGGAATTGGCGAACGGGTTGCCCGCTTCTTTTCAGGGTTCAGGAAGAAGAAGGAGTATCCCCTGTACGAAACCTGTGCGGTCTGCGGCGAGCGGGTGTACCTCCCGTTCTTCTGCGAATACTGCCGCCGCTATTATTGCGACCGGCACCGGCTCCCGTTCGATCATGAGTGTAAAAATATCGGGAAATGGAAAGAGCAGCGGAAGTGAAAAGCACCCGGTATAACCGGTAAAAAATCCGGAGAGAATTGCTTTTTTATTCCTCGCACTTGAACTCGATGTCGTCATTCATGTGCTCATATCCCCAGTCACAGAGCTGGTCGAGGATCGGGATGAGGGATTGTGCGGTCTCCGTGAGCGAGTACTCCACTTTGGGAGGTACCTGCGGGTAGACTTTCCTGATCACAAGGCCGTCCGTCTCCAGTTCGCGGAGCTCTTTGGTCAGCATCCTCTGGGTGATCCGGGGCGTTACCCGGTCCACGATCTGGTTGAAGCGCAGCGTCCCGTCCCTGAGCTGGTAGATGACCAGCGGCTTCCATTTGCCCCCGATCACGTCCAGCGTTGCCTCGATCCCCCAGCTGTACTTGTATTTTTTCGGCGTGGCGCTCATAGTATCAAATCTGTTAGTATGTCACATATGTGTTTGTATGCACTATATCTGTCATACATATTTGATATATACTACAATTACACAGGCGATACTGACAGAATCGGTTGGAGGATGGAGCAATGAGTCAAAGAGTGTTAATTTTATCAGCCAGTCCCCGGAAGGGCGGAAATTCAGATCTGTTATGCGACCAGTTCATGAAAGGTGCAATCGAAGCCGGGAACCAGGCAGAGAAAATCCATGTACCGGATAAGAACATCAATTTCTGCACTGGTTGCCTGACCTGTCAGAGCAACGGGGGAGAATGTGTCCATGACGATGACATGGGAGAAATCCTGGAAAAAATGATTCGGGCAGATGTTCTTGTACTGGCGACCCCGGTCTATTTCTACAACATGGATGCCCAGATGAAAGTGCTGATTGACAGGACGTGTCCGCGATACACCGAGATCTCGAATAAGAAAGTGTACCTGATCGCCACCAGCACGGACACCGGGCCGGGAGCCATGGAGGGTACTATCAATGGGTTCAGGGCAGCTCTCTCCTGCTATCCCCATGCTGAGGTGGCAGGGATCATCTGCGGAAAAGGCGTGACGAATGCCGGCGATATCCGGGGAAAACCGGAGATGGCTCGTGCGTATGAAATGGGAAAAAGTGTGTGAATGCATGGCCGGATGACACCGGATGGCCGGGACCCGTGACCGATGAAGAATGTATGGTGACCCATTGGGGACGTGAGATCCCCCAGAGGATGAACGTGAAGAACGTAAACGGAAATGATGCAAAATGCCTGATCGCGTATTTTTCGCGCCCGGGCAACAACTATGTCAACGGGACGATCGTGGACCTGCCCGCTGGCAACACCGAAGTCATAGCAAAAATGATCCGGGAAATGACGGGAGGCGACCTGTTCCCTATTGAAGCGGTACACGCGTATCCCGCAGACTATACGGAAACCACCGAAGTTGCACAGGAAGAACTTCGCGCCAATGCCCGGCCGGATCTTACCCGTCATCTGGAAACCCCGGATTCCTATGCTGTGATCTTTCTCGGCTATCCCAACTGGTGGGGAACGATGCCGATGCCGGTCTTCACCTTCCTTGAGAAATATGACCCCGCCGGAAAAACGATCGTCCCGTTCTGCACGCACGAGGGGAGTGGTCTCGGGCGGAGTGTTTCAGATATCAGGAAGATTTGCCCGCAGTCTGCCGTCAAGGAAGGCCTTGCGGTTCGTGGCGGCGATGTAAAAAATGCACGGGATGAGGTTGCCGGGTGGCTGCAGGACAGCGGGATGAGATTTTAAAAGAACAAAATAATTGAATCGGAAATTACCACTGATTACCAGAATCGCCAGAAAACCGGGTGAATAAATGCTGTACAGGAAAATGCCAAAAAACGGGGATGAACTCTCCATTCTCGGGTTCGGGTGCATGCGCCTTGCCTCAAAAGCGGATGGATCGATCGATGAAGAACGGGCCAGAAAGCAGCTGCGTTCGGCAATCGATCATGGTGTAAATTATGTTGATACCGCATGGCCCTACCATATGGGGCAGAGCGAGCCGTTCGTGGGTCGTGCCCTTGCGGACGGGTACCGTGAAAAAGTAAAACTCGCGACAAAACTTCCCTCATGGCTCATCGAAAAGCGGGAGGATATGGATAAATTCCTGGATGCCCAGCTGGAGAAACTCCAGACCGACCACATCGACTATTACCTTGTCCACGCGCTTGTTGGCGACCTGTGGGATACGGTCGAGAAGTTAGGCGTGGCGGACTTCCTCGACAAAGCCAAGGCCGACGGCCGCATCCGGAACGCAGGCTTCTCCTTCCACGGTGCAGGGGAGGATTTTAACCGGATCGTGGATGCTTATGACTGGGACTTCTGCCAGATCCAGTACAACTTCCTTGACGAGAAGAACCAGGCCGGTACCGCGGGCCTGGAATACGCAGCGTCCAAAGGTCTGGGTGTCATCATCATGGAGCCCCTCCGGGGAGGGAACCTGACGAGGTCAGTACCTCCTGCGGTGAAAACAATCTGGGACAATGCCCCGGTACAGCGGACTCCTGCGGAATGGGCCTTCCGCTGGATACGGGACCATCCGGAAGTCACGGTCGTCCTCTCCGGGATGAATGACGAGACACATATCCGGGAGAATCTCACGGTGGCAGACCAGGCCCGCCCCCATTCGCTGACGGAAGCGGAACTGTTGCTGGTAAATACGGTGGAGAAGAAGTACCGTGAACTGATGAAAGTGGGCTGTACCGGCTGCCGGTACTGCATGCCCTGTCCGTCAGGTGTCAACATCCCGTTGTGTTTCGAGGAGTACAACAACCTGTACATGGTGGATAATTCCGATGAGGAAAAATTCATGTACGCTGCACGGGCGGGCGGCGCCGTTGGCATCGGAACGCCCGAGTTTGCATCCCTGTGCGTCCAGTGCAGACTGTGCGCAGAAAAATGCCCCCAGCACATCGACATACCAACGGTCCTCGAATCCGTTGTGGCAGAACTCGAAGGGCCCGGTTTCGACGAGAGAGTTGCCATGGCACGGCAGATTTTCAAACAGACGTGAGAACGCTGCAGCGTCACTATTTTTTTGTCACTCATCCCGGTATGCCGGGTAAAAAGAGCGGCCCTTATTTCCGGGCTTTTCCCTTCGTCATCTCCGGTTCCTGCTCCATGAGCAGGTTGATGATAGTCTCCGATATATCCCCGGCATATTCGCCCGATCTGCGGATACTTTCGGCAATGTAGCCCACGTGGATGGCGATCATCGTGTCCTGTTTCAGGACCATGTTGTTGATGTCGCCGCAGATCTTCTCCAGTGCTGCGATGGACTCGATATTCCGGTGGGCGTCCTTCATATCGGAATTGAAGAAGGACACGATTGACTTGTTGAAGATCTCCATCGACATCGTGCTCGCTTTCCGGATGGCGCTCGTTATTTTCCTGTCCAGATCGAACCCGGCAATCGGCTGGACATTCTCCGCGATCCGCACGGCATGGTCCCCGACCCGCTCGATGATCCGGCTGAGCATGAAATAATGCATCGCCATGGTGGGGGAGACACCCATCCTGCGGGAGAGGCTGGCGTTCTGCATCAGCATGTTGGTCTGCCGGGCAACCAGCCAGTTGAGCCGGTCCGGGTCCGTGTCGCGGGCAACAACATCCTCCGCGAGCGTCTTGTTCTGCGTCTCAAGAGCCGCGATCGCGTCCTCGTGCATGTTCTTGACGATCACGAACATCCGCCGGATAGTGTTGTCGAACGGCATCTCCGCCGGGTTGAGCAGGTCTTTTATCGCGATGACGGTCTCCGTCTCCTCGACAACTTCCTGGCCGATGGTCATCTGGGTATAATCCCGGACAACTGCCCGGACAAAGGGCGGGAACCGCTGTTTCGTGGTGATCCGGATCATGGTATAGCCGGTAATATACGTCCCGATAAGAATGCGGAAGAGGAATGCCGGATCGGAGATCGTGGTGCTGTCGATCTCCCTGACCTTGTGGACCGGCTCATCGGTCACTTTCGTGGTCACGAGCAGCGTCCCGTCCGTCTGGACGATGAGCCCGACGGGATCGTTCTTCTTGATCTTCTGTCCGTCCGCCCAGTCCTTAGGGAGCGTCACGACAAATGACGACCCCCCGGTCACCTGCACTCTCCGGATCTCCATGGTCTCACTCTATTTCCCGAGAAGTATGATAAATCTATGTCTCTCTATATCTCACTATCTTGTATATATACTAATATAGTCTATGTCGACAATCAGTATATAGTCAGGCGATGGATGGATGATAGAACACCATGAATCAGAAACGGAGTTCATACCTGACAATCACCTTCAGTCTCATCGCGATCTTCCTGTTCGCGATCACTGCGGGATGTACCGGCGCTGAATCGACAAAGGCTGTTGCCACCCAGGCACCTGCCGTATCAACCCCTGTGGCGGATGCGGTTACCCCGGTGGCAGTCTCTTCCCCGGCTGCGGCAACAACCGCTGCACCGGCAGCAACCACAGCCGTGGCATCAACCGGCCAGAAACAGACGATCAAGATCAGCGGGTCTACCACCGTCCTCCCCATCGTGCAGAAAGCTGCCGACCAGTACATGGCCACCCACCCGGATGCGGACATCCAGATATCCGGGGGCGGATCGGGTGTAGGTATCCAGGCAATCGGTGCAAAGACCGTGGACATCGGCATGACGTCGCGTGAAGTGACCAGCGCCGAGAAAGCAAAGTACCCGAACTTTGTGATCACCACGGTTGCCCAGGATGGCATTGCGATTGTCGTCAACCCGGCCAACACGATCCCGTACATCACGCTCGACCAGGCAAAGAAAATCTATCTCGGCAAGATCACCAAGTGGTCCGAAATTACCGGGGCGGATGTTCCGGGCACCAACAACCAGATCGTGATCATCGGCCGCGACAGCGCTTCGGGCACCCGCACCTACTTCGATGAGACGGTTCTCCTGAAAGCAACACCCACAAGCAAGATGCTGGAGAAGAACTCCAATGGCGCCGTGCTCCAGACCGTTGCACAGACCCCCGGGTCCATCGGGTACATCTCCATCGGGTTCGTCAGCAGTGACGTCAAGGCACTCCCGATCTGGTACAATGCCAACAAGATTATTCCGGCATCCCTTGAGAACGTCAAAACCAAAACCTACCCGGTCTCCCGTGACCTCTACGTGATCACCAACGGCCAGCCTTCCGGCCTTACCGGCGACTTCATCAATTACATCCTCAGTGCGGACGGCCAGAAGATCGTGTCCGATGAGGGCTACGTGACCCTGAGTTGAAGGAGAGGAGATCACAACCCATTTTTGACAACGGAGGCGAACCACCATGATCACCGGTAGTTACAAAGAACCCGGACATACCGTCTCCTCCCGCACGGCCCGCGCCTCGCTGCTGAAAGAGCAGGCGATAAAAACCGTATTCTTCTGCACAGCATCTCTTGCAGTCATTGTCGTCACGTTCATTCTCCTCTTCTTGTTACGGGACGGATACCCGGCCTTTGCACAGGTTGGCATCATCGACTTCCTGTCCGGCATGACCTGGGCCCCGACCGCGGCAGAACCCCTCTACGGGATCTACCCTCTCATTGTCGGGACACTCCTGGTCACGCTCGGTGCCATGGTATTTTCCGTCCCGCTTTCCATCGGCTGTGCAATCTACATATCGGAACTTGCGTCCCCCCGGGTGAAACAGGTTCTCAAGCCGGCCATAGAACTCCTCGCGGGCATACCGTCTGTTGTGTACGGGTTCTTCGGCCTCATCATTCTCACGAATTTTATCCGGGTCACGTTCGATCTCCCGACCGGGGAGACCTGGCTCGCGGCATCGGTCCTGCTCGGCATCATGGCGCTGCCAACCATCATCAGCGTATCAGAAGACGCGATCAGCGCCGTGCCCCGCGAGTACAGGGAGGGATCGCTCGCCATCGGGGCAACCCGCTGGCAGACGATCAGCCGGGTCATTGTGCCCGCCGCCCTCTCGGGCATTGCCGCCGCGATCATCCTTGGCATCGGGCGGGCGGTGGGCGAGACCATGGCGGTCATGATGGTTGCCGGAAATGCAGCGATCATCCCGGATCCTATCTGGAACATCCTATCCCCGGTACGGACACTCACCGGCACGCTCGGCATCGAGATGGGGGAGGTTGCGGTGGGGAGCGAGCACTACAGCGCACTCTTCGGAGTCGCGGTCGTCCTGCTCCTCATCACGCTCATCATCAACCTCTCGGCCGTTGCGATCCTGCGCCATCTCCATGAAGGGCAGACTGCCCGGTCCGGCAGACAGTCCCTCATCCCGGAGTACCTGAAAGCATCGTTTGCCCGGTTCCTGAAGATCGCGCTCGTGCTCCTGCTGCTGGTCTTCCTCGTTGCCGCGCTCCCGTGGTACCTGGTCATCCTGGTCCTGCTTGCCGCAGGTGCCTGGTATTATGGGAAGGACCGGCTCTCGCAGAAGCAGATCGAGAAGATCTCCTTTGGCCTGATCATCGCGTCGGCCGTCATCGTCCTTGCCATCCTTGTCATCATCCTGCAGGACATCGTGGTCAACGGCCTTCCTGCACTCTCGTGGGAGTTCCTGACCCAGCCGCCCCGGGATCTCGGCCGGGCAGGGGGCATTTACCCGGCGATCATCGGCACGCTCTGCCTGGTTGCCGGGGCGATCGCCATCGCCCTCCCGCTGGGGATCGGGGCCGCGATCTATCTCGTGGAATACACCCGCGAGGGGAGGATCACCCGGCTGATCCGGACTGGTGTCGACCTCCTGAACGGGACGCCATCGATCGTCTTTGGCCTCTTCGGGTTCGCCTTCATCGTTCTCTATCTCCACGTGGGGGTCTCGATGTTGGCCGGCCAGGTCACGCTCGCCCTGATGGTACTCCCGACCATTATCCGGACCACCGAGGAATCCTTAAAAAGTATCCCGCAGGCCCTCCGCGAGGGAAGCCTTGCGCTCGGGGCAACCAAATGGCAGACGATCAGCCGGGTCGTCCTCCCGCCGGCCGTGCCCGGCATTGTTACCGGGTCCATCCTCTCGATCGGGAGGGCAGCGGGCGAGACTGCACCGATCATGTTCACGGCTGTTGTCTTCTCGCAGCGCTTTTTGCCGGACTCGGTCTTCGCGCCGGTGATGGCCCTGCCGTACCATCTCTTCATCCTTGCCACCAATGTGCCCGGCGCATCCACCAACCAGTACGGCACGGCGCTGGTCCTGCTGATCCTTGTCATCGGGTTTTACTCGGTCGCGATCCTGGTGAGAACCCATTTCCAGAACAAGTCACGGGGGTAACCGTATGTCTGAAAACTGTACCATTTCCACAACCAACCTCAACCTCTGGTATAGCGGGAAGCACGCGCTCCAGAGTGTCTCCATGACGATCCCGAAGAACCGGGTCACGGCCCTGATCGGCCCGTCCGGCTGCGGGAAGTCGACGCTGCTGCGGTGCTTCAACCGGCTCAACGATCTCATCGACCACGTGAAGATCACCGGCGAGATAGCACTGGATGGCGAGAACATCCACGCACCGGATACCGATGTGGTCACGCTCCGGAAACGGGTCGGCATGGTCTTCCAGAAGCCCAACCCGTTCCCGAAATCGATCTACGAGAATATCGCGTACGGCCCGCGGGTCCATGGCGTGAAGGACAAGGCAGAGCTCGATAAAATTGTCGAAGAGAGCCTGCGCCACGCCGCGATCTGGGACGAAGTATGTGACCGGCTCAATGATTCGGCGCTCGGCCTCTCGGGCGGCCAGCAGCAGCGGCTCTGCATTGCCCGGACGCTCGCAGTCGAGCCCGAAGTGATCCTGATGGACGAGCCCTGCTCGGCCCTCGACCCGATTGCAACCGCTAAGATCGAGAACCTCATCGAGCTGCTCAAGACCGAGTATACGGTCATCATCGTCACGCACAACATGCAGCAGGCAGCCCGGGTCAGCGATTATACCGGGTTCATGTATCTCGGAAAACTGATCGAATGCGGGAAGACAAAGGAGATCTTCGAGCACCCGAAGGAAGAACTCACGGAAAATTATATCACCGGGCGGTTCGGGTAGGTGGAACATGGCAGAAAAATTTCACACGGAACTCAAAAGCCTGAAGAAGGATACGGTTGCGATGGCGGCACTCGGGCGGTCAATGCTCAGGATCGCGGTCGATGCCCTGATCCGGCAGGATAAGGAGATGGCCGCCTCGGTCATTGCGCAGAAGGACGAGATCCACCGGATGGAAGTGCAGATCGAAGAGCACTGCTACCAGCTCATTGCCCTCAACCAGCCGATGGCAAAGGACATGCGGGTCATTGCCTGCACGCTCAAGGTCATCACCGCATCGCTCCGGATCGGGCGGTACGGCAAGGTGATCGCAAATATCGTCCGGGAGATCTCCGACAAGCCCCACATCGCGAACCTGATGAGCATCCCCCACATGGCCGATCTCGTCATCGACATGGTCGACGATGCGGTGAAAGCCTATGACGAGGAGGATATCGCGCTCATCGGGGATTTCTCGGCACGGGACGATACGATCGATGCGCTCCGGCACTCGATCTTCCGCGAGGGCATCACGTACATGATGGAGGATCCCAAGAACATCTCGCGCTGCACGCACTACATCATGGCCGCCCGGTACCTCGAGCGCTGTGCGGACCATGCCTGCAAGATCGCCGAGAACGTCCACTACATGCAGACCGGCGAACGGATCGAGATCCACTGACCGGCCCCGGCTCAATTGACACCATCAGAAATCCTGCGAAGAGGATACCATGCTACACTCTGCACTTCAACGAGCAGCACATCACGTAACCAGTTTTCAGGACAGCACCCGGATCACGCATGAGGCCGGGGGCGTTACCCCGCAGGACGCGGTGAGCAGCAGCCGGCAGCCGGCCGTATCAGCGGATGCCCCGCACCCCATCTCCGTCCTCCTGGTGGATGACGAAGACGTTCTTCTCGATGTCGGGAAAGTCTTTCTTGAGCGATCGCCGGGCATCCAGGTCACGGTCGCCCCGTCCGCTGTTGAGGCACTCGCACTCATGAGACATACCCCGTACGATGCCATCGTCTCCGATTACCAGATGCCGGAGATGGACGGCCTTGCCTTTCTCCGGGAAGTCCGCAGGACGGATGCGTCCATCCCGTTCATCATCTTTACCGGCAAGGGGCGGGAAGAGGTCGTGATCGAAGCCCTCAACGGGGGAGCGGATTCCTACATCCAGAAAGGCGGGGAGCCCAAAGCCCAGTACGCTGAACTCCTGCATAAAATACACCGGGCAGTCCGGCAGCGGAGGGCCGATGCGGAACTGAAGAAGAAGCACGAGATCCTCCAGGCAATCCTCCGGGCATCGCCCAATGGCATTGCATTTGTCCGGAACCGGACGTTCCAGTGGGTGAACGGATCGCTTGCAAAGGTTCTCGGTTTCACGCCGGCAGAGCTCCGCGGTATGCACCTCCGGGACCTCTATGAGAACAAGGAGACCTACGAGCGCATTGGTGCAAAAATCCATGAAGACCTCCTGAACCATGGCACTTCGAGAATTACCACCCGGTTCCGGCACAAGAACGGGATCGCGCTCGAATACACCATTCACATCGCTCCCCTTGACCGGGGAAATCTCCATTTCGGCCACATGATCATGATGACCGATCCCTCGCGGAGAATGGACGTGACCCGCGGGTTACCGGACCCGGCGCCGTTTCCGCATATGGAACTGACGCCGGTGATCGAACTGAACCGGGAGTGCCAGATCACGTACTTCAACGACGCCGCGATCGATGCTATGGTCCGCTACGGGAGCCGGGGCACGCTGGAAGAGTTCTTTCCCTCCGATATCCGGGATATCCTGCGGGGGATGGAGAAGAACCATACCGAATCGGTATCCCGGGATGTCCTGATCGGCCCGGTGATCTTCCGGGTCCACATCACCCTCAGCCCCCGGTTCGGCGTTGCCCGGCTCTCGGCAGTCCGGCAGCCGGCCGGTGAACAACCCACCGGTATTATGAACACAGGACCCATGGGTAACGGGAGATAACCGGGAGCATACTTTTGCCACGCGTACTTACGATCCCTGACAATCTTTTTACCCGGCTGCACACGACGCTTGCTCTTGTCTTTCTCTTCATGGCCGCACTGATGACCATGTTCGAGCTGGCCAAGCAGGTCATCTTCCCGGCGGTGACGATCTGGGAATCCCATCTTATCACGATCGGTTTTACCAGCATCATCGCCATTATCATCATGTCAGTTCCCCTGTCGGCCATGCACCGGGAGCAGCAGAGATCGCAGGAAGCCCTCATGCGCCAGAAGGAAGCCGAAGAGCGGCTGCGGAACTCGGAGATGCAGTACCGCACGTTCGTGGAATCGGTCGACGACTCGATCTATACGGTTGACCGGGATCTCCGGTATCTCCTGATCAATACCCGGCATCTCCTCCGCAGGGGACTGCTGCCGGAGACTTATGCCGGAAAGACGTACGGTGATTTCCATACCCCGGATGAAACTGCGGCATTCCGGGCGGAAGTGAGCCGGGTGCTTGCCACAAAGAGCGGCGTGCAGGACGAGTACGAACGGGACAAGAAGTACTTCCTCCGGAAACTCCACCCGGTATTCGATCCCGCGAGCAACACGATCACTGCCGTAACGGTCATATCAACGGAGATCACCCGGCAGAAGATCGCTGAACGGAATCTCGAAGTCATCAACCGGAAACTGAACCTGATGAACGAGATCACCCGGCACGACATCCTCAACCAGCTCACGGTCCTGAACTCCTACCTGTCCCTTGCTGAGGAGCAGTCAGAGAATGCGAGCGTGAAGAAATACCTGCTGCGCAGCGAACACGTTTCCGATACCATCTACTCGCAGATCCTGTTCACCCGCGATTACCAGAACATAGGTGTCAGTTCGCCCCAGTGGCAGAACCTGTGTGCCACGATCCAGCGTGCACGCCACCCCCTGAAGATCCCGTCTGTTGCATTCGAGGGTGCCTTCTCTTCCATGGAGATCCTTGCCGATCCGCTTCTTGAGAAGGTCTTCTTCAATCTCATGGACAACAGCCTGCGCTATGCAGGACCCCATGCAGTAATCCGGTTTACCTGCATTGAAGAGGAACGGGTGCTCCGTATTATCTGTGAAGACAACGGACCCGGCATCCCCGCGGACCAGAAAGAGAAGATCTTCACCCGGGGCTTTGGCAGGAATACCGGTCTTGGCCTCTTCCTGATACGGGAGATCCTCGCAATAACCTGCATCACCATGTACGAGACCGGTGAGCCGGGAAGCGGCAGCAGGTTCGAGATGATTGTCCCTGCCGGGTATTACCGGAAACGATCCGGGGGACAAGACTGACCGTGCGGGCGTATCCTCTCGTATCCCCCGGGGGATCTGCATGGCCGGGCCCTCCTCCGGTGTGGAAGGCTTTTGTAGTTGCATTATAAAAGAATGATAATCCATATCAGTATTCAGTGATTACCATGACCGAAAAGAAAGGACACTTTGACAAGGGCGTCTGGGTGGAAGAACCCGTGGCCCCAGCAGCAAAACCAGAGGAGCCGATTGATATCCGCCTTGCCGCCGCAACCAAATCGGTCATCTCCGCCATGGATGACCTTGCAAAGGCCACGCACGATCTCGTGGCAACGGAAGAGGGCAAGAAGCATATCGAGAAGACCGTGAAAGAGACAACGGTCCAGGTCCAGAAATCCTTTGACGATATTCTTGCCCGGGCAAAGGCTGAAGTGGACAAGGCGAAGGCCGATATTGAAAAGGCAAAGGCCGAAGCAGGCAAGAAGATCGAGCCAAAAAAGTAAGACTCGTTCGGCATCCCGCAGGGGATCTAATCTCTTTTTTCCCGTGACTTTTTGTATTCGGCCAGCAGCCCGCTTGCGTACACGTCCGTCTTCTTTGTCGGCACGTAATTGAACTGCTGCACCCGTTTCAGGAGCTCTTCGGCCAGCCGGGTGTCGTTCGTGATCCCGAGTTTCTTCACTTCGTCAACGATCCAGTCGAGGTGATCGATGCCGGTCTCCTTCCCATCGATCAGGACCCTCTTGGTCGTGATCCGGTCCGGGGGAATGCCGCCGCAGATCGTGCAGTAATTCCCGTCGCTCTCGTTGCCGCCCATCCACTCACTCCTTGATCATGACAAGCGACATCTTGAACTTCGTGATGGCCGAGAGGGCGTGCGGGGCACCCGCCGGGAAGATGATCGTTTCGCCGGTCTTCATCGGGAATGTTTTTCCCGCTACCCAGACCTCGCACTCGCCGTCAAGGATCGTGACCACGGCATCGAACGGGGCCGTATGCTCACTGAGTCCCTCGTTCTCGTCAAAGGAGAAGATCGTGATGCTGCCGCTCTTCCGGTTGATCACCATCCGGCTTGCGACCGTGCCGTCCGCATAGTCAACGAGATCTTTCAGGGCCAGGACTTTTCCTTTCAGTTCCTCGCGCTTCTTATCCTGCTTGTTCCCGTGTTCAATGCTGAATTCCGCCATATCGTTTACTCCCGGATCATGGTCAGCGTCATCTTAAACTGCTGCTTTGCCTGCACGCCGTGCGGGATGTTCGCGGGGAGGATGATCATCTCCCCGGCTTTGACTGTGAACGGTGTGCCGGCGATCGTGATATCCGCTACGCCATCCGTGACGGTGAGGATGGCATCGAACGGGGCGGAATGTTCCGAAAGCCCCTCGCCGGCATCGAACGCAAAGAGCGTGATGGTGCCGGTCTTCTTGAAGACGATCATCCGGCTTGCGACCGTCCCTTCCTGGTACTGGACGAGGTCGTTCGTTGCCAGGACTTTTCCTGCCAGTTCCTTGCGCTTCGTTTCAGCGCCTGCCTGTTCCTCACGGGGTTCTGCCATAGCGGTTCCTTGTCTGTGGATATGTGCTCCGGGGATTATAGCGGTATGCTTTGGGATCATGCAGGGACCATGCGGGCAAGGTCTTCCTCGACCGTGCTGTTCTTCCTGATCCCGAAGTTCTTTACGAGCACGTCCAGGACACCGGGCGAGACGAATGCCGGGAGTTTTGGCCCGAGCGCAATGTCTTTTACGCCAAGGTTCAGCAGGGCCAGGAGGACGAGCGCTGCCTTCTGTTCGTACCACGCGATGTTGTAGGAGACCGGCAGCTCGTTGATCCCGACATTGAATGCTTTTGCAAGCGCCTGGGCGATCACGACCAGCGAGTAGCAGTCATTGCACTGGCCGGCATCGATGACCCGGGGTATGCCGCCGATGGTGCCGAGGTCGAGGCCATTGTACCGGTACTTTGCGCAGCCCGCGGTCAGGATGACGGTGTTCTTCGGGAGCGCCTGCGCAAAGTCCGTGTAATACTGGCGCTCGCTCTGCCGCCCGTCGCAGCCTGCCATGACCACGAAGCGTTTGATGTCGCCTTTCTTCACGGCCTCGATGACGGTGCTGGCGATCGCGAGGACTGCCCCGTGGGCGCAGCCGGTGATGAGGTCACGGCCCGGGGCCTTGAGATCCGTTGGGGGCTGGCTGGTTTTTGCATGGGCGATGACGGCCGAGAAATCTTTCTTCCCGTCCTTTCCGGCAGCAATGTGTTTCACGCCCGGGTATCCGGCGGGCCCGGTGGTATAGATCCGGTCCTTGTAACTGTCCTTTGGCGGGACGATGCAGTTGGTGGTGACGAGCACCGGGCCGTTGAATGTTTCGAACTCTTCTTTCTGGTGCCACCACGAGCTCCCGTAGTTGCCGTAGAGGTGCGTGTAATTCTTCAGGACCGGGTAGGCATTGGCCGGCAGCATCTCGCCGTGCGTGTAGATGTCGACCCCGCTGCCCTTCGACTGCTCCAGCAGCTGCTGGAGATCTTTCAGGTCATGGCCGGTGACCAGGATGCCGGGACGCGTGCCGGGTACGGTCTTCACGCTCGTGATCTCCGGGTTGCCATAGGTCTTCGTGTTCGCGGTATCGAGCAGGGCAAGCGTGCTGACACCCACACCGCCGCATTCGAGCACGAGCGCGGTCATCTCTCCCGCGGGGAGATCGTGGAGCGTGGACGCGAGTCCTTTCTGCATGAAGTCTGTGATCTTCGCGTCGGTGTACCCGAGCACGGCCGCGTGGTGGTAATACGCAGCAACGCCCTTGAGGCCGAAGAGGAGGAGGGCCCGTAAGGACCGGATATCATCGTTGCCTGCTGCGTCTTTTGCGATCTGTTCAGCTTTTGCGAGAATCTCCGCATCATTGCGCGGCTTCCACGTGCAGGCGTCCGGTTCCCCGGCCGCCGGCGGCAGCGCATCGCGGATGGCGATAGCCTTCGTGATGAGCGATGTGAGCCGGGCGTCATCGAAGTTCGTGTTGGTCAGCGTGGCAAACAGGGCTTCGGCAATGAAGATGCCGGCGTCTTTGTTTTCTTTGCCGGTCTTTGCCGCGGCGATGTTGCGCTCGGAGATTCCCTTGCAGACATAGATCAGGACATCCATCAGGCCGGCGGTTGCGCCTTCCTTGCCGCACACGCCTTTGACGGTGCAGCTGGTTCCTCTTGCGGTTTCCTCGCACTGGTAACAGAACATGGTTCGACTCCTTCGTATGTTTTTACTACAAGGTTTCTTTTGTATACTATGGTTAAATAGGAAAGAGTTTCAGAAACTATACCATGGACGAAGCGTGCACGGTCAACATGACCGTGAAGTACCTGACAAAGAAGTGGACTTTGTTGATTATTCTTGAATTGTACAAGGGGCCTCAGCATACCCGGCGGTTTTCGGAGCTGAAGGATTCGCTTGGCGATATTACGCAGAAGATTTTGTCGGAGCGTCTCCGGGAACTGGAAGCGGAGGGGATTGTTACCCGGCGGGTGGATGCTTCAACGTTTCCTGTGAAGAGTGAGTACACGTTGACTTCAAGCGGTCTTGAGCTGGTGGATGTGATCCGGGGGATCAAGATGTGGGCGCTGAAGTGGAAGATTGATAATATTCCGTGCGGGGGGCAGGATTGCAGCGTGTGCGTGCTGTAGAGATTTTTTCCGAGACTTTTTTTCTTTGGAAAAACATGAGGAGGTTTGACGCTCTTGGGGGCTTACAGCCCCCGCCGCGTGGGCAGTCCCCTGTCGGATGGTTTGTGATGGGTTATAGCCATATATGTTCTGGCGATTGTGGGGGGTTGTAACCACATATCTTCATGATCGGGCGCCGGAAAATTTTCTGGCATGGACTCGGATAAAAAAATTCTCCGGGAATTTTTCGCCGACTCATACTCGCTCCGGCCGGTTCAACGGCCGGCGTTATCAGAGGACACAGTCGGTGAGTGAGAGTGGGCTGTTTTTGTTAGAGTGGTTGCCCGTTGTTTGTTTGAAGCTCAGTAACGTGTTGTTTTGGTTTCGATCTTTTGCCGGTGTTTGTGCGATGGCGTCGAAGTTTTTCGTCGGTTTGCTGGAATGCTTTTTCGCCGAAGTTTGTGATGTCGCCTTTTTTGTGCAGGTTGTTTTTGCCAGATACTTCGTGTTGGGTGGGGGAACGGGCGTGAGGATGAGCGGAGGGGTGGGTCAGATCTATTGTACCAGAAAACTTAGAGAATTATGCATATTTTAGTAGAGATATCTCTTTCATTGTCGATTAAAAATAAAATGACTCCATAGATTACTTGATGATCGCTGAAAGGATGAGCATATTTTTGGATATAAGCAATAACAAGAAATATAGTGAAAAAGTAGCCGATAACATTTCGAAATATTTAATCGAAGGTTTGATTTCTGTTGCGTTAGATCTTATATACATCCAAAGAAAATTTAACCTAGAAAGTAAATCGTTTGTTTTATCGGAATGTAGTATAAGAGGACTCTAATATGGTGGAAAATCAAACCCCTCTCGCGAGGAAAAGATAAATCATGAAAATCGAAATACAGAATTTAGGAGCAGCAAAAAGAGCGAATATTGATCTCAAACCTCTCACTGTATTTATCGGTGAAAATAATACTGGAAAAACATGGGTTGCATATACAATATGTGGACTTTTTGGGCAAGAAAGTTGGCTGACCTATCGTTCTCATTTTTCGAACGGTAAGTTAAAGGAAAAATATCCTCCGATTGAACAATTGCTTGATCAATTATTTGCTCAGGGTAACGCAAAAATTGACATAGTGGATTTTTTTAATGAGTATGCAAAAAAATATTATTCGAATTTATCAAAATTCTCTCCGATCTGGTTAAATCCTATGATGGGAACAAATAAGAAGATTTTTGAGGACGTAAAAATTTCCGTAAATATTAGTGATGATTTTGAAGAGATGAAAAAAAACGTATTGTCTCGAAAAATTGACCTTTCATATCCAAAAGGGACAGATAAAAAAGGACTAATTAATATTAAAAAAAATAGAGATGAAACAATACTGTACTTCTATTTCTCAGAAAATCGTTCATCTAGTGATTTACCTAAAGAAGTTATTAGGATGTTTGTTTATGGTTCAATTTTCCAAGTTATTCATAGATCATTGTACATAGACAATTTGTATCTCCCGGCCGAAAGAACAGGGATAATGGCGTTTTTAGATGCCTTCCATATTGATAAGAGAATAGTGGATAATTCCAAAGAAGAAAAACAAACTGCAGAAGATGAACGAATATTACCATTCCCAATATCAAAACTGATCTCATCGCTAGCAAGTTTGCAAAGTGAGAAAAAACTTAAAAAAATTACCCACCAGAGAACAAATAATTCAAATAAAAAGTTTTTAGATCTTGCAGATATTCTTGAAAAACAAGTCCTAGGTGGCAAATTTGAATATAAAGAAGGGGAAGGTCAACTATCCGATTCTCTCTATTATAGGCATGGACGAGCAGCGGATTTGGATCTTGAATTAGCTGTCACCTCGTCTACAGTAAAAGACTTAGCTCCACTTACCCTGTATTTGCGTTATTTAATTCAATCACGAGATTTGCTCTTAATCGATGAACCCGAGATGAATCTACATCCAGAAAACCAAGCAAAGCTTATGGAATTTTTGGTTATGTTGGTTCAGAATGGAGTTAGCGTGATTATGGTAACTCATAGTCCATACATGGTCAATCATTTAGAAAATCTAATGCGAGCTTATCCCAAAAAAACTGAAGAAAAAGTTATTGAAAAATTTTATCTAAAAAACAGTAATGCATTTATTTCAAAAGAAGACGTGTCAGTTTATCTATTTACTAACGATAATGAGAATGTTGAGAAAATAATTGACAAAAAAGGAAATATCAATTTAAAATCTTTTAGCTCAGTCGCAGAGGACATTGCAGAAATTTATTATGATGTTTAAAGGCGGGGACATTCGTGACTTTCAATTTATTAGTGACTTCGTGTTTTCATCAAGGAACAACCTTTAAAGATGCGGACAATAGTCCTAGAATTGCTATATCACCTGATCCATCTCGCGAACAAATAATTTTTTTTAGAATTGATGAGGATGGACATATCCAAACTCCGTTCAGAAATGAATTCAATATGAATCACGATGGAGAGCGGATCTGTGATTTGCTGGTTTATTACAAAGATTTGTTAACCGGCAAACATTTTTTAGTCCTAACTGAATTAAAAGGGACCGATTTTGATGGAGCAGCAGATCAAATCATCAATACTTATAAAAAAATGGCATTATACAATTGTCTTCGCAATAAGAAATATTGTGAGAATATTATTGTTAGAGCATGCGGTGTCTCAAAAAGACTGAATAAAAACGCAAATACTGATGCAAAAAAAGCTAAAGGAAAAATTCTTAAAAGTATTCATATTGATAAAAAAGATTGTGATTTCGTCGATCCACGTGATTTTCTTCGTTTTTTAAGAGGCGAGAAGGTTTCGACAATATAGATTTATTCTCGGATTTAATGAATCGAAATAATTTGAAAATGAGAATTATTCTCGGCTTCCTACCGCCTCTTGCAGTGGATCTGCCGCAACCAAAAAAAAGTTATAAAATTCCCAAACCCAGAACGTTCTCACGCTCACTAACCCAGAACTCCGGACTTATGATCGCCCGCTGATCAACCGTGCCGTCGCGTCCTGTGTGAGCAGGGTCATCTGGTGGATCGCGATTGCATTCAGTTTTACCAGCCGCTCGGGCTGGGGAATATCTTCGCCAATAAAATGTGCGTTCAGGTTCTCAAGATTCGAGAGGCAGACCATCTGCGAGATATCGGCGTAATCCCGGATATTTCCTTTCTTGTCCGGGTTGCTGTCGCGCCATTCTTTTGCGGTGAACCCGAAGAGGGCCATGTTGAGAAGATCGGCTTCTGATGCGTACACCCGGTTGATCTGAGCCGGATTGAGCTCTTTTGGGATCAGGTTCTCCTTGATCGCATCCGTGTGAATACGGTAGTTGATCTTTGCAAGGTTACGCCGGATATCCCAACCCAGTTGTTTGCGTTCCTCATCCTTGAGTCGCTGGAATTCCTTGATCAGGTAGAGTTTGAACTCCACCGAGATCCAGGAAGCGAATTCAAACGCGATATCCTTGTGAGCATAGGTACCGCCATACCGTCCGGGTTTTGCCTTGATACCATGGGCGTTTGTTTTCCCGATCCATTGTCGTGCAGTGAGGATGAAACTGTTGAGTCCTGCCTGTTTTCTAATCCCATCGAATTCGATGGGATTAAAATCCGGGTTATTGAGCTGCTCCCGACAGTGATCCTTTGTCGGCTCTCTTTCCCCCCATATTTATTGACAGGTATCATCCTGGACTCCAGAGCTGCTATCTTAAAATCGTTCAGCTGACAAAATCAAATGCAAATGAATTTATTATTAAAATAACCATTTTTAAAAGACACATCTCAATATCCACATTGGAATTTTTAAAAATGAACCCCGATGAAGATATAATATCGGATTGGATAACATTTGGTTTTTGCATAAATAATTACCTGAAAAATCCTGATACAATTCCGCAAGAATCCCGAGAAAAGGTAGGGTATATTGTTCAATCTCTCGACGGAATAATTGCAAAATCGGTACTATCCGAACATCAATTTCAAACTATTTCAGATCTTCAAAGTGATGAAAACCCACAATTGTTTCGAGCGGTCTGGGGCCCTTATGCCAAAGAAATAAAAGACAAACTTGCCAAGGGTTTTTCATCCATCGATCCGAATCCCGGATTTGAATCGTGGACTGTTGATATTCAAATCGCCCTGAAAAAATTTACAAATACCGAATCACAGCACAACATAATTTTTATCACCGATTGTTTAGTAAATGAAAAGGCATTGTTTATTGACGGGGAAGCACATGAAATTCTTTTTCCACGACATACTGCGTGGCGAATTATTTCACATCGGATTTATGAAGAAGATAGCAGGACAATTACGTTTATTTATGTAAAAAAGAGAACTATATTCAGTAGTGGCTAAAATGGCAGCGAAAATCAGAACATTTACTCAATCGAATGTGAACACCATTACGGAAGTTCAGGCTCGGTCAAACGGAGTAAATAAATTGGGCCACCGCATTGCCAGAGAAAGACCTGGCCGTTGCATTGCAGGAGCGAAGGATAAAATTGTGGTCGCTCATGCGTTAAGAGCGAGAGCTATTCATCAAGCAAAAAAACCAGAATATGTCCTTCCCAAGGAAGATTATAACGAACGGTTTTTTTGGAATACCGATGAAATTGCTCTTTCAAAAATAAAAATTCCACCTACACCGGCAGAATTGAGACATGCCCGTGAAGTTATTGCAAAAATCGGAACAAAATTTTTACATCAATAATTTATTCTGAATGTAGCGTGAAATCCATATCGTCTGCCATCAGCGAAATAAATTAATTTTCCCGCATATTTTTTTTCGAAACTATTTTCCGCGTACAAAACATTTTCAGAAAACTTTTCAAAAAATTTTCCCGGCCCGGCTCCAACAAAACTCGGGCACCGTAATCCCCGCCACCCCCCCGTAAACCCTCTCAGAAAACCACCCCCCGGACCCCCTGTTTCGCAATGAAGACCCTCCCCAATCCGGCCCCTATACGTGCCCCGAATCCCCAGTTTTCCGGAACGGAGCCCTATACGAGCCCGGTTTGGGATCGAACGACCCCCTGTTTGATGCAAAACTCCTGGAGTTTTTCACTGAACAGGGGGTCCGGCAGGATAGTCTACGACGTAACCGCATAGTTCACGTCGGAGATCATCCCTGCGGAATACCCGGGGGAAGATAGACTCATCTAATCACAATTCACCGTCGGAGAATGATGTCGGCTAACTGACCCGGACCCGCCCGGAAGTGCGTAATTCGCCAAAAACGGTAAACTGGGGAGATTTTATCGGGCTATACGGGCTCCGATTGGATTTTCACCGTCGGAGATTTCAAAGTGCGCAAATAGACGCTATTGGAGGGCCGATCGCGTTCTATACGGGCTCTGGTGCGGGAAAATGAAAAGAAGCCCTGTTTTGGCAGGGGGTCTCACGTCGGAGAGGGGTAGTTCTCCGTCGGAGAATTGAGTCTAAAGAAGATTCCGAAGAAATCTTCGAATGGGATGTTCTCCATCGTGAAATCAGGCCAAGAATCGGTTACTGAACAGAAAAAATCAGAGCCGGGATTTTGTCTTCCGGCGCTCCATGATCCCGGCAACAACCGTATCGAAATCCTTCTCCAGCGAGGATTTGCGCTCTTTTGTATAATCCCCGCTTCCATGGGAATAACTCTGGATGAAACGGATCGCGTCCGCAGGACCGAGATTTTTCACCAGCACATCGAATCCCTGAATGCGGATTTCATCGAGCGTCTTTGCTTCCATCAGTTGTCACCTCCATAAACCACTCTACAGGATTTTTTGTTTCAACAGTAATCTTATCCGCGTGCTTCTCAATAACTTTGATGAGGGCATCATCAGTCGTGAAAAATACCCATGCGCCCCTGCACTGTCCGCGGAGATCCCGTATGAAACTATTCCGGTTGTGCGACTCATAGACATATCAGAATATATTTAATCGTTCATTACCCTCTTTAAATAAATGCAGATGCGGGAGTGCTGACCGATCATTCAGTTTTTTTCAGTTACCTGGCGTTCATGGAGGATCACCCTCGTTATTCTCCTCCTCATCGTACTGGTGCAGGGAGTTCTGGCAGAAGAGACCTGCCCGGTTATCCGATCGTGGAACGGGTTATCCAATGTAACAGCCGCCGGTTTTGCCATCCATCCCTACGGCAATGTGTATGTGACTGACAGCGCAAACAACCGGGTCATGGTGTTCAGTGAAACCGGGAAGTATTTATTTTCCTGGGGAAGTGAGAGGCCCGGGGACGGGCAGTTCAAAGCCCCCCGGGGTATTGCAATAGACCGGTCCGGCACGGTGTATGTTGCAGACACCGGGAACCACACGATCCAGAAGATCAGTTCGCGGGGATTTTTCCTCTGGGGCCGTGAGGGGACCGAGAGCGGGCAGTTTGACTCTCCCGTCGGAATTGCTGTTGATTCGTCCGGCAACGTGTATGTTGCGGATACGGGCAATGACCGGATACAGGTATTCCATTCAACCGGCCAGTACCTGGTGACCTGGGGATCGTATGGATCCCTGAACGGGTATTTTATTGCACCGGAGGGGATCGCCATCGATTCATCCGGCACGATGTATGTTGCGGATACGGGCAACAACCGGATACAGAAGATCAGTCGTGACGGGACCGTCATCACAACCTGGGGCAGCGGGGGAACCGAAAGCGGGCAGTTCACCGCCCCTTCCGGTGTTGCTCTTGATTACTGGGGCAATGTGTACGTATCCGATGCCAGTTCCCGGATCCAGACGTTCAGCCCGGCCGGGGAATTTCTTTCATCGTGCAGGACCGGCGGGAGGAACATTGCGATTGCCACGGATTCGTCCGGCACGGTGTACGCACTCTGGCAATCCGGTACCCGGTGGACGATCGGGCAACTCGGCCCCCGGTCTCCGACATACGTAACGGCCTCCACCCCGAGAGTCCGGTCCACTATTTCGATTATTGCAGAACGGGAAAATCCCCGGGTTACACCGGCAACCCGTCTCACGACCGCAGTAACCACCTCCCCGGTGACAACGGCAACGCCCGCTCCCGCACCCGCTGCGGATGATAATGCAACGATGGCAGCGCCCGTTGTTGAAGAAACGCTCCAGAAGACCGGAACACACGAGACCCTCCTGGATCCGATCGCCAGGTTTTTCCGGAATCTGTTTGGCGGGAAATAATTTTTTATCGTGAGAATCATCCCGGTTTTTTTTCAAAACCGGTTTCCATCCATTTTTTCTTGAAGATACTGTAAAAAATTCGTATACGATGACCCGGCACCCCCCTCCCTCAAACATCCGTTTAACCGGAACGTGCATCTTTAGAAAAAAATAATAGTGTTGAAACAGAAGTAATGTTCAGTGCTATGGCAACAAAACGAATCCATAATCCTGTCACCGGAAAATATTATGAGTTACGGCAGCGTTCGACTGTAAATGGTGAGGCCGGACAGATCAAGGGATTATGGAAACCCAAAAAGAAAGTCGGGAGATAACATTTGGCGGATTCCGGTTCCCGGTGGTGCATCGACACCAATACTCTTGTTCCCTGGCTGATAACGGACTCCGGTGTTCTGGACCTTCTTATTAAAAAATATGGAATCCCTGCAGATTTCCGGGAGATCTATCTGAACCGTCATAAACAATCGATCGAATTTATCCAGAGAATTATTGACATGAAATCCGAAGGGTTTCAGGACGAGTTTTATTTTTCCTATCTTGCAATGAATGAAGTTTTTTCGGCAGTCCGTGATGAAATGCGGAGTATCCTGTTATTTAAAAATGGTACCCCTCTGTCCCGGTGGAGCGAGGAGAAAAATTCCCTTGACCTTCCCGGTGATTCAATGGAGACTGTATTTGAGGAGATCGAAAACAAGTTCGATATCTTATTCGGAAACAACACGATATTACCGTTATCCGATGAACCGGAAGAAAAAGGCGACAATTTTTCTGAAATAGTGGCTTCTTTGATCTTCACATTCAAACGTGTCAAGACGCAGGATGCAATATTACTGACAACCGCCATCTCCGTCCGGGCGAACTATTTTGTTACGTTCGACAAGAGATTAATCTCCGAAGTTTCGAAAGATCTTAATAAAAAATATCATCTGCACCTTATTCTTCCTGCCCATGGCAATACGTTGCTCAAAAAAGGAAAACATCCCATGAGATTCTGATTATCCTAAAAAAAAACTCAAAGATTTTCAAATTTTTCCCGGCAAAAAAAATTCGGGAAATAAAAAAATCCGGAAAAAATTTTCCAGAATATTTTCCCAAAATCTTCCGGACCTAACAAAACCCGGCACCGGAGTCCTCGCATCTCACGTCAGAGGGGGGTATCTATCCGTCATGAAACAAGACACCCGCTCCTTGTATCCGAACGGATTACGTGATCCATGACACGCCGGATACCCGGCACCGGTTGAGTGGCCCTGTCAGAACCGGGTCGCAGCCATTGTAACCGTGTTCGATCATGCTCCGGTAAAAACCAGATAATGACAAAACCGTATAAAAAAATCCGGATTTTTCCGGAACCGTGGTTGCCGACCGGCCCTGTCAGAGGGACTGGAAACTTCGTTTCAGCGCAAGCACCCGGCACGAGTGTTCGGCAAGAGACGTAAACTGGTATGCCTCGTCAAGGTTTTTTCCCGCGGCAAAGGTACCATGCCCTTTCACGATCACCAGTTTTTGTTTTGCAAGGACTGCTGCCACATTATCCGCAAGCTCCTGCGATCCCGGTGCACCCCCCACAACACGAATCTCGGGGCAGAACATCCGGCCTTCGCTGTCTTCCGGGATAACCCGGTCCATGACAAGCGAAGCGGCAATCGCGGCCTGGGGGTGCGCATGGACAATCGCCATGTGCGGGGAATTCCGGTACACCGCGAGATGGACCCGGTACTCGCTGGAGGCATTCTTTGGGACCGTACCCTCAAACGGGACAAAGACCAGCCCGCTGACCGCATCCAGATAATCACCGGTTTGTTTGATATGAAAACCTTTGTTCGCATCGCGGACACTCATGTTGCCGAAGTTCCCACCCACGAGATGCTCGGCAAAGAGCCGCTTTCCTATCCGTTCGAATTCACGAGTATACATGCATCGCACCTGTTCTTTCCACAGAACTCTTTTGCATATTCCACGATATGTGCATGGGTCTGGCGGCAGGCTTCATCAGTCTTTGGCAACACGTGCTCGAACAACGGCTTCAGCCGGTTGCGGGGCTCGGTCACGCCAATACACCGCACCACCCGGTCCGTATAGGCATCGATCACAAAACACGGGCGGGAGAACCCGTAACAGAGAATACTGTCTGCGGTCTCCTCGCCGATCCCGTGCACAGACAGCAGCCCTTCGCGAAGGGCAGGAGTTGACATTGCCGCCATCATATCGATACCGCCGCAGGTCACTTCCACAAATACTGCAAGATTTTTCAGTCGCTGGGCCTTCATCCGGTAAAACCCGGTGCACCGGATTGCCTCTTCAATACCCCGGATATCCGCGACCCGTATCGCGGCAAGGGTTGAGAGATCCCTCCGGCGGAGTTCGTCAAGAGCCTTCGTGACGTTCGCCCACCGGGTCTGCTGCGTAAGGATCGCACCGATCATCACCTCGTCGTAGTCCCCGGGCCACCACGGGATCTTCCCGTACCTGCTCTCCAGGGCCTGGACGAGCTGACGGATTTTAAATGAACTGGATGCCGACATCCCGCATCTTATTGTACCGGGCGATATTGAGCAGGAGCGGCGTTAACGATTCCACCATGCAGGAAGACGCGAGCGGACCGGCATCGAACGCCCTGAAGCGGGAGACCCTGTTCACGATCTCCATGACGGTCTTCTTCGCCTCTGCATCGTCACCGGTGACCGGCACCGAGTAGTTGAGCTCCTCATCAAGGGCCTTCCACTTGTTTGCGGCAATCGTGTTGAACGCTGAGCAAATCCGGGCTTCTTTTGGCAGTATCTTCTGGATCATGAGCGCCGCAGATCCTTCTTTCGGGGGTACAAAGATAAAGTGGTCCGTCTTTTCCATCGGGTTGACTGGGCTCACCACGATCTTGTTCTCGAACCCGTGCAGCGTAGACAGCGTACCGGCAACATGTTTGAAGGGGATGGCGAGGATAACCACATCTGCGGCATCGATTGCGCCCTGGTTGGTAACTCCCGTGAGCGAGCAGGGTCCTCCGCGTTTCTTCATCACGTCGCGACCCATGGTGCAGGTTGCCTCGGCCTTCTCCGGTTCCCGGGAACCGACCATCACATCGAACAGGGGCGAAAGGCGCAATGCCATACCTTCGCCGATATCGCCGGTGCCCCCGACAATACCGATCTTCACTTATCCCACCAGCGGCAATAATAGTTTTTCAAGCGTCGCCGCGTTCGTGACCCCTTCCAGGGACTGGATCACTTTTCCGTCCTTTTCGATGATCAGGGTCGGGACAACGCGAATCCCGTATTTTTCCGCAAGATCCATGTTCTGGTCCACATCGATCTTCCGGATCTCCACCGCATCACCCATCTTTTTTGCCAGTTCCTCTAAAATGGGGGTCTGCATTTTGCAGGGACCGCACCATGTGGCGAAAAAATCAAACAATACCGGTTTGCTCATTCGAACGTACCCGGAATTGTTGTGGATGAAAAAAAGATAAATCTATGGTATTGTTACTTGGAGAGGATCTCCATGATGATCTTGCCGTATGCCGGCCGGGTGATGATAACACCGACAAGCACACCGAGGATCGTGATGATGGCAAAACCCTTGAGGGTCGAGAGATCCATCAGGACCAGCGGGACCATGGCAATGACGACCGTTGCTGCTGCAGCAATGATGATGGTGAGTGCCCGGGCCAGCCGCTTGAGATAGAGGTTCGGTGACGGCACCTTTCCTTCATGCAGGATCTCGTCCGTGATGATGACGAGCTGGTCGATACCGGTTCCAACCACGGCAATCAGTCCGGCGATTGTCGGCAGATCCAGCTGGAACTTGATCGCCGCAATGAACCCGAGCAGGATGAGCACTTCAGATGCATTGATCAGCACCATCGGGAGCACGATGCCCGCTTCACGGTACCGGTAATAGATGACCAGTCCCACGGTGATCAGGGCGAGGATACCCGCGATGATGACAAACATCTTGTACCGCTCGCCGAGGGGAGCCGATGTGCTGCCGGAACCGGCAATATTCACATCAACCGGTAATGCCCCGGCACGGAGATGGACTTCAAGGTTGGTTGCCTGCTGGGATCCTTGTGTTCCGCTCCCGGTCGTTGCAACCAGCTCGCGGACCGGTTCGGTCTTCAGGGACGCGGCAAGTTTCGTGTTCAGGGGGGCGGAATAGACCGTCTTGTTGTCGAGGAGCATGAGCAGTTCGTGTTTTTCAGGATCCGATGTTGCGCCGTACTTGATCGCAGCATCCTGGAATGCCGTGGACCCTGCCTCGTTCAGGGTGAACTGGACACCCCAGATATTGCTTCCGGCAGGTGTCTGGGCCGGCATCTGGACACTGGAGATCTGTTCACCGAACAGCACGTGCTCGGTCTGGTTTCCTTCGGACTGGATACGGATCTCGAATTTGCCCTGCTTTCCGACAATCTGCTGGGCTTCATCCATATTGACACCGGCCAGCTCAATCCGGACATACCGGACCACATTGTTGAGACCGGCGAGCGTGTTGACCTTGGCGTCCTTGGTCCCCATTGAATTGATCTTGGTCTCAAGAACGGTCTTCACATCTCCGGCCGTGGTCTTGGAAACACCCTGCTGGTAGCTGGTGAGTTTCCCGCCGGCATTACTGAACTGTGTTTCCAGTTCCTGCTGGGTGAACGATTTCCGGATCTCAAGATGGTTGGCATCAACCTGTTCGACTTCAGCATTGAGATTTGTGGACAGGTTGGTGACGAAATCATTGACCGGGAGATCCGTGGTGTACCCGACAACTTCTCCACGGAGTTCCAGCTGGATCCATGCCCCCTGCTGGAGGTCGAGCCCGTACTGGAGGTTGGTTGCAAGATCGCCCTTCTCGTCGATATGCGGGTAGATTGCGACAAGAGAGAGGACGATGAGGATGATCAGGATGGCAACTCTCCAGTCCGTGAAGATCCCCTTAATCTCCTTTGAGTTCATTTCCCGCCTCCTTTCAGGACATACCACTTAAGGATGCCCACGTTTGTCAGCCACGTATTCATGATATCGGCAACGAGACCGATGAGCAGGACGGCTGAGATCTCGATGAGGATCTGGATGGACCCGATCCATGATACGATGAACAGGACCGAGATCGCGGCCAGGGTGGTTGACGTCATGATGATACCGGTGTGGAATGCCCCGGTAAGCTTGTCATTCAGCTTGCCCTGGCGTTTCAGCACGCGGTTGGTGAGCAGGATATCGCTGTCCACCGAATAACCGATGAGCATCAGGAGCGCCGCGGTTGTACCGAGCGTAAGGGTGATTCCCAGGACATTCATCACCGCTGCGGTCATCACCATGTCGGCAAATGCGGACAGGACGACGGCAACTGAGGGGACAAAGGTACGGAACGAAATAAAGACAACGATTGCCATGCCGATGAACGAAAAGATCAGGGCAATGAATGCCTGGTACTGCAACGTCTTGCCGAAAGTTTCGCTGATCTGGTTGATGCTGGCATCCGGGTATTTCTGGCTGACCAGTGCTGCCAGGGACCGGGACTTGGCATCATCCATGGTGCCGAATTTCAGGAATTTGGCATCGTTCATGTCGCTGATCTCTGCCAGGGGGTAATCGGCAAACACGGTCTGCAGCTGTTCATGCGTTTCGGTTGTCCTGATGGTTACCGCTGTACCTCCGGAAAAATCCAGGCCGGGCGTAACCGGCATCCCTGTTGTCATCATGTTGAGAGCGATGAAGACAACGGAGATTACCAGAAGTACAAGCGGGATTACTACCAACTGTTTGGGAGTGTATTTCTCGATATTGTAGTTGATCAATCCCATAGCGTATTCATCTGTTAATGTTCGATTAAATAGTTATCAGGAAATCACCCCATGATATACCGATAAATACCGTCATAACCGGATTCGCGCGGACACAGATTTTCCGGATTGCGCAGAAAATTTTTGTTTCTTTTTAAAATGCTCCAATCTGCTATTGGGGATTTAAAATCGCGCAAAATGACAAAATATATATACCGTGACCTTTGACACTACAACTATGAGATCTCCTTCCGAGATCAAGAGAGTGATTGAGGGCAGGTTGCGGTCATACCTGTCCCGTGACAGGACCGGGATCCGGCGCGAAGTCCTCAGGCTCTTTGTAAAAAACCAATCGATCACGATCGCGGAAATCGTATCTGAACTGCAAAAACAGTTCTCCGTTACGTTCCATGCGATTGCCTCCATGGTCGGTATCATTGCTTCCCGCATCGGCATTCTCCGTGCAACGCGGAAAACCGATGGAGTGAACAGTTACGAGCTCAAGGAAAAGTATGTCGACATTGTGACCGGAATTGTCGGGGTTGTATAACCTCCCTTTTCGGATCCACAATGGTTTTTACTCTGCCATTCCTATGCTATTAGCATCATGCACATGCATTCTTCTGACAACGCCGACATGAGCGGTGTCATGGTTGTTCCTGAAGTTATCTCTTATATCAATAAACGGGACTGTGATTTCCGTATCAGCACTTCATGCGGAGGCCCGGTATTATTGCCCGTCAAGGTCAAGCCCCCCAAAGATACCGATCTTCTTCTGAAAGCGGGTAACCACACTATCTATGTCTCAATCCACCAGGCACGGTTTCTCAGCCACATCCATATGGATATGATCCCGTTCTTTGATGACAATGATCTTGCCGGGTATGACCGTGAATGAGTTTTGAGGAACTTCCGCATACGGCGGATGTGAAGATCCGGGCGCATGCGCCGACGCTTGAAACCCTCTTTTCCGAGGCCCTCCGTGCGCTGATGCAGGTGATGTACGGGGATGATCGGGAGGGCGGTATCCTGCGGGAGGTGGATATTGAAGCTCCTGATGATGAAGAACTCCTCGCGGATTTCCTCTCTGAGATCCTCTTCATCTCGGAAGTCGACGGCCTGGTCTTTGCGGGCGCAGATATCAGGATCCACGGAACCACGCTGCACGCGGTTCTTGACGGGGAACTGTTTGACCGGGTCCGGCACGCCGGCGGGAGTGAAGTGAAGGGGATCTCCTATTCCGGGTTGTCCATTACCCGCGATACGAACGGATATATGCTGGATATCATATTTGATGTATAGATCTGCGGCAGGGTGAGACGATGATAGAAGGCGTGAAACGAATCAGTAACATCGAATGGGAGGTGCCGGTGGGATATATTCCCGACATGCGGGTCCCGGGAAGGTTCTTCCTTTCAGAATCCCTCGGGAACATGCTTGAACCCGGTGCATTGCAGCAGCTTGCCAATGTTGCTACCATGCCCGGGATCATCAGACATTCCCTTGCCATGCCGGATATCCACTGGGGCTATGGTTTTCCCATCGGCGGCGTTGCTGCCTTTTCCCTTGAGTCCGGGGTCATCTCGCCCGGCGGCGTCGGGTTCGATATCAACTGCGGCGTGAGGCTCATCACAACGCCCCTCTCGCTCAAGGATGTCAGCGGCAGGCGGGACTTAATCGATCAGCTCTTCAACGCCGTACCTACGGGAGTTGGCGCGAAGAGTGCAAAGAAACTGCCGGCCCGCGCTCTTGAAGAGATGATGGTGAAAGGGGCCCGATGGGCAGTTGAGAACGGGTTTGGTCTTCCGCGTGACCTCGTGCGGTGCGAGGAGAGCGGCTGCATGAAAGGGGCATCCATCAGTACGGTATCGGATAAGGCACGCCAGCGGGGCATTCCCCAGGGCGGCACCCTCGGATCCGGCAACCATTTCCTTGAAGTGCAGGTTGTCAGCGAGATCTTCGATCCCGTTGCTGCAAAAGCATTCGGGATCCGGGAGGGACAGGTCTGCTGCATGATCCACTGCGGATCCCGGGGTCTCGGGCACCAGGTATGCACCGATCACCTCAAACTCCTTGAAGCCGCAACGAAAAAGTACCAGATCAAGCTCCCCGACCGGCAGCTTGCCTGCGCACCGCTCACCTCCCCTGAGGGAAAAGATTACTTCAGCGCCATGGCAGCGGCGGCCAATTATGCGTGGGCCAACCGCCAGATGATCACACACGAGACGCGCAGGGTGCTCTCAAAGATGTTCCGGATCGCCTATGAAGATATGCCGCTTGTCTATGACGTTGCCCACAATGTGGCAAAGTTCGAGGACCATGTCGTCGATGGCAAATCCATGCGGGTCTGCGTCCACCGCAAGGGCGCCACCCGGGCATTCGGCCCGGGTTCGGCAGATATTCCCCCGGAACTCTCAACGATCGGCCAGCCGGTCATCATCCCCGGCAGCATGGGGACATCCTCCTATGTGCTACGGGGTACCGCAACTGCCATGGAGAAGACCTTTGGCAGTACCTGCCATGGAGCCGGCCGGGTCATGAGCCGCTCGCAGGCAAAGAAGAAAATGACCGGAAAGGAGGTAACGGAGAACCTGTTGAAGCAGGGAATCATTGTCCGGGCCCCGCACGACAATGCGATTGCCGATGAGGCACCGGATGTATACAAGCCGAGCGACGAGGTGGTCGGGGTTGTCCATGAGGCCGGTATCTCACGGCTCGTGGCCCGCCTCACGCCGGTCGGAGTGATCAAGGGATGAGTTGCCGGGCCGGGTTTGTCTGGGACTCGCCCCAGCATTTCAGCCGGTTGATCGAAGACTGCGGGATCGTCTGCGAGATTGTCACACCACAGATGCTTGCGGCCCCCTTCTTCCGGGGGTCATTCAACTGCCTGGTCATCCCGACCGGGTTTGGCAATGCCCGGTACTCGAACCTGCTCCCGGCACTCCGTGCATCATCCCCCCGTATCGAAAGGTTTGTCGAACAGGGCGGAAATCTCCTTGTGTATGGCGCTGCCGATACCAGGCCGGATGCCTACGACTGGTTGCCATTCAGGGTGACCTACCGTCACGACTGTCACCCGCGAAGCATCTCGTTCTTGGGAGACTCGGTTGCCCGGTGCATTGCCGATGAATATGATCCTGCCCATATCGAATGCGACGGGTCGTTCCCGGAATATGAGGGAACCTGTGTCGGGACAGACGGATCTGCGCCGGTAATCCTTGAGCACCGGTACGGGAAGGGAACGATTGTTGTCACCAGCGTTCACGAATTCCCCTCACGGAATTTCGTGAAACAGTTCTGTTGCAAGGGTGCAACGACTACGTTTTGATCTCTTTTGAGAGCGCGATGCGTTTTTTATTTACCTATGGTCACTGATCGGCGCGAGGAGATACCCCTGTGGGGGGAGCCCTCCCCAAATTACATTCTCACAATTTTCATGATTCGGGTGCGAACCGGGAGTTCATGTGCGTTTCTACAGAGAAAAAAATTCAACAATTATTCATCCCGGTATCCTTTGATGACGGTCATGTAGTACTGTTCCGCACGGACAGCCACCGCGTCCCAGTCAAATGATTTTGAGGCAGCGATACATGCCGGTCTTATTATTATTCCTGATACAAGCGCTTTTTTTATGCATGCTGCAAGAGAGTCGGGGGACAATGACGAGAGAAAACCGGTCTTTTCCGTGACCAGGTCGCAGATCGCATTTTCGGGATGATCCACGGTCACCACGGGCAACCCGCACGCGAGCGCTTCGAGTGCAGCAATGCCGAACCCTTCGCGTGTCGAGGGAAGAACAAAAACCCGCGAGGATTTCATTGCTGCGAGAACGTCATCGTGATTATTAAAAAAACCCGCCATCCGGATAGTTCTCTTGAGTCCCTGCACGCGGACCTGTTGCCGTAACACATCCCATTCGGGTCCATCACCCACGATCAGCAGCCGGAGATCCGGATGATCCCGGATGAGGATCGCCATTGCATCCACCAGGATGTCGGCATGTTTCTCCCTGATCAGCCTTCCGACAAAGATCAGGTCGGAATCTTCCGGAGAGGGCGGTATGGAGTCCATGCGGGAGAGATCGATCCCGTTTTGGATGATTGTGGCCACCGGTATCCCAAGAGATTTGCCATTCTGTGCGGTCGTTTCCGATACCGCCACGTTATTTTGTGTCAGCAGGGCAACAACCCGTTCCGTCAGTTTCCCGAAGCATCCTTTCCACCCGAGATACGTGTACCAGTATTCGCCCCACACTTCATGCCAGGTGATGACAAGGGGTGTATGCCGTATCGCTGCCGCAGCCCGGGCGGTAATGCAGGAAAAATACGGGAACTGCTGGCAGTCGATGATATCGAATTTCTCCCGTACCAGCGCAGGGAAGATGCGGATGCTGAATATCAAAGCATCAGGAATTTTTCTCCGTCCGTCAGAATAGAGTGGATATGACGGGCAGACACCATGCAGGATCACCCCCTCTTTTTTTTGGATATCATCTCCATCCCAGTATTTCATGCCGAACAGGTGGACTTCATGGCCCCGCGACGCGAGTCGCACACCCAGTTCCCAGACACGCTTCTCCACGCCGCCTTTCACATAGGGGTAGATGACATCGTAGACGAGTGCGATCTTCATCCCTGCTCCCTATGCATGGCCATTGTTCTCGTTTAAGAGCATCATACTCTGGAACACTGCAAAGAGAAAGACCTGGATGCCACTCGTGATAAGGACTAATGCGACGATAGCGGTGGATATCTCCGACAGGAAACCAAAACTCACCGAGAACCACTGGATCACGATGTTGATCCCGAGGAGTACCCCGACAATAAACAGGCCGGATCCAAGAACAAGGAATTTTTCCAGGTTACTGTACTGCATCAGGCTCACGATGATACCGGCTTTGTTCTCGTACCCGTGGACAACCGAATAGGTCTTCATCAGGAAGCCGGTGAGGATGACCTGGAGGCCGCCCATGACGAGAATTGCACCGAGAATGAACGTGTGTAGGTGCGAGGATTCGACATTCCCTTCGAAGAAAAAGAAGCCCATGAGCAGCGCTCCGATAAGTAAGAACAAGAGGCCGGGAACTGCGACAAACGGCAGGGGTTTCATGAGCAGGACGAACCGGATATGCCGCCAGCCATCCGCAAAACTATGCAGTTTTGAGGGAGTGAGCCGGGGATAATAATCGATCGGCACTTCCACGACCTTCAACTGCTCTTTTGCTGCCATCACCAGCATTTCCGAGGCAAACTCCATGCCCCCGGTATTTAACGCGAGACGATCGAGCGCTTCGCGGGTGATCGCGCGGAAGCCACTGTGCGTATCGGAATACTGCGTTCCAAAAATGACATTGATCATCCACGTGAGGAGGGGATTGCCAATATAGCGGTGGAGCGGTGTCATGGCGGTGGGGAGGATTGTCCCCTTGAACCGGGATCCGATGACAAAGTCTGCGCCATTGTCAAGCGGGGCAAGCAGGCGTGGGATTTGGGAAAAATCATACGTATTGTCGGAATCACCGAGAATGATGACGCGGCCCCTGGCATGGTGGAGCCCGGCAAGGTACGCATTACCATATCCGGATTTTTCCGGTTTTATGACGATTGCGCCGAGGGATTGGGCGATTGAGCCGGTTTTGTCGGTGGACGAATCCGAAACAATGATCTCGCCATTGATTGCGTTATCATGGAATACAGTCTGGATCTTACGGATGCAGTCTGCGATAGCGCGTTCTTCATCAAGCGCGGGAAGGACAACGGAGATATCAACCGGAGAACCGGGAATAGATGAGGGTATCATGAGAGATCCAGCAGGCAGGAGTCTGAATTGTATAAAACAATAGTTTTCGTATTGAATAAATCCATGGGATTCATACGGGTTTTTCGGAGATCCTGTCAGAATATGCCAAAGTTCATGTGAGAAAAAAATAATATTTATGGTATTGAAAAATGAAGACACCTCTCAATACACAAGAGATGAGTACATTCATTTTTCTGATGCACCGAGAGCACTCATGAAGAAACTCCTCATCACCGGTATCAGCGGGTTTGTCGGGGGCCACATGGTGGATTTCCTGACGCGTAACCGGCAGGATCTCGAGATCCATGGCATCAGCCGTTCGCAGCCGGCATGGGATTTTGTTCCTGCCAGACCGAAACTTCTTACAAACCACTATTTCCACAAAGCTGACCTGCTAGATATCCCCAAAATAAAATCATTTCTTGAAAAGGTCCAGCCGGATTATATCCTCCACATGGCCGCACAGAGTTCCGTTGCAGAGAGCTGGAAAACGCCGGTCTTTTCGTTCATGAACAATACCAATATTTTCTTAAATATTATCGACACGGTCCGGCTCAATGACAACGGGGCCCGCGTGCTCTCGATCGGATCCTCGGAGCAGTATGGCGTAGTATCCGAAGAGAACCTGCCCCTTTCTGAAGAGACCCCCCAGCATCCTGCCAATCCGTATGCCGTTGCCCGTGTTGCCCAAGAGCAATTAGCAAAAATCTATGCGGATGGGTACGGTCTCGATATCTGCTGCACGCGATCCTTCAACCACTGCGGCCCCGGCCAGACAGACCGTTTCGTGGTAAGCGCAATAGTGAAACAATTTGTGAAGATTGCCCACGGACTCCAGGATCCGGTAATTCATATTGGTAATGGCTCCATTGTGCGCGATTTTGTTGATGTTCACGACGTCGTGGTAGCATATGATCTCCTCCTCTCGAAAGGGAAACGCGGTGAAATATACAATGTCTGTAGCGGTACAGGCAGGACCATTAATGAGATTATAACCCTGCTTTCAGCTATGAAAGGAATCGACGTGAAGGTACATGAGGAGATGGCACAGATGCGGCCGATCGATAACCCCCGCATCATCGGCAGCAACGAGAAGATCCGGCGTGATCTGGGTTGGAAGCCGGAGATCCCGTTTGAGAAAAGCCTGGAGTCCATGTATCATTACTGGGATCTTCGCATGCGGCAGGAATTGCCACACGGAAAAATAATTGAATGACGGGTACAATACTCGTGATCTGTTGCATTTTGAATATGTTGAGAGTAAAATAGGGAATGATTGCATGACGCGCCAGAAAAAAGCACTCATCACCGGCATTACAGGGCAGGATGGATCCTATCTCGCGGAGTTACTGCTTTCAAAAGGCTACGAGGTCCATGGCCTTATCCGCAGGGCATCGACGTTTAATACTTCAAGGATTGACCACATCTATGTCGACCCGCACGAATCCGGCGCCAAATTTTTCCTGCATTTCGGGGACCTCTCGGATTCCGAACAGATCGCTAATATCATCTACAATACCAAGCCTGATGAGGTTTACCACCTTGGGGCGCAGAGTCACGTCAGGGTGAGCTTCGATATCCCGGAGTACACCGGGAATGTTACGGGGCTTGGCACCACGCGTATCCTCGAATCGATCCGTCGGAGTGGATTGCCCATCAAGTTTTACCAGGCATCCTCCAGCGAGATGTTTGGCGGGGCCAAACCCCCCCAGGACGAGCAGACCGCATTCGTTCCGCGAAGCCCGTATGCCTGTGCGAAAGTCTATTCGTACTGGATGGTCCGGAATTACCGCGAGGGATACAATATGTTTGTCACAAACGGTATTCTCTTCAACCACGAATCCCCCCGTCGCGGCGAGACGTTTGTGACCCGGAAGATCACCCGGGGGATCGCAGCCATCCTTGCAAAGAAAGCAGAGCACCTGTACCTGGGGAACCTGGAAGCAAAGCGGGACTGGGGTTTCTCACCGGAGTACGTGGAGGCAATGTGGAGGATGCTCCAGGCAAAAGTTCCGGATGATTTTGTCATCGGCACCGGGGAGACACATTCGGTCAGGGAGTTCCTGGAGGCCTCGTTTGCGTATGCCGGCCTGGATATGGATGTGCACGTTAAGATCGATCAGAAATATTTCCGGCCCACGGAAGTTGACGTGCTCAGTGGCGATGCCAGTAAAGCCGACAGGACCCTTGGATGGAAACCCCAGATAAAGTTCGGCGATCTCGTGAAGATCATGGTCGATGCCGACCTCCGGGTCGCGGGCCTTGAAGTGCCCGGCGAAGGCGATGCGATCATTGCAAAGAAGTTCCCGACGAAATGGTGGAAAGGGGACTAAGGTCCCGGGAATGAACCGTGAGAATTGCCATCTTCCATGATTATTTCGGAGCCATTGGCGGGGGCGAGAAAGTAGTTATCGAGATGGCGAAGATCCTCGATGCGGATATCATCACTACCGATACCGATGCGGTAAAAAAGATTGATGCTGGCGTTCGGGTTATCAGTTTGGGGAAGACGGTGAAATTTCCCGGGCTCAAGCAGATCTCCGCTACACTGAAATTTTATTTCTGTAATTTTTCTCAAAACTATGACCTGTTCATTTTCAGTGGCAACTGGGCACATTATGCTTCGAACCGGCACCATCCAAACCTGTGGTACTGCCATACTCCAGTAAGGGCATTTTACGACAATTATTCAACCTTTCTGGAAGGATTGTCATTTTTCAAACAGGTGTTTTTCCGGGGATATGTATGGATTTTCCGTATTGCTGACCGGAGGTCTGTCTCGCATATCGATTACATTGTTGCAAATTCGCATAATGTTCAGATGCGAATCCGGCAATTTTACCACCGGGAATCGGATATTATTTATCCCCCGATAAATTCATCAAAATTTTATTTTTCAGAATATGGTAATTTCTGGTTGTCCGTAAACCGATTGTACCCGGAGAAACAGATTGAATTGCAAATTGAGAGTTTCCAGGTCATGCCGGAACAAAAACTTGTGATTGCCGGGGGTTTTGCCCAAGGCGATCATTCAGCACCGTATGCAAAACAAATTCAATCGGATATGCCGACTAACGTATCATTTCTCAGTGAAATACCCGATGCGGAATTGCGTAACCTGCTTGCACACTGCCGGGGAATAATTTGCACTGCAAAGGACGAAGACTTTGGTCTCACCCCTCTTGAGGCAATGGCGAGCGGTAAGCCGGTCGTTGCCGTGAATTCCGGGGGGTTCCGGGAGACCGTAACTCCTGATACCGGCACGCTGGTAAATCCTGATGCATTGGCCATTGTTTCTGCAATCCGCCGGATATCTGAAAAACCGGATCAGTATCATGATGCATGTATCGCCAGGGCACAGGAATTTGATATATCAGTGTTTGCAGAAAAACTGTGTAAAAAGGTACATGAGATCTCAAGAATTGTATAATTTGTTTTAAGTGGAACTGAACGGATTCTTTTGTAATTAGTATTTTTATGTACTCACGTCAAACAATACACTATGGGAAAATCCATTGAAGGGGTCATTTTAAAAAACCTGCGGGTTATTCCGGATGAGCGGGGCTGGCTCATGGAGATCCTGCGGTGCGATGATCCTATTTTTGAAAAATTCGGCCAGGTGTATATCACCACAGCCTATCCCAATGTTGTGAAGGGATGGCATTACCACAAGATACAGACCGATAATTTTACCTGTGTCCATGGCATGATGAAAGTCGCATTATACGATGCCCGAAAAGATTCCCCGACATACCGGGAACTGATGGAAATTTTTGTTGGTGAGAAAAATCCGATCCTCATCAGTGTGCCCCCCGGGGTCTATCATGGCTTCAAGGCGATCGGAACCGAGACTGCTTTTTTTATGAGTATTCCCACGATGCCGTATAACTACAAAGAGCCTGACGAGTACCGTCTTCCTCCGGATTCACCGGAAATTCCCTATGACTGGGGACTCATTCCGGGACTGAAGCACGGATAACTCCGCATATGGAGAGAAGTACCATGAAACTCCTTGTCACCGGTGGCGCAGGATTTATCGGCAGCAATTTTATCCGACATATGCTCGATGCGCATCCGGATCTGGAAATTATCAATTATGATGTTCTTACCTATGCCGGTAACCCGGATAACCTGAAGGGAATCGACAAACAACCGGGGTATACATTCATCAAGGGGGATATCTGCGACCAGGCGCTGGTTGACGCAACCCTCAAAAAAATCCCGGTAGATGCGATCGTCCATTTTGCCGCAGAAAGCCATGTCGATCGTTCCATAACCGATCCTTCAGCATTCGTGAAGACAAATGTCCTCGGGACGCACACCCTTCTCGAAGCTGCCCGGAAACATTCCGTGCCAAAATTCATCCATATCTCTACGGATGAGACCTACGGGAGCATTATGAAGGGATCATTCAAAGAGACGGATATCCTTTCACCATCCAGCCCCTATTCGGCGAGCAAAGCCGGATCGGATTTACTTGCACTCTCGTATTACACGACATTCCATCTTCCGGTCATCGTTACCCGGTGCACGAATAATTTCGGACCCTACCAGTTCCCGGAGAAACTTATCCCGCTTTTCATCACGAATCTCGTTAAAGGGAAGAAAGTCCCGGTGTATGGGACCGGAAAAAATATCCGGGACTGGATCCATGTGAACGATCACTGCCGTGCCGTGGAATTTTTATTGGGCCACGGCGTTCCGGGCGAGGTATACAATATCGGAGGCGGTCACGAGAAGACAAACCTCGAGATTACCAACAAGATCCTCGAACTTCTTGGGAAAGATGAGTCCATGATGGAGTATGTGACCGATCGTCCAGGGCATGACTTCCGCTATTCTCTTGACTGTTCAAAACTCCGGAAGATGGGGTGGAAGCCCCGGTATTCCTTTGAGGATGCTCTTCTTGAGACGGTCACCTGGTACCGTCAGAACGAGTGGTGGTGGCAGCCATTAAAGAAGAAGTAAATTCACGTACCATTCTGATTTTTGGCGCAAACGGGATGCTCGGCCATGCACTCATGAACGTTTTTCCCGATGCGTCTTTCCTTGGACACCGGGATGTGGAAATAACGGATGCGGTTTCGGTGAGAAAAGTGATTCTCCAGGAGCGGCCATCAGCTGTGATCAATGCTGCGGCATATACTGACGTTGACGGATGCGAGGATAACCCGGATCTGGCAAATGCAGTAAACGGTGACGCACCGGGATATCTGGCTTCCGCGTGTTCTGAAACCGGGGCAATCCTTGTCCACTACAGTACGGATTATATTTTCGATGGCAGCCGGATGGATTACCGGGAAGATGAGGTACCCGGCCCCCTCAGCGCGTACGGCAGATCAAAGCTGCTGGGTGAATTGGCAATACAAAAAAATACGAAGAATTACCGTATCATCCGAACAGCCTGGCTTTTCGGACCTCATGGGAAGAATTTTGTTGACACGATTCTTTCGCTTTCCAAACAGATGCCACAGGTCAAAGTGGTAAACGATCAGGTTGGAAAGCCGACATATACGGTCGATCTTGCCCGGAAGACACCGGAGATTATTTCCCGGGAGCCCGGGATCTACCATATTACCAACGATGGCGTCTGCAGCTGGTACGAGTTTGCATGTGCATTTATCCCGAATGCAGTTCCCTGTTCCACCGCAGAGTTTCCCCGGAAAGCAAAGAGGCCGGCATTTTCCGTGCTGGTGAACTCGAAGACAACTCCGCTCCGTCACTGGAGTGAAGCAGTAAAAGAATATGTACACTTAAAAGAGGCGATTTAATATGAGAGGCATTATCCTTGCCGGCGGAACCGGCTCAAGATTATTTCCTTTGACCAAAGTAACGAACAAACACCTTCTGCCGGTCTATGACAAGCCGATGATCTACTATCCCCTGCAGACACTGGTGAATGCGGGAATCACGGATATCATGATCGTATCCGGCCGGGGGCATGCAGGACATTTCCTGGAATTGCTCGGATCCGGTGCGGACTTTGGTGTGCGTCTGACCTATGAGATCCAGGAGAAAGCCGGGGGGATTGCCCAGGCGCTCGGGCTTGCAGAGAAATGGGCTGACGAGGATGCGGTTGCGGTTATCCTTGGGGATAATATCTTCCAGGATGACGTGAAGAACGATGTTGCTTCGTTCAAAGAAGGGGCGAAGATTTTCTTAAAAACGGTTCCGGATGCCGAGCGGTTCGGAGTTGCCGAACTTGAAGGAGACCGAGTCCTCTCGATTGAAGAGAAACCCAAACAGCCGAAATCAAACTATGCCGTTACCGGCCTGTATCTCTATGATGCGGATGTGTTCTCCATCATCCGGACGCTGAAACCCTCTGGTCGTGGTGAACTCGAGATCACCGATGTAAATAATGCCTATCTGAAGAAGGGTATGATGACGTATGGGATCCTGGATGGGTTCTGGTCGGATGCCGGGACCTTTGACAGTCTACTCCGGGCGAGCGTTCTCGTGCAGAAAAACAGTATGTAGAAATACGGAGATGATTGAACCACTTATACTGATGGTTCAACCATCCGTGGGATCCATAAAAGTAAATTTCATATACATCAATAAAATCACTTGGCTCGCTGGGGAATTACTGACAATGTTATAACCTCATCATCCGAGAAATAAATTCCCTGTAACAATACCCTCAAAAGATACCCTTAATAGAGAATGCATGCGAGAACAGGTCACAATAATTTCTTACTAAAACACAAGGGTAAAGAGATGTCCCACCACACTCTCTCCGTATAAAAGGAATACTATGTCTGATGATCATCGCACAAACCTGGTCAGCGTAATCATCGTGAATTTTAATGGCAACCGATTTTTACAGGATTGCCTCAGCTCGCTCCTGAGGCAGACATATTCCCCGTTTGAAGTAATACTGGTCGACAACGCCTCCCATGATGGCAGTGTTGCATTCGTCCAGGAGCATTTTCCGCACGTGAAAATTTTCATCCAGAAAGAAAATCTCGGTTTTGCCGGGGGTTCCAATGCAGGTATCCGGGAAGCACACGGGGAATATATTCTCACGTTGAACAACGACACAATAGTTTCTCCCGGATTTATCGAAGAACTTGTACAACCCATGATGTCGGATCCTTCCGTTGGGATGTGCGCTTCAAAGATGATTTTTCCCGATGGCAGGATCAACTCCACAGCGATCTGCATTTCGCGAAGCGGTGCTGCGTGGGACCGGGGTGGGGGCGAGCCGGATCGCGGACAGTACGATTCCGCGGAGGAAGTCTTTGGACCCTGTGCCGGGGCGGCGCTTTATCGGCGTTCGATGTTAGAAGAGATCGGGCTCTTTGATGAGGATTTTTTCCTCTTTATGGAAGATGTTGATCTTGCGTTCCGTGCCCGGTTGTCCGGGTGGAAGTGCAGGTATGTGCCGATGGCCCGGGTGGTGCATATTCATGGGGGGACGACTGGATTCAAATCGGATATTTCGATTTATTATGGGAACCGGAATCTTGTCTGGTATGTTGTGAAAAATTTTCCCTCACAGACTCTGTTGTTATCGAGTCCGTGGATCATTGGCAGAAACTGTGCAGATCTTCCGTATTACATCCTTCTTCATGGGAAGGGGCGTGCAATCATCAAGGCAAAGATCGATATGTTAAAGGGACTTCGTATGATATTCCGGAAACGTCAGACTATTAAAAGACGAACAACGGTTGATGCTATTGAAAGATGGATTCTGATGTGGAGTGCCATTCCTAAAGTCAAATAACTGCATTTTTTTACAAGATACGATCTCTCAAAAAATGCGAAAAGGGGATCGTTTTATGAAAAGCGGATACAGATACTATTCACAAACGGAAATATCAGAATGACCTCACTCTTTGAATACCGTGGACTTATCTGGAATTTTATCAAGAGGGATATCTCCCAGAAATACGTGGGGTCTCTCCTAGGGCTGTACTGGTCGATAATTAATCCAATCATCACCCTTGTTGTTTACATTCTGGTGTTCGGAGTTTTCCTGAAAGTCCGTCTTCCCGGGGATACGGATATCTGGGACTTTGCCCTGTACTTTGCCGCGGGGTTCCTGCCGTGGACGGCGTTCCAGAATTCGGTCTCGAGGGCGGCCGGTTCTATCATCAATAACAAGAACTATATCAAGAAAGTCCCGTTCCCCAGCGAAATTTTCCCAATCTATGTGACATTGTCGGAATGCGTGGACCTTCTCATCGGCCTTGTCATTTTCTTTGTGCTGTTTTTGATCCTGAAAGGCGTCCCGACGATCTTTATTCTCCTGCTGCCGCTTGCCATTATCCTGCAGATTATGTTTACCCTAGCACTGGCATTCTTTCTCTCAAGCGCGGCGGTCTATTTCCGGGATATCCCCCAGATGCTGGGGGCGATCTTTATGATCTGGTTCTGGGCAACACCGATTGCCTATACGGTAAACCTGATCCCAGCAGGGTTTCAGTGGATCGTTACCTATAATCCGGCATATTATATGCTGGAGATCTACCGGGATGCATTGTTCTACGGGAAAATTCCTGACCTGAGTATCCTGGTGCCATTCGTAATATTTTCGGTCGTGCTCTTCATCGCAAGTATCTGGTTCTTTAAGAAAACTAAACGCGGGTTCGGTGAGCTCCTGTGAATGCGATATCTGTTCAGCAACTGGGAAAAAAGTTCAAGATGTTCCCGTCACCGGGCGGGCGGTTTTTGGAGTACCTGAGTGCCGGCAGGCTCACCCGGCATACTGATTTCTGGGCGCTCCAGGACATCACGTTTGAGATTCCCGCCGGAACGACGCTCGGGATTCTCGGGCAGAACGGATCAGGAAAGAGTACCCTCTTGAGCATCCTCGCCGGGGTTCTTGAGCCGAGTGCAGGATCCTTTGCGATAAACGGGAAAGTCTCGGCCATTCTCGAACTGGGATCCGGTTTCCACCCGGAATTTTCCGGGCGGGACAATGTGTATATGTACGGCTCGATCATGGGGCTGTCAAAAGAGGACGTCGATGAGCGTTTCGCCGAGATCGTAAGGTTTTCCGAACTTGGGGATTTTATTGATCAACCCCTCCGCACCTATTCCTCCGGTATGATCGTCCGGCTCGCATTTTCCGTTGCGGTGAATGTGAATGCCGATATCCTGATCGTGGACGAGGCGCTTGCGGTCGGTGATGCGATCTTCCAGCACCGGTGTTTCCGGAAGATCCGCGAGATGCAGGAAGCAGGAAAAACCATTCTGTATGTGGGTCACGATACGGAAGCGGTCCGGAACCTTTGCACGTCCGCACTGCTGCTGGATGGAGGGCGGATCATCGAGCGGGGGGATCCGAATACCGTGGTGAACAAGTACTACGCCCTGATTGCCGAACGGGAACGGACGTACAGCGAAGGGAATCTGATCGAACACGGAGAGGTTCCGGGGGAGGAATACGAGACCGCGTATGATTTTGTCCAGCATCTTTCTGAGGCAAAAATTGAGAGTGCTGAGGGGATCCCGGTCCAGCTACAAACAGTTGAGATCCAGTCCATTCCCCGTCACATAATTTTTGCACCCCCTCCGTCAAAGATCACCTACACCATTCCTGTCGGGACGGGATCTTCGCTTGCGTTTGCAATCGGGATTCTCCCTGCTGCCTGGGACAAGATTCCACAGGGTGTGAAATTTGATATTGAGATTGTGTGTGATGGGGTGAGTAAGAATATATTTTCCCGTATGCTCCAGCCCAAGCGGAATATTGGAGATAAAGGGTGGCATAATTTTGTTTTACCACTGGAGAAATTTGCCGGGAGGACGGTTTCTCTGGGGATGATTACTTCGGGTTCCGGGGATGATCTGAGTTATTGTTGGAGTGCATGGGGATGGATGGCAATAGCAAGGATGAAAGAGATAATCAATAACACAAATACAACTCTTTCAGAGAATTCATTATCCGATTCTTTCACATCAGGTGAAGAACGATTTGGAAACAAACGAGGGGTGATCACCCGAGTGGAGCTGATGGATGCAAATCTCAATCACACTAATTGTTTTAATGCAGGGGATATCGCCATTGTCAGGATCCACTTTTTACTTCATGAGGATATCCCAGATAATCTGACCATTGGTTGTACGGTTAAAAATAAATTCTGTGATATCTATGGGACCAATACCAAATGGCAGCAGTTGGATCTGAGTAATAAAAAAAGAAATCGGCCATATATAGTGGAATTTTTACAGTCCCTAAAAATCAATTCGGGGACGTACTCGATCAATGCCGGTCTTGTTATCGTACGCTCCAATAACGAAATTGAAGTGTTGGATCGCCGTTATGACAGTCTTATCTTCCGGGTCGAAAAACGAGATCCCATGGTGGGGATTATCGATCTTGAATCATCGGTAAAAGAAATTCAAATATGATTCAAGTTAATATATCATACAAAAGTCAGGTAGACCAGATTATTCCTATCATCATTTATAGGTCCTAACAAAAAACACGGGGAAATAAAATATGGAAGCACCATCTTCAAAAAAAGAGTATCCATTAAAAAAAAACAGTCAGTTTGTTTTTGATCAGGAACATGCGATCTATGTACATCCAGATAATATCACCATCGAATACCATGATGGTGGGGAAGCATATATTTTAGAATCAATGAAGAAAGTAAAAGACCTGTCATCGCATTCCCCTGAATTCAAACAATACATCAAAGACTGGCCTACCCGATATCATTTCTCAAACAAAAGGATCAATTTTCTTGAAGCGATAAAAGTAGTTCTTCCCAAAAACGCTGATGTACTGGAAATCGGATCGGGATGCGGAACCATTACCCGGTGGCTTGGAGAAAAGTTTCATAGCGTTGACGCACTGGAAGGAAATACTCAACGGGCGGGTATCACCCGGTACCGGACAAGGGATCTGGAAAACGTAACAGTCTATTGTGGGGACGTTCTCGCTACGGACTTTGATAAGAAATATGATATCATTACTTTGATCGGTTCACTTGAGTACATACCCCTTTACGATAATAATCACGATAATCCAAAAGATGCCTGTACGGCCATTCTGACCAGATTAAAAAGTTCCTTAAAAGAGAACGGGATTCTCTTAATAGCCATCGAAAACAAGTTTGGCGCAAAATACTTCTCCGGCTGCAAGGAGGATCATACTGGAAGAGAGTTCGAAGGCATCATCGGTTACCCGGATAAGACACCAATTACATTCAGCCGGAACGAGATGGAATCGATGTTGTCCCAAACGGGATTTGAGCATACCCAGTTTTATCATGTCTTCCCGGATTATAAGATGACTGAGACAATTATTCCGGAAAATCCGGAAGTACTTTCATTGTATCCATACAACTGGATTCGGACACCATTTGAAGATTATTTTGGTGTGCGAGATTACCTGTTTCAAGAATTTTTGTTTTTGAAAAATATTACAAATTCTGGATTATTATGGCATTTTTCAAATTCATTTGTGATTCTGGCAACAAAAACCAATACAAAAAAACTGGATCCGCCTTGGCTGATAAAAAAGTATCATTGTAATAATAAGTTGGATTCGAAATTTACCCATGATATCACACTACTCAAAGAAGAGAGAATGGTTTGTCGCGATGCTAAATATGTTGTAAACCGAAATCCCCAGTTTGGGGGCATCTCTTATTACATGGATAATGATTTCGAATATAATCTAAAAGAAAATCAATTGGAGATTGGAGAAGCTTTAATTTATTATTTTTATATCGACATAATTAAAAGCAATCCAGATTTTCAACTTAAGCATGGATTACATATATTATATGAAAATTTAATTTCTCAATTCTCAATCGGTAAGACAGACGATGAAGGATATCCGTTCATCAAAGGTGAAGCAATTGATTTTACCGTTTGGAACTTAATCATTACATCAGATAAGCAATTGCATTTCATTGATCGCAAATGGAAATCAAAAAAGCCGATAACTGCCGAATATATCCTATTCAGGAACTTATTTGCATTATATGATTTTCTTACTCCTTTTATAAAAGATATACAAAAGTCAGACTTTATTATAGATTCTATTCGGATAATTTATCCTCAGTATTCTTATGATCGATTAATAAAGAATTTGCATTCCGAAGAGATTTTTCAATCATTTGTTTCAGGAACAAATATTAATTTACAGATTGATGTCGAGGCACATCAATTATGTGATTATAGATATACCAAAATCAAACAACTGGGTTCCGAACTTGAAGAATTACGTCTTCATTATGAGGCCATGACGGCTCAACGTGATGTGAAAGATACTCAAATCAAACAACTGGGTTCCGAACTTGAAGAATTACGTC